>Ga0079226_10000176_pt1 | contig 41149 bp, 49 predicted proteins | sample Poulit2014_FD_76345 | JGI IMG/M metagenome (GOLD analysis project Ga0079226, IMG submission 76345) | Agricultural soil microbial communities from Georgia to study Nitrogen management - Poultry litter 2014 | ecosystem: Environmental > Terrestrial > Soil > Agricultural land | place: USA: Georgia...
CTTTCTGTCATCATCTATCTTTGTCCGATTCTCTTTAGAAGATCGATAACCGTTTTCTTTTCATCCGCCGTCAGTTCTTGAAAAACTTCTTCGATTGCTTCCTGGTGTTTGGGAAAAATGTCGTTCATCAGCTGCTTACCTTTTTCGGTGATATGGATATATACAGCACGGCGATCATCCTTGCACGGCCGGCGCTCGAGCAAATCTTTGGCTTCAAGTTTATCAATCACATACGTCATGGATCCGGCATTGATGAGCACCGCTTCAGAGATCTGTTTTACAGTCAGGTTTCCCTTATGATATAAGGCTTCCAGCACAGCAAAGTCGCTCGTTTTCATATCATACCGGCTGATGTCCTTTTTGACGTATTCGGTTAAAGATTTTGCAGCTTTCATCAGGACAACAAACGCTTTTAATGATAAATTTTCTTCCATAAACAATCGCTCTCCATCGCATTTAGGTTTAATTTGTTTAATTTGAATTAAAACTAATTGTAATATGATGATGTAACGTATGTCAACTGAATCAAGTCATTCCCGGTTCTTCGGCTATAAAAATGAAATCGTTCAAAAATTCGCTATTGCCATACGTCGCTATTCGTGTTTAAATGTATAAAATATTGTTAAACAGAATATGGGGTGATGATTTGAAAAATATGGTATCGATTGGTTTGTTAGGTGTCGGCGTCGTTGGTTCAGGTGTTATAAGCCTTATTGAGCAGCACCAGGCAAAACTCGCTCATCAGCTCGGGTGTAATGTCCATGTTAAAAGCGCATTGGTCCGTAATCCGAATAAAACACGTGATGTTGATGCTGCAACCAATGGGACAGTGCTCACAACGAACCCTGATGACGTCTTAAATGACCCGGAAATTGATGTCATTGTTGAAGTGATGGGTGGTATCGAAGAAGCCCGTGAAGCGATTCTGAAGGCATTTGAAGCCAAAAAACATGTGGTCACAGCGAATAAGGATTTAGTTGCCCTGTATGGTGCTGAGTTGCATGAAGCTGCGGCCAGGAATAAATGTGACTTCTATTATGAAGCCAGTGTTGCTGGTGGAATCCCTATTCTAAGAGGGATTACTGATGGGTTCGCTTCAGATCATATTGAGCAATTATTGGGAATCGTGAACGGCACAACGAACTACATATTAACGAAAATGCATCATGAAAGTGTCAGCTATGAGGATGCTTTAAAAGAAGCTCAGGAACTTGGCTTTGCTGAAGCAGATCCGGCAGCAGATGTGGAGGGGCTTGATGCTGCCAGGAAAATGGCGATTCTTGGCAGACTTGCATTTTCGACATATATTGATTTGGAAGATGTCGACGTAACCGGAATAGAGGGCATTGAACTGGAAGACCTGCAGCATGGTGATAATCTCGGGTTTACCATGAAGCTGATCGGATTTGCGAAATTTGACGGGAAGCAAGTGGAAGTGAATGTCGAACCGGCGCTCATTTCTAAGGACCATCCACTCGCAGATGTCAAAAATGAATATAATGCTGTTTATGTATATGGTGAGGCGATTGGCGAAGCGATGTTTTACGGCGCGGGTGCGGGAAGCATGCCAACTGCCGCGGCGGTCATTTCCGATGTTGTCACCGTCATTAAGAATATGCACCGGGGTGTGACGGGCAGCCAATTTGTCGAGCCCCGCTTTAAGAAGGAATTAAAGCCGGTAGATCAGCGTTTCGGCCAATACTATATTCGTTTCCATGCAAAAGACGAAGCGGGTGTATTTTCCCGTATATCGTCATTATTTAACGAGTTTGACATCAGCTTTAAACAAATTCTGCAAAATCCGTCAAAAGAAGCTGACACGGCAGAAATTGTCGTCATTACACACAGGTCTTCACTGGAAAAGATGCAACAAGCATTGGGTGCACTTAACAAGCTTGATGAAGTGCCTGACATCAAGAGCTTTTACAAAGTAGAAGGGGATGCTGAGGCATGACGTGGTCAGGCTTGATCAAACACTATCAATCTTATTTGCCTGTTACAGGGAAAACACCTGAGATTTCGTTACAGGAAGGCAATACCCCACTCATCCGATTTTCGGCATTGTCCGAGCAATTAAGTATTGACTTATATGGCAAAGTGGAAGGTTCTAATCCGACCGGATCGTTTAAAGATCGGGGGATGGCGCTTGCTGTTGCCAAAGCGATTGAAGAAGGCAGTAATGCGGTCATTTGTGCCTCAACCGGCAATACGTCCGCCTCAGCTGCAGCCTATGCAGCCCGAGCCGGTATCAGGGCGATCATTGTTATTCCAAAAGGCAAAATTGCACTCGGAAAACTGGCTCAGGCGGTCATGTATGGGGCCGATATTGTCGAGATTGACGGCAATTTTGACGACGCCCTGAAAATCGTCCGGAAACTAAGCGAAACCTCGCCGGTGACACTTGTCAATTCGGTCAACCCATATCGGCTGGAAGGGCAAAAAACCGCCGCCTTTGAAATTTGCGATACACTCGGTTCGTCACCTGACATTCTCGCGATTCCTGTCGGCAATGCCGGCAATATCAGTGCCTACTGGAAAGGGTTCAAGGAATACGATGGTATAAAACGGACAGGGCGCCCCAAAATGTACGGTTTTGAAGCAGATGGCGCGGCTGCTATTGTCCGGAACGAAGTGATTCCCAACCCGGAAACAATCGCAACAGCCATTCGGATCGGCAATCCGGCAAGCTGGAATCTGGCTGTAGAGGCACGGGAAGAATCCGACGGCAAAATTGGCTCGGTGACCGACGCTGAAATCGCCCATGCGCAAAAGTTGTTGGCAGCGACGGAAGGAGTCTTTGCCGAACCGGGTTCCTGTTCATCGATTGCCGGCGTTATCCAACAGCGGCAGCAAAACACAATTGCTGAGGGGTCAAAGGTTGTAGCTGTTTTAACTGGTAATGGACTCAAGGATCCACAGACGGCTATCGATCAAATGGATAAAGAGCCGGTTACGCTGCCGAATGATGAAAAAACCGTCACGGATTATATTGAAAAGCTGGTGACATCATGAGGCCTTTCAGGATACGTGTTCCGGCAAGTTCGGCAAATATTGGGCCGGGTTTTGATTCAATGGGTTTGGCTTTGAATTTATATTTAACGCTCGATATTTCAGCTTCTGACAAATGGGAGATTGAACAGCACTCACCACATTTGCCGGAGCTCGTGAGGACTGATGATCATTTTATTGTACAGATCGCTCGTGACATCGCATCACGCTGGAGACAAGAACTTTCTGCGTGTAAAATGGCTGTCCGAAGTGATATACCACTGGCACGTGGGCTTGGCAGCAGTGCATCGGCGATTGTTGCCGGTATTGAACTGGCTGATCAGGCATGTGGTTTGTCCCTGACGCGTGAACAAAAGCTCACGTTGGCCACTGAAATTGAAGGGCATCCGGATAATGTTGCACCGGCTTTAATGGGAGGATTTGTTATATCGACTGCCACGGAACGGATGATAGATTGGGTTCAATTGCCCGTTCCTGGGGTTGATGTAGTGGTGTATATCCCGGATGACGGCTTGGAGACAAAAGCTGCCAGAAACGTTTTGCCTGATACGTATACGAGGGAGCGTGCCGCCTCAGCAAGTGCAGTCAGCAATGTGTTGATTGCCTCCCTTGCTTCGGGTGATTTTCAGATGGCAGGCAGGATGATGGAAAGGGATTTATTTCATGAACCATACCGGAAAGATATGATTCCACATTATGATAACATCCGCAGCGAAGCAAAAAAGTCCGGTGCTTACGGAACGGTTATTAGCGGGTCGGGACCAACTATGATGTCATTTGCCCCAAAAGGAAAAGGAGAGGCCATCCTCCACTATTGTAAAGATCTGCTGCCTAATTATCAGATAGCGTTACTACAGATAGATCATGAAGGAGTGGTCGTAAAGTGAAACTTCATTCAGCGGGGCGCTTTTCCCCGCTGAATGTTAGTTGAACCGAATCGGACATTTAGGGTCAGTTAGCCGCCGTATTTTGGCGGATTACTGACCATTACATGCGGGATAAAGTGAAACTTCATTCAGCGGGGCGCTTTTCCCCGCTGAATGTTAGTTGAACCGAATCGGACATTTAGGGTCAGTTAGCCCTGGTCACTGTCCGTTATAGATTAATTAAATTATGATAACTATCCACACAGCAGTCATTTGCACCTGTGTGGTTTTTATGTGTGCCTTACTAACTGTTGAAGAACAGATATCAAATCAAAAGGAAATGAGAATTGGCAGTGTTCAGGTAAGGAGCACTTCCTTGAATACGTCGGTTTATTCTGAGGCTGGCAAGGCTGCATATAATTAAGCTGGTACCTTAAGACACAAGCCATTCCATATACGTTATTTATGAATAAAATACAATTAAATCAGAAGTAAAGGAGGTTATGGAGATGTGGAGAAAGTATGATAAAAAATTTGATAAGGATGGTAACCAAGAGTACTTCTTCTCGAAAGGTAAAGATAATGTTGATTTCGACAACGACGTGCATGCAGATAACGAGAACGAGAGCGAAAATGATTTAAAAAATAAAAACCGCAATTTTAACATTTTAAAAGTCTATATTAACGGAAATTCAGAAGTTGAATTCGATACTGATGATAACAATCGAAAAAAACATTAATATTACTAATAGATTAGCCCCCTCAACTATGATGGGGGCTTTTCAGTGTTTTTAAATGTATGTGTTATGGAAGACAATCGGCAGGTCGGAGGGGAAACACCCCTCCTCGGTTAAATTATTCTTTTTCTGTCAGTTCAAGTTTAAAATCCCCCACGGCTCCTGCTTCGTACAAATTGGTGATTGAAGTCGAATAGTTACTGATGACAGCAGGGAATTCAAGGTTTTTCTCCGGAACGTTTATAACAAAATCATTTTTGTATAGTAAGGTCGTGACATCATGATACGTTTCGTGTGTCACATTAAAGTCAAAACGGAGCTTAGTCAGTTTTTTTCCATTCTTTGTGATGGCGTCGACCTGAACGTTGGACGCGTTGATTTCCATACCATTAATGATAATTTTCTCCGGCATTAGCTCACCTTCTTGACATTTGAATTCATTCAATTGTAACAGGTTTGAATGGCCGCCTGCCATGTTTTGAAACGTACAGCATGCAAGGGGAATAAAATTTCTGTCCGAGGGCAAAAGAAAAGGTAGAAGAACATCATCCAGGAAAGGGGTCAGCAATGATGGCAATTCCGCGTGAAAAGGTTTTGGATAATACGATCACAATGCTATCAGAGGGTTATAACTATATTCCCAATAGGCGCCGGCGGTTTCAGTCAAATATTTTCCAAACTAGATTGCTGGGGCAGAAAGCGATTTGTATTGGTGGTGAGGAAGCAGCGGAAGTTTTTTATGATGACGAAAAATTTACCCGAAAAGGTGCAGTGCCAAACCGTATTAAAGAGTCATTATTCGGGAAGAACGGTGTCCATGTCCAGGAAGGGGCGGCGCATAGACACCGGAAAGGGATGTTTATGTCACTGATGACGTCCGATCGAATCAGTGAATTGATGGCGATCACGGAAAAGCAATGGGAAGTGGCGATTGCGGACTGGCACCAGAAACGCCGGATTGTCTTATTTCCCGAAGTTGAAAAAATCATGTGCCGCATTGCCTGTGAATGGGCCGGTGTACCGCTGTGGGCAAACGAACTGAACCAGCGTACACGAGATTTATCGGCGATGATTGATTCGTTTGGCGCAGTCGGCCCAAGACATTGGCAAGGAAGGACAGCACGAAACCGGTCCGAGCGATGGATCAGGACAATTATTGAACAGGTTCGGGATGGAAAACGATATCCGCGTGAAGATACCGCTTTATATACGATGGCCTGGCACCGTGACTTGCAGGGCCGCCTGCTGGATCTGCAGACAGCGGCGGTGGAACTCCTTAATATTGTAAGGCCGATTGTCGCTGTTGGGCGTTACGTGACATTCGGCGCTCTGGCAATAAATGATTTTCCTGAAACGAAGAAAAAACTGCAGGAAGGCGATAAAGAATATACCCGGATATTTGTTCAGGAGGTCCGCCGTTACTATCCATTTGGCCCGTTTTTAGGTGCAAAAGTTCAAAATAACTTCAATTGGGGTGGCCATAAATTTAAGAAAGGGATACTCGTCCTGCTTGATGTTTATGGCACCAACCGTGATCCGGATTTATGGGATCAACCGGATGAGTTCCGGCCGGAGCGATTTAAGGAATGGGGAGGCAGTCCGTTTGATTTCATTCCGCAAGGCGGCGGTGATTATGATATCGGGCATCGTTGTCCGGGTGAATGGATAACCGTTGATATCATGAGCGTGAGTCTGGCATTTTTGGCAAAACGGATTGATTATAAAGTTCCGAAACAAAATTTGAATTTTAGTATGGTACGAATCCCATCGATCCCAAAGAGCAGGTTTATCATGCGTGATGTCATAAGTCAATAGATATGAAAACGTCCCTGTTAGTGGGGCGTTTTTTGTTTGTGGGATGGGAAAGCATAAATTTTCCCACTCGCTTAAGCCGGACTAAGGCTTGGTGATAAGCCACAATTTTTCTAACAGAATTGAATTTGAAATTTCTCCCTGATTTGTTACTGGGACAATCACTCCATGAATACGATGGTATGTAGAGCATGCGAAATGGGGGAAAAACGATGCAAATACATGTCGTGCAACGTGGCGATACGTTATGGCAGATTGCACAAAATTATGGGGTGGATATCAATCAAATTGTTTTGTTAAATGAATTGGATAATCCGGATGTGCTGGTTGTTGGACAGTCATTGGTTATTCCGGAACTTGGCCGTGAATACGTTGTTCAGCCTGGGGATACATTATGGGCGATTGCACAAATGTTTGGGGTGACGCTTCAGGAACTCGTTGCAGCGAATAATATTACGGATCCGTCATTGATATATACAGGTCAAATGCTGACGAATCCTTATTTTCCGCACACTGTTCAAGCAGGCGAGTATATATGGGGAATTGCTCAGCAGTACGGTGTAAGTCCTGAACAAATTATTGCGGCCAATGATATAGGACAGCCTGGTCTGATATTTCCGGGACAATCATTAAGGATTCCTGTAACCGCAAGACCGGTTACAGAAGTGAATGCTTATACAACACGAGTGGATGAACAGGGGATGGCCGAAGTTTTGCGTTTAGGCAGCTATTTCACTTATATTTCGCCATTTATGTACAGTATCCGTGATGACGGCTCGCTTACAGAACTGCCGGAACAGCCGGTTCTCGAGGCGGCCAGGGCTAATGAAGTTGCACCTTTACTAGTTGTGACCAATTTTACCCAAGGTGAGTTTAATTCGGATTTGGCTGCGGTTGTATTGCGTAATCCTGAAGTCCAGGAGCAATTAATCACCGATCTGTTGGCAATGATGCGTGCAAAAGGATATGCGGGTGTTAATTTTGATTTTGAATATGTTTATCCGGAAGACCGTGAGAATTACAATGATTTTCTGAGGCGTGTGGTTGACAGGCTGCATCCGGAAGGGTTTCTGGTTTCGACAGCCTTGGCACCAAAAGAAACCGCTGGCCAGCAGGGACTGTTATACGAAGCCCATGATTATCGGGCACACGGGGAGATTGCCGATTTCGTGATAGTGATGACATATGAATGGGGCTGGGCTGGCGGTGAACCATGGGCGATTGCACCGATTAACGAGGTAAGAGATGTACTGGATTATGCTGTGACCGTGATTCCACGGGATAAAATCCTGATGGGCATGCCTTTATACGGACGTGATTGGGAGATACCGTGGGTTGAGGGTACGATTGCAAGTACTGTGAGTCCGAAAGAAGCGGTACAGCTTGCGGCAACGTATGGCGTACTCATTCAGTATGATGAAACGTACCAGTCACCATTTTTCCGTTATGTGGATGAAAACGGTCAGGAACATGAAGTTTGGTTTGAAGATGCCCGCAGTGTTCAGGCCAAATATGATACGGTAAAGGCATATGGTTTGAGAGGTGTGAGCTATTGGGCGCTCGGAACCCCATTTCCGCAAAATTGGCCGGTGCTGCAGGATAATTTCAGGATTAGGAAGTTGTAATCAGAGCCCTTTGAGCCGGGAGTCCCGTTTCAAAGGGTTTTTTTCTATTAAACGTGATATCAAGCAAATTTGGGAAATATCAACTGTATTCGATAGATATCAATCAAATTTCAACTATGTCGACTGCAATATTATCATTTTGCTATCGCTTTTTTTGGTTTGATACGATTGTATAGCTGTGTATTTGTTGAAACATTTTTGAACAAGCAGGTGACGATCATGAACAACCAAATACTTATCGGACTAACGTGCTTCTTCAAGCGTCTTCCAAAAAAGGTTTCGGAATTTCATTTCATCTTCAGACGTAAACGCCTTTGGGCCCTTAGTCCGCTTTCCACTTTTGCGTGCCTTGGCATTTGCGTAACGAGTTTGCAGCAGCTGATCGATATTCCGATTTGTATAAGCGAATCCTTTATGATGCAGGACAGTGCAGCCTTTGGAAAGTCCGAGTGAAGCCAGTCCATAATCCTGTGTAATGATGATATCCCTTGTTTGTGCAAGCTGTATAATCCGGTAATCCGCAGCTTCAGCGCCGGTGTCCACGTATACGGTCTCGACACCGGGCTGTTCGTCATCATGTGAAAAATGGGAAATACTTTTCACGAGCACAACCGGTACATCGAAGTCCTGGGCTGCCGATATGATTGTATTTTTAACTGGACAGGCATCTGCATCAACGTAAACTTTCATGAAAATCTCCTCCGCCATGTATATACCGTCATTTTAGCAGATGTTAACCTGTTAAACCACTGTGGCCGGAAAAGCAACTGCTGACCTCAATGAAAACTTTAAGCCGGATGAAAAAGTACATTCTCAATACAAGCCTGCCGATATGTTCAACATTAACCCGGTAACAGCGGCTAAAGGTCTGACGCTGCTGTTTGATGAAAATTTTCTTTACAACAAGCGGGGCTTGGCAAATTTGTTACGCACGACGCTAAAGATAATATCAACAATGTCGGTATTGGCATTAGCATGTGGGCGGGGGATGTGGCAGCCGGTACAATGATTGGTATGGGCGTCGGCTTTTTGGCCATGGCTTTGCTGGAAAAACGCACATAAATCATGATTTGTGATAACTCACTATTTTTTCTTATTGACGAGATCTTAAATCGAAACTATAATTGGGAACTATGTTTGAAAATAACACGAGCAAGCCGGTGGTTTTTAGAGAGATAGAGTCGACAAATGGTTCGTGCAAAGGATAATCATTTTCCATCCAACGGTCTGTAATGACAGCACGTGTTATAGACACTTGCTCCTAAAAAATGGGAGGAAAAACGTGCTAGAATCAAAGAAAGTTAAAACGGATTGGACTGTTTTTGCCGTCAGTGGCGGTTTTTTGATTTTATTTATTGTCTTATCGTTCATTAACAGTGAAGCGGTTGGAAAATGGATTACAACGTTATTTGACTATTCTGCGGATATTTTTGGAGCGTATTGGCAGGTATTGTTATTTGGTAATTTTGTAATTGGCATATTCCTGGCGTTTTCACGGTATGGAAGGGTCAAATTGGGTAAAATGGATAAGCCGAAATATAGTTATTATCGCTGGGTTGCCATGATTTTAGTAACCCTTCTGGCAAGTGGTGGTGTGTTCTGGGCAGCCTCTGAGCCGATGTATCACTACATGACGACGCCACCATTGTTTGGCGGCGGCGAATTCGATAATGTATGGGCCGCGTTTGCTCAAGGCTTTATGCATTGGGGCTTTTTGGCTTGGGCGATACTGGGGACATTGGCCACCATTGTCATGATGTATGTACATTACAGCAAAGGCTATCCGATGCGGCCCAGAGCTTTGTTATTCCCGGTATTCGGGGAAAAAATCTTTCATAAGAGTGTTCTCGGGTCTGCAGCTGATATTTTTTCCATTATTGCAACAGCCGCGGGCACATTGGGACCGCTAGGGTTTCTCGGTTTGCAAATAGCTTACGGGCTTAATCATTTATTCGGTGTTCCAAATACAGTGTCAGTAAGCATTCTGGTTGTTGTTGTTTTGGCCGTGATTGCGGCAATTTCAGCTGCGACGGGGGTTGACCGGGGAATTCTATTGCTGAGTCGTGTCAATGTTGGCATGACGTTTTTGCTGGGATTTATTATGCTTTTGATTGGTCCGACGTTGTTTATTATTGACGCATTTATCGGTGGAACGGGCTTTTATTTGGATAACTTCTTTGCGATGAATTTTTACCGTGGGGATAGTGAATGGCTCGGTGCATGGACCATCTTTTTCTGGGGATGGTTTATCGGCTATGGCCCGATGCTGATTATCTTTATCAGCCGCATTTCCCGCGGCAGAACGATTCGTGAATTAATCATGGCGGTATCGATTGTCGCACCGTTAGTAACGAATTTCTGGTTCTCGGTTGTCGGGGGAACCGGTGTATCCTATGAAAGGGAAAATCCCGGGTCTATCTCGAATGCGCTGAACGAAGCGGGCATGCCTGCTGCTGTCATGGCAATTATGGATCAATTGCCGATGGGGGTGGTTATGGGCGTAGCGTTTCTGATCATATCGATTGTCTTCGTGGCAACCACGACCGATACGATGTCCTATACGGTGTCGGTGACGCTAACAGGCAATGATCATCCCGCCCGCTGGCTGCGTGTCTTCTGGGCACTGATTTTCGGTGGAACGACGATGATGATTCTGACAATCGGAGAAGGCAGCATCACAGCGATTCAAAATTCGATTGTCATAACGGCTGTTCCGGTCTCGTTCCTGTTATTGCCGCCATTATGGAATGCACCTCAAATTGCAAAAAAAATGGCGCTTGAGCAAGGTCTGATGTGGGAGCGTCCGCGAAAAGGAAGACCAATTAAAATTGCTCATAAAAAGTAGAGTGGGATACCTTTATAAATAGATCACTTACGGTGGAGAAAATATAAAATCATATTATATTTAGCGTGCTAAATCACATAACATTTAGTACGCTATTTTTTTGACATAAGAACGTTCAAACTTTATGGGTCATCCAACGAGTCATAAATGAGCGCGATACTTTTTTATCCCTCCTATCTAAATTGCTGCAATCAATGTTTGTCGCCAATCGACAATCGTCGGGGGACAGTCACTGTTCACCTATATAATAAGGAATTGAACATCACGGGTCATGGGAATTATCATAAAAATTAACAAAGTTATTCAAGCAAGGTGGTGCAGGTATCGAAGCATTAGAGGCCGTTGATCCGAGAACAAGAACACCGTTCACCGCCTTAGTAATACGGCACCCGACTCGTTACCGGGGATGGTGGGGACCAGTCGTGCCGCTCTCGAATGGCGGAGATGAAAACGGTTACTGAGCGACTTCCGTATTTATGTGCGTTGCGACAGGTGATCGTAGGCACAACTGGATATTTGCATTTGGAAAGCTAATGTAAAAATCACATGCGAACCAAAAAGAGGAATGGGTCCTGTATGTTTTTTCAAAATGATTGTTTGTCATAATTAGATCTATTACCCCTTAACACAATATTTCTTTATAAAGGAGCCTATAAGGATGCAAATTGACAATCGCAATGAAGTAAAAGTGGCTGCCATTCAGTTGGATCCTAAAATTGGCGATCTACATGCAAATATGGCAGCGTGCGAAAGTATGGCAAACGAAGCTGGGGAAAAAGGAGCAAAGTGGATCATACTCCCTGAGTTTTTTACGACTGGAATGGCGTTTAATCCACGTATTGCAGATGCCATTCAACCACCTAATGGCAAAGCATTGAACTTGTTGCTCAAAATAGCTAAAAGATATGAAGCGATCGTAGGTGGTTCATTTCTCGAACGAGGTGAAGACAGTGCTGTTCGAAATACATTTTATCTTGTATCGCCAAAGGGAATCTTGGGCAGACATGATAAAGATCTACCGACGATGTGGGAAAATTGCTTTTACATTGGGGGAGAAGACGACGGCATTATCAAAATGTCTGATTACACTGTTGGGAGTGCCTTGTGTTGGGAGTTTATGCGTTCTCAAACGGCAAGAAGATTACAGGAAAAAGTCGACATTGTTGTCGGTGGGAGCTGTTGGTGGAGTGTGCCATCATGGGTACCGAAGTCAGTAACAAACCGTTGGGAAGAGAAAAATGAACAAACCGCCTTAGAATCGGTACGGTCGTTTGCAACATACATCGGTGCTCCAATCATTCATGCCGCTCATGTCGGCACAATTGAATGTCCGTTACCATGGACACCAATGAATTATAAGGGGCACTACGAAGCTGGTTCAATGATTGTCGATGGCGAAGGTGAAATAATCGCCCTTCGCGACCGTCACGAAGGGCAAGGAATCGTGATGGCGAATGTAAAAATAGGCAGAACAAAATACCAGAAAAATATACCGAACAAATATTGGCTTCATGACCGCGGATTGGCCCCTTCCCTCGCCTGGACATACCAACGCTGGCATGGAAAGCGCTGGTATAAAAATGTAGTAGCTAAACAAAAGACTTCTTAAGTTTTTTAAGCTGGCGCAAATTCAGAGACGTCGTAATGGTGATATATCTTGAAAAATCAGCTTTGTAAGGGAGGTAAGTTTTTAAATGCCAATAGATAGGAGGAGCAGGAAATGAACATCTTTCTTATACACTGGGCGGTTTTTATTTTTATAGTAGGGCTCATTTTATCACTGCCACTTGGGGCAATATATTATCTTAACAATCCCCGTGTCAGGCTGTTGTTTACAAATCCCAGGAAGCTAAAGGCCGCCCATTTGGATTTTTTTATGCAGGCTTTTTCAATCAGTTTAGTATATTTATTGGAATTTGGAATGAATGCTAGAGTTCCAATGTATGCAGTGATTCCCCTTGCGTTCGGAACCTTTTTCAACCCATTCATTTTTCTATTGGAGGCTACACCGTTATATAAGGTGGGTATTGTTAAGGCTCTCTATAGTCTTCTTAAAGCCGTTAGCCCAGCCTCTCTGTTTTTTGCCTGGTTTGTATTGCTTTTTCAATATCTGCCGGTTTACTATTCGTGGTTGCTGGCTGGATTTGTAATTATTTTGATGACCGCATTATTGACCCATAGAAGGGATACAAAACAAACGATTAACAAGAAGGATATTTCTTTGAACGGACGTGTTTAAGTCCTAAAGGATATGGGAGGTTGGAAGAAGCGAATGCCACCATGCTGAAAAGCAGGGGTAAGATGGAAACGAGAGTCGAATAATTTGAAAACACCATACTGAATTAGGTATAGAGGCTTTGTCATGAATGATAATAAAGGAAATAAACCGAATAGGTGTTCTTTAAGATGTTTGAGGTTTTGGCTTTTTTATTCCAATAATACTCCGGGTGGGGTTTCTCTGAATTGTTATTATTACCATATGAGTACTTGGCTGGTTTAAGCTCTTGGACATTTAATCTTTCGGCGTTCACCAACGGCTTTAGTGAATTGATCTATGGGCTATTTTCTATCCTCGGTCTTCCATCATACGATAGGGTGTGATTGTTGAAAAATCTATCAAATAAAACAGCTCAGTTAATGTGAACTGAGCTGTTTTATTTTTAATAACAAAGACCGCCACAAAGTCATGTTTTCTAATGAGTCAATTTCCTGGTTAATTAACCTGTTAACATTGGTCTAAAAACGTTGCAATTTCATATGAAAGTCATACTGATATTTTGAGTTTTTTACTCGGTAAGTGAACGACTTAGTACCTTTAGGGTGCTCTTTTTTTCTCACATGATATTCATATTATTTACGGATATTTTTTGGTATAATAAAAATAGTGTTAAGGAGGCGTCACCGTTGAGTGAAGCGAAAAAACTGCAAAAAGATGCGAATATCATATTGAAACAGACAAGCCGGACATTTTACATTCCGATAACATTGTTGAAGTCACCGCTGGACCAAACGGTCGGGTCAGCTTATTTGTGCATGCGTGCTGTTGATGAGATTGAAGATCATAAAGAGCTGGATACGGAATCAAAGCAGCATCTGCTCCGAGTAACGAGTGAATTATTGCGGCGTGATGACTTTGATGGGCAGGCTTACCGTGAATTGGTGCACCCGTATGAAACCATCCTGCCTGAAGTGAGTTTACGGCTTGACGACTGGGTTCACCTCTGCCCGGACGGGATTGTTGAAAAAGTAAAAGCGTCAACGGGCGTTATGGCTTCCGGTATGGCGGACTGGGCCGAAAAAGGATGGTATATCAAGAACGAAGATGATCTGGATAATTACACCTATTACGTAGCGGGTCTTGTCGGCGTCATGCTGTCTGACATTTGGGAATGGTACGATGGGACAGAGACAGACCGAGAGCTTGCTATTGGCTATGGCAGGGGTCTCCAAGCTGTCAATATTTTGCGCAACCAGGATGAAGACAGCGAGCGCGGTGTCAGTTTTGTTCCGGATGGATGGACACGGGATGATTTGTTCAGTTATACTGAGAAAAACTTGGCTAAAGCGGACGAATATATGAAAGATATCAACACCCGGACGATTAAGCTGTTTTGCCGGATTCCGCTGGCATTGGCCAAACGCACTGTAAAGGCATTGAAAGAAGGCCGCGAAAAGATTTCCAGAGATGAAGTCGAAACGATTGTTGAAGATATTAAGCATGACTAATGAAAGCCACTGTTCGATATGAATGGTGGTTTTCTTTTTACTGCAGAAAATTTATAGCTTTAGTTAAGAAATATTTAATCATATTGGATAATCATAATAGGCAGGTGAGGTTAGTATCCATTAAAAATTCAGTTGTTTTTATCCGGAATGCTTGAGCTTTAGCGCTATCATAACGTGATTATTATTTGATATGCCGATAGGAGCAAATTTCTGTCAAATTTCACCTTGTTGTCTAAGCTTTTTTAGTCGTACTAATCATTGATTATAATAATAGCAGAAAAAAGTAGAGACCGTCCTCCACGGTCTCTTTTGTCATAGAATCATTTGTTCAGCAGTGATTTGAAGCCGATATACAGGATAGCTCCTGCGAAGATGATAATGGTAATTCCGCCTATTACATTCAAAAAAGAAGCCAATCCCCCTGTGATGACCGTGGAAGCCGGTACATTGGCCAGCGCAAATCCTGCCAGAACACAGGCGAAATAGAGTAAAGCTGATTGATGGATATTATCCCTCCTTTGCTAATGTGATGTATACACCACCTTAAAAGATGCATGATATTCACGGTTACGTTAATAGCACTGGAACGATTGAATATTGTCCAAGTCTACACCGTAGTACACCCATCTGTTTCTCTGCCATCTGAATCCGGCAATCGAACGTCTCCCAATAAAGATTGGGAAAAACCAGAATGAATCCCACCTTGACCAGATATACGTGAATTGAAATAAGCATCCCTGGATTGCTCCCGGATCAACTGCAAAGACGCCAAAGTCTCCTTGTGCCTGCTGAGTTTGCGGCTGTTGTGGTGTGAATGATGGAGGTGGGGTAGGCGGAGCATTTATTTGCGGCTGGGTACCGGGGAATCCAGGTAATCCTCCGTCTATTTGTCCAGGCGGCCCTCCAGATGGTGGTCCTACACCTGTCTGTCCAGGCGGTCCGCCGAATGGAGGCCCTGCGCCTGGACCGTCATCCTGAAACAATGGTATGTTAAATATTCTTGAATCGCCATATGGCGGCTGGTTTTTATTCATTTAATTTCCTCCTTAAAAATACCTTCTCGTTATTATATGGTGATTCGTCTATAGTTGTATGGGCGTATGAACAAACAGTTGAACCTGACTTTATTCAGCGATTTTTCCGTTTGACGGTTGCTTCTGACATTAATACAAATCGCTTTTTGTTGGAATCCAATCGTTTTTTGAACAAATCCATCAAGATGCTATTGACTCTCACGTTACGTTATACTTTACAGTGACAATTGAAGGGAGGTTAAGCCGATGAAAGTCAAAGAAGTGGCCGAATTAGTCGGCATCAGTGTGCGCACACTGCATCATTATGATGACATCGGACTGCTCAAACCCGAGACGACTGAATCAGGCTATCGGATTTATTCAGAAAAGGATCTCGAAACGTTGCAGCAGATCTTATTTTTTAAAAAACTTGGCTTCCCTTTGAAGAAAATAAAGGAGATTCTCAATAGTCAATCGTTTGACAGGGGGGAGGCACTACAGGTTCAGCGCAAGATGCTGCTGGAAGAACGCACCCGGCTGGACAATATGCTTGCAACGATTGATAAGACGATCCAGCATGCGAAAGGAGAGATTGATATGAGTGATCAGGAAAAATTTGAAGGGTTTGATTTCAGACATAACCCATACGAACAGGAAGCCCGCGAACGCTGGGGCGATAAATCGGTTGATGAGTCAAATACTAAAATCAATCGTATGTCAAAAGACGAACAAAAAGTACTGGGTGAGGAATTTGACCGAATCTATCAGGACCTTGCAGCGATCCGGCATAAAGCTCCCGATTCAGATGAAGCACAAGCGGCCATCAAAGTTTGGTATGACTACCTGAACAAAATCGGCAGCTACTCACTTGATGCGTTCAAGGGGCTTGGACAAATGTATGTTGATGATGAGCGCTTCACGAAAAACAGCGACAAATATGGCAATGGTCTGGCCGCGTTCATGCGTGAAGCGATGGCTGTGTATGCAGACCGTAATAAATGATAGACACAGGAATCCAATCGAAATTTAACACAAAAAGGTGTCATGTCTTTTAAATAAGATGTGACACCTTCTTCCGTTTAGTGGGACTGCATATATAATTGTCAAAAGATTGAAATGACTGAAGGGTTGGATTCGTATAATAATTAGCGGACATGATGATGAAAGGAGGTGAGTTATGCGGACTAAACTAGGCTTATCTTTATTAAGTTTTTATCACGATTACCATGTTTATACAGAAGAAGGCTGGAAAGTTAATAGGGATCAACAGCGGATGGAAGAACTCTTTGCATTATATAAGAAAGCAGTAGAATGAGCGTTGTTTTCAAGAGGTCAGGATGATGTGTTCGATACTGAAGTCGGCAAGCGTACAGAGTTCCATTGATCTTTCCTCAAATCTTTGGTAAGAGGGAGTGAGCCCCGTGTTTTTATTTCATTAAATCTGTCTTATCTTAGAAAAATAAATCCCAGTAGACAATCAATGTTATGACTGCCGCTCCTATCAGGTAAAAGAGTGCAGCAAAAAATGATACCCCTTTTTTAAAATAACGGCTTTCTGTTTTCACTTTCGTTCCGGTTTCGCCTTGGATGTCTGCATTGATTGATTTTGTAAATGGGCTGCTCGATGAATTGACATAGTATAATATGACAACTGCAAACAGCCCGACCAGGAATGACGCATCCAGAAAGCTAATATGGAACACGCTTGCCACTGCCAGGTTAGCCAAGGCGACCGCTACCAACGTTATAATAAAAATTATGGCGTTCTTCATAAACTCACCACCTTATAATAAATTACGAAACGATGGCATATAAGTTTCATCAAATCGAACTTGTCTGAAGTTGTCACAAAATCGGCTGAAGTTCACAAATTTTTGACTTAAATGTTCACAATTTGTTCGGTAAATAGGAGAGAGCCGGGTTTTCATTTATAAAGCCTCGTGTTTTTATATTTTTATAATGGATAAGTCGCAATTGCTGTCAGAGGGTATACCGAATAATTTTCTGTACTTTCCCTGAATGGTATGTTAATTTTTCAGCAGTCGGTTACGCAGTTGAGTTACCGAAAAATCTTAGTGGGAGAGCTCTCAGTATGTTCATTTATGTCATTGCCTATTTATTCATTTTTTTATTGGGTGCCACACCTTTTATGGAGATTCTGGGAGTTATTCCAATTGGTGTTGCAGCCGGATTGCCCGCCATACCCGTATCGGTGGTAGCATTTTTGGGAAATGTGTCTACGATCTGGCTACTATTATTGATGGCCGAACGTGTGAAAGAAAGGCTGAAAAAGCGCAGAGAGAAGAAAGGGAAAGGAAGTTCAGAAAAAAGAGGCAAGCGGGGGAAAGCCATTTGGAATAAATATGGGCTCCCCGGATTGGCTTTTGTAGCACCTGTTTTGGTCGGCAGTCATTTGGCCGCGATGATAGCGATTGGAGCTGAAGGCGGCCGGCAGCAAATTTTCCTGTGGATGACCATCAGCATTATTTTCTGGGCGACTGTCACAGGAATCGCTTCACATTTCGGTATTGACTATTTATATAACCATACAGGATATGACGGATTTATAAATAATCTTCTTGATATGGAATAAGGCAGAAAGGGAGAAGAGATTCTGCCCCGTTTTGCCTTTCCCATTCAGATTCAAAGGTTTTTAACAGCAGCCTCCACATTGTCAGCTTTCGTAATCGCTGAAATAATGGCAACCCCATCCGCACCGGCGTTGATGACAGAGGCTGCGTTTACTTCGGTAATCCCGCCGATTCCGACAATTGGCATATCGGGATGCTGCCTTTTTAATGTTCTGATCCACTCAAGACCTACTGCTTGTTCGGCATCGGTCTTAGATGATGTTGCAAAGACCGAGCCTGCTCCAAGATAGTCAGCCAGCTGAATGGGGCTGTTGTTAACCTCAGCCTGATTTGATACCGATAATCCAATTATCTTATCAGGATATATCTCCCGCACTTTTTCAAGCCCCATGTCATTCTGTCCAACATGGATGCCGTCAGCTTCCAGTGGCTCGACCAGATCAATATCATCATTTACGAAAAACAGGACATTGTAATGAGCACAAATGTCGCGCAATCTCTGCCCTAATGCCAATTTTTCCTGACCGGATAGAGAGTCCTCACCTTTTTCCCGGAACTGAAACGCTGTAATGCCAGCTTTTGCCGCTTCCTTCAGAATGTCTTCCGGCTTTCGGTCACAGTTCTGACTGCCCATGACAAAATATTTTCTCAGATTCATAAACTATTGCCTTTCCAGCTCTGCAGGATCAAAGGATAGGGCGTCGATAAAATGCGGAAGGAATGTTCCCGGGCCATTGACATCCGGACGTTTCGCCGCATATTCTGCAGCTAATCCGTAAAATTCAATCGCGGTCAGTACCTGATGCTTGATTGGATTGTTTGTTGACAGGCAGGCCGTTATAACCGATCCGAGCAGACAGCCGGCACCGGTTATTTTTCCTAAAAGCGAATGTCCGGTTTGGTTATACAAAATTTCACCCTCAATGCAAATGACGTCTGTTTTTCCGGTTACGACTGCAGCTGTTTGATAGGTTTCTGCCACCTTCAACGCAATTTCATCGACATTGCCGTCACCGACAGATTCAACACCCTTCGTTTCCCAGGGGATTTCGACCAGATGTGCGAGTTCACCCGCATTTCCTTTAATCACGGTCGGCTGCACCTCGTCAAGGATGTTTTTCACAGCTTTAGTCCGGAATGGGGTTGCAGCAACACCGACCGGGTCAAGGAGGACAGGAATCCCTTTTTCATTGGCTGCTTGGCCGGCATGGGTCATGGCCGGCAGTTCATCTGCAGTTAACGTCCCGATATTAAGCAGGATACCATCAGCATTGGATGCCATGTCGGCTGCTTCTTCTTCAGCTTTTGCCATGACCGGTGCGGCACCAAATGATAACAGACCATTTGCTGAAAAGTTCACGACAACCTGATTGGTCAAATGGTGGATAAGCGGTGTTAACTCGCGTACCTCTTGAATTATGCTTTCGTTCATTTACCTCACCCTTTCCGCCCGATGTGCCCATTGGTTTGTTGGTCCATTTCCATGTCCGATTGAAAACGAATCACGGATGGCTTCTGTCACAAAGTCTTTTGCCTTTTTGACTGCTTTCGGTAATTGATAGCCATGGCTAACATATGCTGTGATTGCTGCTGAATACGTACAGCCCGTTCCGTGTGTGTTTGTCGTATCAATACGTTCTGCTGAAAATGTATATATCTTTTCACCGTCATATAAAAAGTCGACTGCCCCGCCCTGCATATGGCCGCCTTTCACAAGCGCAGCTCCTGCACCGAATTCGCTGACAATCTGTTTGGCTGCCTGCTGCATGTCGTCTAATGTACGTATCGTTACGCCGGCAATCACCTCGGTTTCCGGGATATTCGGTGTGACCAGTGTCGTCATGGGCAGTAAGTTCTCGCGCAGGTAATCACGGGCGTTTTCGGAAATTAACGTATCACCGCTTGTTGTCACCATGACAGGATCCATGATATATGGAATATTCAGTACGGACGTTTTTTCAGCAACTGCATCCATGATATCAATATTGGCGAGCATTCCGGTTTTGAACGCCTGGAACGGGATATCCGAAATAACCGATTCCAATTGCTGCTTAATCATTGGCTCTGATATATGCTGAACATCCTGTACGCCTGTTGTGTTCTGGGCGACGACGGATGTGATGACAGACGTGCCATACGTCTTTAATTCCTGAAACGTTTTAAGGTCAGCCTGGATGCCGGCACCGCCGCTCGGATCGGTACCGGCTATCGTTAAGGCTGCAGGTATTTGGCTCATGGTAAAATCTCCTTATACACGATTTTCAAGTAAATTTGCTTGATTGACCCTCGATACGACAAACCAGCCGATCAATGCACCGGAAATACTGCTGACGAGAAACGATGGCATAAAGAAGAACGCACCGGCCGAGCTGCCCAGCAGTATGCGTGCAAACGGAACAGCGAACAGTGATCCTATGATGCCTGTACCGAATGCTTCTCCAAGTGCAGCCATTCCTTTTTTATCTGTTACCCGGTAAAGCCAGCCGGCCAGAAAAGCACCGACCATGCCACCAGGGAATGCCAGAAGTGTGCCCAGACCAAGCATGTTACGGAGCAGACCAATCATAAAAGCAATGATCACTGCCGGACCGGGTCCCAGTGTGACAGCAGCCATAACGTTGACAGCGTGCTGCACCGGGTAAGCTTTCGCGACACCTGCCGGGAACCATAAAAGTTGTGCACCCAAAGTGCCAATCGCTACAAAAACGGCTATCGTTGTCAGTAGGCGAGTACGGTTCAAGTCGGGTCCTCCTCTCATTAGGGGTGGGAGGAAAATCAAAAAAGCCAGATCCATAGACTGGACCTGGCTTTAAATAGCTGATCGATATATGCCATCAGACTACTTCCCTACGCTGGTATTATCCAGATCAGGTCCGTAAGAGTCGGAAAGTTAAGAACGCCTTTCCTCTCAGCCCACGTTTTTTGGGCACCCCTAGTAGTGTTCAAACTATTTTATTATTCAATATGAGTGTAACAAAAGGAAATAAATTTGTCACGGTTTTTATTAAAATTCTTAAAATATTTTGGTGGAATGGGAGGTTGAAAGGGATGTACGATTATTATTCGTACCATGATCCTGATACGTTTAATGTGCCGGATTGGTCAAGTGTTCCACGAACATGGGAAAGAGCACTTGATTTGGTAAAAGGGCCGGAGCCAGATATGTATGAATGTTTTATCCATCGCGACTATCATCCTGCCAATGTGCTATGGCGTGAAGGATCCGTCAGTGGTGTTGTGGATTGGGTAAACGCCTGCAAAGGACCACGTGAGATCGATGTCGGACATTGCCGAGTAAATCTGGCCATGCCGTACGGGTATGAAATGGCTGAAGCATTTTTGCGGGCTTATCAGCAGTATGCCGATATGTGTTATAATCGATATTGGGATATTATGGCATTAATAACCTTTTTGGATGGCCCGCCGGAAGTATACCCCGGCTGGGAGGCGTTTGGCATGACTGATCTGACCAATTACCTGATGGAAGAAAGGTTGGACTATTTTGTGTTACAATTGATAAAATATGTGAGCATCGAATAAATCAATTGATATGTCGCATAAGCTCATGAAGAAGAGATGGGAGGCGTTTGTATGAGCAGAACTGGTGAAATTGTATTAACTGTTATTGGTGCACTCATTTATGGTTTTTTTGCTTTAGTCGGCGGATTCATGGTATGGCTTTTTAACAATGAAGCCGCCTGGGATCAGGCAGAAGAGGAAATAACACAACAGAATCCTGAACTTTCAGCGGGTAATATGGAGGCTGCTCTTGAAATGTTACAGGGCGGCGGCTGGTTTCTCGTTGTCCTTTCTGTTCTTGGACTTATTTTAGGTATTGTTTCCATCGTACTCGTGAAAGGTAATAAAAAGCCAAAAGCTGCAGGAATCATTTTAATCGTCACGTCAGTGCTTTTTGCTATCATCACCTTTGGCGGGCTAATATTCAGCGGAATATTCTATCTGATTGCCGGCATTATGTGCCTGGCACGGAAAGCACCCCCGCAAACGGCAACAACGGAATAGCGGAGAAAAAGAGTGTCTGTTAACCTAAATAGTTCACTTTTGATATAGAAAAACTGAATTAACAAGTCAAATAGCATACCAAATCGTATAGTGGTTGGTATGCTATTTATTATTAAATCAAAGAAAGCCGATACTTCTGAAACACCCGGTAAACCATTTATGCACTAATTTACCTCTATATGGAATTTTTCCAATGCTTCTTTTCGTTCCTGAGTTTCCTCCATACTTTTTTAATGCTGTCTCTTAAATTATCAGCAATTGCTTCTTTTGTACTGGTAAAATGAGTGAACGTAATGAAAACAATAAAAAAATCAGTATCACTACTGACCATACAACGTTTTTTCATTGCTGACCTCCATTTTTTAGTGGGAATGTGTTAAAAATAAACTATATGTAAAAGTATGTACTTCCTGTTTATTGATATGTATAATGGTTAGGAATTAATTTTTCGAATATTTACAATCAGGTGTTCTATCCGTTATATTTATAAGGGATAGCTTACGGTTTTTTGAACTTAATGAGGAGGGTCAGTGAGATGAAGGAAGATAATGTACCGAGCAATGATTCCAGATATAAAGCTGCCAACCGGGAAGCCTTAATTGGCGTCGGTCTGGTTGTTTTCAATTTTGTCTGGTGGTTTGCATTTGCGTATGGACTTGGCGGCAAGGACCCATCTGAATATACATATATTTTCGGATTGCCTGCATGGTTTTTTTATAGCTGTGTGCTTGGGGTTATTGTGATGGCGGTCCTAGTGACGATTGTGGTGAAAAAGTGGTTTGTCGAAGTTCCATTTGAAGAGGGAGAGGAAAAATGAATTGGCAGGCGTTAGTTCCGTTAATTGGCGTTATATTGATTATATTTGGTGCCGGTGTATGGGCCGGTAAGTATATTAAATCGTCCAATACCTTTATACAGGATTATTTCCTTGGTGGCAGAAGTCTTGGCGGATTCGTTCTGGCAATGACGATGACGGCGACCTATGGCAGTGCCAGCAGTTTTATCGGTGGCCCGGGTACGGCATATACCGAGGGGCTCGGCTGGGTGCTCCTTGCCATGACGCAAGTGTCGACAGGTTACTTTGTCCTGATGGTATTGGGTAAAAAATTTGCGATCGTGACACGTAAATATAAAGCACTGACAATGGTTGATTTTTTGAAAGAACGATACAGGTCTAAATGGGTTGTCTTATTCTCAGCGTTCAGCATCATTATCTTTTTATTTTCAGCCATGGCGGCCCAGTGGATTGGTGGCGCCAGGCTGATTGAGTCATTAGTTGGCATACCGTATACGACGGCATTATTTATTTTTGCGTTACTCGTCCTCATTTATGTTGTGATCGGCGGTTTCCGGGCGGTAGCACTGACGGATGCGATCCAGGGGACGATTATGTTTGTCGGAACACTCATACTGCTGGTTGCAACCATTATCGCAGGGGGCGGACTTTCCAATATCATGTCGGATCTTGCCGCGGAAAATCCGAATCTGATTACGCCCTATGGTGCAGAGGGTACGCTCACACCGGCTTTCGTGTCATCATTCTGGATACTTGTCGGCGTCGGGGTGGTGGCCTTGCCGCAGATTACCGTCAGGGCGATGTCCTATAAAGATTCCCGTTCGATGCATCGTGCCATCATCATCGGCACGGTCGTTGTCGGTGTCATCATGCTGAATATGCACTTGATCGGTGTACTGGCCCGGCCGATTTTACCGGGAATTGAAGTGGGCGACAGGGTTATGCCGCTCATTGCGCTGGAAGTTTTGCCGAACTGGCTGGCAGGTTTTGTGCTGGCGGCCCCGATGGCAGCGATCATGTCGACAGTCGATTCATTGCTGCTGCTGGTGAGCTCATCAATTGTCAAAGATGTTTATCTCAATTACATCGAACCGAAAGCATCGCAAAATCGAGTGAAGGGGCTCAGTATTGGTGTGACAGCGGTACTCGGAGTTATTGTATTCCTGATGGCGCTCAACCCGCCTGATTTGATCATCTGGCTGAACCTGTTTGCATTTGGCGGACTTGAAGCGGCATTTATTTGGCCGATTGTGATGGGACTGTACTGGAAAAAAGGCAACAAATACGGTGCACTTGCCTCAATGTTAACCGGTGTCGGGCTGTATATTCTATCGGATACATTTTTCCCGCAGCCGTTCGGACTGCACTCGGTTGTGCTGCCGGTGGTGGTGTCGTTCTTTGTTTATGTGTTCGTGAGCTTGGGGACACAGGAAAGAGTGATTGAGCAGGAAACGTGATACCTGTATAGAAAGAAAGCGAAAATAGTTACAACAGTCTGCCCTGGATTGAAGCTAATTTGCTATGTAGGCAGTGGGGAACAAATTATTTGTTATATTTTCCATTAAAAAGCAGTGAGGTGTATAATGAATCGCATTATGGTGATGGGCATCTCAGCTGGTGTGGGTGAAAATCTACATTTGCAAAGGAATTAGGAAAATTATTGAACATCGAAGTTTACCATCTTGATGGATTGTATTGGAAGCCTGGTTGGGTAGAAGCCCCACCAGAGAAATTTGCGGGAGCTCAACAGGAAATAGTCACAACGCAACCAGTGGATTATTGAAGGAAATGATAGCAGCACATATGGTATCCGTGCAGAAAAAGCGGATACCATTATATATCTGGAGCTTCCGCTAATTGTTTGCCTGTACAGAGTTTTCAAACGCTGGATCTTGCATATCAGCAAAACCCGGCCTGATATGGGCGAAGGATGCAAGGAAAAATTGGACTGCACGTTCCTGAAGTATATTTGTACCACTTATCATTCCCGTAAGAAAAAGATGAGGGAGAGACTCAGGACTTTCAACAGTATGGGACCGGAAAAAGCAGTTGTTATGCTGATGAATAAAAAGGAGATTAGCGCATATTTTGAAGGAATGAACAGTGTTGATAACTAAGAAAAAGCCTTTTCATTCCGTACTCTTGCAGTGTGTTCATATGGAAAAATTAATCTGATAATAGTAAAATGGAAGTATATAACTTTTGGATGTGGTGGCTGTGTCAATTCACGCAAAGTTAATGGATAATCGTGAAAGAATATTAATGAGTGCCAGAGAACATGGTGTTCAAAGCTTAAAATTGTTTGGGTCAGCTGCCAGAATGCAGGATCAGGAAAAGAGTGATGTTGATTTTCTTGTAAGCCTTGAAGATGACAGAAGCCTGTTTGATTTAATCAGGTTCAAACACGATGTGGAAGATATTCTGCACAGAGATGTTGATGTGGTGACGGAAAATGCTATTCATCACAGTATAAGAGATGAGATATTGAATGAGGCGAGACCGCTATGAAACACGATCGTGTGTATTTGACTCATATTTTGGAGTGTATTCATAGTATTGAAAGTTATTTACCGAACGGGAAAGCAGATTATTTCAACTCTAAAATGACGCAAGACGCTGTCATAAGAAATTTAGAAATTATCGGAGAAGCAACAAAACAAATTTTCAAAGAACTGAAACTGGAAAATAGTGATATGCCATGGCGGGAAATGGCGGGGCTAAGGGATATACTCATACACGAATACTTTGGGGTGGATAATGAAATCGTTTGGAATGTTGTCGAGAAAGAACCCCCAAAACTAAATGAAGATATAACAGAATTATTGAAGAGCTTATAAGCTGCCAGCGGAAGGACAGCTTATTTTTTGATTTATAAACCCTTGTAACGCAACCGGTATGTTATGATGGTGTCAGTAAAAAAATAATCATGGGGAGTGTCGTTACTTGACCAAAATCGGGTTCGTACGTCATGGCGTTACACGCTGGAATAAAGAAGGAAGAGCACAGGGGGAGTTCTGATATTCCGCTTGATGAAGAGGGTTTGGAGCAGGCACGTTCACTTGCCGAACGAATCGAATCCGGTGAATGGGATGTTTTGTATTCCAGTGATCTGCTGCGAGCTAAGCAAACTGCGGAAATCCTGAACGTTAAACTTGAGACTGAAATGTATCTGGATTCCCGGCTCCGTGAAAGAAGCGGCGGACTCATTGAAGGAACGACAGAAGAAGAACGGGTTCAAAAATGGGGCGCTGACTGGCGAGAACTGGATGTCGGATTTGAAACGCATGAAAGTATTATTTCCAGAGGACTCTCGTTTATTGAAGATATCAGTGCACAGCATCAAAGTCAAAAAATATTGATTGTGAGTCATGGTGCATTCATCAAGCGACTTCTGAATGAACTCTTATCTGATTCACCTATTGAAGAATCTCTGAAAAACACCTCCTTGACTTGCCTCATAAGACGTGAAAACGGCTGGCACTGTGATTTGTTTAACTGTACAGCTCATTTGTTAAAGGCCGACACACTTGAAATGTAGTTTTTTAGGGGGGCTGGATAACTGCACTACCGAAGAAAAACCTTAGCAAGCGGATCGAGTATTCTCTGACAGAAGAAATACAGCCGTTATATGCGGCGTTTTGAGAGTGATGAAGACAGGGACTTTTAACTGTGGGATGGATGTGACATGGTGGAAAAAGAGAAGCTGATCAAAAAATACGATAAACATGTCAACATGTACAAAGGAATTTGCAACCATCGCATCTTTGATCGTTGGAGGCTTCATCTTTTAGCAAATTCTTTTGGCAGCGTTTCGGAAGTTGGTGTTGGTATTGGCGCAATCAGTTCCAATCCAGTTTTGTGATCAGATATCATACTTGTGATTAGACCTCATATGCTTGTTTTCGCGCTCGCTTCTATGCTTTTCTGTACACAGCCATATTGCGGGTAAAACGGCACATCTTACGTTCCCGCCCCTCATGATCCGCTGGAGCACTTGTGCAGTCAGCGTATGTGACTAAAATCAAGTCGCAGGAGAAAAATGTCAAATGAGAATTCTTTATAAACAACCATTTTTTTGATATCATCTCTATAAATAAGAGGTGGTACGCCATGGAATTAAACATATTAAATAAAAAAAGTGGAAAGCTTGGTCTGTATATTTCGCCATTGATTATTGCGGTATTGTTATTTGTTAATTTGTATATGATTATTAATCACAAATCCATTGTCACAACGACGGTGGCCACGGTTTCTGCCGTGTTACTGGTATTTTTATTATTTTGGTCCATAAAATCCATTTTTACAGTGGAGAAGTGATGGGCTCGCTTTATACTGGAAGTACAAGTCTAAAATGTATTTACAGAGGATGCCAGTGCGGCACCCTCTTTTTATGAATTTGCTTTAGCTCGTTCTTCGGCAAAACGCACAAAATAATCCAATGAACCCTGATTGCTCAATGAACCTTTATTGACAACTTCATCAACTGGTTTGCCCATCAATATTTTTTTGATCGGGATCTCAAGTTTTTTGCCGTTTAATGTTTTCGGCAGGTCCGGCGCTTCATAAATGCCGCTTGGAACGTGACGTGGAGAACAGCTCGACCGGATTTGATGTTTGATCGTTTTCTTCACGTCATCGGTCAGTTCTTCGCCGTCCTTCATCAGGACAAACAGTGGTGTATCGGAGTCGCCATCACCTTTAGGTACATCAACAATCAGGCTGTCACTGACTTCGTTGACATGATCAACGGCACGATAGATTTCGCTTGTGCCGATGCGGATGCCACCACGGTTGATGGTAGCATCAGACCGTCCGTAAATGACACATGTATGCCGGTCGGTGATTTTTAAATAATCACCATGTCGCCAAATCCCCGGGAATACGTCAAAATAACTCTCGCGCAGACGGCTCCCATCCGCGTCATTCCAGAAATAAATCGGCATGGATGGGAACGGCTCGGTCAGGACGAGCTCACCGACTTCTTCAATTTGCGGGTTGGCATCATCGTTATAGCTTTCAATCTTAGCACCGAGCCCGCGACACTGCAGTTCACCCGCATACACCGGTAAAATTGGCACACCGAGAATAAATGCCGTGCAGACATCGGTCCCGCCGCTTGCTGAAGCAATCCATAGATCTTTTTTCACATGATCATAGCACCATTGGAATCCTTCCGGCGGCAGTGGGGAACCGGTTGAGCTGATACTTTCGAGATGGCTCAAGTCAAATTCCACCCCGGGCACCAAACCATCTTCCTTCATGCAGGTGGTGATGTAGCTTGCACTTGTCCCGAAGACCGTCATTTTCGTATCCTGGGCAAATTGCCACAGCATTCGTTTATCCGGATAGGTTGGGTTGCCGTCATATAAAATAATGGTACTGCCAGTCAGCAGCCCGCCGACAAGGAAATTCCACATCATCCAGCCGGTGGTCGTGAACCAGAAGAAACGATCGTCTTTGCCAAGATCTGCATGGAAAGTCAATGCTTTCAGATGCTCCAATAAAATACCGCCCTGGCTTTGTACAATTGGTTTCGGCTTGCCGGTGGTCCCTGAGGAAAATAATACCCAAAGTGGGTCATTAAAATTGACGTGCTCATACGTCAGTGTACCCGATTCGGCAAGTGCGTCTTCCCATAAGGTAACATTTTTCAGCCGGCTGGTATCAGGATGCTCATTCAAATAAGGGATAGCGATGGTCGCTTTCAATGTCGGCAGCTCTGACTGGATATTTTCCACCACATCAATCCGGTTAAAGTCTTTTCCGCCGTAACGGTAGCCATCAACAGTCACCATCACTTTCGGCTCGATTTGTTTAAACCGGTCAATGACACTTTGCGTGCCAAAATCCGGAGAGGCACTCGACCAGATGGCGCCAAGGCTGGCTGTCGCCAAAAAGGCCACAATCGACTCATAGATATTGGCAACATAAGCCACAACGCGGTCACCTTTTGCGACCCCAAGACTTTTTAGTGTTTGCTGCATTGCCGCAGTATCCTGGTACAGCTTTTGCCACGTTATCTCCTGTGTCTGGCGTATTTCTGAGGCGTGTATAATGGCCGGTGTATGCTCATCCCGGTCCCGGAAAATATGCTCGGTGTAGTTGATGGTCGCTTCCGGAAACCATTTGGCACCGGGCATTTGATGAGATGTCAGGACGGTTTCGTAGGGATCTTTAGCCTGAATATCAAAGTATTCCCAAATAGAGGCCCAGAAATCCTCCAGTTCATTGACAGACCATTTCCAGAGCGAGTGATAATCTTCAAATTTTAAATTCTTATGTTCGCTTAGCCAATTCATATATTCATAGATTTTTGATTGTTTTTTCCGATTTTCATCCGGCTCCCATAGCAAGGTACCTTCTTTTATGTCACTCAAATTCCCGCCTCCTTCTTTTTGATAACACTTAAGTTCATTATATGAAACCGTTTTCCATATGTAAAGGCAATCATCATTTGAACAGGCCCACTCAGTGAAACAACCAGTTGAGGCAGCTGTTTGTCGTTAAAAACCGTACAGTGAATTTTTCAAAGAATTTCATGGAAGAAACCATGGTGACAGAAAAAGTCCCGGACAAAAGGCCTCCGAGACTTTTTCAAATATGTCAGTCTGCAATGATGCATTATTTGCTAATCCGGTCATGCTCAGCAAACCTAACAAAAGTAAGTTCATCCTCAATCAGCCCGCACGATCCGCATTGTATCTTGTACGCTGGGCCACTGTAGGTTATATGGAAAACTTCCGGCTGGCTGTCTGTATAATCATTTATCATATCGCCGGTCTGCGGATCCAGCTTCACAGGTTTGGCTACTTGTTCGATAATGTTAAACCTCGAACGATTCGTTTTGCAGTTTGGGCAAAGGTATTGTTGCGTCACGAAAGACACCTCCAGCCCTTACTATTTCGGATTTACGGTTTTTCATTCATGAAGCCTATGTAAACCACCGCTTGACTTTCCCAAAGAAAGATTCATCTGCTCCAGTGTTTTCCTCCGTTTTTTCACCTTCATCATCAATAAAAATATGTTCTTTGTCAATGGCATAATCATAAGCAAGCACTGCGCCGATGTCAGTATCGGCTTCCTCATTAGTGACCTCTGTATAGGCGATATTGTATTTATTGGCCAGTGCTTTTTCTTCCTTGAGAAATTTATGTGAAACATCTCCGTTCATCAGTAATTTGGCATTTTTATTGACTTTCATGGCTTCTTCCAGACTTGCAAGCCCCTTATCTGACATGACCTGACCTTTTGTAAGGGCAATGACAATCCGCTCTCTGATCGTTCCTAAAAATCGTTTTCGTTCCGAGCGTTTCGTTTGCCGGGAACCGTAAATGCCTTCCGTTAGATAATCATCCACACTCTTTTTTGCCATAAATCTGCCTCCTTGTTATTCATATATCCCGCCTTAGGCACAGTAAGTTCCAGTTGTATGGAGGTTTAGAAGCAAAACGAAAGTCTGGAGCAACTACCTTAAAGGTCTGATTTTGTTCGGGGCTGCACGATGAAGGTACAACGGTGTTACAACAGGACTTTCAAAAATTTTTGTTCCTTTTCATCAGAGAAAACCGTTCCATTGAATGTAGTTTCACTCTATACGTAAATTATATATGATGAACAATCGACCTGCAAAAACTAAAATTAAAAGTGCCCCGGTTAACCAGGGCACTTTTGTCACGACTTTCGATTTTTGACACGATTTTCGGCTGCACGGCTTCTCGCCTGTGCTTCTTTATCATCAGGGTCAGCAAATTCTTCGGAAAACTCGACATCCTCACCGTCCGTTTTGGCATATTTCGGTGTCTGTGCCAAACGGGGTCTTCCTCTGCGGTTCGTGCGGTGTTCATCTCTGCCCATCTCATCCACCTCATTTAAAATCATTTTCGGGGATAGTATGTGCAGAAATCACTGTTTTATTGCTGGCAATTGGACATGATCAATGAAATTCCACGTCAATTTTCTTCTTGTCATCTTTCGTCAATTTCGGCATCCTGACTTCAAGTACCCCATTCTTATATGTGGCTTTAACACCCTCTTGGGATACCGGACCGGGGAGTGATACTGATCGGTGGAAACTCCCTTGGTAGCGCTCTCTCCTGAACATATTGCCGTCATTTGTTTCGTTTGTTTTGTTGATGGAGCCGCTGATCATTAACATATTATTGTCAATATCGATATTCACATCTTCTTTGTTTTCGAGACCTGGAATATCACACGTGGCAACAATTTCATTTTCTGTTTCATGAACGTCCACCTTGATACCGCCAAAGCTGTCTTCATTGGCAAACCTTAATGGAAAATCCGAAAAGAATCGGTCAAACTCTCTACGCATGTTATTTAATTGTCTAAATGAATCAGATGGCAGCAGTGCCATTGTTTTGACCTCCTTGTAGCTTAATTCAACGTTAGTATTTCAAAACTATGAGCGAATATACATCACTTGGCCATCCGTTCATTCAGTTTGGGGAATTTCATACTGCTGTTTCTGGCATGCGGCTTCCAACAGCTGTAACACAATAGGCTCAGCGGCGGTCGCCACCAAACAGATTGTATAGCCCATCGGCGATACTTCCCTCACCTTTGTCGGAACCGCCTTCCTGAGGGGCTGAGGCAAATACGCGACTCGCAAGACGGCTGAATGGCAGTGATTGCACCCATACAGTTCCAGGTCCGCGGAGTGTTGCAAAAAACAAGCCCTCACCGCCAAACAGGGCCGTTTTGACACCACCGACAAAAGCGACATCATAATCAACATCCTGTGTCATCGCAACAAGGCATCCGGTATCGACCCGCAATGTTTCGCCGGGCGCGAGTTCTTTTTTGCGCATAGTCCCACCTGCATGGACAAATGCCATCCCGTCGCCTTCCAATTTTTGCATAATGAAGCCTTCACCACCGAAAAATCCGGTGCCAACTTTTTTCTGGAATTCTACCCCAACCGACACCCCTTTGGCAGCAGCGAGAAAAGCATCCTTTTGACAAATAATTTTACCATCCAATTCGCTCAAATCCATTGGCATAATTTTACCCGGATATGGTGAGGCAAATGATACGTGTTTTTTGCCGGTACCTTCATTTGTAAAGGTTGTCATAAATAGACTCTCCCCGGTGATAACGCGCTTTCCAGCACCGAGCAGTTTTCCCATCAGACCGCTTCCCTGATTGGAAGACCCATCACCGAAAATGGTCTCCATCCGAATGCTGTCATCCATCATCATCAGACTGCCTGCCTCAGCAATAACCGTTTCCTGCGGGTCAAGTTCAACCTCGACAAATTGCATGTCATCTCCGTGTAGTTCGTAATCAATTTCGTGGTTATTCAATTTATCCATCCCCTTTATGTTTATTATTAGGTAACTACGTGGAAAATAATGAAAAGATTCACCTGTATCTGCAAATAATTATCCAACTTCTTTCATATACTACAAAAGTATACTTATGTTTAAAATACTGGAATCAACTTGATAGGAGGATTTTGATGGCACTTAATATTACCCAAAAATTGATAAAAGATCATTTGGTTGCCGGTGAGATGATACCAGGGGAAGAGATTGGCCTAAAAATCGATCAGACACTGACCCAGGATGCAACCGGGACACTGGTCATGTTGGAACTTGAAGCGATGGAATTGGACCGGGCGAAAACGGAAGCATCAGCGCAATATGTCGATCACAATTTGATTCAGGAAGACAGCAAGAACCCTGATGATCATCTGTTTCTGGAAAGTGCAACAAGACGGTTTGGACTGTATTATTCAAGACCTGGGAATGGTGTGAGCCATCCTGTACATATGCAGCGATTGGCTAAGCCGGGAAAAACACTACTCGGATCAGACAGTCATACGTGTGCCAATGGCTGTATGGGGATGCTTGCAATGGGGGCAGGCGGGATAGATGTGGCGATGGCGATTGCAGGTGAGCCATTTTACGTGAAAATGCCAAAAGTCTGGGGTGTCAAACTGACCGGAAAACTTCCTGACTGGGTCAGTGCGAAAGATGTTATCCTTGAGCTTCTGCGCAGACATGACGTAAAAGGCGGGGTCGGAACAGTTATTGAATATTTCGGACCGGGGGTTGAAAATTTAAGTGCCATGGACCGCCATGTGATCGCCAACATGGGAGCAGAACTTGGTGCGACAGGGACGGTTTTCCCGTCTGATAAAGAAGTCAAACAATTTCTGAAAGCGCAGGAACGTGAAGACGACTGGATTGAGCTGACGGCAGATAAAGGGGCAACGTATGATATTTTAGAAGAAGTCGATCTGTCGGAGTTAGAACCATTAATCGCGAAGCCGTCCAGCCCAGGAAACGTTGTACCCGTCCGGGAACTTGCCGGCACACCGATCTATCAGTCATATATCGGGTCATCCGCCAATCCTGGCTACCGTGATTTTGCAATTGCTGCAGAAATTGTCAACGGTGAGCGTGTTGCTGATGGTGTCTCACTTGATATTAACCCGACATCGAGACAGATGCTCACGGACTTAGTCAAGGAAAGTCACATTGCCAGTCTGCTTCAGGCGGGGTCACGGATGCATCAGGCAGGGTGCAATGGCTGTATCGGCATGGGGCAGGCACCGGCGACAGGCCGTAACAGCCTGCGGACGACCCCAAGGAATTTTCCTGGACGCTCCGGAACACGAGAGGACAGTGTTTTCCTATGCAGCCCGGAAACCGCGGCAGCATCAGCACTGACAGGGGAGATTACCGATCCGCGTACGCTGAAGAAGGATTACCCGAAAATTAAAGAGCCAAAACATGCTGAAGCCAATATGAAGTTGCTGGATGAACCACTGCCATATGAACAGGCGAAAGACGTTGAATTGCAAAAAGGCCCAAATATCGCATCCATTCCAAAAATGGATGAAATGCCCGACCGGATGGAATTGCCGATATTACTGAAAATGGGTGACAACATTTCAACTGATGAAATACTTGCCGGTGGCGCACGTGTGCTTCCATACCGGAGTAATTTGCCGGAAATCAGCAAATTTACGTTCGAAATCATTGATGAGACGTACTACAAACGTGGAAAGGCAACAGTTGACGATGGTGGTCACGCCATTGTCGGCGGATTTAACTATGGTCAGGGGTCCAGCCGTGAACATGCTGCACTTGCACCAAGATATTTAGGGTTGCGTGTGGCGCTTGTGAAGGACTTTGCCCGGATCCATTGGCAAAACCTTGTAAACTTTGGTGTGCTGCCGCTGACATTTGTCAACGAGGAAGATTACGATTTGCTTTCCACCGGTGATGTATTGGTGCTGTCTGATTTGCGGAATAAAATCCAGCAGGGGAATGAATTTGCCATTGATGTAAAAGATAAGGATGAACAAATTAATGTGAAACACAGCCTTTCTGAACGTCAAATCGACATTATGCTGAAAGGCGGCATCATTAACTGGGCAAAAGGCCGGCAACAGATAGGAGGGTAAACCATGGTTCGTGATAATGCGTGCAAAGCCTGTGAAGGAGAAGGCATACTTGCAGATGACGAAGGCTGGCAGTACCAATGCACTGTATGCGGCGGGGATGGCACATACGATGTTGATGATATTTCGAGACCAGCACGTGTCATGTCCGTTGATGAAAATAACCGGCTCCTGGATTGAAGTGGTGGAGTAGGTCACTTTCATTAAAAACTGTCTGTTTGCTGATGCGAACAGGCAGTTTTTGTTTGGTTAACGACGAATCATTGCAAAAGCGCCAGATTTCAATTCAAAATGCCAGACTTTTGTACAAAAATGCCAATATATCCTATTGATTTAAAAAAGAAGGAATCGGCGAGTGAGCCGATTCCAACTATTTGGACCTCTTTCTGTTTAATGCGGCATTGTTCCTTGCGTTGGGGCATAGCTTTGCTGGAACGCCTGCATATCCTGCTGCTGCAGTTGAGGCACTTGGTAATATTGATTTTTGTTTTGATAAAGGAATACTTCATAGGCCATTTCAATCATGTTTGGGACGCTATCTGCCAACACACGGCGCATAACAGGGTTGGTCATTTCCAGTGCGGCCATCGTAAACGCTGATGCAGCAGATTTTAATGAACTCATCATGAAGCCTGAAATCTTCTGGTCGTTGATTTCACTTACCGATTGGACCGGTGTTGAAGGCTGTGTCGGGGGTTGCATACCATACGTAACATTGTTGTTCTGATCCATTTTATAGGATTGCGTATCGACAGCCGGATCCTGTCCGGATTGAAACGTATCGACAATGGTATTGTAAAGCTGGCTGCAAAAAGCTCGATGTTTCTGTGACATGCTTAACAATTCCGGGTCCTGAATATACTGTTCATGCAGGACACACTGATCGATTGCACCGGTAAGCGAAGATAATGCTTCATGAGCATCGAACATATCATGACCGCCGTAATGTTGTTGTGGTGGCAGTTGCGTCGTGTCCGTGAAATTTTGCTGCTGGTTTTGCATCAACATAACCTCCTAAAAGTATTCATTGTTATTTTGGGATAAAAGGAATGCAATATGTATGTACACCCGATTTGTTTATTGCCATTTTTTATAAAGTAGTGCCCGCTATGAGGGTTTTTTGGTGTTTTGCACCGAGTGTACGAAGGTGCAAAACACCAAAACGAGCGAGAAGCCCACCAAAACGAGCGAGAGCAGTTGATAAGCGTGCGACAGCTATCTCAATCTGGGTTTCCAATAGTACAATAACCTTCTCACGATTACAATCGAATTTAAATGGTAAAAAGGGGCATTCCAAGCTAAAAGAATTTTGTTTTTTCGTGCCCCTTTTTCAGCATTTATTTCGATTCTATTTATAGAAGAAAAGTTAATTGCAGTGAAAATGACTCATTAAAATTTCAATAAATGACTTCATTAAACAATGTTGAATAGGTATAATTTTTAGTTATGAAGGATTTTTATATTTTAAAACCCGAAGGACCAGCTTTGGACAAGACTACACAGGTTTTTTATGAGAAGGGGTTGTTATAGATTGGCTGAAAATAATAAAAAAGAAAATATCGAAGTATGGGAAGATCTTGTCAATATAAAGGATCTGGTTATAAGTTTGATTATTTGCAGTGTGACATCGCTCGGCGGATATCTGATTGCACCGGAAAGTCAGCAGCCACTCATATTCGGCTTGGTTGGAGCAGTCACTGGCTTTATAATCAGCACAGTTATCATTAAACCAAAACGAAATTTCAGCTATACAGATGAGGAGTAGGCGTGATGGATATTGTATTAATTGGACAGATGGTTGTTGTAGCCCTTTTAGGTGCAGCATTATATACGATAATCGGGATTGCGCCCGGTACAGATGAAACGGCTGTACTTGCACCGGTTACACTGGTTCTTGTTATTTCCGGTATGGAACCAATTCTCGTTTTAACATTTTTCATAGCTGCGATTGTCGCGAAAAAATTGACGGACTCCATTCCGGTTGCGGTTGCAGGCATCCCGGGCGGTGTCATGTCTGCTCCGATGGTTGAACATGCGATGGTATTGAAAAAATACGGAAAACCTGATGTGAGTATTCGGAAAATGGCATCCGGTTCCGTGATTGGAACGATTGTTTCGGTGCCATTAAGTCTGTTGCTGGCAACGGCATTAATACCGCTTGCTGACGTAATTGAGCAATATTCAAGTCAGATCTTTTTCTTTGGCGCGATTTTCCTGGCATTGATGACGAAAAATCGCTGGTTTGCCGTATTATCGATTGTGCCGTTTGCATTTATCATTCAAGGGCTTCGTCATCTATATTGGGGACTGGATATTGTACCCGAAGATACGACCGTTTTCACATCATTTTTCCTCGGGATCACCATTGGACCGGTTATTTTAAAATTATTTGAATTGCTCAACGGACGAATCCGAAGACATCTGCCGCGTTACGGCACAAAAGAAATTGAAATGCGAAAAACAAAGGCGGAAAAAGGCTTTCCGAATCCGTTCAAAATTTTGGATAAGAATGAGACGATTTCAAGTGCTGTCAGCTCGGTATTTGGGGTGCTGACCTTTTTCATGAGTCCTGTTGGCATGACCATTTTTCTCGGTGAAATGATTGCAAGCCGAATCAAGGATCCTGTTAAGCGGGCAGCCCGGGCGATTTCCAGTATGGATGGCCTGACGAATGCGGCGTATCTTGCCGGCACACTGGTTCCGTTGATTGCGATTGGCTATCCACTTTCCCCAACGGCACTGGGACCCGGGCACGCTTTATTTAACGCGCCGCCAGTTTTCACATATGAACATAATTTGCATCATATTTTGTCAATGAATGACTTCGTGATGGCTACATTGATAGGAGCTGTGATTGCAATCAGCATCACCTTTTTTATAACAATCAAATATGCTCAGCGAATATGCGCGTTTGTTTTTAAATATATCCCGCATGAAGCGATGCTTGGACTATTTTTTGGACTTGTCATGATGCTGGCGTATATGGATGCTGGTGTACTGAATATTGCCGGTGTGCTGGTCATCGGCCTGGTAGCAGGGTTTCTGCATCGAAAAGGTGTCAATTATGGTGTCCAGTTCATGACGTTGTATGCAGCTCCATGGCTTGTGGGATTGATATTTTAAACGACTTCGGCCGGTGCTGTGAAACCTTCTGAAGACTTTCATCGTAGTACCGGATAAGAGGTGGGTTCCTGTGAGAAAATCTGTATATATGTCATGTTTGATCATCATCATGTTGGCGCTAGCTGCCGGCTGCATCGATGATGGCAGTGAAAACAAGGAGGATGATGCGGCTGTGAGCGGCAAATGGACAGGGTCAATTGATATCCCTAATCAGCAGCTTGACATCATTGTGAATTTAAACAATGATGACGAATGGTCCGGCACGATTAGTATTCCGGTACAGGGACTCGAGAATTATCCACTCTCCTCGGTGACGGTTGATGGAAGTGATGTCGCCTTTTTCATGGAAATTCAGGGACAGCAGATTTCATTTGATGGCGCACTTAAGGATGACGTGATTGAAGGTGACTTTAGCCAGTATGGACAGTCGTTTCCGTTTAAACTGACAAAAGGCGGTCCTGTAGACGAAGATGACGGGAATTTTGCAAGTGTGGAAACGGGAGAAGGAATCCTTTATGGTGAGGTGGAAAAACCTGACAGGGAAGGGCCTTTTCCGGTTATGCTGATTATTCCCGGATCGGGCCCGACTGACCGCAATGGCAATTCTAATGCCATTAAAGGAGAAAATAACAGTTTGAAGCTGCTGGCAGAAGGGTTGGCCGAGTATGGTATTGCCAGTGTGCGCTATGATAAGCGTGGCGTCGGGAAAAACCTGGAGGCAGCCATTCCGGAAAATGAACTTAAGTTTGATCAATTTGTGGATGATGCCGTGGCATGGACAGAGCTGCTGGAACAGGAAGAAGCTTATTCAAAAATCGGCATCATCGGGCACAGCCAGGGTTCGCTGGTCGGTATGCCGGCTGCACAAGAAGGACATGCTGATATTTTCATCTCACTTGCCGGAGCCGGCCATTCGATTGATCAGGTGCTTTATGAACAGCTGGAAGCCCAATTGTCCGGGGATTTGCTGCAGGAAGCCGAAAATATTCTGGAAAAACTGAAGCAGGGTGAAGCGGTACAGGATGTGAGCCAGGAACTGCAAAGCGTTTTCCGGCCATCTGTTCAGCGTTTTTTAGCGTCGTGGATACAATATGATCCGGGTAATGAAATGGCTCAATTGGAAGTACCGGCCCTTATTGTCAACGGTGGCCGTGATTTTCAGGTTCCAGTCAGTGAAGCAGAACGGCTTCATGAGGCCCAGCCGAATGCTGATCGATTAATTTTTGACAACATGAACCATGTGCTGAAAGAAGCACCGGCAGATGAAGAGGGGAATATGGCAACTTACAGCGATCCGGAACTTCCATTGGCAGATGGGTTGATGGAGGGGATGATGGATTTTTTAAAGGAAAATGATTTTCTGGAATAATTAGGTGAATTTTACTTTTTGCCTATGCCAAGTAACCCATAACTGCATTTTAACACAGTCAAAATTGGAATTTAGTTGCTTTAAGTAAATGTAACATTTATTTTTGTCTATTCGTATTACTGTCGGATTTCAGGTATACTTTATGAAAGCACAAATGGCGGTGCTGGATTCAAGTCATATACAAGAAAAGGGGGAGAGTGAGGAATGGAGGATAAAAAACCGATCCAATTTGATGAACGCATTCATTTAATTGATGGATTTGATTTAGATGTTCCGGAGCGTACAGGGACATATGTGATTGATGAAGATGAACTGACACTCATCGAAACCGGGCCAAGTCCATCGGTGAAGTATATTAAAAAAGGCTTGTATGACCTGGGTTTTTCTCTGGATCAGGTCAAGTATATCATCGTAACGCATGTCCATCTTGATCATGCAGGTGGGGCAGGGCTGTTATTACAGGATTGTCCCAACGCAACAGTGGTGGTCCATCCGAGAGGGGCCCGACATTTAATTAATCCGAAAAAGCTGGCTGCAGGGGCAAGAGGTGTCTATGGTGAGAGTTTCAGCGAACTGTTTGAACCGATTATTCCAATACCGGAAGACCGTCTGATGACTAAAGACGACGGTGAAACACTTAAAATTGGTCATAACTGTACATTGGAATTCCTGGATACACCCGGGCATGCCAGACATCACTTTAGTATTTATGACCCTATCAGCAACGGCCTGTTCACCGGTGATACGGTTGGCATCCGTTATCAGCAGCTGATTCGTGAAGGGATTGACTACTTTTTACCCTCCACATCGCCGAACCACTTTGATCCAAACGCCATGCATGAATCCATCGACCGTATTCGCAGTATGAATTTGGACAAAATTTATTACGGGCATTTCGGCATGACCGAAGACGTTAATCAAGCGCTTGATCAAGTTTCGGAATGGCTTGATATTTTTGTTGAAATTGGCGAGGAAGTCGTTTCAGAAGGTAAAGGATATGATGTTCTGGCATCACGCATGCTGGAGCAGGTTAAAGGTGATTTATCGATCAAAGGGCTGCGGACTGACCATGATGTCTACATTGTACTGAATCTGGATATGCAGGTATGTGCCCTCGGTATCATCGATTACTTCAAAAAACTGAAACAATGAAAAAATGCCTGTCATGTACGGTGGCAGGCATTTTCAGCTTATCCACTTTTTGATGATATGATCAACGTGCGCTTTTCCAGCCGCATCCAATAAATAATCGATGTCCATAATTTCAGGGTCATTTTGATGAATTTTAAACATTCGCTCAGCCCATTCATAATCATCTGTCCATTCCGGATTATCTGGATGTGAAACAATAGCGGACTCAAGTCTGTGAATAATCAGGTCCTCTACACCTATTACATAGATATGGAGTCCGTTTTCCAACTTCATTTCAATAACTTTCTCCTTATTCCCTTCTAAGTAGTTATCCGGTATTTCAATGGAAATCTCTAATTCCTGATGATACCAGTTTCGTCCTTCCTTGTTAAATCCAAGTTCATTGGTGAGCAGTTTATCGAATTTATCCCGCCCATCACTAATTAAGTCGATATCATAGGTGGTATAGTTGTTTCTGGTATATAACTCTACGGATAAGCCGCCAACGATTATTGGTTGAATGTTATCTTGTTGAAAGTAAGTTGTTAATAGGCCGCAGACTTGAATCATTCTCTCATGTTTGGAAAGATATTTGAGATCTTGAAACTTCTCCTTTAGCTCATTCAGATGGATCATAATACATTCTCCGTTTACCGATCATTTTCATTTTTCCTTCCTGTTTGGCACGTTCAACACTGGCTTTTGCAATTTCAGTTAAAGCTTGCCGCTCATCTTCTGATCGCAGTCTCGTGCGTCGGACTCTTGGTTTTTTAGCTCTTTTTTCATTTAGCTGTTGATTGACTCGTTTGCGGTTTTCAGTGATGTTTTTATTAACCTGCGTTATTCTGACTGATCGCATGAGGACACCACCTTTATTCCTTCTTATAATCATTATAACCTTATTTCGGCGAAAAGTACCATTTACATTTCAAATTAATCGATTCGGGTACGCTTTGGTGAATAATTATTCGCTCTATGGGAATTCAGAAGATGGGGTCTTGGTATTATTGTCCTTTGGCTTTTTTCTGACGTACATCATGATAAGGTATATCATA
>Ga0079226_10000177_pt1 | contig 41077 bp, 34 predicted proteins | sample Poulit2014_FD_76345 | JGI IMG/M metagenome (GOLD analysis project Ga0079226, IMG submission 76345) | Agricultural soil microbial communities from Georgia to study Nitrogen management - Poultry litter 2014 | ecosystem: Environmental > Terrestrial > Soil > Agricultural land | place: USA: Georgia...
AATGGATGTTATATATTGGTCTGGTATCCATTGGTTTGGCCATTGCAATTACGGTTTATCGGATTGTTGTTGGCCCGAGCCTGCCGGACCGGATTGTTGCGCTGGATATGATCGGTGTTCAAATCGTTGCCGCTGTTGCGGTTATCTCTGTCATCCGACATACCACTGTTTTTTTAGAAGTGATCCTGATCCTGGCAATTCTTGCTTTTATTAGTACGATTGCGTTCACCAAGTCGATTGAACGAGGTGTTATTATTGAACGTAAACACGATGATTGAGTTTGTTGCAGCTCTATTTATATTGGTCGGTGGCTTGATGGCTATAGTGAGTGCTATTGGGATTGTTCGATTGCCCGACGTGTATACGCGGTCTCATGCCGGAACAAAAAGTTCGACATTGGCCGTTCTCTTAACATTGCTCGGAGCATTTATTTTCTTTTGGGGAATCGAAGGGATCATCAGCATTCGGCTCATTCTTGGTATTGTTTTTGTCTTTTTAACAGCCCCGGTCGGAGGGCATTTGATTGCTCGTTCATCTTATCGGAGTAAAGTGAAACCGACAGAGGATACGATTGAAGATGAGCTGAAGGATGTGCTCCACCCTGAGACTGAAACACAATCTGAAAAAGAAGAATAAGCCTTGGGCAGGGGGGTGCCTCAATTCGTATTTGCATGACCCGGTACAGCAATTTTTTATTTGAAGTCGCGCTTGTTCTTCTATTATGTCAGTTTCTCGCGTAAACACCTGCTTTTGCTCTCATTAGAAATAGATGATATAGGATAAAAACAATACTTTTAACAAACATTAAAACGAATGAGAGTAGACTTTCAATCGTTTTTTTGTTTTATTCCGTTTTTTCCCGGGAATGGGAAAGCATAAAAAGTTTGTTATGTGCAAGATAAAAAGGAGCTCTGAGCGCGATGACATTGACAAAACAAATCCCTCGAGAAAAAGGGTTGGATCATACGCTGTCCGTGTTGAAAGAGGGTTATTTGTTTATTCCGAATCGACTCGAAAAATTCCGTTCACCTATTTTTGAAACCAGGTTGCTGGGCCAGCGCGCTATTGTGATCAGTGGGAAAGACGCTGCTGAATTATTTTATGATGAAGCAAAGATGAAGAGAAGCCATGTCATCCCCAAAAGGATTCAAAAAAGCCTGTTCGGTGTTGGCGGTGTTCAGGGATTGGATGACCGAGCACATCGTCACCGGAAGCAACTCTTTATGTCCCTCCTGACAAGAGAGAGGGTGACAGGACTGCTTGAGTTGGTCGAAAACCAATTGAAAAGGGCTGCAGTGCAATGGGAAAGGATGCCGGCCGTTCCTTTATTCAGGGAAATGGAAAAGTTGTTGTTCCATGCGGTTTGTCAATGGGCGGGTGTTCCGTTATGGGCCAAAGAATTAGATCAGCGAGCGAAAGATATGGACTCCATGATTGAGGCCTTTGGAGCAGTTGGTTTCAGGCATATTCGAGGACGAAAGGCGCGTAAACGATCGGAATTGTGGATTGAGTCGATCATTGAACAAGTACGTGCCGGTAAGCTGTTTCCTGATCAAAATTCAGCACTTTTTCAGATTTCCTGGCATAAAGAATTGAATGGCTCTTTGTTGGATTCCAAGGTTGCAACAGTCGAGCTGATTAATATTTTGAGACCAACTGTGGCGGTTGCCCGTTTTATTACGTTTGGTGTTGTAGCATGGGCTGACTATCCGGATACAAGAGTGAAATTTATGGAAGGAAATGAGAAGGACCGACTCATGTTTGTACAGGAGGTCCGTCGCTATTACCCATTTGGGCCATTTTTAGGGGCTAAGACGCGTTTTAATTTCAATTGGAAGGGTTATCCCTTCAAAGAGGGAACGCTCGTTGTTCTTGATATTTATGGAACCAATCATAGTGAGGAAATATGGGAAGAACCGAATACATTTTCCCCTGAACGTTTTGAAGGGTGGAAAGGAAGCCCGTTTTCATTTATTCCTCAAGGAGGAGGGGACGATGATGTAGGCCACCGTTGTGCTGGAGAAGGCATCACAGTTGAATTAATGAAAACATGCCTCGGTGTCCTAACTGACCAACTCTCGTACTCACTTCCGTCTCAGGATTTAACGTACCGGTTCGATCGGATCCCATCGATTCCCGAGAGTCGGGTTGTTCTGACAAATGTTAAAAGAAAGTAGGGAAAATAAACACCGGTTTCTCCATTGTATGAAGAGAAACCGGTGTTTATTTCTACGACGGCACAGATCGACAGGGGAAACGCGTGTCCTTTTCCAAGAAAATGCAACGGAGGTATCAGGCGGGCGTTTCACTCCATTCGATCCCTTTGTCGTCTTCCGTTTATTCCATGAGTTCAGAAATAATTTCATAAGAACGAAGTCTATCTTTTAAGTGGTAGATTTGTGAACTAATAATCAGTTCATCGGCTTTCGTTCTTTCTTGGATTTTTTCAAGTTTGGGTTGAATGGTTTCTTTGCTGCCGATAATTGTTGTTTCAGGGTCAAGTGACTGCAAGACAGCTGCTTTTTCCATTGGTGACCATATGGCATCCATGCTTTTAACAGGCGCTGGCAGCTTTGTTTGTTTTCCTCTGCGCATATTTAGAAATTGTTGCTGATGGGAGGAAGCGAGATATTCGGCTTCTTCATCTGTATCAGCTGCAATGACATTAACGCCAATCATGGCATAGGGTTGATCCAGCTGGTCGGAAGGTTTAAACTGACTGCGGTATAATTCGAGAGCTGCATCTAAATAAGCTGGAGCGAAATGGCTTGCAAAGGAGAACGGCAGTCCTTTTTCTGCTGCTAAGCGTGCACTGAAATCACTGGATCCAAGGAGCCAAAGTGGAATATTTAACCCCTGACCGGGTACAGATTTAACACGAGAGATCGGTTCGTCAGAAAAATAATCCTGCAGCTCATTGACTTGCATCGGAAAGTCTTCCACACCCATATGCAAAGTCCGTCTTAACGCATAGGCTGTAGCCTGATCACTTCCTGGTGCACGGCCAAGCCCCAGATCAATTCTCCCGGGGTAGAGCGACTCAAGTGTTCCAAATTGTTCAGCGATGACGAGTGTTGCATGGTTCGGCAGCATAATTCCACCGGAGCCTACTCGAATTTGTGTCGTGTTGCCGGCAATATGTCCAATCAGCACAGAAGTCGCCGAGCTGGCAATACCAGGCATATTATGATGTTCAGCTAGCCAAAAGCGATGGAATCCCCATTGTTCAGCATGGCGAGCTAGCTCAACACTTTCGTCAAATGATTCGCTTGCATCTCCTTCTTCTTTAATCGGAGCCAAGTCCAATATTGACAAAGGAATTTCGTTAAATTTTTTTATATGTGTCAATCATGTCCACCCCTTTATATTAATGATGCGTTATTACTATAAATAATACGTTGTATAAAAAGACGTGTCCAATGAAGCGCATTAAGCGATACTGACGGGGATTGGACGGGGGACGCAACTTGATTCCTATGTGAAAATCACGTATTATAATAGGATGTATAAATCTTTGTTTGTCGGTGAAATCAGATTCGTGATTTTTAATTATAGAAAGAAGGATCAAGATGAATAAAACATCCATATACGGAATGACCTATGAGCAACTGCAGCACTGGCTTATGGAACAAGGGGAAAGTCGTTTTCGTGTAAGTCAGGTGTGGAACTGGCTTTACAAAAAACGTGTGAACAGTTTTTCGGAAATGACAAATATTAATAAACAAACACGCGCGCTTTTAGACGAACACTTTGTTTTCCATACGATGGAGACGGAGATCAGACAAGAATCAAAAGATGGAACAATCAAATTTTTGTTCAAGCTGACGGATGGAAACCTGATTGAAACGGTTTTAATGCGCTTTCCGTACGGCTTATCCGTATGTGTGACAACACAAGTGGGCTGTAACATTGGCTGCTCGTTCTGTGCGAGTGGATTAATGCGGAAGAGTCGGGATTTAACAAGTGGTGAAATCGTTGAACAAATTATGAAAGTTCAAAAGTTCCTTGATGAAAAAGAGAAAGAAGAGCGTGTCAGCAACATTGTTGTGATGGGGATCGGGGAGCCATTTGATAACTTTAATAACTTAATGGACTTCCTTTACATTGTGAACAACGATGGGGGATTAAATATCGGAGCAAGACGAATTACTGTATCAACGAGCGGCTTAGCTCATAAAATTTATGAATTTGCGGATCAGGATATTCAAGTGAATCTTGCTGTTTCTCTCCATGCTCCGAATAATGAATTGCGTTCACAAATTATGAAAATTAATAAGGCATTCCCGATTGAAAAGTTAATGACATCCATTGACTATTATTTAGGAAAGAAAAACAGACGGATTACGTATGAGTACATTATGTTAAAAGATGTGAATGATCATCAAAAAGAAGCAGAAGAGCTTGCCGATTTAATTCATGATCATCGTCATCTGGCGTATGTTAATCTGATCCCATATAATACAGTCGATGAACATGATCAATACCAGCGTAGTGATTCCGAATCCATTCAGGCATTCTTCCAAGTACTAAAGAAAAGGGGCATCCAAGCCGGTGTTCGTTGGGAGAACGGAGCAGATATTGATGCTGCCTGTGGTCAGCTCAGAAGTAAACAAATGGATAAAAAAGCAATCTAATCTATTCTTAAAAGACTCAAGTCCATCATCATGAGGACTTGAGTCTTTTTTTATATTCAAAAAGGAAGGGGATTCTTTTCAATTGTTCTCTAAAGTATTGCTAGATACACCTGCCAATAGAGGCGGGAGTGAGGCGTGGGCCAAATGCTGAAATAAATGCGACGACGGTTCAAGTAGGTTTTTTTACTCTACCTGAACCGTTTGTCTTTGTTCTTTTATGGAAAATAAGCTTGTTTACACTAACGCAAACATGTATACAAAAAGAAAACAAATGTACACAAATATGTTTTCTTGTAAACAAAAGGGAACGCAAGTTGATTTGTCGGTGTTTACTAAAAGTGAATACAAGTAAACGGTAATGTAAACATGTATACAAAAAAGAATACGAAGAAAGTCTGATTGCTTATTTTACCAAAAAGGATTATTCTAGATAAGAAGGAAATGATTGACTGTTAAACAAATTGCCAGGTCATGTGCTTACATCAGAACACAAATCGAGAGGGATTCGATAAATTGTTTCCCTCTATGAATGAAAGAAATTTTAAAGGAGTAGATCGAATATGACAAAATCAAGAATTGCAGCTGTTGACGTAGGAAACGATGCTGTGAAAGCGATTTTTGGAAAGTTAGACCAAGAGATATACATACCCAACGTGATTGCTCCGGATCTTGAAGATCGTCCGGTTATAGGGATAGAAGATTTAGATGAAAAAGATGTACTTGAAAACATTCACATTCGCATCCATTCTCCCGCACTTGGAGAAGAAAATGCGATTTATCGTGTCGGTAATCTGGCAACAAAAACAACGAATTCACAAGAACTCGATTTTGGAAGTAATAAATCAGAGGAAAGTCAAACACTTATTATGCTTTTTGCAGCTTTAGCTCTCGATGCAGCAGAGAGTGGTGATTTCCAGAATAAAAATAATACGATTGATGCCAAGTATACGTTGGGAACAGGACTCCCGTTACGGGAAGTGAAAGAAGGAAAAGATGTCGGTTACCGTTCTCAATTGCTTGGATCGGTGCATCAGGTCGAATTTTTAATAACGCCGAAGCATCAAGGCAAAAAAATTAATATTTCATTTGATGAGGTCAAAGTATACCCGGAAGGTTTTGCTGCTTATGTGAACCTTATTATGGATAATGATTTAAAAGTAATAAACAAGGAGCTTATCGACAAACAAATTTTAATTCAGGATATTGGTGGATTATCAACGGATATTGCGGTAATCAAAGATCGGAATGTTGATGATGATAAAGCGCAAGGCTTTAACCTGGGTGTGTCGGAATCCCTGGAGCAAATTCGGGATGAAATACGGACAAGACATGGTGTAGAGCTCGACAGCCGGCGGGATGTCGTTGATATTATTACAAGAAAAAATAATCGTCATCATATTATGGTAAAAGGAAGCAGAACAAATGTACACGACATTACCGATTACATTTTGTTAGAACTTGCTAAAAAGCAATACCGCTATTTAAGAAATGTCTGGTCCAAAAACTCTCAATCTGAAATCTGCTATTTTGTTGGTGGAGGCTCCGCTGTTTTAAAAGATTATATTAAAGCGTTAAATAATAAGCTGGATGGCTTTAATATTGAGTTTTTCGAGGATGAAGAAGAAAGTATTTGGATGATGGCAAATGCTTACTATAAGCTAATCAGTCAGTTTATTCAGCAAAACAGCAAAAAAGACAATAAGCCGGAGAAAGCGAGTAAGGAAGCAGCAGCAAAAGAATAATAGGGTGAGAACATGGCTGGTAAAAAATTAGAGCGTGGTCAATCGATTACATTTCGTATCCCTTCTGATACGCCGGATTATCTATTGAAACAATTACAGAAAATCAAAGAAACAGAACGGCGGAATTTTTCCAGTACCATCGCCGGCTATGTGTTAAGAGGGGTCAATGAGTCCTTTTCAAAAGAAAAAGAAACCGTAACGATTCCGTTACCGCAGCGTTTAACAAAAGAGCAAAAAAATTGGCTGAAGCATGAACATTCTGAGGCTCTCATAGGTACGATTTTATTTCATTTACTCAATGATCCGATGCGTGCTACTGCATTGCTTGCTTCTTTAAACAGCAATGCAGCTGACATTGATGAAGCCCTTTATTTGCAGGAGGCCCCCGTAGAGGAGACTCATTTTGATGAGATGAGGGCTGAGGAAAGTACAATGGAAACAGTAACTCCCCCGATAGAGAGTGAAGAAAAGGAAATGGATCTGGACCATGTAGACTTAGGCAGTCTGGATATTCATTCGGATGAGGCAACGGAAGAAGAAGAGGAAGAAGATGATCCTTTAGCCGATTTCTTCGATGCAATGAATAAATAAATCTTGCCGCAAACGTTTAAATCAGGTTTGCGGACATATCTGATCGCTAGGGTGACACTACCACCCACCCCTCCAGGGCGGGTGAAGCGTCAGTCAATGTCCGAAATGAGTTTGACGAAGGTTCACGTGGAATGAAAACTCCGTCTGATCCTTCGTCTTTTTATCAACTTATTGTAAATGGTGAGGTGGTTTATTTTTGTGACCCCGTCGATTGACTTCTGCAAAAAGATTTTCCAGTTGCTCCGGTGGGAGTTGCTCTGGATTGTTTGATTGAGTGCTTTGCTGGCTCTTCAATGCCGTTTCAAGTAAGTGTTTTAGTTGATAAAATTCATATTTTGTTACTGGTTGGGCCTCTTTTTTTAACATATATCCAACTTGCCCGTTAGCCTCGAGTGTTGCCCATTCCACATCTGCAATTCTTTCTACGCTCTGCATACGCAAATTCATTTCCAACTGATCAATAGTCATACGCATACTTTTTAAATTTTTCTCCTGAATTCTTCCATCTTTAATGAGTATTCTTGATTTTCCGGTGATTAAGCTTTCAAATGGATCAAATTTCACTTGCAAAAGTTCAACCACAATTAGGGTTAATACAAGAATGAGAGCAACGAGTAATGTGGTTCCCATACTTTCTCCAGCAATGGGTTGGATCAGTAAAGAACCAATCCCAATCATGATGACGGTTTGTGCTAGTGTCATTTGTGAAATGGACTTTCTGCCTGCAATTCGGAGTAAAAATGTACCACCAATCACAATGGTTATGGCTTTCCAAATTAAATCCCAATCCATTAAAATCCTCACCTTTTATTCCTTATTGTTTTATTAAGTCGATTTTTTATGCGATTTTGAAGGAATTTGTTCTCTCCCTTTGTTTTTATAAAGTGAAAACGCCTAAAACATATCGAAAAATCAATCAATTTATGGTATAATCACGTTTAATTATTCAAAAAATAGATAGTATTTTAATGGGGGAGAAAGTCATGAAGAAAGTATGGTTGTTATTTGCAATCATCGCTATGCTCGTCCTCGTAGCTTGTGGGGCGGATGAGTCATCAACTGACGATGGCGCAACAGATGCAGGAAATAGTGCGGACGGCGGTGAGTCATTTTTGATTGGAGCAACACAAATTGTTGAACACCCTTCGCTTGATCAAGCTTATAAAGGTTTCCAGGAAGCCCTTGAGGAGGAAGGTGTTCAAGCCGAATTCGATTTCCAAAGTGCGCAAAATGATCAAAATAACGTCAAACCGATATCTGATGGTTTTGTTGCTGATCAAGTGGATTTGATTTTTGCTAACTCAACACCAAGTGCTCTTGGCGCGCTTCAGGCAACAAGTGATATTCCCATTGTTTTTACATCTGTAACAGACGCTGTGGATGCGGGGCTTGTTCCTTCGATGGATGAAGCTGGTGAGAATATTACAGGTGTAGTGGATTTACATCCCGAACAAATTGATGCAACGATTGAGTTTTTAGATGAATATTTTGAGAATGCAAAGATAGGTATGATTTATAATGCAGGTGAGCAGAACTTGGTGAATCAGGTAGAAGCTGCAGAAGGGGCTGCAGAAGGTACAAGCTTAACGGTTGTGGAACGTACGGTAGCGAATGCTTCTGAAGTGCAACAAGCGGCTCAGTCACTGAGTGGGGAAGCAGATGTATTTTATATTATTACCGATAATACGGTTGTTTCAGCGCTTGAAAGCGTCGTAGGAGTCGCGGAAGAACAGGAAATCCCGCTCATTACAGGTGAACCGGATTCCTTGGAGAAAGGCGGCTTTGCAACATTTGGGATTGATTACCATACAATTGGGTACCGCGCTGGAGAAATAGCAGCAGAAATTTTAACCGGCGAAACAGACGTGAGTGAGCTCCCGGCAGAGTATCCACCTGAAATTCAGTTGTTCATTAACGAAGGAGCTGCGGAAAAGCAAGGAGTCGAATGGAATGAGGACTGGGATGAATCTGCTGAATTGATTGAAGTAGAATAAAGGAAGGGTGTTGGGCCAGAATTTATCTGGCTCACTTTCTTTTTAAACTAACAACGTGACACATCAAAGATGCTACTGGGGGGAGAAAGCTATGTTTTTATCTTTATTTGGTGCTGTTGAATCTGGATTCATCTATGCAATTATGGCACTTGGGGTTTATTTAACATTTCGGGTTTTAAATTTTCCGGATTTGACTGCAGAAGGAAGCTTTGTTACCGGGGCTTCTGTCGCTTCGATCTGTGTTGTTCATGGCGTACCACCGATTTTGGCCACGCTTTTGGCAGCGTTAAGTGGTGTGCTGGCAGGCTTTGTAACAGGAATTTTACATACAAAGGGGAACATTAATGCGTTGTTATCAGGGATTTTAATGATGACCGCCTTGTATTCCATTAACCTCCGTATTATGGGGCAGCCCACCTTATCTATGCTGAATGAAACCACCATTTTTACACAGCTCCAGAATGTATGGGAACGAACTGGATTGGATGAGATATTGAATCGTGCCTTAGGTTTGATCGGGCTGAACGAAGTCCCTTCAACTTGGTCTATTTTGCTGGCCATGATTCTTTTCGTACTTATTATAAAACTGCTTACGGACTTCTACTTAAAAACAGAAGTAGGACTGGCCTTGCGGGCGATTGGCGACAATAAAAAAATGATTCGCAGTCTGTCTGCGAATACGGATCATTTAATTATTACAGGTGTTGGGTTATCAAACGGGCTAATCGCTCTAGCGGGCGGTCTCCTTGCGCAGCTTGGCGGGTTTGCTGATGTAAATATGGGAATTGGAATGATTGTGATCGGCCTTGCATCTGTTATTATTGGAGAGGCTTTGTTTGGAACGAAAACCATTGTAAGAACAACGTTAGCCGTTATTCTCGGTGCAGTGATTTATCGTATGATTGTTACACTTGCACTTCGAGCAGACTTTCTTGAAACAGGAGATATGAAAATGATTACGGCTTTCATCGTTATTGTTGCACTCGTTACACCAAGTGTTGTAAACAGTGCAAAAGAAAGAAAGCGCCGGTTAAAAAAGCGTGAAATGCTAGCGGAGGGGGACAGCCATGCTTCAAGTTAAAGATGTGTCCGTAACGTTTAATGAGGGAACCGTAGATGAAAAGAAGGCGTTAAATCAAACTCAACTGTATTTGGAAAAAGGAGACTTTGTTACAGTCATTGGAAGTAATGGAGCAGGTAAATCAACTCTTATGAATGTGATATCCGGCAGTATTCTCCCAGATATGGGGGATATTCAAATTGATGGAAAACGGGTTGTGCATTTGCAGGAATTTAAGCGATCCCGGTATATTGGGCGTGTGTTCCAAGACCCGATGGCAGGCACAGCCCCGTCAATGTCTGTGGAAGAAAATCTGGCGATTGCTTATTCACGTAATAAAAAACGAAAACTTCGTATCGGTGTGACAGCGAAGCGAAGAGAGCTGTTCAAAGAGTATTTAAGAACGTTGAATTTAGGTCTTGAAGATCGTTTGAATGCGAAAGTAGGCTTGCTATCTGGTGGAGAACGTCAAGCTTTGTCGTTATTAATGTCCACTTTTACAGATCCGAAAATCTTATTGCTTGATGAACATACCGCTGCACTTGACCCGGCGCGAGCAGAATTAATCACGGACCTGACGCGGGAGGTTGTCGAAAAATCTGAACTGACGACATTAATGGTTACACATAATATGCAACAAGCTCTTGATCTCGGGAACCGGATTATTATGATGGATAAAGGTCAAATTATTTTTGAAGCAGCAGGGAAAGAAAAACAAAAACTAACCGTTCCGGATTTACTGCATGAATTTGAAAAAATCCGCGGTTCGCAACTTCAGGATGACCGGGCTGTTTTAGGTTGAAGCGAGAGAGATAAAAGGAAGAAGCAAATAAAGGGCACATGAGATTATTTTAAATGATCTCATGTGCCCTTTTTAGATGAATGCGACGTAGGTTCAGGTGGAGTAAAACTCCATTTGAACCAAGTCTTCTTTAGATAACACCTTGAGCAATCATTGCGTCTGCGACCTTTTTAAATCCAGCAATGTTTGCACCGGCTTCCAGGTTCCTTTCCTTACAATATTCTTTAGAAGCTGAAGAGGTATTGTCATAGATATCTTTCATAATCTCTTGTAATTTGGCATCCACATCTTCAAATGTCCAGGATAAACGCATACTGTTTTGAGCCATTTCAAGAGCTGATACAGCCACACCACCAGCGTTAACCGCTTTTGCCGGACCAAATAATACATCGTTCTCAAAGAAAACGTTAATGGCTTCCGGAGTTGAAGGCATATTCGCTCCTTCTGCAACAACTTTTATGCCATTGTCAACAAGCTGTTTAGCTGCATCTTCATTGATTTCGCCTTGCGTTGCACATGGCAGTGCAATTTGACACGGAATAGACCATATTCCTGTGCAGCCGATGTGAAAAGTGGCATGGGGATGGTGTTTTGTATATTCATTGATCCGTCCATTTTCAATTTCTTTAATTTGTTTTACTGTTTCTAAATTGATGCCGTTTTTATCATAAATATATCCGCTTGAGTCACTGCAAGCAACAACATGTGCCCCAAGTTCCGTTGCTTTTTCCATCGCATAGATGGAGACGTTTCCTGATCCGGAAACGACAACGGTTTTACCTTCAAGCGATGTGTTCTGCTCTTTCAGCAATTCTTTTACAAAGTAAATTGCTCCATAACCTGTTGCTTGTTTTCTTCCGAGGCTACCACCATATTCCAAGCCTTTTCCCGTTAGAACACCCGCTTCAAAAGCACCACGGATTTTTTTGTAATATCCGAACATGTAGCCGATTTCTTTTGCTCCTACTCCAATATCTCCGGCAGGAATGTCAATATCCGGTCCGATATATTGTGCCAGTTCTTGCATAAAGGACTGACAGAAACGCATGATTTCATTGTCAGATTTACCTTTTGGATCGAAGTCAGCTCCACCCTTACCGCCGCCAATTGGCTGTCCGGTTAAAGCATTTTTAAAGGTTTGTTCAAAACCGAGGGACTTAATGATGCTTGTATTTACCGTAGGATGAAACCGAATCCCACCCTTATACGGTCCAAGTGCGCTGTTAAATTGAACACGGAGACCACGGTTTACCTGTGTATTTCCTTCATCATCGATCCAAGGTACACGGAAAGATATAATTCGCTCCGGTTCAACAATTTGTTCTAGGATGTTTTTCTGCATGTAAATTGGGTGTTTGATAAATAGTGGGACAAGGGAGTTGAGGAGCTGCGATACAGTTTGATGGAAGTCAGTTTCTCCTGGGTTTCTTTTTACAACTGTCTCATAAACTTGATCCATATATCTTTTTACTTTATTTTCATTCGTATCGGTACTTGAATGATTGGCAATATCTATCATTGTATCTCCTCCTTGTACGAGTAGCCAAAATGTCCGCATTCTGAATCAAATATATAATCCATTCTATACGAAATGATCAATCGAAACAATATTAAATATAGATAAAATTGATGCCGATATGAGATAATAGGAAACAATGAGGTGGTTTGGATGGAATTAAGACAAATAAAATACTTTATGGAAGTAGCCAAACATGAACATGTAACCCATGCTGCTGAAAACCTTCATGTAGCCCAGTCGGCAATTAGTCGGCAAATTTTTAATTTAGAAGAAGAGCTCGGTATTGATTTATTTATCCGTGAAGGAAGAAATGTCCGGCTTACTCCAATTGGAAAAGTTTTTTTGGAACATATGGAGCAAGCCATGAATGTCATTGATGATGCCACGCAAGTCGTCAAGCAATACACAGATCCGGAATTGGGTACCATTCATATCGGTTTTCCGAGTAGTCTTGCCTCTCATATTTTGCCAAACGCCATTTCGGCTTTTCGTGAACAGTATCCGAACGTTAATTTTAAATTAAGTCAGTGGTCGTATCAGGACTTAAAAGAAGCTGTGGTAAAAGGTGATATAAATATGGCTCTGCTCGGACCGGTTCCAAAAAATGAACCAAAGTTAATTGAAAAGATCTTATTTACAGAAAATATTGTAGCTCTCTTGCCCTCAAGACATCGGTTTGCGAAGGAACGTTCTATCACATTAAATCAACTTCGTGAGGACTCCTTTGTCTTATTTCCTGAAGGATTTGTGCTTCGGGATTTAATCACAGAGGCATGCAGTCAATTTGGATTTCAACCGAATGTCTCGTTCGAGGGGGATGATATTGACGCAATCAAAGGACTTGTGTCCGCTGGTCTTGGTATTTCGCTTGTTCCCGAAGTGACATTGTTTGATAATATTCCCAGAGGGACGGTCAAAGTTCCTGTAACAGAGCCGGCCGTAAGAAGGTCGGTCGGTGTGATTATTCCAAAAGATCGAAACTTGCTGCCGACTGAAGAATTATTCTACGAATTTTTGCAGGATTTGTATTCCAGACTGGAAAAATTTCAATTCTAGCAGTAGAATATAAATTTGTTGTATGTATTTGCCAAATGAATTATCCTATGCTAACATCAATATATGCAAAGGAAATTTATTTAAAATACTATATGTGGTACTGCGAATAATGGTGACAACAATTGTCTTAATAGGGAATCCAGAGAAGAACTGGAGCTGCCCCCGCAACTGTAAGTGTGGACGAATGAAGCCAACCACTGGGAAATCCGGGAAGGTCTTTTAGTAGAATGAAACACGAAGCCAGGAGACCTGCCATTATTTGCTGTTTTGCTTTTTTCGGGGTGAGGAAAGTAAACGATAGGATACGTATACCTTATTCTGTCGTTTTTTTGCTGCTCATTCCCGGAAATGAGCAGCTTTTTTTATTGTGATGTAACCGGACGCTGGACTCCCGTTTTAAGCGGAGTTTGAAAAGCCGGTAACGAACTGATCAGTTAACGAACATTCAATGAAGGTGAACAGAAAATCCCATTTGAATGAAGTTTCGCTTTATGAATAAAGGAGGAAATTTGATGCTTACGATAGATGTGTTGCAAGATGAGAATCGCCTGGTAAAAGAGATTGACCGCCATGCGCAAGATTTGCGTATTGATGTGAGCGCGTATAAAGAAAAGGTCCTACGTATGATGTCACCTGACTTTACAAGAGAGGAACGGGTGAATTTACTTATAAAGACAGCCCTTGAGAACATAGATGAATCGGAGCCGGATTGGACGTATTTAGCAGCACGCATGTATCTGCAAGAATTGTATACACAGGCAGGAATTAATAGAAATTATGATGCAGCTGTGCGTCCGTACGGCTCTTTTTATGAGTTAGTCCAGCTGCTGACCGAAAAAGGATTGTATGCGGATCTGCTGCTCAATAAATATACAAAAGAAGAAATCGAGGCATGTGGTCGTTTGATCGATCAGGACCGAGATGATTTATTTAACTATTTAGGATTGCATACCTTAGCTACAAGATATTTAGCAAGGGACCATTCTAAAAATACATATGAGCTTCCGCAAGAGCGTTGGCTCGTGATTGCGATGCACTTAATGCAGGATGAGGACCCGAGCCGTCGTCTGGATTATGTCGAAGAAGCGTACTGGGCTCTGAGTAATTTATATATGACTGTTGCCACACCGACGTTAAACAATGCCGGTAAATCGCATGGACAATTATCAAGCTGTTTCATCGATACCGTTGATGATAGTTTACAGGCAATTTATGACAGCAATACAGATATTGCCAAGCTTTCGAAAAATGGCGGCGGAATCGGTGTTTATATGGGGAAAGTCCGGAGTATGGGCAGTGCGATTAAAGGTTTTAAAGGAATGTCCAGTGGTGTTGTTCCGTGGATTAAACAATTGAATAATACAGCCGTAAGCGTCGATCAATTGGGAACGAGAAAAGGTGCCATTGCCGTTTACCTGGATGTATGGCATAAAGACATCGAAGCATTTCTCGATTTGAAGTTAAATAATGGAGACGAACGGATGCGTGCACACGACATATTTACAGGTGTTACCCTTCCGGACTTATTTATGGAGCAGGTAGAGAAAAGAGGGGACTGGCACTTATTTGATCCGCATGAAGTTCGGCAAGTGATGGGCTTCAACCTAGAAGATTTCTATGATGAAGCAAAAGGAGACGGGTCGTGGCGTCAAAAATATATGGAGTGTGTGGACAATCCGGAACTTTCAAGAAAGACCATTCCAGCAATTAATATTATGAAACGAATTATGAGATCTCAGCTGGAAGCAGGCACACCCTTTATGTTTTATCGTGATGAGGTGAACCGAAAGAATAATAATGCGCATGAAGGAATGATTTATTGTTCAAACCTCTGTACAGAAATCACGCAAAACATGTCGCCGACACAATTTTTAGAGGAATATGTCGAAGAAGAAAATACAATCGTCAAAAAATATAAACCAGGTGACTTCGTTGTTTGTAATTTAAGCTCGGTCAACCTTGGAAAAGCTGTACCAGATGATGTGCTTGAGCGTCTCATTCAAATTCAGGTTCGTATGCTTGATAATGTGATTGAAATTAATACATTGCCAATCAAACAGGCGGAAATAACGAATAAAAAATACCGTGCAGTCGGTCTTGGCACCTTTGGTTGGCACCATTTGCTTGCACTAAAAAACATCGGCTGGGAAACAGATGAAGCTGTTGATTTTGCTGATCAGTTGTACGAGAAGATTGCGTATTTAACGATTCAGGCGAGTATGCAACTCAGTAAAGAAAAAGGAAGTTATCCGCTCTATTCCGGTAGTAGCTGGGATACGGGTTCTTATTTTGATGTGCGGGGATATAACGATGAAAAATGGATGGAGTTGAAGCAGCAGGTTCAAGAGAACGGCATTCGAAACGGCTATTTAATGGCTGTTGCGCCAAACTCGTCCACGTCGATTATTGCGGGCTCGACGGCAAGTATTGATCCGGTATTCCAACCTTTTTATTATGAAGAGAAAAAGGACTTTAAAATACCTGTAACAGCACCCGATTTGGATCATCGGACATATGAAACGTATCGCCGTTCCGCATATATTGTCGATCAGCGCAGCTCCGTTAGTCAAAATGCGGCAAGACAGAAGCACATTGATCAAAGTATTTCATTCAATATTTATGTACCGAATACAATCCGGGCTTCTATTTTACTCGACCTGCATTTGCAGGCATGGAGGGAAGGATTGAAAACAACATACTACGTCAGATCCACATCCAATGATGTAGAGGAGTGTGAGTGGTGTCAAAGTTAAACGCCGTGATCCCTTATTTATCGTATAGTGGCAATACAGAAGAAGTCGCAGAGCTTGTCGCAGAGACATTGACTGAAAACAATGTCTCCTGCAGCCTGCATCGGATTGGAATTGATCCACCCATCGATCCGGAAGCTTACGATTTTGTGTTTTTGGGTACATTCACATGGGAGACGGGATCCACACCGGATGAAGTTAAAGATTTTATATTAGAAGTCGGCTATAAACCCAATCATATTGCTGTATTTGGTACCGGCGATACGCAGTTTGGCGGCGATGAATTATTTTGTAAAGCGGTAGACAAGCTGGTTACATTTTATATGAGTCCGTGGAAAGGTTTGAAAATAGAGCAATCGCCACGCGGAAGTCAGGAAAAACTAGTAAGACAATGGACAGAAGGAGTGTTTCAACGTGGAAAAAGTTTTACTTCATAAAGCAAAGACACTGGAACCAAGAAATCCAAATAAATCCACAGGGTTATTTGGCGGGAAATCAAGCGGTATTCTAAACTGGAATGATATTGCTTATCCCCATTGGTATAAAATGTACAAACGGTTGCTCGGAAATTACTGGCAGGCGGATGAAGTCGACATGACTAGTGACTTGAAGCAATTTCCAGAACTGACAGAAGCTGAACAGGACACTTACTTAAAAATAATTGGTTTACTTGCGACGTTAGACGCTCCGCAAACAAGAATCGCGCTATTAATCTCGTTATATGCGACAGACCCTTCTGTTCAGTCCATTATGGCTGTCATCGCGCAGCAAGAAGCCGTTCATAACGAGAGCTATTCTTATGTTTTATCTTCCGTTGTTTCTCTTGATGAGCAAAACAAGTCATTCGACTTTGGTCGGACAGACCCTGTTTTGTTAAAACGGAATGAAAACATTCGAAACCATTATAATTTATTTGCAGAAGAGCCGACGATTGAAAACATCTTGAAAACATGCGTCTATACTTCATTGTTGGAAGGGATGTTTTTCTATTCCGGGTTTGCATTTTTCTACCACTTGGCAAGAGAAAATAAAATGGTAGGAACTTCAACAATGGTCAGTTATATTAACCGGGATGAGCTCGAGCATGGACGTTTTATTGCCGAGTTATTCCGAGCGACACTGGCTGAAAACCCAGAGCACAATACACCTGAATTTACAGACTGGGTTTATCAAACATTCCAGGAATCCGTCGACCTTGAAATTGAGTGGTCCAATTATGTATTGAAAGAGATCCCGGGAATCGATCTTGTTGAAATGGAAGGTTATATTAAATACCGCGGCAATAAAATGCTTCGGATGATGGGATTAAGTGAATTGTGGCCGAAACACACAGAGAATCCGATGAAATGGATCAAAGCCTACGTGGATAACTTTGACGGAACGAAAACAGACTTCTTTGAACAAAAATCCAGACAATATACAAAAACAAGTGATTTGAACGGGTTTGATGATCTATAAGAAACCCAAAGCCGGGGATTCTATAGAAATCGTTCGAAACGAAGAAAACGAAAAGACATCTGTGAAAGTTGACTGTATTTGCTTTCACAGATGTCTTTTTCTATATGTTGATTCATGGAGGCTTCTTCCTCAAGTACGTTTCCGAAATTAAGAAGAATCCCATTCCTGGAAAGGATGGTGTGGTGATGCAATAGGCAAATGGTTCAGCCTTATCATCTTTATTAAAACGAATCGATGGGGATAGGGATATTGTTATGATATGCTTTATATAGTAGTAGAGAGCGAGGAGGTTGCGCCATGAGTGAAAAACAGGACGTGCTGCGTCTGATTAAGGAACTCCCTGACAATGTGTCGCTGGAGGAGATCATGCGTGAACTATACGTTCATATGAAATTCCAGCGTGGAGTGCAGGAATGGAACGAGCAGCGAAAAAGTAAAAAAACAAAACTTGACGTCAACCCAAGACTGCATTAAGAATCATAACAAAAGAGGCTGATAACCGATTCCGGTTCAGTCTCTTTTGTTATGGATTGCTCCACCGAATAAAAGTTTATTTTAATGAAAATAAGAAATGAGTCCGTCTGTAATGGCCTGGGCGACAGTGCTTTTGAAGTCTTCTGTTTGCGCAACACCTAAATCATGGGAGTTTGTAATAAAACCAAGCTCGAGTAAGGCAGCGGGTGCTTCTGTATCCCGAAGAACGCGATAGTCCCCATACAAGACACCCCGGTTATGTAAATTCGTCGATGCTCCGATTGACTGCTGGAGTGAAGAAGCCAATTGGTAACCCGAATCACCATAGTAATGTGCGCTCATTCCCTGCATTGTAAGAACCGGATAGGAATCATAATGAAGACTGATAAATGCATCAGCATCATGGCTGTTGCTTATTTGTGCTCGTTCGTCTAAAGGTACAAAATAATCTCCCGTTCTTGTTTCGATCACTTGAGCCCCTGCCTGACTTAGTTGGTCCGCTACTGTACTGGCAGTAGATGTGACAAGGTCTTTTTCATAAACATCCCCAAGGCCAATTGCGCCTGGATCATGCCCTCCGTGTCCGGGATCAACGACAATTGTATAGCCGCTTAAATCACCGCTTGAAGAATCAGCCTCTGTTGTTGCTCCTTTTGTCTTCGTTTCGGTTTTTTCCGCTGTTTCTGTCGAATGGGCCGGTTGGTCTGTTAACCATGATGCAATATAGCCACTATTTCCATTTTCAAGCTGGATTTGGTGCCAATCCCCCTCTGTTTGGATAAGTGAAAATTGCTTCCCCGACGAGGCGGTACTCACCACTGCGTGTGCTGTACTGGGGCCTTGCCGGATATATACACCATCTGCTGTAACTGTAATGGCATCTTTTATTGTATTTGTGCTGGCATCCGTGTTTTTTGCCGATTGTTCTCCACTGGCTTGTCCATCGTTACTAGTATGGACAGAGCGCAAATGATGTTTGGCAACCCAAACTTCATCGCCCCCATAATACGTCTGAACCCAGCCGTATTTTTCCTTGAATCCATTGACCGTGTCTCCTTCATTCAGCCAGCCGATGACTTCACTATCAAGGGAAGGCTCGGTCCGAATGTTTAATAAATTAGATTGAACTTCGTAAACCTGCTCCTTATTTGCTTGTGTGATTTGTGGAAGGGATAACGTCAATAAAACCAAAAAACCGACAAACCACGGATATACGGATTTTCCTGTGAATTGCATAGAAACCTCCTTGTATTATGCTAAAAAAGGTTGTTGATTATGACATAATCATAGTATGAAAGCCAAGTAGATTACAAGTGTTTATAAGAAAAATATGTAAAAAAATAGAAAAAGCCCCCGCAACTGCCGCTATGAGGCAGGTGAGGGGGTCGTTAAATTTTAAAATTCAAGAAGGACGGCGGCTGCTTCCAAGGCTCTTTTATCCTGTTTGATTTCACCCGGTTTGCTCGCTTTTCCGATTACATATCCGGCAAATCGCATGTGATAAAATTGACAGATGTAGTTCATTTGTTGAATCAATGGCAGTCCTTTAATATGAGGTTGATCTCCTCCAACAGCAATGAGATAAATTTCTTTCTCTTTCAGTTCTTCCCGAAAGTGAGAATAGCTGGGTGTCCGTAAAATTTGTGAAAAACGGTCAATAAATGTTTTCATAATGCCGGACATACTGTACCAGTAAATCGGGGTAGAGAAGAGAATCCGATCATGGGCCAGCATCAGATCAATGAGCTTTTCATGGTCATCCTCACATGGAGGAAATCCTTCTTCGGTATGCCGGTAATCGATAATGGGATACAAAGAATGATCTCTTAAATAGACATGCGTTCCGCTCTCCCGGGGCACAGCCTGATAGGTTAAATATTCCGTGTTCCCATTCGGCCGGGTTGACCCGTGAATGACGAGAATACTCATAGAGAACCTCCTTCAAAAGTCTTCTGTCTGTTTAATGGAAGTTGAAAATGGATTCAATGTGTAAGTACGTTTCATATATATGATGAAAACAACAAGAACATGTAAAGAAAACAAGATCAGCTCAATTCTGTTTTCTTTAATAGGCGAATCTCTCTATTAAGCACGAATCCATTTCCATATTTCTTTTGGGGTGGCATTTTTTCCGTACATTAAAATACCAACCTGGAATATCTTCCCGGCAAGTTTCATGACAATCCAGATACTAACGATTAAGATGACCAATGCGATGATTATTTCAATCCATGGCCATTCCTCAAGCACAATCAACCGTATAAGTAAGACGCCCGGTGAAGTAATCGGAATATAGGTGCCGACCTGAGCCCACAATCCATTGGGATCACTAAGTACGGGCCCGATAAAGATGAATGGCAAAAAGGGAAGCATCATGACAAAACCTTGAAAGTTTCCGGCCGTTGATATGTCTGACATCGTAGCTCCAATCCCTACAAAAATCGATGCAAACAACAGGTAGCTCAAAATAGCAAGCCCGACAAACAGAAGCGTTTCCGGAACCAATAAATAGGAAAGAAGCGGGATATCAAATCGCCAAACAACAAATGGCAAAATAAAGATTAGAAAGACTGTGACTTGAATGAGTCCAAGTACAAAATAACCAATAATTTTACCTTGCATTAATTCACCAGGCGTCACAGAAGAAAGAAGAATTTCAGCAATTTTATCCTTTTTTTCCTGTGATGCACTTTGGAAAATAGCCATCCCGGTCATGACAATGGAGAACATAATAATCCCACCAAAGACACCCGGGATTAGACGATCTAAAAAATTGGCTCCCAATGCTTCTTCTGTTTCCCCGGTTTGTTCATTTGCATCAACTTCCACAAATTGAATTCCTTGTGCCAGAGAATTCAATTGTTCCTCAGACAAGCCGAGTTCGTTCATCTTAGCGACTTGGATCGGTCCCTCCAGTAAACGAAGCTGGTCACTGAAGAAAGTTGGCATGTCTTCGCTTGTGTAAATCTGAATGGTTCCCTTTTGGATCTTTTCCGAATTCAGAAAAAGATAGGCCGTATTTTCTGTATCCTCCAGTTCTGTAGCGACTTCACTTTCGTCAATCTCTGTCTCATGTATCTTCCAGCTTGTGTCGCTCTCTTTTACAGTATCTTCAATGAGAGGTAAAATATTTGCTTCATCCTGAATGAAAAGCTGTATTGCTTCGTCTTCGCTATCTGAATCTGTGAAAAAGGCACCAAGTAACATAAAACCAAGAAAAATAGCGGGAGTTAAGAATAGACCGAATAAAAAGGTTTTGTTTTTTAAATTTCGTTTGATTTCCCACCGAGCTATTTTAATTACGTTATGCATGGGGTTCACCCGCTTCCTCAATTAAGTTCTTGTTTGTCGCAATATCAATAAATATTTCATGGAGAGAAATGCGGTTGATCTTGAGTTCATCAATGACAAGATGATCGGGCAAGGATTTCAGCCAGCTTGCAGGCTGGACATCCCCATCTAAATAAAGAACGGAAGTGAGATGTTCTTGTTCCACCCGAACTACATTTGGGATCGTTTCGAGTACGCTTCGATCATTGGCTCCCTGGATGGTACATTGAAAATTGGCATACTGCTTTTTAACCTCATCCATTGTTCCGTAAATGACTTTTTTTCCTTGATGAATCATAAATAACCGGTCCGCCATTTCCTCAACTAAGTTCATTTGGTGGGAGGAGAGAAGAATCGCAGTGCCGTTTCCTGCCAAGTCTCGGATTTCTCTTTTAAACAGATCCTGGCTGACCGGATCCAAGCCGGAAAAAGGTTCATCTAAGATTAGCAACTCAGGCTCGTGAAGAATGGCTCCAATAAATTGAACTTTTTGCCCCATTCCCTTGGATAGCTCTTCTACAGAAACTTTATCAGCACCTTCTAAATCAAACTTTTTTAAGTACGATAAAATTCGTTTTTTTGCTTTTTCTTTTGGATAGTTTTTTAAATCGGCTAAATAAAGAAGAATATCCATAACATTGACATTTTTATAAAGTCCCCGTTCCTCTGGAAGGAATCCGATTTTATGCCGAGGAATATTTCGCCCTTGGCTGTTTAACAGTGTGACATCCCCGGCGTCCGGATAAATGATCCCCATAATATTTCGAATCGTTGTTGATTTTCCGGCCCCATTTGGACCCAGAATGGCCATGATTTCCCCTTTATGGACATCAAAAGAAATATCTGAAAGGACTTGTTTGTCTTTAAAAGATTTCATTAAGTTTTTTACAGTTAAAATGGTTTCCATTCTTTCAAAACACCCTCTTTTAGCTAGCATTCTCTTTCTCCCTGTTATACGTAAAGAAATAAAAAAGGTTTCATCTGTTAGTGAATTTTATCATGTGAATTTAATGCACGTCACGACAGCATGTAGTTTTGCCCGACCTTTCTTAACTGCATGCTGTCGTGACATGGCTGAATGAGGTGATTATAAAATTCATTCCTGTGTTTATGAAAATATTTTTTTGTGAATAATGATAATAAGATATACGTAGGAAGGACGTGGAATATGAAAAAACGAATTCTTTTCGTCGTCGTGCTGTTGACTCTCATTGTGGCAGCATGTGGCGTAGACCCAGAAGAGTTAGAAGAAACAGTAGAAGATTCTCCACCGGAAACAATGGAGAATGTCGAGGAGAGTCAACCTCAGAATGGTGGGGACCCCGAGGCCGAAGAAGCAAATAAGGAAGTGAAAGAGGCGGAGGAAGGTGTCGCCGTAGACCTACATAATACAAGTGGTGAGCAGGTAGCAACGGCACATTTATTAGAGGAAGAAGATGGGGTAACGATCAAGCTGGTAGGAACGAACTTATCCCCTGGAGAGCATGGCTTCCATATTCATGAAAAAGGGGTGTGTGAGCCGCCAGATTTCGAGTCAGCAGGAGGTCACTTTAATCCGACCGGCGCTGAACACGGCCTGCAAAATCCGAAAGGCCCTCATGCTGGTGATTTAGAAAACATCACTGTCCTGGAAGATGGTACGGTAGATACTGAAGTGACGGCAAGTATGGTAACACTTGAAGAAGGAAAAGAGAACTCGCTCTTCCAGGAAGGGGGAACATCCCTTGTGATTCACTCTGATGCAGATGATTATGTATCGCAGCCAGCCGGGAATGCAGGTGACCGGATCGCGTGTGGTGTGATTGCCAAATAAAGAAGACGAAGGAACCAGATGGAGGTGGTCCCGTCTGAACCTTTGTCTGACTCCGTAATGCGATAAAGATAAATGATGAGAAAGTCTGGGAAAGCCAGACTTTCTCTTTTGAATAAACGAATCAAAATTTTCTATATATTAAAACGACAAAGAAAAAGGTATAATGAAGGATAAAACGATCAAGAAGGAGAATAGGATATGCGTTTCAATATCGAAGCGAACGAGGAACCGGAAAGAATTTGGACGCGGGATTTTGTCTTCATTTGCCTTGCGAACTTTTTTGTGTTCTTGGGCTTCCAAATGACTTTACCTACAATCCCTTTATTTGTGAAAGAGTTAGGTGGAACAGACCAATTGGTCGGGGTGATTGTCGGAATCTTTACTTTCTCAGCATTGCTTTTGCGACCTTATGCAGGGCATGCGCTTGAATCCAAGGGACGGGGCTTTGTTTACCTTCTTGGCTTAGCGATATTTATTGTCTCGATTGGAAGCTATGGATTTATCGCGAGCATCGCCTTGTTGTTCTTACTGCGTATCATTCAAGGGGTGGGGTGGGGGTTTTCAACCACGGCAGGTGGAACTGTTGCAACAGACCTTGTTCCTCCAAAGCGACGAGGAGAAGGTCTCGGTTATTTCGGTCTTTCCGGTAATCTTGCCTTAGCAATGGGTCCTTCGCTCGGTTTAACTTTAGCCGGTGTCTTGTCTTTTTCTCACTTATTTTTAATCTGTGCTGCATTTGGCCTGATTGCCTTTTTGTTCGCATCCCGAATTAAGTATAAGCAGGTGGAACAAGCAGAGCGGTCGGTGAACCTGACGTTTGATATTTTTGAAAAAACAGCCGTCAAACCTTCTTTTCTTCTGTTTTTTATTACGGCTACATTTGGTGGTATTGCTACATTCCTACCACTGCATGCGCTTGAAAAAGGGGTATCCGGAATTGAAATATATTTCATGGTCTACGCGCTGTTTTTGATGATATCCCGTACGTTTGCCGGAAAAATTTATGATAAAAAAGGGCATCTCTATGTATTTTTACCAGGTGCGATGCTGATCTTTATTGCGATGTTGCTGTTAGCTTGGCTGCCGAATCTGACCGTCATGCTTCTGGCTGCAGGCTTTTATGGGCTTGGTTTTGGCTCGGTTCAGCCGGCGCTCCAAGCTTGGGCGGTGAACGATGCTCCGGCTGATCGAAAAGGAATGGCGAATGCTACATTTTTCTCATTTTTTGATCTGGGGATTGGGTTAGCGGCCATCTTGTTTGGGCAAATGGCTTATTTATTGAACTATGCATCGATTTATATGGCATCGGCCTTGTCGGTTATGACCTCCATCTTTTTGTATATCTACTTATTAATCCGGGCAAAAAAGAAGCAACGTTCAGGAAGTTAAGCAATGAAAAGTTCAGCTGGTTTAAAAAACAAGTTTTCTGGTTTACAATAGAGAGTAAAGATATTGCCTAATAGAAAGTAGGTTGCTAGGTTTTGACTCAAATCAGCGAAGCTTTTATAAGACATTTATTTCCTCCTTTAATCTATAAACGCGGATTGGATTATTATAACAATGACCGGGTGACAGGGTTGTCCTATGATGTGAACCATCGTGTATGGACAGCGATGGTGCAGGGAACCGATGAGTACTTTGTTGAAGTCAATCGAAGTACGATCGATCGCGAATCCCTTGAAGCCTATTGTGACTGTCCTGCATTTAGCACGTATTCACATTGTAAGCATATCGCCGCGGTGTTGTTTGCGGTTCAAGCTAAAAACAAGAACAAACAAACAGCTGAGAAACCGGGGTTTTCTAATTATCACTATGAAAGAACGAACCAATTCATTCAAGAGCTCCGTTCCGTTCAGCAAGATGAAGGGGCCGAAAGCATCCTAACGAATCGATTTCCTATGCGAGTCGAGTACAACTTGCGATGGACCTATGATGACCATTTGCAGGTTGAATTAAAAGCGGGAATTCAGCATTGTTATGTTGTAAGAGATTTGTATGAATTTTTAAATGACGTCCTGCAGGGAAATGAACATTATTTTACTAAAAAATTTACATATGATCCGGAAACATACTATTTCTTGCAACAGGATTTGGAAGTGATTGAAATGCTCGCTTCAATATATGAAAATGAAGTAATTTATAATGATACGTGGAATGCTTTTCGACCGGCAATAAAAAGGGAAAAGCGTTATATTACGATTCCGCCGCTTGTCGCAAAGCCACTGATCCAAAAACTTGCGGAACGTCCCTTGACTGCCAGTATACAAGAGCAGGAATATGAACAAGTGTCCATCACAGAAGGAGAACTTCCCTTTCATTTTTCATTAACAAAAAATGATGAACAAACCATGCTGCTTTCACTTGAGGAAATCAGTCACGGAACGTATTTGGAGTTTTATAGAATCTTTTTTATGGATGGGGTTTTCTACTTTTTATCAAAAGATCAGGCTCTAATTATGGAAAGACTCAACACTTATAGGAGATCCGGTGCAGCACTTCCTGTCACCCGCTCCCAGGCGAACATCTTTTTATCGGAAGCCGTCCCGAAGCTGGAGAAAATCGGAGATGTGAACATTTCTGAATCAATTGAAGCTGAAACCGTCCGCCATCCTTTAACAGCTAAATTATATTTAGAGGTCAAAGATGATGTGATTATGGGGAAGCTTGAGTATCATTATGGCAACGAGCAAATTGACCCATTTAATGAAAGCAATGATAACAATGCAATTATTATTCGCGATGTTGAAAAAGAAAACCAAATCATGCAACTGATTGAACATGCGAACTTTCATTATAATGGAAAAGAGTTATATATTGAGCCGGATGATGAAGAGTGGTACACCTTTTTATATGAAGTGATGCCGATGCTTGAAAACCATGTGAACCTCTTTTTGACATCAGAGATCAAACGGCTGCTTGTCGATGAAATTCCGTCGCCCACAACGAATATTCAATTGGAATCATCTACAAACTTGCTGGATATCGGCTTTGATATTGAAGGAATTGACCGCTCCGAAATTAATAATATTTTAAATGCGGTCATAGAAAAGAAACGTTTTTACCGTCTCCAAAGTGGGGAAATGCTTCCGCTTGAAGGAGAAGAGTTCTCTTCAATCCAACAACTGCTTTCTGAACTAGATGTAAAAAAGGAAGATCTGGAAGACGGTGTGATTCAAATGCCGGTTTACCGGGGAGCTCAAATTGATGAACTGGTTGAAGGAAGAAAGGATTACAGTCCGGCGTTTAGGGAGTTGCTCCGTTCGTTGAGATCTCCGGAGGCGCTGGAGTACTCCTTGCCGGAAGGCCTTCTGGCCGAGCTTAGAACTTATCAAAAAACCGGTTATAACTGGTTTAAGTCACTCAGTCATTATCATCTTGGCGGTATTTTGGCAGATGAAATGGGACTTGGAAAGACATTACAGAGCATTGCTTATATTTTATCCGAGCCGTCTGAGCATCCACATCTGATTGTTGCTCCTTCTTCCGTTATATACAACTGGAAAAATGAGTTTAACAAATTTGCGCCGGGCTTAAGTGTTTCTATTTTAACCGGGCCGCCGGAAGAACGTAAAGAGCTCATTGGGGAAAGTCGGGACATTGATATATGGATTACTTCCTACTCCACATTGCGTCAAGACATTGAACTCTACGAAGAGATGAACTTCCGTACGTTGATATTGGATGAGGCACAATACATTAAAAATTATCAAACGAAAACATCACGTGCTGTTCGTCAAATTAAAGCAGCGAATCGCTTCGCTTTAAGCGGAACACCGATTGAAAACTCGATTAGTGAGCTATGGTCTATTTTCCAAGTGATTCTACCGGGACTCATGCCGAGCTTAAGAGAGTTTAAGCAATTGTCGAATGAAAAAATTGCGTCAATTACAAAACCGTTTATTTTAAGACGACTGAAAAAAGATGTGTTGAAAGAGCTACCAGATAAAATTGAGTCGGTTTCGATGTCGGAGTTGACGAAAGAACAGAAAGATCTTTATGTCGGCTATTTGAGCCAAGTCAGGCAAGAAGCCATGGATTCTATTCAAACAAACGGATTTCAGCAAAATCGGATGAAGATTTTAGCCGGGCTGACAAGACTGCGACAACTCTGTTGCCATCCATCGCTTTTTATTGAAAATTACCAAGGGCAGTCCGGGAAGCTGGAGCAGCTCATGGAGACTGTGATAAATGCCCGTGATAATGGCAAACGGATGCTCATCTTTTCTCAATTTACGAGCATGCATGAAATTATTATAGGAGAGCTGGAGAAGGAAGGAATTGATTACTTTTATTTACATGGGCAATCCGCTTCAAAAGAAAGAGTCGAAATGAGCGAGCGATTTAATAATGGAGAAAAAGATGTGTTTCTGATTTCACTGAAAGCAGGCGGAACAGGGCTCAATCTGACCGGAGCGGATACCGTGATTTTATACGACCTCTGGTGGAATCCTGCGGTGGAGGACCAAGCAGCAGGCCGGGCACACCGGTTTGGGCAAAAAAATGTCGTACAGGTCATTCGCATGATTACAGAAGGAACCATTGAAGAAAAAATCTATGATTTGCAACAAAAGAAAAGAGAATTGATCGATCAGGTCATTCAGCCGGGCGAAACGATGCTGTCGAGCCTGAGTGAAGACGACGTCCGAGAATTGTTGAGTTTGTAATCCAACAGAAAAGGCTGGGCAAAGTGACATTCCCAAGGCGGCATGGATTGGTGTTCCTTTCAGTGAAATTCATTTGTCCCAGCTTCTTCTTTTTTTAGATGCCTAATTTTCATTGAAATGCTTTTAAATAGGGTGATTTTTCAACCTGTTTAGTGAATTTCATAATATCAATTTAGCGCCATCTCATTACAACATGTAGTTGCGTTGAACCTTTATTAACTACATGCTGTAATGAGATGGCTGATTTAGGCAATTATGAAATTCACTCGTTATTTAAATATTTAATGTAAATAGTTTTCTTGGTCTGCCTTTTAAGTAGGGTCTTTCTTCTCCGCTTACTTTGATGACTTCTCCGGTAAGCAATTTGTTCACGGTCCGTTCGGCACTTCTTTTCGTCACATTGTAAAAAGAGGCGACGTCATGAGAAGAAAAGGGCTCATTGTTTCGGTCTTTAATAAAGTTAATGAAGTTATAAGAAAGTTCGTTGTTTAGCCGGGCTTTATGAATCAATGCCTGATACAGTTTGGACGTATCAATATGTTTTTTCACGCCGAGCGGTCCGAGAATATCCTGGCGATCGTTCACAATGTAAGCAATGCTTTCTTCTTCAAGCTGGCATTTTTCAAGTGCAAGTTTTGCATGATGCAGTGCCTGGTTTGCCTTTAGACCAAGTCCAAATGCCATGTTAACCGGAATGCGGACGTATTTTCTAATCTTTGTAAGCAACGGGAAGGTTCTGTAGTTTTGTTTAATATAATCAAGCAATCCTTTCGTGCCGAAAAGGGCAAATTCGTGATTGGCTGTTTCAATGACAAGGGTGTCTGTTTTCCTTGCGAAATCGTCCAAAACAGCTTTTAACTCAAGGACGGCGTCTTGATCAGCCTGCTGTTTGTATTTAAAAGAAAGGTATCCGGCAACGACTTGAGTGGCGTCGTGTGATTCCAGCATCATGAGAGACCTTGTTTTTTTAACAGCATCAACAAAGTTGGGATAGGTGACGTCAATGACACTGACTGGGATACCTGCTTCTTTAAGTTTCATCTTTACATCGGTTGAAGATGTTAGCACATGGTCTATTTTGTCCTCCTGCCACAATTGTATGTGGTAGGCTGCTATCTTTTCTACCGTTGCTTCCTGATCTTTGATATAGTCATAGACGTAGGGTTCATCGGTTGCTATTTTTAAATCCTTTAACACCCGGTTCAGTGGTTTTCGATCCGGTAAGTCCATGGCAATCCGATTTAAAGATCGATGATAGGTTACTTCTAATTGATGAATGGCACGAATCAGCATGTATTCATCGACTTTAAGCTGAACGGACGGGTTTTTTTTTCTCGTTAGTTTCTTTTTTACATATAAATAAGTAAGAGGTTCTGTAAATAAATAGAAATCACATATGAAAGCCCTTTCAATTAATGTATTTATTTCATCCGCTTTTTGATAAGTAAAAGGAAGCAGTTCTATTTTTTCCTGATTGCTTTGCAAGTTATGTAATAGATCCGTATTTTCCTCTCTTACAAAAACAGCAACTTTCCCTTTCATGATTATACACACTCCTATGAATTATGAATAATAGATTGGCAGAAGAGTCCTGCTCTTGTCAGGTTGCACGTATTCTATCTCTAAGAAATCAGTAAATTCCAGTTTATTAATATAAGTATAATCCTATTGAATTTTCCCAATATTGTCAAGAAGGAATTGATAGAATGGCAATAACAAGCAATTGGCAGAATTATTAACTGATTCATAGTCAATCCAAGTCTATCGGAACGGGTCGCTATCTCGATCTGTTTTTGGCTAGGAAGAGATGATGAATAGGATTCAAAACAAAGAAAAAACCAATAGATATACATGAGAACGAGTATAAGTGACTGAAATACCTGTACATGAAAGAGAAACTCTATTTGTCTAAATGATATATAGGATTTGACGTAATCTGTCGGATAATAGCATAGGATTTGTCTATCAGAATAGTTTGACAATAGTGAATATTGTGTATAAAATTTGTGATGTGAATCAGTAAATAAATTTTAGGGGGCAATTTTTATGAAAAGGAAATGGTTATGGGTTGCTGCTTTTATACTTTTCCTTGGAGTCCTTCTCGCCGCTTGTGGGGGAGCAGATGAAGACGTGAGTACAGAAGAGGGCGGGAAGGCAGAAAATGGCTCAGATGATGGAGCGCAAGAGGGAGAAAAACCTGACTTTATGAGTATGCTGACAGGTGGTACAAGTGGTACGTATTATCCTCTCGGTGGAGAAATGGCATCCATCATTTCTAATGATACGGGAATTCAAACAGATGCGGTTTCTTCCAATGCATCCGCAGATAATGCAGTGGCACTGCAGGAAGAAGAAGCAGAACTTGCCTTTGTTCAGACTGATGTGATCTCACATGCAGTAGAAGGAATAAATGTTTTTGAGGGGAAACCGATTGATAATGTACTTGCTCTCGGATCATTGTACCCGGAGACAATCCAAATTGTAACGACTGCAGATTCAGGTGTTGAATCTGTGGAGGACTTAGAGGGAAAAACAGTATCTGTCGGTGCTCCAGGTTCTGGGACGTATGTAAACGCAGAACAAATTTTGGAGATACATGGCTTAGCAATGGATGATATCCATGCTGAAAACCTTGATTTTGGAGAATCTACCGGTGGTATTCAGGATGGAAATATCGACGCTGCTTTCATCACAGCGGGTACGCCAACAGGTGCTGTTGAAGGATTACAAGCCTCAGCAGACGTTCATATTGTTCCAATTGAGGAAGACAAGATAGAGGAAATGATTGAAGAATATCCTTATTATGCTGAAGATACGATTCCGGAGGGGACATACGGATTAGAAGAAGATGTCCAAACGGTAGCTGTTATGGCCATGCTGGCGGTGACAGATAACCTGTCGGAGGACGTCGTTTATGATATAACAAAAGCCATTTATGAAAATGCAGGCACCATCTCTCATGCAAGAGGTGATTCGATTACAACAGATATCGCACTGGACGGGATCGGTATCGACTTACATCCCGGTGCAGAAAAGTACTTTGAAGAAGCAGGCGTATTAGAATAATTAGAAGTAAAACCCGGCTGGTACGCTCACATACAGTGTTTACAGCCGGCTTTTTCTTAAACAAAACTGACCAGGTGTGTGAATGGAATGGGATCAAAATTAATTTGGCTTATAAGCAGTTTCATTCTGCTTTTAAGCTATCTCTTATTATTTCCTTCGCCACAGACTGCACTACTGTTTTACAAAGAAAATACAAATAGTCTGGTAGCTTATCTGCCTGTGGAAAGCGGCAGTCGTTTTCAAATAACGTTCACTCATTCAATTCATTTAACAGATGTCGTCGAGAAGTATTCAGTTACAGATGATCTAGAAATTCAACAAGATGAAATTGTTTATGAACAATTTGGAGTAGGGATGCCTTCAAATGCGGAAGAAGATGAAACCTTTGTTTACGAAGATGGAAAGTATGCCGTTAAAGATTTAAATACAGTTTTTTCTTCAATGAATATCCGTAATGGTAAAACGGTTTCTGAACATCGACTGGCTTGGCAAGCCGATGGAAAAGAGAACCAGGTCAAATTTAATGATTACTTTGAACCGGGTGACTGGTTCACCGTAAAGGTTGATGAAATTTCCAAATGGGACCGGATGAAAGGAGTGAAAATGGGTGGTTGAAAAAAATAAAAAGCAATCTGAAAAAGTGACAGAAAAAGAACAGCAGAAGTTGATGGAAAAATATGATGTTGAATCCAAAACCCGTCATTTAAGTGGGATCACAGCATGGATTGTATTTTTGGGTTTGTTTGGTTTCTCGATCTTTCAACTTTATACAGGTGCCTTTGGCGCGTACACGGCCTATATTCAGCGAACTGTTCATTTAGGCTTTGCACTCGCACTTATTTTTTTGTTATTTCCAGCAAGAAGAAAGGGAAAGTCAAAAGGGACGAAAAGCAAAGTACCCTGGTACGACTATATATTCGTTATCTTATCTGTCATTGTAACCGGCTACTGGCCGGTATTTTATGATGCACTTGTACAGCAGGTTGGTGGTATAACCGAAGCACAAATTGTCATTGGTTCGGCTGCTATTTTACTCGTTTTAGAAGCAGCACGCCGGGCTGTAGGTCTGCCGATTGTTATTATTGCTGTTCTCTTTCTTTGTTACGCTTATTATGGTCCGCATATGCCGGGAATGCTGGCCCATCGCGGATTGAGTATCGAACAACTCGTGAATTCCATGTATTTTACGACAGAGGGAATTTTAGGTACACCCATCCAGGTGTCTTCAACCTACATTTTTCTCTTTTTACTGTTTGGGGCTTTTTTAGTACAAACAGGCGTTGGAACCTATTTTAATGACCTCGCCATATCGCTCGCCGGGAGGAGAATTGGGGGACCGGCTAAAGTTGCTATTTTTTCCAGTGCGTTAAATGGAACCATATCGGGAAGCTCCGTTGCGAATACAGTAACAACAGGTTCGTATACCATTCCAATGATGAAAAAGTTAGGGTACCGGCGAAACTTTGCAGGTGCTGTTGAAGCAGCAGCGTCTACTGGGGGACAAATTATGCCACCCATTATGGGAGCTGCAGCATTCCTGATGATTGAATTTGCTGGAGTTCCTTATTGGGAGATTGCTAAGGCGGCCCTCATTCCGGCCATTCTGTATTTCGCTGGAATTTGGATTATGACCCATTTTGAAGCAAAGCGACTTGGTTTATTAGGGTTAACAGAAGAAGAGATTCCTCCTAAAAAAGAAGTGTTAAAGAAAATTTATTTATTGCTTCCAATTCTAGCTATCGTATATTTTTTATTTGCTGGTTTTAGTATTGAACGGGCAGCTATATATGGAATACTTATTACGATTTTTGTCAGCTTATTTCAGAAAGAAACGAGAATTACACTTGGTAAATTTGTTACTGCATTGACGTCCGGAGCACAAACGGCGCTGGGTGTTGCTGCTGCAACTGCCTGTGCCGGAATTATTGTGGGGGTTGTAACGAAAACAGGACTCGGTTTAAAACTTGGAAATGGGCTTGTCGCTTTGGCGGGTACGCTTGCTGGCTCGGTTGAGATTCAATTGTTGCTTACTTTGTTTTTTACGATGATTACATCCATCATTCTTGGAATGGGATCACCGACGACAGCGAATTATATCATCACATCAACCATCGCCTTGCCAGCCATCTTAGCATTAAATGATGCATTACCTGTTGCGATACCTATTTTGGCAGCGCATATGTTTGTTTTCTATTTTGGGATTGTGGCTGATATTACGCCGCCAGTCGCGCTTGCGGCATTTGCTGCGACAGGTATCTCTGGTGGAGAACCGATACGTACAGGTTTTAACGCATCAAAACTCGCGATTGCTGCTTTTATCATTCCATACATGTTTGTATTGAGTCCAGAATTATTAATGATTGATGCGGGTGTATTAGAAATTACATGGGCGCTTTTAACAGCTATACTTGGTATGATTGGGATTGGGGCAGGACTGATTGGTTATTGGTATCGAAGCCTTGGTTGGCCGATGCGAATTGTTTCTGCTGTTGCTGGACTTTTGCTAATGTATCCGGAAGGGAGTTCAGACACCATTGGCTTCGTCATCTTTATCATTTTGCTCGGAATGCAGATGGTTTTCAATCGAAAAAGACCAGATGAAACGGAAATAGAAGGGAAACAGACAGCGAGCGGTGATTAGGAAGTTTTCCTAATCACTTTTTCGATTTATCTGGAAACAAGTGCGACAAGGGTTCAGGTGGTGTCCGATACTTACGTTTTCATTAGAGGTAGCTGTTTGAAGATTGAACTAGACCATTTGATAGATGTTCTGGATTTCGAATTCACCATATAGGTTAAAAAAATAAAATTGTGCTAGAATGAGAGTTATCATATGTTGAAAGTTGGTTTTAATGGATGAGCAAAGGTCTGCATGACTTTACACAAGGGAACATTTGGAGGCAGCTAATCGCTTTTTCTTGGCCAATCCTTTTGGCAAATTTGTTACAAGCATCGTATCAGTTTATTGACAGTTTATGGGTTGGAAATTTACTCGGAGCCAATGCACTTGGAGCTGTAAATATTTCTGGATCGATTCTGTTTGTCGTGTTGTCATTTGTTATTGGAATTAACAATGCGACGTTAACGATTTTGTCACAGCAAAAAGGAAGAGGCTCAGAAGAAGGTTTAAAGCGTTATCTTAACGCTTTCGTCGTTCTTTTAACGAGTGTTTCTATCGTCCTTGGTGCGCTTGGCTTTATATTTGCTGAGCCTTTATTAAACTTACTTGGGACCCCTGAGGAAATGATGGCTCAGGCTAAAGCTTATTTACGAATCAATTTTGTCGGTATTTTATTTTTATTTGGATATAACTTTATTAGTACAGTCATGCGAGCGCTGGGTGACAGTAAAACGCCATTGATATTTGTTTCCGCGGCTGTTTTGTTAAACCTCGTTTTGGATCCTGTACTTATTTCTGTCGTCGGTTGGGGTATGGAAGGAGCGGCAATCGCTACAGTGGCTTCTCAAGGGCTTGCCTTCCTTTATGGACTTTACCATGTGCTGCGCAGAAAAATGGCACCATTTACTAAGCCGAAGCTCCCTGCTTTGAAGGAAATTACTTTAATATTAAACCTTGGTATTCCGGCTGGGTTGCAAATGGCGGTCATTTCAGGAGGTTCGGCAGCGATTCTGAGTGTTGTTACCGGGTTTGGTGGCACTGTTGTCGCTGGATTTAGTGCAGCACAACGGCTGGATAGTTTGCTGATCCTTCCTGCACAGGCATTGTCAGTAGCTGTCAATAGTATGGTAGGACAAAATATTGGTGTGAAAAAGTGGAATCGTGTATCGAAAATATCATTTCACAGTGTGATTTCGAATTTAGTCATCATGTTTTCGATTGGAATTGTTGTCGCTATTTTTGCTGAATTTGGCATCCGATTATTTATCAGTGATCCGGAATCCGTACAGTTTGGAAAAACGTATTTGCAAATTGTTGCCCTGTGCTATCCGTTTCTCGGGATTAACTTTGTATTAAATGGTGTCGTACGTGCGGCTGGGGCGATGTATCAGGTTCTTGTTTTAAATATCATTTCATTTTGGGTTTTGCGTTTTCCACTGACAGCCTTGTTCTCAAGTCTTTTCGGAGAAATTGGTATCGGTATGGGAATGGGTGCCAGCTTCATTATAAGCAGTGCTTTCGCTTATTTCTATTATCGGTATGGAAAATGGCGTGAAAAAGAATTATTTAGTGAGGAAAAAGAAAGTTAAAAAATTGTATTTGAAAAAAGGCTTTGCACTCAAATAAAATGATAAACTTGTGCTATGATGAGAAAAAGAGGAGGAATAAATATGGTAAAAGCAATTCAAACGAACAAAGCACCGGCGGCGATCGGCCCTTATTCACAGGCGATTCAAGCAGGAGATTTTACATTTGTTTCCGGACAGATCCCAATTGATCCAAAAACCGGAGAAGTCGTCGAAGGCATTGAAGCACAAACCAAACAAGTTCTGGAAAATTTGCAGGCTATTTTGGAAGAAGCGGAAACAGATTTTTCGAAAGTAGTAAAGTTTACGATTTATTTAGACTCTATGGATCATTTTGGAACGGTAAATGAAATTTATGGTAGTTATTTAACAGAGCCTTATCCTGCTCGTGCGACTGTGGAAGTAAGCCGTCTGCCAAAAGATGTTCTTGTCGAAATGGATGTTATTGTTTATACAAAGTAAGCAAGGAGGTCATTTTCGGGATGGAAAATTTCACGTACCATAACCCAACGAAACTGATTTTCGGTAAGGGACAACTCGATGTTTTGCCTGAGGAAATCAAGCCGTATGGGAAAAAGATTTTGTTGGTTTACGGTGGAGGAAGCATCAAAGAAAATGGCATCTATGACCAGATCACCCGTAAGCTGGAAACGACAGGCGTTCAATTATTTGAGTTGCCGGGTGTTGAACCGAACCCGCGTATCACAACTGTACGCAAAGGAATTGAAATATGTAAGCGGGAAGGAATTGAGTTTTTGCTTGCAGTCGGTGGAGGAAGTACCATTGACTGCACAAAAGCAATTGCTCTTGGGGCAAAGACAGATGCAGATATGTGGGATGTAATTAACCGGAAGGCAAAAGCGGGCGATGCGCTTCCTTTTGGAACAGTGCTGACACACGCTGCGACCGGTTCTGAAATGAACAGCGGGTTTGTTCTAACGAATTGGGAAACCAAAGAAAAGAAAAATGGCGGTTCACCTGAAACATTTCCGAAGTTTTCAATTCTTGATCCGGTACATACGTTTACCGTACCCAAAAAACAAACGGTTTATGGCATTGTTGATATCATGTCTCATTTATTGGAGCATTATTTTCACCGTGCTGAAAACACCCTGATACAGGATCGGTTTTGCGAATCGGCCTTAAAAACGCCGATCGAAATATCCCCTAAATTATTAGATGATTTAGCGAATTATGAATACCGTGAAACAATTATGCTTAGTGGAACACTCGCTTTAAGCAAAATCCTGAATATGGGCTATCGCGGGGACTGGGGAACACATAATATCGAGCATGCCGTGTCCGCCGTTCATGATATTCCACATGGGGGTGGTCTTGCTATCCTGTTTCCAGAGTGGATGAAGCATGTCCTGGATGAAGACAACGCCCCACGTTTCAAACAGTTAGCAGTCCGGGTATTTGATATTGATTCATCTGGCAAAACAAATACAGAAACAGCTCTTGAAGGCATTAAGGCATTGCGAACCTTTTGGGATAGGTTGGGAGCCCCTTCCCGGTTGGCAGACTACAACATTGATGAGAGTACAATTGAAGAAATGGCTCAAAAAACAGTGACGCCAATTCCAAAGTATGGAAGATTTAAGCGACTGTATAAAGAAGATTCCATTCAAATACTGCGAGCCAGTTTATAAAAAAGACGAAGCGATTGGATGGAGTGTGTGACCCCAACTGAACCTTCGTCTAGAATAGATTACGTATTTCCTGAACTGTAGAAGCGGTGTTTTGTGCTGCTAAGAAGATAAAGGTAAATTCCTCTTTATTCGACAAAAATTTCCCGGGAAATATAAAAAGAAGAGCGGCTTATTCGTATACAGCCAGCTCTTCTTTTATTGCTTCACGTATATGATCGAGACATTCTTCGGGGGTATTGCCGTGAATGCGTCGATTGTTAACAGTAGCATATGGACGCACCCGACAAAGCCCACAAAATGAAAGGCAGTCATACATTAATACAGCTACCTCCGGAAATTCCCTTTCCAGTATCTCCTCTATATCAATCGTAGTGATTGCATTTGCGTCACATATTTCGACGACGACGATTCCCATTGCTATCACTTTCTTTCTAAAATTATAATTGATGCCGTTATTGCAGTGAAACCAGTTGCCCAACTTCAACCGCGCCATCCTCTTGTAAGGTCGACATGAGCTCGTTGACCCCCATGAAGAATGGAAAAGCCTGTCATCTTTTAAGCAGGAAGCCTAACGTAACGGCCGATGGGTTCAACGAACATTCAGTAAGGGATTAAAAGAGAATCCTTACTGAATGATGTTTTCCCTTTTTATTTTTAGCATATTTCCAAAGACTTATCAACCGGGATGCTAAGAATAGAACGGGACCATTCCGGCATGAACATGAGCGTTGCATCATAATGGATTGTTTAATGCTGGCGGTGGCTGAGAGATTGTTCAGTGTGTTCTTGTCGGTACCATGTAAAGAGCAGAATCGCTCCACCCAGAATAAGAAGCAATCCAGTTGAAATAAATACGGCTGAGTAGCCCGCAGCAGCTGCAATAAACCCACCGAGCATCGGTCCAATGATATTCCCTAAAAATCGGAGACTTGTGTTATATCCAAGAACTTCACCTTGCATGGATAACGGGGCTTCTTGTCGAATGTAAGCGATGCGGATTGGAATAATTCCACCAATGGCTGCCCCAAGCAGGAAACGCAGCACAACAAGCTGCCAAATGTTGGTTACGAAAGCTCCCGGCAAATAAACAATCCCAGCTAAAAACAACAACGTAATGAGTATTTTAATATGTCCCACTTTATCTCCAAGCATTCCCCATCTCCTTGACATGAGCAAGTTCCCAAGACCTGCAGCTGAGAAAGCGAGTCCAGCAAAGAAAGCGATATGTTGTGGACCGTGAATTTCTGCGACGAATAAGGATAGGATAGGCTGAATGCTAAAATGCGCGACTTGAACAAGAGTGGACATGAGCAGGACAGTCAGTAAGACGGGATGGGTAATAATATGCTGAATGACTTCTTTTGTAGAGTAAATTTTGCGGTCTTGTTTATTTTTTACGACTTTATATTGTATTTCCTGAACGCCAAATAAAACGAGCAGGGCCGATAAGAAGAGAGTAACGGATACCCATTGAAACGAACTGGCATACCCGAATGTGTCTGCCAGGGTTCCGCCAAGAAGGGGGCCGAACAGTTGCCCGGTAATACTTCCGGTCTGTAATGTACCAAGAACTCTTCCTGCAATCTCTTTTGGAGTTTGGGTTGAAATAAGTGCTTGCGACATTGGAATGAATCCTGTGAATATCCCCATAACAAGACGCAATAAAAAAAGTTGCCATACTGAAGTGGCAAAACCCATTAAAAGTACAGACAATCCAACCCCGGTTGCTGACATAATTAAGATTTTTTTCCTGCCGAACCGATCACTTACTTTACCCCAGATCGGTGCAAAAATAAAAGCAGTGACAAATGTGATAGCAAATGTTAAACCAGCCCATGTCTGTACGTAAGACTCTGAAAAGTTCCCAAGCGAGTCGATATACAGGGATAGAAATGGAATAACCATCGTCATGCTTCCGGAAACAAAGAAGTTAGCAAACCACATAATTGCTAAGTTTCTTTTAAGTGTAGCATCAAGTTTAATTGTGCATTCCCTCTTTCTTTAGTTTTTTTCTACTTTCATTATAGCGAATGTGTCAAGTCTAAAGTAGTTTTATGCTCAAAAATGCACATACAACGATGACATTCGTACGGGCATATGGTATTATCAATTATTATCAGGCTTTGCGATTTAAAAATGACTAAGATCTTCCAAAACGAAGCTGTTGCGAAACTTCTAATTTTAAAGGAGAAGTGAAAAATGAAAAAACGTTTCCTTTTACTGTTGCTGATTGGAATGATGTTGGCTTTTGCCATGCCTGTACAGGCAGCGTCTGACACGATTATCGTCTATGGCGAGAAATTATCAAATGACCAGCGGCAAGAAGTCTTGAATGAACTTAATATGAATGAATCAGATGTTTATGAAGCGCATGATGTGACCGGGGCAGATTATCAGAATTATATAGATGGCAATCCAAATTCGAATATGTACTCATCGGCCCGGATTATTTTAGAGAAGGACGGGGCAGGAATTACGGTGAACATAGCTACCCCTTCGAATATAACCGCAGTTTCGCGGGAAATGTATGAAAATGCTTTGCTTACAGCAGGAGCAGAAAATGCAACGGTTGATGTTGTTTCTCCTGTAAGGGTATCCGGGGAGTCCGCCTTGACCGGAATTTACAAAGCGTATGATGCGGAAGGCGAAGAATTGGATAAAGACCGAATGGTTCTTGCGAATGATGAGTTGGAATTGGCTACTGATTTAACAGAAAATGAAGATGTGACACAAGAAGACGTCAGCCAGCTGTTGACAGATATTAAAACACAATTGGCTGAGCAGGATCCTGTAACAAGAGAAGAAGTGGAGCAAATCGTAGAAGAGCAATTATCAAAGCTAGAAATCTCATTAAGTGATGAAGATAAACAAATGTTAATTGATTTAGTCGATCGGATGCGTAACCTGGAAATTGATTTCGGTGCAATGAAAGACCAACTTGATGACATTGCGGGTAATTTAATCGACCGGGCCGAAGAGTTGGGATTAGACGAAGGCTTCTGGAAAAAGGTTGCTAATTTTTTCAGTGACATTTTCCAGGCGATGGCGAACTTCTTTAAAGGATTGTTTAATTAAATTGGAAAAACTGTTTCCCCAATGGAATGGGGAAACAGTTTTTTTCACATTCATGAACTCTCCAATCTACTTACGATCACATGGAACGAACAATTCATTTCACTGAAAAAAAGAAATGAATTCAATGCAGTCTGTTGTTTGTATTTCTAAAATCATTACGTTTGTTTTTATGGATGAAGGGGAAGATATTCGATACGAAATGTTTTTCTGAAAATAAGTAACGACCGTCTCACCTGCATTTAAAAAGGCAGGGAATCGCGGTTTCAGGCCATGCCGATGGGATAAATCCCTGCAGTCTGAATCGTTTCGATCGAAACCAATCAACCTGAGACGGTAATAAATAAAAAAATATAAATTTCTTCTTTTCCGAGGAAAAAAGCAACGTTTTACGTCCGACTTTTATTACATATCTCCTTGAACTGTAATGCCTTTCACGAAATTGCAGGAATAATGGACATTTGTATCAATTCGATTACATTTATAACAAAACGTATTCAATTAGTAACCCTTGTCACGAACTCTTAATTCGCCTGTAACTGTATCTTCTGATTTCCTATGGTACTATAGGCAATGTCAGAAATTCGAGGAGGGTTTACTAATGAAGAAGTTTGTAGCATCTCTTGCTGCAGGGATTTTGATTGCTGGAGCGACGGTTACGACCGCCTCAGCACAAGAACACGAAGTACAGACGGGAGAAAGCCTCTGGAAGATTGCAGACAAATACAGCATGACCACAGACGAACTCGTTCAAATAAATCAACTAAAATCTACAGTCATTCATCCAAAACAAGTAATCCAGTTGAATGAAGAGGAAGAAGCCAAGGAAGAGACGGTTTCTCATAAAGTTAAAAAAGGAGATACATTAGGTAAGATTTCAAGCCAATACGATGTATCGATTACGGAGCTAAAAGCATGGAATGACCTAAATTCCGATCTTATTATCCCAGGTGACGTCCTTGCACTTGATGGTGATCAAGTAAAACAAGAAGCGGCTCCGGCAGAAGAAGTATCTTCTGAAACGGTATCAAAAGAATCAGAAGAGCCAGCAAATGAAGAAGAAAGCAATACAAATGAAGAACCAGCTCAAGCTGAACAAGAGTCGGCAAAGGCTGAACCAGAACCAGCACAAACGGAACCAGAACCTGCTGAAGAAGAAACAAATACAGAACAAAATGCAGAAGGAAAAACGAT
>Ga0079226_10000178_pt1 | contig 41067 bp, 39 predicted proteins | sample Poulit2014_FD_76345 | JGI IMG/M metagenome (GOLD analysis project Ga0079226, IMG submission 76345) | Agricultural soil microbial communities from Georgia to study Nitrogen management - Poultry litter 2014 | ecosystem: Environmental > Terrestrial > Soil > Agricultural land | place: USA: Georgia...
ATGGAGCTTGATGAAGAGCACTTCGCTTTTTAAGTAGTACTTGAAGCTTGTAAAGCTTTAGTGATAATGCCCGCTGCAGAAGAGATTCTGGGCGGGCATTGTTGTTTTTGTGTATGCTCTAACAAATTTTGAGTGGGCATTATTTAAGGGAGAAAGAAATGGCGACGTATAAAGCTCCAGTCGATGATATGCGTTTTGTTCTGCACGATGTATTTAACGCAGAAAAAGTATGGGCATCTATGCCTGCTACAGAAGAAATTACCAGCGATTTAGCCGATGCGATTTTAGAAGAAGCCGGCAAAATGGTTGAGGGTGTGATGTTTCCACTCAACCGCAGTGGTGACGAAGAAGGTTGTACTTACAACAATGGCGAAGTCACCACGCCAAAAGGTTTTAAAGAAGCATTCGATGCGCTCGCCCAAGGTGGTTGGACCGCTTTCTCTGGTAACCCAGAGTACGGCGGCCAAGGGATGCCAAAATCTCTGGCGGTGTTGTTTGAAGAAATGATGCACGCGGCGAACTGCTCGTTGGCGTTGTACCCATTGCTTTCTAACGGTGCTTGCTTGGCCATTGATGCGCACGCCTCTGAAGAATTAAAGCAAACTTACTTGCCAAAAATTTACTCCGGTGAGTGGACGGGCACCATGTGCTTAACCGAGCCGCACTCTGGTACCGATTTAGGTATTTTGAAAAGCCGCGCTGTGCCACAAGAAGATGGCAGCTACCTAGTGAGCGGCACCAAGATCTTTATCACCGGTGGTGAACACGACCTCACTTCAAACATTGCGCACTTAGTGCTAGCGCGTTTGCCCAATGCCCCCGCAGGCAGCCGTGGTATTTCTCTGTTTTTAGTGCCTAAGTTTTTAGTGAATGAAGATGGCAGCGTGGGCGAGCGCAATGGCGTGAGCTGTGGCTCCATTGAAGAGAAAATGGGTATTAAAGGTTCTGCCACTTGTGTGATGAACTTTGACGATGCCAAAGGTTGGTTAGTGGGCGAAGAAAACAATGGCCTAGCGTGCATGTTCACCATGATGAACTACGAGCGTGTGTCCATTGGCCTACAAGGTTTAGGCTTAGGTGAAACAAGCTACCAGAGCGCTGTGGAATATGCGCTAGACCGCATCCAAGGCCGTGCTGCCACGGGTGCTCAAAACCCAGAGGCAGCAGCAGACCCAATCATCGTACACGGTGATGTGCGCCGCATGCTAATGACCATGCGTGCCTTGAACCAAGGTGGCCGTGCGCTCGCCGCTTACTTAGGAATTCAGCTAGACCTCGCTAAGTTTTCTGAAGATGCAGAAGTTCGCGCACAAGCAGAAGACCGCGTAGCACTGCTTACCCCTGTGGCGAAAGCATTCTTCACCGACCGTGGTTTAGATGCCACTGTAATGGGGCAGCAAGTGTTTGGCGGCCACGGTTACATTCGTGAGTGGGGCATGGAGCAAATGGTGCGCGACGTGCGTATCGCCCAAATTTACGAAGGCACCAACGGTATTCAAGCGCTCGACTTAGCGGGCCGTAAAGTGGCACGCAATGGCGGTGCTTCCATGGCCGCGTTGCTCACTGAAATTCGTGAGTGGTTAGCCGCCGAAGGCAGCAAAGCAGGCGACCTCGCCGCGCAGCTCGAAGCAGCTTTAAAACTAGTGGAAGAAGCCACTGAAAACTTGCTCGAACAAGCAAAGGAAGATCCTAACGCGATTAACGCACTAGCGGTGGAATACTTAGATATCGTTGGTTATGTTCTCTACGCGTGGTTCTGGGCGCGCATGGTAGCCGCTGTAGAAGGCCGTGATGATGATTTTGCTAACAGCAAGCGCATCACTGCTGATTTCTACTACGAGCGCTTATTGCCGCAAATCCACAGCCTGTACGCGCAGTTCAAAGCAGGTAGTAAGAACATTATGGCGTTGCCAGCAGACCAGTTCTAACGGTGCTGTAACACGCAAAAGCCGCTGGGTGCACACTGCTGCTAACAGAGTAGGGCGGTGCCCAAACGGCCTTAAGCCTGAGTTCGGCTTTATGCTGGGCTCAGGCTTTTTCGTTTTAGCGCCGCGCGTGCGTTTATTTCATGCTGTATAAAAACCGTCAAACGGCAGGCGTTGTAAGTATCTTTTGGGGTGTGCAGCGAAAAAATAACACCCCGAGTGGTGCAGCTTCATCTGTTACATTGTTAATCCCCCAGATTTCAGCGAAAATAGGCGGCCTACATTCATTCACTTAGCGGTGGCGAGCGCCCTTTTATTGAAACGCGCTGTATTCATCATGCCCATCCGTGCAGCTATAAAGAAACGTTAATGACAAACCAAAAATTACTGAAGGAAGTCAACAAGCGCAGGACATTTGCGATTATTTCGCACCCTGACGCCGGTAAAACCACGATCACTGAAAAGCTCTTGCTTTACGGTAACCAAATCCAGTTGGCGGGAGCGGTAAAAGGCCGTAAATCAGATCGCCATGCCACGTCTGATTGGATGGAAATGGAAAAAGAACGTGGTATTTCCGTGACCACCTCGGTGATGCAATTCCCATACAAAGACGCCATGGTAAACCTGCTCGATACCCCCGGGCACGCAGACTTCTCTGAGGATACTTACCGCACCTTAACCGCGGTGGACACCGCCCTCATGGTGATCGACTCCGGTAAAGGGGTGGAAGAAAGAACCATTAAATTGATGGAAGTGTGCCGCTTGCGCGATACCCCCATCCTTACCTTTATTAACAAGCTCGACCGCGATGGCCGCGACCCCATTGAAGTAATGGATGAAGTGGAAGAGGTGTTGAATATTGAATGCGCCCCTATTACTTGGCCCATTGGTATGGGTAAAGGCTTTAAAGGCGTTTATAACCTGTTGGAAGACGTCACTATTCTGTATCAAACAGGGCAGGGTCACACCATTCAAGAAGTGTGCCGGATTGAAGGCTTAGATAACCCAGAAATGGATGACGTGCTAGGTGTTGATGCAGAAGAACTGCGCGAAATGCTAGAGCTCGTGCGTGGAGCGAGCCATGATTTTGACCTTGAGCGCTTTTTGGCGGGTAAATTAACGCCGGTGTTTTTTGGTACCGCCTTAGGTAACTTTGGTGTAGACCACATGCTCGATGGGCTGCTGAAATGGGCGCCTGCGCCGCAGCCACGGGAAGCAGTAGAACGCACCGTGGATGCCAACGAAGAAAAATTCACAGGTTTCGTGTTTAAAATTCAGGCCAATATGGATCCACGCCACCGCGACCGCGTGGCGTTCTTACGTATTTGTTCGGGGAAATACGAAAAAGGCATTCGCTTAAAGCAATGCCGTACCGATAAAAACGTGCGCCTGTCTGATGCGCTCACTTTCTTGGCGGGCGAGCGCGATAACGTGGAAACGGCATATGCCGGCGATATCATCGGTATTCATAACCATGGCACCATACAAATTGGTGACACCTTCACCGAAGGCGAAATGCTACAGTTCACAGGTATTCCGCACTTTGCGCCAGAATTGTTCCGCCGTGTGGTGCTACGCGATCCACTGAAAAGCAAGCAGCTTCACAAGGGTTTAAAGCAGCTAGCTGAAGAAGGTGCAGTGCAGGTATTCTTCCCGTTGAACAACAACGATGTGGTGCTCGGTGCAGTGGGAACCCTGCAGTTTGATGTGGTGGCCCATCGCTTAAAGCATGAATACGGCGTGGATTGTGTTTACGATGTGGTGAACGTGGCCACCGCACGTTGGATTGAAGCGGATAAACAAAAAGACCTCGATGCTTTCCGCCGCCGTGCGGAGCAAAACTTGGCCATGGATGGTGCAGACCACCTCACTTACCTAGCGCCCACGCGGGTTAATTTGCAGTTGGCTGAGGAGCGCCATCCAGAAATACGCTTCCGCGAAACACGTGAAATTTAACCTTATAGCAGGCCCAGTGACGGGCCTGCGCTAACAAATAAACGCAAAAGGAGCGCGTTGATGGAGTATTTGTCCATTGGTATAGGTGGCATAGGCCTATTTCTATGGGGCATGTGGCTCATCACGGAAGGCTTGCGCCAAGCAGCCGGCTCCTCCCTCGATCGTATACTCACCTCTTGGACTTCCTCGCGCCTTAAAGGGTTGCTGGCAGGTACCTTGCTCACCGCTGCAGTGCAATCCTCGAGCGTGGTCACCATGGCCATTATTGGTTTCGCCAACGCCGGGCTAATTACGTTTCAGCGCGCGGTGTGGATGATGTTTGGGAGCAACCCAGGCACAACGGCCACTGCTTGGATAGTGGCGTTAGTAGGGTTTAAATTCCAAATAGACGCCTTGGCGCTGCCCATTATTGGGCTCGGCGCCCTGTGGCGGGTGCTAGGGCGCACCGAGCGCGGTAAATCCATGGGTGAAGCCATATCAGGCTTAGGCTTGCTGTTACTCGGTATTGAAGTGCTGTCCACAGGGTTTAGCTCACTGGGCGATGAAGTGCAGCTTGGGCAAGAGTACGGCGTTTTGGTCATGGTGCTCGTGGGCATTGTGCTCGCCTCCATTGTCATGAGTTCAGCGGTGCCCGTGGCGTTGGTGCTTACGGCCTTAGCCAGCGGCAGCATTAGCATGGTGGATGCGGCGGCGGTGGTGATCGGTGCCAACATGGGCACCTCGTTTAAATCAATTTTGGTGGTGATCGGCGCCACCAGTAATGCCCGGCGTCTAGCCGCTGCGCACGTGTTCTTCAACGTGTTCACAGGCATTGTGTGTATTATCCTCTTGCACCCCTTATTGCTGCTCATGTACTGGATCGGCGGCCTCTTTGGTGTGGCCGATGAACCCGTTACCCTCATGGCCATCTTTCACACCATTTTCAACGTGGGCGGCGTTATTCTCATGTGGCCACTAGAACGGCACATGAGCCGTTTCTTAATGTCGCGCTTTAAAGATCCACAGCGCGAACGCGTATCACTGCAATACCTCGATGAAAGCGTTATCACGGTGCCCAATACCATCCCCATGGCAATGGCCCAGGAATATGTGCCCATGTTGCAAGCTATTCCGGCGGCGTTAAAGCAATTATCCACACGGGTGCAGCCCGCCACAGATTGGCAGGATGAAGACATTGTGCGAGAGCAAAAAGTGATCGCAGTGGGCGAATTCCTAGTGCAAGCGGTGCGTTCCGTCGTAACAGATGATGTGGCCGCCGAGTTGGCCAACGGTTGGGGTATTTACCACAACTTATTGCTCATGGAGGAAGATTTCCGCGACCTCGTGGTGTTAATGCAGCACTGGTCGCCCGAAGAAGAAGCCGCGCAAATATTAGGCAAATGGTATAAAAAGCTGGCGCGCCATTTAATTGAAATATGGAACAGCGAGGCTGAAGCGTCTACCACGGGGTGGCAGGAAAGCTACGAAGCCGTGAAACGACAGCTGATGCAACGCGCCATGTCTGGCAGTATGAGCCGCGAAGAATTAGACCAAGCATTGCAATCGTGCAGCGTATCACGCCGCTTGGGCGAGCAATGGTTGCGAACTTTCTTGTTGTGGCAAAAACTCTCTGAACGTAAAGAAGAAGAGATAATAGAAGAGCTAGCGCAGGAAGCGATAGAAGCAGAATAGGTAACGGGCGGCGCTGTTAGCCGGCCATGGAATATTGAATAGGTGAAACATGTTGTACTCGCGTTTGCGCATGCTGTTTGATAATTTCACTATCGCGTTGCTGGTGGTGATAGCGGTGGCTACATTTTTGCCCCCTGTGGGGGAAGGCGTGGCCTTCTTTGAAAACTTAACCTATGCCGCCATTGCATTGTTGTTCTTTTTACATGGGGCAAAATTGCCACGCCAAGCTGTCATTGCTGGGGTAACCCATTGGCGCTTGCACCTTCTGATCTTTCTATTCACTTTTTTAGCGTTTCCCATTTTAGGGTTACTGCTAAAACCGTTTTTAGCTCCCTTGGTGAACGATACCCTGTACATGGGCGTGCTGTTTTTGTGTGCTTTGCCCGCCACGGTGCAATCCGCCATTGCTTTCACAGCCATGGCGTGAGGTAATGTGGTCGCTGCAGTGGCCAGTGCCTCTGCTTCTAGCCTTATTGGTATTTTGCTCACCCCTTTTATCGTGAACGTGTTGCTCGATGTGCAAGGCGATGCGGGTTCTTTTTGGGAAGCCGTAATGTCTATTACTGTGCAGCTGCTTGTGCCTTTCATTGGAGGGCAAATAGCGCGCACCTGGATAGGCCAATGGGTGGAAAAGCACGCCGCCATGCTTAAATACGTGGACCAAAGTTCTATTTTGCTGGTGGTGTACACGGCCTTTGGGGCGGCCATTGTGGAAGGCTTATGGACCACCGTTTCTTACGTGGAGCTCGCGGGTTTATTTGTGCTGTGCTGCATCTTGTTGGCCATCGTGCTGGTGTTTAGCACGATGCTGGCGCGCCGGGCAGGCTTCAACAAAGAAGACGAAATCACCATCGTTTTTTGTGCGTCGAAGAAAAGCTTGGCCACAGGGGTGCCCATGGCAAAAGTTATTTTCCCTGCCGCTATGGTGGGGCCCATGTTGCTGCCACTCATGATCTTCCACCAGTTGCAGCTGATGGTGTGTGCCGTTATCGCGCAGCAGTATGCTAAGCGAGAAAGGGTGGTGGATTAAATAATACTGCGAGCTTGGATGAGCAAGCTCGCAGTGCCAAACTTAAGCTTGGCTGTTTTTCTCTACCATGTTGGCTTGAATCACTTCAATCCAGTAACCGTCTGGGTCTTGAATGAAGGCCAAGCCTTTCATCTTGCCCTCGTCGGGCTTCTTCACAAAGGGTACGCCTAAAGCTTCAAATCGCTCAGAAGCGGCGTACACATCAGGCACCGTAATGCCAATGTGGCCAAAGCCGCGTGGGTCTTGGTTGCCGTTGTGGTAGGCGAATTCTTCATCGTCCTCAGTGCCCCAGTTATGGGTGAGTTCAATGAGCCCCTCACGCTGGAATGTCCAAGTGGTGCGTGCATTATCCTCAGCGGGCGCAGTGGCCGCTAGCGCATCATCCACATAGCCTAAGAAATAAAGCGAAAACGACATTTCAGGGAAATCTAACCGGCGCACCAAACGCATGCCTAGCACACGGGTGTAGAAATCTAAGCTGCGCTTTGGCTCTTTAATGCGCAACATGGTTTGGTTAAGAAAATACTGTTGTGTTTCTTGGTCTGGGCTATCGCACAAACCTTCTGCTTGGTCTAAATGACGGCTCATAAAGGGTTCCTCGTAGTAATGCATTAAGGGTAGTAACGTGGCCACTGGATCACCGCTTTCAGCCCACCCTCAGGCCGCGCAGAAAACGTTAGTTCACCGTGAAAGCGGCGCACAATGGCCTCCACAATGGCTAAGCCTAACCCACTGCCCGAGACGGCGCTGCTGCGCCAAAAGCGATGGGTTAAGTGCTCAATGTGCTCTTGGCTAAGGTGCTCGCCGTGGTCGGTAACGGTAAACACAATATGCTGCGGGCTAATGTGAATGTTGAGGGACACGGGCGTGTGGTGATGGCTGTGGCGCAACGCATTATCCAATAGGTTGCGTAGGGCAATGCTAGCTAATTCCACAGGAATAGCCAACAAAGCATCTTGTTGCTCAGTGTTCAGTGGTGGCATTTGCAGGCGTTTACGGCCGGTTAAATCAGCCTGCGCATGGGCGAGCACCTCTTCTAAAGAAGCGGCTTCCTCTTGGCCCCACTGGTCGCTGCTTTCCACACGGGCAAGCATGAGTAATTGCTCTAAGGTAGATTGCAAACGCTCCACCGCTAGCTCTGCGTCGGTTAAAAAAGCTTTGGTGTTGTTATCCCCCACACGGTGGGCTAGTTGCAAATGGGTTTTGATGGCCGTGAGCGGTGTGCGTAATTCATGGGCGGCGTTGCTGGTGAAACGTTGCTCGCGCAGCATAATTTTTTGCATACGGCCCAATAAGCCATTCAGGCTTTCAATCACAGGTTTCAGTTCGGCGGGTGCGCCCTCAATGTGCACTGGGGTAAAGCTATTAGGGTTACGCTCGCTGAGCTCTTGGCGCAGGCTGTCCAGTGGGCGCAAGCCACGCCTAATACCCCACCACATGGCAATTAAGCTGCCAAATAACGCCACCAAAAAGGGCACGGAGGTGGCAATTAAAGTGCCTTGGTACAGCAGCGCGCGTTCTTTTAAACGGTCACCGGTGGAAATATACAAACCATTCATTTGTTGCGTGTAAATGCGCCATTTTTCCCCGTCTATGTCTCGTTCAGAAAAACCAAGCTGTTGCTGGCCTAACCAAAGGGGTAAATGTTGATGGGTTTGCAACACAATGTGGTCGGAATCCATGGTGCGTACTTGGCAAATAACATCGCTTTCTAACGAAAGCATTAAGTTTTGTGTGTTTAAGGTGTGCCAATGCTCAGCGGGGATTTGCGCCACTAAGCCCGCCACCATGCGCGCAGAAGCAGCGAGGCGTTGGTCTAGCGTGCGCTGCATTTGCTGGTCTAAATCGCGCAGCAGCCACATGGCCACCAATAGCCAGAGAATGGCAAACGATGTGCCAAGGGTGAGGAGTAAGCGTTGTTGAAGGGTCACAATGGTTTACTTAGTTTGGGGTGGATGTTCAGGGCCAAGGCGAAAGCCTAAACCACGCACGGTTTCCACAATGTGGCTGCCGAGTTTGCGGCGCAAGTGATGAATATGCACGTTCACCGCATTGCTTTCCACTTCGGTATCGAAACCGTATAGGCGTTCTTTTAGTTGTTCGTTGCTGAGCAAAGTGCCCCGTGCGTTGAGCAAGGTTTCGAGCAAAATCAGCTCGCGGCGGGGTAAATCAATGCTGTTTTCGCCTAGCCACACCTGGCGCGCCACAGGGTCAAAACGCAATTCGCCGTGGGTAATAAGGCTTTGCGCGCGGCCTTGATGGCGCCGATGCAGTGCACGCAAGCGGGCAATCAATTCATCTAAATCGAAGGGTTTCGGCAAGTAATCATCGCCGCCGGCACTTAAACCGGCCACGCGGTCGGGCACGGCATCCCGTGCGGTGAGTATCAGCACAGGGGTTTGTAAGCCATTCGCGCGCCATTTTTTCAACGCCTGCAGGCCATCACCATCGGGCAGGCTTAAATCAAGAATCATCACATCGGTGTGAAAGCTTTCTAACGCCGCGTGGGCATGGCTTAAGGAGGCCACATGGTCCATGGTGATATCGGCCAACGCCAAGCCAGCGCCAATACCGCGGGCAATTAATTCGTCATCTTCCACCAGTAAAACGTGCATAATCTGTGACCCAATAATAAATGCGTGTTGGCTGTTCAGGATACAGTGTTAAATTACGTGTGTATTAAACGCTAACCTGTGTAAAGTTGAGAGGCTTAATTTATGTTTAATATACCCTTGCCACTATGCAGGCCTATCTTTTGAAGGAGCGACCACAGAGTGTATTCAAAACAAACCTCCACGTTAACACAATGGCTGTTATATGGATTATGGGCCATGTTGCTCACCGTATTCAGTATGAATGCCTTGGCCGAAGAGGAATTTCTGCACCCTGATGAGGCCTTTAAGTACAGCGTAGAAGCCACGGCTGAAGGCGATGTTTATGTAAGCTGGCGCATCGCGCCTCACTATTATTTGTATAAACACCAGCTAGATGTGGCCGACGACAACGGTTCGTTAATTACGCGCTGGCCCGATGGCGAATTTATTGAAGATGAATTCTTTGGCCGCTCCGAAGTGTTTTTTAATGAAGTAACAGTACAGGTAGAGCCCGGCGGTGCCAGCCACTTAACTTTAAGGTGGCAGGGGTGTGCTGAAGCGGGCCTGTGTTATCCGCCGCAAGAAGCCACTGTGGCGGTGCCCGCCCCAGGGAGCAGTGGTGGTTTTCTAGATGGTTTGTTTGGCACAAGCACTAATGCCTTGAGCAGCAGTGCATCGGTGGCACCCGTGCCGGCTGCACCAGTGAGTGACCAAGGGGAAGACCAGCGCCTAGCCGAGCGGCTAGCTGCAGGCAATGTGGCCTGGGCCGTGGCAGCTTTCTTCGGGTTGGGGCTGTTGTTGGTGTTCACCCCTTGCGTGTTGCCCATGTTGCCAGTGCTATCAAGCTTGGTGGTGGGCAGTGAAAGCCGCGGGCGCTCGGCGGCTTTTATCTTATCCATGGCTTATGTGGTGCCCATGGCGTTCGCTTATGCGGTGATGGGCGTGGTGGCTGCCATGGCAGGCGCAAACCTACAAGCAGTATTACAACAGCCGGCTGTGTTGGCCGTGTTTGCGGGTATTTTTGTGCTCCTCGCCGCGGCCATGTTTGGTTTGTATGAACTGCAATTACCGGCGTGGCTGCGCGATCGCTTAAACAACATGAGCCAAAAACAGCAGGGCGGCACCCTGTGGGGCGCGGCCTTAATGGGTGTGTTATCTGCCATTTTGGTGGGGCCTTGCATGACAGCGCCATTGGCGGGCGCACTGCTTTACATTGCTGAAAGTGGCAACGTTTGGTTTGGCGGCGTTACGCTGTTTGCCTTAGGGCTCGGCATGGGTGCGCCGTTAGTGCTCGCCATGACACTCGGCGCGGGCTTCTTGCCCAAGCCTGGCGGCTGGATGAACGGCGTTAAAGTGGTGTTTGGCTTCATGCTGCTAGGGCTTGCCATTTGGTTTGTGCAACGCGTGGTGCCGGGCTATGTGGTGCTGGCGCTCAGCGGCTTGTTAGGCATCGCCATGGCGTACACCTTATGGCACAGCAGCCGCAGTGAAGGCCTCGCACAGCATCCCGCTGCGGCCGTGTTGCGCGCTACGGCACTGTGCCTCGGCGTGTGGTCCACCCTTATGGTGGTGGGCGGCGCCGCTGGCAGCAAAGATCCAATTCGCCCCTTGCACGGCATTGTAGCCACTGGGGGCAGCGTGGATGTTGAGAGCAATTTCATGAGCCGTTTCCAAACCATGACCACAGAAGCTGAGCTCGATAGAGCCTTGGCGCAGGCACAGCAAGACGGCCGCTGGGCCATCGTGGATTACTACGCAGATTGGTGCATTTCTTGCCACGTAATCGAACGCGAAGTATTCGGCAATGCCGAGGTGCAAGCGGCGCTCGATAATGTGGTGTTATTACGCCCGGATGTCACGGCACCGGGTAAAGATAGCCAAGCGCTGTTGAATAAGTACGGCATTTTAGGGCCGCCCACCATTTTGTTTATTGCCCCCAACGGCGAGGAACGCCGCGGGCAGCGCGTGGTGGGTGAGTTAAGTGCGCGCGCTTTTTTAGACAGGTTACATACAGCACAAGGGAATTAAGATGATGTCGTTCAGTATTGGGCCGTTAGCACTGTCCATACAAATCTTTATTGTGATGATTGCCGTGGTGGTGGCTTGGTTTGTGGCCGTGGTGTTAGGGCGCTTACACCGGGCACCGGCTGCCGATGCTTTATTTAGTTTGGTGCTTGTGGCCTTAGTGGGCGCGCGTTTGGTGTTTGTGGCGCGTTATTGGCCTTCTTTTGTGGAGTCGCCCTTAAGCATTATTGATATTCGCGATGCGGGTTTTGATATTTGGGGGGCTTTGGTGGTGGGTGCCCTGTGGTTGGCATGGCGGCTTAGCAAAGATGCCGCCATGCGCAAACCGCTGCTCATATCCGTGGCCACAGGCCTTGGGGTGTGGGGCATTACCACCGCTATGTTGTCTATGGCGGAGCAGCAGGGCAGGGAAATCCCCATGGTTGAATTGCGCGTGCCGCAGCACCAAGGCTTGCGCACAGAAGCCATGCAAGCAGTGCTCGATGCCAAGCAAGCAAACGAGATGGCCCAGCCTGTTACGGATGCTGTGGGTTTACGTGACATTGCCGCAGGGCAAGGTACCATCGTGAATATTTGGGCCACTTGGTGCCCACCGTGCCGGCGCGAAATGCCGGTGCTAGAAAAAGCACAAAACAAACATGAAAATTTACGCTTTGTGTTTGTAAACCAAGGTGAAGGGGAAGGTAAAATTCGCTCATTCTTGCAGGGTGAAGGGCTTTTTCTGGACCATGTTTATTTAGACCCTCATGGCTCGTTAAGTGCTGCTCTGGGTGCCCATGGGCTGCCCACCACACTGTTTTATAACGCTGAAGGGCAGCTCGTGGATGTGCGCATGGGCGAGCTGTCAGCAGCAACGCTACAACGTTCAATAGAATTTATAAATACACCATAAGTTAGGAGTACGTTTATGTTAGGCAACACCTTAGCAAGGGCGGCGCTACCGCTAGCACTGCTGTTGAGTGCGCAGGCGCAGGCCGAATTGCCAGCGCCACTGAAACAATTAGAAGTCTACGGAGTAGAAGTCAGTGAGCGCATCGATGCTCCTAAGGGCTTAGAGGGGTACATGATTTCCATGGGTGGCCAGTTTCAAACGGCCTTTGTTACTGAAGACCATAAACACATGGTGATTGGTAGCTTAGTGGATGCGCAGGGCAACAACCTCAGCAACCAAATGGTGCAAGAGGCAAAAGAAAAGCTGTACGCCAATGCGTGGGAATTATTGGAGAAAAGCCATTGGGTGGCCGATGGCCCCGAAGATGCTAAGCGTGTGGTGTATACTTTTACCGACCCTAACTGCCCGTTTTGTAATAGGTTTTGGCGCCAGTACCAGCCTTGGTTAGCCACTGGTGATGTGCAGGTGCGCCATATTTTAGTGGGTATTTTAGGGCGCGACAGCAAGCCTAAAGCAGCGGCCATGCTCACAGCGAAAGACCCAGCCGCAGCACTGCATCAGCATAATACGGTGTTTGATAACGGTGGCATCAAAGCTTCGAGCAAGCCTTCGCCCACCACAGCACAGCAGCTGAATGAAAACCACAGCATCATGCGTCAGTTAGGGGTATCCGCCACGCCGGTTACTTTCTATAAAGATGCGAATGGCAAGGTGCAAGTGCGCGAAGGAGCGCCACCCGAGCAAGAGTTACCGCTCATTATGGGCAGCAAGAAGCCATAATAAAACAACCGCCCTCTCTGCGAACAGAGAGGGCGGTATGCGTTAGAACGTAGACCAACCGGTTTTTTCCATAAACCAATACATGGCCTTTCGTAAACGGCTGTTATCTTCGTACTGTTCATATTCCACGGTGTACAGGCGTTCGCCCACCGCTTCATCAAACGGTTTGTTGTGCCAACGGTGTTGGTATAGCGCCACCGCACGGCTAATAATGGCGTCGTCTTGCGGGGCGAGCACACGCACATTGGTTTCTAAGTTTAAGCCCTTCAAATTACGGCGCGTAAAGTTGGCCGAGCCTAGTATGAGTTCTGCCTCACCGTTTTGTTGTTGCTTGAGCAACCATTTGCTGTGGCACTGCTCGCCGTGGGTGTTGCACCAACGAACGGGCACGCCATGGCGTTGAAACTTAGCAGCCACTTGGCGGTTGGGCACCCCGTTTTTCTTACGCCCAAAAGCATCTTTGTTAGGGTCTAAAATAACAGCCACTGCTACACCGCGTTGGTGCGCATCAAGCAACGCCTGTTGCAACTTCATGTGTGAGAAATAAAACACCTCAATCCAAATGGTGTCGCCAGGCTGTGCACTGGTTACCGCTTTCATCAGTGCCGCTTCAATTTTTTGTTCCGTAATGAGCTGCACCTGGCTGTTCGTGTTGGCGGCAGGCGAGCTAATGGTGCTAGCAATCGTTTCTGGCGCTAACCCCTTAGGCCAGTGGATCTCTTCGAGCAATTCGGGCGCTGAAAAAGCCAGCACGGCTTGTTCGCTTTGTAGTACCGCCAAGGCTGCATCGCCGCTCATGGTGATGGCGATGTTGCTGTGCGCGCTGCTGCCATCATGCGGGTTGGCAGAGGTGATCATGGCGGTCCATTGTTCTTGCTCATCAACCACCAAGGTTTTGCGGTGGTTGGCCTTGAAGTTGATCAGCGCTAGATAGGTACGCAGGGTTACTTTGCCTGGGCCCACTGGGTTCGGCAGCCATCCCTTCTCAGGGTTGTTGCCCCACCATTGGAAAAACAAGCGCCAAATGCCCGACCAGCTTTTGTTCGAGTCAGGCAGGGCGGTGAGGTTAGTGCTCACCACATGCACGCCAGCTTCTTCGAGGGCACGAAGTTGTTCATTAATGATGCCGCCGTATAAATGATTGAAAGGATCAGTGATGAGTACCACGGGCATGGTGGGGTGAGACGTTTTCTTGGCAATCAACGCCTGGGTAAGTTCATCAGCAATGGCCCTGTGTTTTTCTGGCGTTTCACCTTGGAAATCGTTAAACAAAAACATATCGATGAACACAATCTGCTCTGCTTGTGCAATGAGGCGTAGCAGTTCATCAAAAATCTCTTGTTCTATATGGCGCTCGCCCTTGTTGTCCACCGCGGTGTTGTCCACCCATAGCTGGCCATTGTGCAGCGGTAATAGCTCACTTTTAGCGCTCATGCCAGCAGGTAAACTACGGCAGCTAGATACCAGCAGGCTGAGCATCACTAACCCACATATGAAAAACGGCAAGAGATTAAGGCGTGTCATCGAAATTCCTTATTGATCGAGGAGAAACAACAAGGCCCGTACCGCTTGCGCAGTACAGGCCTTTGTATAGCCAAGAAAGCTATTATTACAGAAGTTCGATGGCAACTGCAGTCGCTTCTCCGCCACCAATGCACAGGCTCGCTACCCCTTTGGTGCCGCCAGTGCGCTTAAGTGCATGAATAAGCGAAAGAATAATACGTGAACCGGTGGAGCCAATGGGGTGGCCAAGGGCACAAGCGCCTCCATGAATGTTCACTTTTTCGTGCGGAATACCCATTTCCACCATGGGCATCATGGTGACCATGGCGAACGCTTCGTTAATTTCCCACGCATCAACATCTTCCACCGACCAGCCCGCCTTAGCGAGTACTTTTTCCATGGAGCCTTTCGGCGCAATGGTAAATTCACTTGGGTGGCGTGAGTTAGTGCTGTGCGCCACGATGCGCGCCAAAGGCTGTAAGCCACGCTCTTTAGCCGCTTTAGCGCTAGCTAGCACCAGTGCGGAAGCGCCGTCAGAAATGGAGCTCGCGTTAGCGGCAGTAATGGTGCCGTCTTTAGCAAAAGCAGGGCGCAGGGTAGGAATTTTGTCGGCGTTACCGCGGCTAGGTTGTTCGTCGGTGTCTACCACTGTTTCGCCACGGCGCGAGGTAACAGTGACCGGTACAATTTCATCTTTAAACCAACCTTCAGCAATGGCTTTTTGCGCACGCTCTAAAGAGGCAATGGCGAAATTGTCCATGTCTTCACGGGTAATGCCTTTTTTGTCGGCCAGTTCTTGCGCGAAGGCACCCATGAGGCGGCCGGTTTCAGCATCTTCTAAGCCGTCTAGGAACATGTGGTCGTACACTTGCTGGTGGCCCATGCGGTATCCCGCACGTGCTTTAGGCATGATGTAGGGTGCGTTGGTCATGGATTCCATGCCGCCCGCTACCATGAAATCAGCGCTACCGGCTTTAATCATATCGTGAGCAAACATAGTGGCACGCATGCCAGAGCCGCATAGTTTGTTAATGGTGGTGGCACCTGTGCTATCAGGCAAGCCAGCGCCGCGCATGGCTTGGCGTGCAGGGCCTTGCTTTAAACCGCCGGGCAATACACAACCCATTACCACATCTTCAATGTCTTCTGGGTTAAGGCCGGCGCGCTCAACAGCAGCGCGAATGGAAATTGCGCCTAGCTCAGGGGCGGTTACTGGCGCTAAAGAACCCTGAAAGCTGCCCATAGGCGTGCGTGCACCATTTACAATTACAACACTGTCGTCACTCATGTTTGTCTCCTCAGTTAAACATTGGGCAGAAACTACACACCCACAACAGATTGCTTTGGGCTGCCCACGAAAAAACACATTGTACTGAGATTTTTACAAGAATGGCATGGGCAAAAATTTCAGCGAAGGCCTTGAAAATGAATAAAAAGGCCGCATATATAGGGTTCTAGCGAGAGAAATGAAGGTGTTATGTTAATAGCACTTCTTTTTCTAAGGGTTTTGTTGGCCACACCAAGGTGAGGTTGTTATGATGCCCTAGCATTAGTAATAAGCAGCTAGCGGATTACTAAAAATGAAATTCACGGCCCATTACGAGTTTACTGTTGGGCCAGAAACAAAAGAGGATACCAATAACATGGCATTTGAATTACCAGCGCTACCATACGCAAAAGATGCATTAGCCCCGCACATTTCTGCAGAAACTATTGATTACCACTACGGCAAGCACCACCAAGCTTACGTAAACAACCTAAATGGTTTAGTTGAAGGCACCGACAAAGCAAACCAAACCCTAGAAGAAATCATTAAGGGTGCTGGTCCTGGTCCTATTTTCAACAACGCAGCACAAGTGTGGAACCACACCTTCTACTGGAACAGCCTAAGCCCGAACGGTGGTGGCGAGCCTACAGGCGCATTGGCAGATGCCATTAACGCTAAGTGGGGCTCCTTTGAGAAGTTCAAAGAAGAATTCAACGCAGCTGCGGCCAGCAACTTCGGTTCTGGTTGGACATGGTTAGTAAAGAGCGGTGACGAGCTAGAAATCGTTAACACCAGCAACGCTGGCACCCCTATTACTGACGGCAAAACCTGCTTGATCACTGTAGACGTGTGGGAGCACGCTTACTACATCGATCACCGCAACTCCCGTCCTAACTACCTAGCTGGCTTCTGGGCCCTAGTGAACTGGGAATTTGCTGCTAAAAACTTTGCTGCTTAATTGCCGCTGAGTTAAAAAAGCCGCCCACTCGGGCGGCTTTTTTTGTGCCTGCAGATTAAAGAACGGCACCTTTTAGTGTTCTTTTTGTCTTAAACCCGTTAGCACAGGTAATAAATAAACAACAAGCAGCACAACAGTGTTGCAATGCATTATTATGGGGGCAACAGAGTGCAACGTTGCACTTCGCCCCTTAGAAAACCAATAGGCAGTGAGTAATGAGCGACGAGAAAGATTTACCCCTAGGCGATATCAGTGATATTGCCATCGATGACGAACCCCAAAAGAAACCTGCAGCACCTCAGCAAACTGCACCCACTCCGCCGCCTGCGCCCAAAAAGAAAACGGCTCAAGCTGCGGCGCCGCGTAAAGAAAGCAAAGCGGGTGTTGCTGGTATCGTGTTTGTAGTGTTGCTACTCGGCCTTTTACTCGCCGGTGGCGCCGTGGTGGGGTATATATTCCAGCAGCAGCTAGAGAGTGTGCGCGCGCAATTAAACCAAGAGCTGAATAAATCTAACGAACAGCTAGGGTCGCTAGAAACCAAGTTATCTAGCAGTGACGAAAGCGTCAGCAGTGTTATCAGTGGTTTAAAGAAAAACAACGAAGCGCTGCAAAAATCAGTGGCTAACCTGCAGAAAGAAGTGCAAGCGTTAACGGAAGAGGCGAAGAAAGCCACGGCGGAACGCCAAGCGCAGGCTAAAGAAATAGCAGCCTTGAGTGAAACGCAAAAAGAGCAAACAGAGCAAGTGGCTTCAGTGCGTGAGCAGCAAAAAGGTAGTGTAGAAGCCGCCGAGGGTGTTGCGGCAAACCAAAAGGCCATAGCAGCTTTGCAGCAACAGCTTGCCGAACAGAAAAAAGCCTACGAAACCAGCGTGGCCAGTTTACAAAAGGCAGTGAGTAACAACGCCACAGCATTACAAGAAAGCAAACAGAACGCTTCCCAAGCACAGCAGCAAGCCGGCGACACTGAAGGGCTGGCAATTGAAGTGCGCCAACTGCAAACACAGCTTGATTTGCTGGCAGAAACCCAACGTGAGCTACAACGGAGTGGTGGAGCAGGTGCTCAAGCGAGCGGTAGTATCGAGAAAAGAATCAAAGACTTAGAGGATGCTATCGACGCTTACGACATGTACCGTCGCCAAGTAAATGAGCGATTAAGCCGTTTAGAGTAAAAAAGGCTTGCACAAGTTTTAAAACTGCCTATAATGCACGCCCATAACGCGCTAGTGGTGGAATTGGTAGACACGCTGGATTTAGGTTCCAGTGCCGCGAGGCGTGGGGGTTCAACTCCCTCCTGGCGCACCAAATTAAAAGGCCTTATCTGAAAAGATAAGGCCTTTTTTATTCCCGCTAAAACGCAATCATGGGCTTCTACGGTTCGTTGTAAAACCAAAGGCATATGAAACAAGGTGCTTAGCTGTTTTAAAATTAGAATGTAAATCTACGTTTTTCATGTCACATAGAGGTTGCATTGTGATAGTGGTTGTGTCTCAGTCACAGGTGTAACGTGCGCTTAGAAACCACCGCAAGCCATTCCATCGTCGGCTCAGCGTTAACAGTGCGCATGGGGGATGTGGTGAGCGGTGGGCTTGATTGGAGCCGCCGCACACGGCTCGGAGGCCTGCAATTACAGCGTAATTTTGCCTTGCAGCCAGAGCGAGTCACGTTTCCCATTCCTGCTTTTTATGGCCAAGCTAATTTGCCCTCCACGGTGGACCTCTACGTGGATGGCCTGAAACAGTACAGCAGCGAAGTGCCCGCTGGCCCATTTCAATTGCATACGGTGCCCATGGTGAACGGCAGTGGCCAAGCAGAAGTGGTGCTCACCGATGGGCTCGGGCGGCAAAGCACGGTGGCGTTTCCGTTTTACACCACCGACCAACTGTTACGTGAAGGCTTGAGCGATTTTTCTATAGAAGCGGGTGCTGTGCGGCAGCGTTATGGCATGGAATCTTTTTCCTATGGCGATGACCCTGCCGCCAGTGCTGTGTATCGCTATGGGCTCAATAACAGAATTACGCTCGCAGGGCACGCAGAAAGCATGCCTCGGTTAGTTAAAGCAGGTGCTGGCGCCATGGTGGCGTTGGGGCAAGCAGGCGTGGTGAGTGCCTCCTTCGCCGCTAGCCGCGACCGTGGCGTGAATGGGCAACAAGCTGGGCTAGGCTATAACTGGCGCAACCGTCGTTTTAATTTGTCGTTGAACGTGCAGCATACCTTTGGGGAGTATCGGGATATTGCAGCGCGCTACAGCTTAGCGCCACCGGAACGCTCAGAGCGTGCCTTGCTCGGCTTTACTTTAGGCCGCCATGGCAGTTTAGGAGTGAGTTATGTGGCGCTGAAATACCCAGAGCAACCGCGCTCGCGGTACGGCAGCGCTTATTATTCTAAATCTTTTCAACACGGCGTATCGATGAGTGTGAGCGTGAATCAAAACTTGGATGATCATCGTGAACGCAGTGTGTTTGTGGGTTTGTCGGTGCCACTCGGGCGCCGTGTTTCATCTTCCACGTCGGTGCGCCACCAGAGAGATAGCCACGTGGTGACAGTGGATGTTCATAAACCCATTCAGGGCCACCAAGGTGCGGGCTGGCGCGTGCGTGCACAAGAAGGTGATGGGCAGCGTGGCGGTTTGGCAGAAGCGGGGTGCCGTGGGCAGCATGCAGAGGTGCGTGCGGGTGTACAAAACTTGGAGGATTACACCCAAGGCTACGCAGAAATGAACGGCGCTGTGGTGCTCATGAATCGTCAGCTCTTTGCTGCGAGGCACATTAACGATGGTTTCGCAGTGGTCTCCACTGAGGGCGTGGCGAAGGTGCCGGTGCTACTCGAAAACCGCCCTATGGGCAGCACCAACAAAAAAGGTAATGTGCTAGTAACACCGCTGAACGCTTATCAACGCAATAAATTGTCCATCGACCCCATGGCACTACCGAGTAACGTTAGCATTGATCGCGTTGAGGCAGAGGCCGTGCCCGCCGACCGAGCCGGTACCGTGGTGGAGTTTGGTATTCGCACCGTGCACGCCGCCTCTATCATTGTGCATAATAACGTTGGTGAGCCGTTGCCGGTGGGTAGCCTTGTGCGGTTACGTAACAGCAATGAACCCGCCGCCATGGTGGGCTATGACGGCATGGTATATCTGGAAGGCCTTGGTGCGGATAACGTGCTTGAAGTACAAACCCCTGAAGGGCTCTGTGTGGTGTCGTTTCACTATCAGCCAGAAGAGGGCACCATACCTCTGCTAGGGCCGTTAATGTGCCAGAAGGAGCAACCATGAGTACTTACTTGCTACGCTGCGGTGCCGTTATGTTGCTAGGATTTATGGCCGCCACACCTGCACAGGCAGATATATCTTGTTCTTCCGTCACCATGAGCCCTATGGCCTTTGGTGATGTGGATCCGCAAGCCACGCACACAGAGGGGGTGGCCACACTGTCGTACACCTGCGAAAACGATGGGCTGTTAACGTGGTCGGCCAAGCTTTGTTTTAGTATTGGCATGCCCGGTGGAGGGCCGATGGATCCTCGTAAAATGCAAGATGGCGCCGCCAATAACTTGAATTTTCAGCTGTATAAAGACCCAGCCCGAACCACTATTTGGGGTAGCCAGTTTTCAGGTACACCCACGCATTTGATAGTGAATATTACCATTCCTGGGAGAGGTGTTCTTAGTACGCCCCCTGTTGTTCGAACAGGCACTGCCACCCTGTATGGGCGCGTGCTAGGAGGGCAGCACCTCTCCAGTTGGCTCATTTCCGTTTGTGGTGTCTGCTAATGTGGTTAAAAAGTGCACTGTGAATGCCAGCCCGTTGAATTTTGGCACTCAATCAGGTTTGTTGAACACCAGGGTGGATGCGAGCACAACGTTGAACGTGCAGTGCTCTAATACCACGCCCTACCAAGTGGGGCTCAGCGCAGGCCAACATAGCAATGGCGACATGAATGCGCGCAAGATGGTGAAAGGCACGGGTGCTGTAAGTTATCAATTGTATCGCGACGCCACTCGTACCCAAGTGTGGGGCAATACTGTGGGCACTAACACTGTAGCGGGCACGGGCAACGGCAACGTGCAACCTCTCACCGTATATGGCAGCGTGCCCCCGCAAACCACACAGTCGGCAGGCACCTATAACGATACGGTAATAGTCACGGTAACGTACTAACCGTGTTAGGCTGAGAAAACCCCTAATATAGAGTGAGGCGTGCCATGGAAGAATATTTCGTGAATAACTACGCGCAAGAAAATGGCGACCACGAGGTGCACAAGCGCTCGTGCTATTGGCGCCATCTGGCAGAAAACATGCGCAGCTTAGGTGTGTTTGATAACTGCCACGAAGCCGTGCAAGCAGCTAAGCACATTTACCCGCAAGCCGATGGCTGCCGCTTTTGTTGCCCAGAGTGTAACCATTCCTAAGCGTGTTGCCGGCGGCGAATAAACAACAAAGAGCCCACAATCAGCGCCGCGCCAATGGCAAAGCGCACCGCATCCAGTTCAGCCTGCCAAAACACCACATTTATCAAAATGCCCAAGGGCACGCTCACATTGTTCATCACCGCCAAGGTGCCGCCGCTTACCATGGTGGCGCCCTTGTTCCACCAAAATTGGCCGAGGGCCGTGGCCAAGAGGCCCATCCACAGCAACACGCCCCACTGGGTAGTGTTTTGCGGCACCCCTTGAGGGTCGCCAAGCAGTAACCACGCGGGCAACACCACCGCCAAAGCACCTAAGAAAAAATAGCCAAACCGCTGGTGCAACGGAATAGAGCTTGGGTAACGGCGCACTAAATGCTTATAGCCCACCATGCCGGCGGCAAACGACGCATTAGCCACCTGCAGCAACACAAACCCAGTGAGGTAATCTTCAGTAATGGGTTCGGCGCGAATCACCACCGCCCCAAACACCGCCAACGCCGCTGCCAATAGGGCCCAAGGGTTGAAACGCTTCTCTAGCGCATCGTTAATAAGAGTAATGTGTAAAGGAGTGAGCACCGTGAACAACAGCACCTCGGGCACAGTGAGTAAATTGAAACTTAAATACAGGCCCAAATAAGTAACTCCAAACTGCAGCGCCCCGCATAAGGCCACCCCCCACATAAAGGCCCTGGGCACAGCACGAAAACGCGTCATGGGCAAAAACACCGCCAGCGCAAGCACCACGCGGGTGAGCACCGCAAAGTAGCTGTCCACCTGGTTGGCTAAAAAAGCACCAATAAAATTAAAGGAAAGGGCCCACAGCAGGGTCACTATAATTAAATACGGCATGGTTACTCTTCGTCATTGGCAAACGCTAAACCATACCGCAATGGCACGCTATGTGATACAAACGAACGGTGAGCTTTTATTAAGGGATTATTCATGAGCAAATCTTTACGGTTATCTGAAAAAATGTACCGCTACGCCTTATGGGCCGTGAGCCTTGTTTTTGCAGTGTGCCTAATTGGCTTAGGCAGCGCCGTGTTGAACGATTTGCCGAAAGTGGAGCGCACACTGGTGCTGGAAGATTTTTATGCCCCAGAAGCGCTGCAACAATATGAAGCAGCGGAACGGCAGAATAGCTTACAACGGCGCGCACTGACGGTGGAAGAAGAGCGCTTGCGGCTTATGTTTACTGGGCTGCAAAACCAATATGAACGGCATAAAGAAAGCCACCTAAACTGGTTGAGCACCGACGAAGCCACGGGCGCCGCATTGGGCAGCGAAGCACTGCAGCAACGCATGCAAGCCTTGGAGCAACGGCAAGAGGCCGCGCTCGCAGCAGAGCAGCAGCTGCTCGACGTGCAAGATGACATACGCCTGCTAGAACTAGAGCGCCTCACCCTTGGTGAAAACCATGCCCACATGCGTGAGCAAGCTTACAAAGCTTTAACGGCAGCCCAGCAGCGCTCTGATTTGCGTGTGTTTTTATACCGCCTTTTGGTAACTTTGCCGCTACTGCTTATTGCGCTGTACCTGTTCAAACATAAACGGCACAGCCAAGCCTGGCCCTTTGTGCGCGGCTTCATCATGTTTGCGCTGTTCGTGTTCTTTGTGGAATTAGTGCCTTATTTGCCCAGTTATGGCGGCTATGTACGTTATGGCGTGGGGCTTGTGCTGACGTTAGTGATGGGGCGCTATGCCATTAAAGCCTTGAATAAATACTTGCAGCGGCAACGTGAAAAAGAACAGCAACCAGAAGCCTTGCGGCGGGCCACCATGGATTACGAAGTGGCGTTTCAACGCTTAGCGAAGGGCGCCTGCCCCGGGTGCGAACGGGCTGTGGACGTGAAAGATACAACGGTGGATTACTGCCAACATTGCGGTTTGCTTTTGTTCGACCATTGCCAACATTGCGAGGCACGCAAAAACAGCTTAGCCAGTTATTGCCATGCTTGTGGTATGAAAGCGAGAGAATAGCGGGTAAAAAAAAGCTCCCCTCAAAATAGGATGGGGGGTGAGGGGAGCCAAGGGATATAACAAGAAAGAGCTGAAAGACAATCTCAGGTGCATGCTCACTGTGTGAACTTGCTGCCTATGCCATTCAATGCGGCAGCTGTACATCAAGCGGTGCTAATATACAAATACTCGTTGCGCTGTTAGGCTTAGGCCATTCATTAAGCATTAACGTAATAGGGCCACATTAAGGCCACATTAAGCCATCCAAGTAGAGGTATTTATGAGCCAACTAAAAGTAGCTTGCCCACACTGCCACAAGCTTAATCGCGTGCCGCAAGCGCGCCTGGCAGATAAACCCACCTGTGGGCATTGTAAAGCAGCTATTTTTACCGGGGCCACGGTGGAGCTAGGCGTAAATAACTTTCGCCAACACGCCATACAAAGCGAATTGCCCTTATTAGTAGATTTCTGGGCGCCTTGGTGCGGCCCTTGTAAAGTAATGGGCCCGCAGTTTGAACAAGCGGCGGCAAAGCTTGAACCTAGCATGCGCTTAGCCAAAGTAAACACGCAAATAGAAACCACCATTGGGCAGCAATATCAAATACGCAGTATCCCCACGATGATTTTGTTGCATAAAGGCCAAGAGGTGGCGCGCCAATCCGGCGCCATGAGTGCTGCAGATATTGTACGCTGGGCCCAAGCCGCTTTAGCGCAGGCCTAATACACCTAGTTAAACGCCCCAGAACGGGGCGTTTTAGGTTAAATAAGCCAGAAAAACAGTAAAAAGAGCACTAACGGTAAGCTGAGCAATACCCACTTTGAAATTTGGTACAGCAACCAGTTGCTTTGTTTAAGTGCTTTACCCTTTTCACGCACCACATACACTTTGCTGAACAAGCGGTTAATACCGCCCACGTTATCTTGCTCATCGTTGGGCGAGGCCGAAGCGGCCATTACCGTGCGGCTAAACCACTGGTTAAAACCGCGGGCGAAACGATTGGTGAGCGGGCGCTCAATGTCACAAAACAAAATCAACCGGTCCATATCGGTATCGTTATGGGCGTAGTGAATGTAGGTTTCATCAAACATCAGCACCTCGCCATCACGCCATCCACGTGCTTCGCCATCAACATTAATGTAGCAATCGTCGCTGTTGGGTGTGCGTAACCCCAGATGGTAGCGGTAAGCACCGGCGTAAGGGTCGCGGTGGCGCACTAACTGGCTGCCTGCGGGCAGCTCCGCGAACATGGCAGCCTTAACACTTGGAATGCTGGCTAACAAAGCGGTGGTTTGTGGGCACAATTCTGCAGCCGAAGGGTGGTGCTCGCCATACCACTGCAAATAAAAGCGCTTCCAACCACGGCGAAAGAAAGAGTTAAACCCTGCGTCGTCTTTTTTGTCTGAACCCTTAATGTGGTTCTCTAAGGCTTCCGCCTCATCACGAATAATTTCCCAGTTTTCTTTAATGACGGCCAGTTCAGGGAAATCTTTTTCATCATGGAAAGGGCGGTCTGGCAATTTAGAAAACAAATACATCACCAAATTGATGGGAGCCATAAAACTAGAATGGTCCGACAGTTGACGCACGGGCTTATGGCGCACGCGGCCGCGGAAATGTACATAGAGAATGCTAGCAGCAACATAAGCCAAAATAAGCGCTGCGATCGTCCACTTGATCATAGAGGCCTCATTTTGAAGTTAGGAAAAAGGAGCGTAATGATAACCTTAAATTGCGGGTTTGTAATATAAGTAGCCCTCAGCGAGCGTAAAAAGATAATTCAGCCTTGAAAAAGTAAAGCTTGCCCCCATTTAAAGCAGTGACACCATCGATGGAAAACGTCATTTCACATTTCTTAACCAATTAGCGCCTAAGAATGCCGTTAGGGTTTTTAGTGCGTGTAACGGAGATATTATGATGAATAACGAGTTTTCTTTAGCCCCTTTGTTTCGCCATACAGTTGGCTTTGACCGTTTTAACGAAGTGCTAGATAACGCCTTACGTTCCGACCAGGGCAGCGGTTTCCCGCCTTACGATATTATCCGTGAGGGCAATGAGGATTACCGCATTGTTATGGCAGTGGCGGGCTTCTCAGAGGAAGAAATAGACATCGTGTTGCGCGAAAACCAGTTAACGGTAACGGGCAAACACAAACCGCAAGAGAAAGCGGAAGAAATAACATGGCTGCACCGTGGTATCGCGCGCCGTAATTTTGAGCGCCATTTCCGCCTTGCAGACCACGTACAAGTGAAAAGCGCGAACCTCAACGACGGTTTGCTAGAAATTCATTTGCAGCGCATTGTGCCTGAAACACAGCGCCCGCAAGTGATCCCCATTGAAGTGGGTAACAAAGCGTAATTCACTGTGGCGGTTATTTGTACCGCTTGGTTGAATTTTGCACAGGGGCGCGTATTTCATGGCGCCCCACGTGCCTTAAGGTTGCAAAGTACACACAAATTCGCCACAATGCGGCTTCTTTAATGGTGGCCTCACTGGTCCCCCGCAACGATAAGCTGTGAAGCCCGTCAGGCCCGGAAGGGAGCAGCGGTAGCAGTGATCTCGTGTGCCGGGGAATGGCTGGTGGGGCTACCTCCATTATTTCCCCCCAGTAAAACTTCTCCCGCGAATGACTAGCGCCCCAAGCGCTCTCAAGCTAGCATAGTGTTTTCATTTCTAACTTGGCGTTGTTCATGAGTTATCAAGTTCTTGCGCGTAAATACAGGCCTAGCCGTTTCGATGAGTTGGTGGGCCAAGAGCATGTTTCTAAAGCATTAATCCATGCGTTGGAGAATAATCGTATTCACCATGCGTACCTGTTTGCGGGTACTCGTGGCTGCGGTAAAACCACCATTGCTCGCATTTTGGCGAAATGCCTAAACTGCGAAGAGGGCGTTAGCGCCACGCCTTGCGAGGTGTGCAGCAGCTGCCGCGAAATTGCCGATGGCCGCTTTGTAGATTTAATTGAAGTAGACGCCGCTAGCCGTACCCGCGTGGAAGACACCCGCGAACTGCTCGACAACGTGCAATATGCCCCCACACGTGGGCGCTACAAGGTGTATCTCATTGACGAAGTGCACATGTTGTCTACGCACAGCTTTAACGCCTTGTTGAAAACCCTCGAAGAACCGCCCGCGCACGTTAAGTTTTTGTTTGCCACCACCGATCCGCAAAAACTGCCGGTGACTATTTTGTCGCGCTGTTTGCAGTTCAACCTCACCGAACTGACGCCGAGCCAAATTCATCAGCACCTAGCAAAGCTGCTAGCGGCTGAAAACATTCCTTTTGAAGACAACAGCCTGCAATACTTGGGCGAAGCCGCGAAAGGCTCCGTGCGTGATGCGTTAAGCCTCACCGACCAAGCCATTGCCTTTTCAGGTGGTGAGCTCACTGTGGCGAGTGTCACGGCCATGCTCGGCACGGTGGACCGTTCCCACGTCACCATGCTGTTGCGCAGCTTAGCGGATGGGGAAGCCGAGCCCTTGTTGCAGTTGCTTGATAAAGTGCTCACCCATAGCCCCAACGAAGCTGCCTTGCTCGATGAAACCATTCGTACCTTGCACCGTTTAGCGGTGGCACAAATTGTGCCGCAGCGCGAGGAAGCCTCTGCCTTGCAAGACCTCGCCGGCGCCTTTACCCCTGAACAGCTGCAACTGTATTACGACATTGCCATTCGCACACGGCGAGATTTCCCCGATGTGCCCGATGGCCGTATCGGTTTAGAAATGATGCTGCTACGCATGTTGTTGTTCCGCCCAGACGGTGTACTCACCTCAGGTGGCGGCAGTGCCGCGAACGAACAACAGCCCAGTGCACCAGCGGCGCCCGCAGCGGCAGCTTCTAGCGTGCAAGCCACGGCACCGGCCCAACCGCCTCCTGCTATTGAGGCAGCGCCGGAAACACCACCTGTTGCTGAAGTGCCGCCTTGGGAAGAACAGCCCGCCGCCCAACAAGAATCTGCTGCAGCCCCGGCCGTACAGGAAGAGCCCGTAACCGCAGCACCGGTTAAGGCAGAAGCCGTTGCGGCAGTGCCTAGCCCTACACCACCAAGCGAACCCGCTGCCGCGCCCAAGGCCGCAGAGGCTCCTGTGGCGACGGAACCTGAGCCTGAAACAACCGCAGCACGCGAGGAACAAGCAGAAGCCGCTAGCCCATTGGCCAACATGCCTCCCGCAGACGATGAAGTGGCACTGGCCCGTTGGTGGGAACAATTCGTGCAAGGGCTGGCCTTACAAGGGGTGGTCAACAGCGTGGCGCGCAGTTGCCAACTTAAAAGCTATGAGGGCCATCGTTGGCAATTCGGTTTGCACACTGGCCACCAGATACTTATTAACCGTGAACGGCAAGAGTTGCTGCAAAGCACCATCCGTGCGGCTATTAACCAGCCCATCACTATTGAAATTGAGCAAGATAACGCCATAGACCAAAGCCCAGATATGATCAGGGCCGAGCGCATGCAGGCGCAGCTAGAAGCCGCCACGCAAGCACTGCAAGAGGACGAAGTTATCCAAACCTTAAGCAGAGAATTTGGCGCTAAGTTAGATTTAGACAGCATTACACCCACTATTTACGAGTGAGAACACCATGGAATTTGATATGAATAGCCTGATGAAACAGGCACAAGCCATGCAAGAACGCATGAAAAAAGCACAGGAAGAAATCGCTAACGCGCAGGTAACCGGCGAAGCGGGCGCAGGGTTGGTGAAAGTAACCATGAATGGCCGCCATGATGTGAGCAAAGTGGAGCTCGACGCGAGCTTGCTTGAAGAAGATAAAGAGTTTTTAGAAGATCTACTCGCCGCCGCGGTAAACGATGCCGTGCGCCGTGTGGAAGAGCATCAGCAAAAAGAAATGTCTTCCCTCACCGAAGGCATGCCCATTCCTCCTGGTTTTAAAATGTTCTAATGCGCCATAGCCCCTTAGTTCAACAACTCATCGATGCGTTCACCTGCTTGCCAGGGGTAGGGCCGAAATCTGCCCAACGCATGGCGTACTATTTGCTCGAACGGCATCGCGAAGGCGGTGAACACTTGGCCGCGGCCTTGCATGAAGCCATGGAAGGCGTGGGGCAGTGCAGCCGTTGCCGCAACTTTGCTGAAGCGCCCCTGTGCCCCGTGTGCATGGATACAGAGCGCAACCCCGCTTTGGTGTGCGTGGTGGCTTCACCTGCCGATGTGCTCGCGTTTGAACAAGCCGGCGGCTACAACGGCCGCTATTTTGTGCTTGCGGGGCACTTATCGCCCATTGATGGCATGGGCCCAGAAGAAGTGGGCCTGCCGTTGCTGCAACAGCAATTGGGCGAAGGGCATATCGAGGAAATTATTCTCGCCACCAGTAGCACGGTGGAAGGCGAAGTGACCGCTCACTACATTCAAGAAATGTGCCAACAGCACGAGGTGCTAGTAAGCCGTTTAGCCCAAGGCGTGCCCGTGGGCGGCGAGCTAGAGTTCGTTAGCGGCGCCACCCTTGCACAAGCCCTCTCAGAGCGGCGTTCTGTAAAGCCGTAATCTCCACAGCCCTATACCCTAGGGCTGTATATGCCTATCTCTTTGAAAAACCATACATTAATATTAGCCGTTGGCTGCTTAATGCTCCTTTGGCTGTGCGTCATTGTGCGCCGGGCCAAGTAGTGCCGTAATAAACATTGAATACCAAGCGCTTGCTTGGTAGTGTTTTTGGCATACTAATAAAGGAGCTATCATGAGCGACTATTTCAATGAAACCCACAACATGGTGCGCGCCACTGCGCGTCGGTTTGTGCAAGAAAGAATCTTACCCAACATCGATGAATGGGAAGAAGCAGGTACTTTCCCCCGCGAACTCTACAAAGAAGTGGCAGACTTAGGTTTGCTAGGCATTGGCCACCCCGAGGAATACGGCGGGGCAGGCGAAAAAGATATTTTCTTGAAAATTGCCGCCAGTGAAGAATTGATTAAAAGCACCTCCAGTGGCTTAGTGGCCAGCTTAGGCTCGTTAGATATTGGGCTGCCACCCATTTGGCGTTGGGGCAGCGAAGCCATGAAGCAAAAAGTGGTGCCCGAAGTGCTCAGTGGTGAAAAAATCATTTCTTTAGCCATTACCGAGCCCAGTGGCGGCTCCGACGTGGCGAACCTAAAAACCCGTGCCGTGCGCGAAGGTGATTACTACCGTGTGAATGGCAGCAAAACCTTTATTACGTCGGGTTGCCGTGCAGATTATTACACCGTGGCCGTGCGCACAGGAGATAAAGGTTTTGGCGGAGTGAGCCTGCTGCTGATTGAAAAAGGCACTCCCGGTTTCACCCAAGGGCCACCGCTAAAGAAAATGGGCTGGTGGGCCAGTGATACCGCTGAACTGTATTTCGACGATTGCATGGTGCCAGCAGAAAATTTAATTGGCCCAGAAAATGGCGGCTTCTTTTGCATCATGACGAACTTTCAAATGGAGCGTTTAATGCTCTGTGTGATGGCCAATACCACTTCGCAAATGGCCTACGAAGAGGCTTATGCCTACAGTAAAGAACGTGAAGCTTTTGGGCGTTCCATTAGCCGCTTTCAAGTAACGCGGCATAAACTAGTGGAAATGGCCACCGCTTTAGACATTAGCCGTGAATACACCTACCGCGTGGCGCAAAAAATGCAGGCGGGTGAAACGGTTATTAAAGAAGTATCTATGGCGAAAAACTTTGCCACCCAAACGGCAGATAAACTGACTTACGATGCCGTACAAATATTTGGTGGGGCAGGCTTTATGCGCGGCACCGTGGTAGAGCGCCTGTACCGTGATAACCGCATTCTGCCTATTGGGGGCGGCACTTATGAAGTGATGAACGAAGTGATTGCCAAACAAATAGGGTTGTAACGGCATAGCTTAACCCCTAGGCAATAAAAAACGCAGCATGTAAATGCTGCGTTTTTTGTGTGCTGATAACGGCCAGTGGCTTATTCCACTGGGTTAGTGCACTCAGAGTGGCCTGGGTTCATGCTGCAACGCACGCGGCGCTGTAGGGTAAGCATGTCGCCATCGTAGTGGCCTTGGTCACGAATTTGAATACGTGCTTGTTGTAGTAGCACTTCGTATTCAGCCTTGTCTTCCGCAGGAATGTCTTGCATCCACTTTGGATCAACGTTAGCGGCTTCGCGCTTTAAGCCTTCTTGCACTTTGTCGAAGTTGCTGAAGAAGTACTCACGAGATTGCTGGGCAAATTCATCGGTGAAGCTACCAGAGCGGCCGATGAGTTGCAGCGTAATCTGCATGATGGGGTAATCGATAATAGCACCGTTAGGCGTTAAACCACGGTAAAGTTCGAGCGCATCGAAGGCCACCAGTGGGGAAGCGATGATGTCTACCTGGCCGTTGTTAAAACGTGAAGAGAAGTTGGTCACGTCAGAAGGAACGGGCGTAGCACCTACTTCAGCCACTAATTCAGCCTGCGTGGAATCGTGCTCGAGAACAGCGAACTTTTTACCCGCTGCTTTAGCTAAGGTGTTGATTTCCTTATCACGTACAAAAACGTAAGCGGCACCTGCTGGCGCAACCCCTAAAATGGTGTAGCCATTTGCTTTTTGCTTAGCAGCAGAAGCTGGGTTGGCAAGAACACGCAACACGGTGTGTAAATGCTCGTCGGTGGGCATGGCGCCTAGCGCATCGAGGGTACCTGTGTATTTGTTGAACTGACGGCCACGAATACCAGTAATCAACGCAGCGTCACATTTACCTGCTTTTAACTCTTCAGCAGCAAGCGCTTCGTTAGTGTGGCTTTTTAGTGTGCTTTTTATGCCTAGTTCGAGGGCCTTTGTTTGCCACTCACGCATGGACTGCATAGCAGGCCCGTTTTGGCCCACAATATCCCAAACACAGATAGTAACTTCTTTATCGGCTTGAGCAGCCAACGGCATGCTGAGCATACCAACCGCAGCGGCAATACCTAGCAACGTTTTTTTAATCATCCTGAAATACCTTTGTTGTGCGGAGAGCAAGGCTCTCTTTATTATTTTAAAACGACGTTAGGCATCTTAACTGCCAATGCTTTTTCTTGCGAGGGCCGAAAGTGGCACTAGCGCAAGGCGCTGGTGCCACTGTGCAAATGAACTTTTATTTTTTTGCTTTGCCTTGGTTAGCCACAGCAGCTTGTGCCGCTTCAATGGCCTCAGCATCACCGAGGTAAGTACGGCTAATGGGCTTTAAGTTTTCATCTAGCTCGTACACGAGCGGCACACCGGTGGGGATGTTCAGCTTTAAGATGTCTTCATCGGAAATATCGTCCAAATACTTCACGAGGGAGCGCAAGCTGTTACCGTGGGCCACAATCAAAATTTGCTTGCCGGCACGCACTTGCGGCTCAATTTCTTCCTGATAATAAGGAATGAAACGAGCCACAGTATCTTTAAGGCTTTCTGATAAAGGAATTTGCTCAGGGGTTAAATCTTTGTACACGCGCTGGTTAGCAGGGTAGCGCTCATCGTCTTTATCTAGCTTGGGCGGTGGTGTATCAAAGCTACGGCGCCAAATGTGCACCTGCTCATCACCGTATTTAGCAGCAGTTTCCGCTTTATCTAGGCCTTGCAGCGCACCGTAGTGGCGCTCGTTTAAACGCCAGTTGCGGGTAACCGGCACCCACATTTGGTCCATGCCATCAAGAATGGTCCACAAGGTGCGAATAGCACGCTTTAGTACAGAGGTGTAGGCGGCATCAAATTCGAAGCCCGCTTCTTTCAATAAGCGCGCAGCCTCTTGCGCTTCGGCGCGGCCTTGGTCTGTTAGGTCTACATCTTTCCAGCCGGTAAAACGGTTTTCTTTGTTCCATACGCTTTGGCCATGGCGGACCAGTACTAATTTCGTTGTACTCATGTGAAGACATCCTGTGATGGTTAAAAATGGCGTTATCGTACCAGAAAACAGCTGCTAGTGGGTAACGCCGCAATGTAATGTAGGGTTTAGAATACCGAAAACGAAACAAGAGGCTACATTTAATCTGCGACCGTTTATACTGTCCCTTTTTTGCCTGTTACGGAGAATTATGTCTTACCAATGGATTAACACCGCAGAACAACTGTGTGAGTGGTTGCAACCTATTAGCCCCAACACGCCCTTGTATGTGGATACGGAGTTTATGCGCGAGCGCAGTTTTTGGGCTGAACTCGCCTTAGTGCAAGTGCGGGCAGGGGATAGCATTGTGCTTATTGATGCCCCCGCACTGGGCGATGCGGGCCCCTTGCATGAACTCATCGGTGATTATCCATTGGTGATGCACGCCTGCTCGGAAGATTTAGAAGTGTTGAACTACTTCTCGGGCGCCACGCCGCAAGAAGTGTACGACACCCAAGTGGGCGCGGCCTTATCGGGGTTTGATTTGCAGCCGAGTTACCAACGGCTAGTGCAAGACATTACCCACACTGAAATTCCCAAAGATGCCACGCGCACCAACTGGCTGGCCCGGCCTCTATCGCCGCAGCAGTTGGAATACGCCAAAGACGACGTGCTCTGGTTGCCAGCTTTGTACGAACACCTTAGCGGCCGCTTAGAAACACTGGGCCGCTTAACATGGTGGCAAGAGGAAAACGCCCGCTTACGCGATGCCGCGCTCACGCAAACTCCGCCAGAAAAAATGTGGCGCAACGTGAAAGGCGTGGGCTATTTACAGGGCGGCCAAGCCTTGGCCCGTTTACAAGCCCTGGCAGATTGGCGTGAAAGGGTGGCCCGCGAACGCAATTTACCGCGTAGCTTTGTACTGCGCGACCCGTTCTTGCTCAGCCTAGCAGAGCGCAACCCCACGAGCATGCAACAGTTGGCGGCCTTAGATATTCCGCCTGCGGTGCTACGCCGTTATGGCGATGCCCTCATGGCAGCGCTAAAGCAAGGCAACACCGCTGAACCGCTGCCACCACTGCCTGGGCCGCTGTCGGATGAAGAAAAGAAAACCGTGAAACGGCTGCGCAAAGGCGTACAGGCCATCAGCAAAGAGTTAGAGCTGGTGCCAGAAGTGTTGTTACGCCGCCGTTGGCTAGAACAATGGGTGCGTAACCTAGAAAAACTGCCCGAACCCTTACGTGGCTGGCGCCACGAAGTGGTGGTGGAGCCCCTCATTCCCTTGTTGTAATAGAGAAGATGAACGTTGTGACCATGCATTTAATCTGCTCCATTTATCGCAGCAGCAAAAAAGACGAAATGTACCTATATGTGGATAAGCGCAAAGGGCTCGATGCGGTACCGAAAGCGCTGTCAGAGCAATTTGGCACCCCCATTCATGTGCTCGATATGTTGCTGCGCCCCGAACGCACCCTCGCACGGGTGGATATGGCTAAGGTGCGCCAAGCACTGCAAACCCAAGGCTGGTTCTTGCAGTTGCCCCCGCCACCGGATGAAGATCTTTACCTAGCAGAAGGGCATAACAGTGCGCGATAAATTTTGGCAACGCTTTCCTTTAGAAGAGCTCAACGAAAAAGAGTGGGAAGCGCTTTGTGATGGGTGTGCCCGCTGCTGCTTGATTAAGCTGCAAGACGAAGATACCGACGAACTGTATTACACCAACGTGAATTGCCAATACTTGTGCCCAAACACAGCACGGTGCACGGAGTATCAGCAGCGTAATGTGTTAGTGCCCACCTGCGTGCATGTTACGCCAGAGATTGCACGCGAGCCCTGGTTGCCTAATACTTGTGCATACCGCCTGTTAGCAGAAGGCAAACCACTGCCCGATTGGCACCCTCTGATTACGGGCGACGCCAATAGTGTGGTGGCAGCAGGTATTTCTGTAACAGGCCGCAGCGTGAGTGAACTCACCGTGGCAGAAGAAGATTTTGAAGACCATGTGGTGACGTGGGTGAGTTCGCACGATGAAGAATGGATAGTGCTTGAAGAAGAAGGGTGGGAGAACAAGCCATGAACGAAGAACACTACCACTTGGTATGGATGATTTACCTAGGCGCCGCTGCGGTGAGTTTTATCGCCGGTTGGTGGCTCACGCGCCGTTGGTACACGTGGATATCTTACCCGTTACGCGCCGTGGCGTTTGCCGTGTTGTTCACCCCATGGGGCGTGATGCAAACCGACCCTCATAAAGCTCCCGCGTGGGCTATTACGGCCTTCGACGGCTTAATTGTGACAGACGGCGAACCCTTGCGCGCCGGAGCACCGTTGCTCGCCGCCATTATCATTGCGCTGATTGTGGCCACTCTATTATGGGGCTCTCGTTTGTATGTCTTGTCGCGGCGGCCAGTAGTAGAGCAAACAGATGCCACAGAGGGGCAGCACGAACATGAGTGATTGCATTTTTTGCCACATATTAGCCGGCGATATGCCTGCTGCTGTGGTGTATGAAGACGACAAAGCCATGGTGATTCTAGATTTGTTCCCCGTGAGCGAGGGCCATGCTTTAGTAATCTCTCGCCAGCACAGCGCTTCTATTCAAGGCCTGCCACAAGAAGATTTAGAACACATGCTGCGCTTAGTGCGCGCCACCATGGCAGCCCAAGAAAAAGTAGACCCAAGCATCACGGCACAAAACCTGCTGATCAACGACAGGCCCGATGCCAACCAACACATTCCCCATGTGCACTGGCACGTTATCCCACGCCGCAAGGGCGATAACCTGCGCAGCCTGTGGCAGTTTTACACGCGCTTGTTAAACCGCTTCGGCCTGCAAAAACGGCAAGCAAAACACCAAGCTCTGGCTGCCCGTTTGCGCGAACATTTCCCCGATACTCTGTAGCCCTCTTTTAAACCACATAAAAAAAGCGGATGCATCGTAAGATACATCCGCTTTTTGTTGTGCGTGCCCCTGCGTACAGGGGCTGCTACGAGTTAGCGTAGGTTGTCTTGGAACAACCAGCCGTGTGCTGCTTCAGAGAACAATGGTACGAACGCCACCACCAACAGTGCGGTGAGTAATACCGCAATGGGCAGGGTGTACTTCTCGTAACGATACCAGAAGCTGCCTGTAGTGGGCTTCGCCGCCTCCACCACATCGCTGCCCACTACTTGCCGCGTGAGTAAGTGGTTCAGGGCCACCGGTGGGGTTAAATAACCAAGCTCGAAAGACAACAGCGCCACCATCCAGAAGTGCATTGGGTCGATACCGGCTTTTACTGCTACCCCCACAAAGGTGGCGTTAATAAGAATCACCGCACCGTAAGGGTCCATGAACATACCCGTGATCACGAGGGCCACTACAATAATGGCCATGGCCGACCACGTATGGCTGAAGTATTCCACCGGTACTTTCGACATAATTTGTGAATCTTCAATCATACCGCCCACACTAACGGAGAGCGCCATAAGCACTAGCAAGGCGCCAATGTGAATGGTGGCTTCAGAGGTGGCGGTGCGTAAGGCGTGCTCAAAGCCCGCAGAGCGCTCGCTGCCCACCATTTCCACTTCTTTTTTATGCTGTAAACGCTTTTCTTTGCTGGTGAACACGTATTCGTACAGCAAAATTAACAGCATGATCACAGGTAGAATAATCGGCGCAGATAGTTCGTCTAGCTTGGTATCTAATACGTGCTTAAACACCAACACAGTGGCCGCAATAATGATGATGTACGGCACGATGGGGCCGAGCAGCTTCGCACTTTGCGGCAATGCTTCTTTCACTGGCGCAATGCGGGTGGGTTCTTGGCGCGCAATTTGCGAGTAAATAAAGAACAGAACAATGGTGAACAAGAAAATCTTAACACCAGAGCTGTACAAGCTCGCAGAGGTAACGTCTTTGCTCAGCATGGCAATAATTAACACGAGCAAGCATGGGCGTAACACCACCCCCATGGAGCCCGACATCGCCGTGGCCGCTAGTGCTAACTGCGGGCGGGCGCCGTTACGGATGAGTTCGTTAAACACCACAGCACCGGCGGCGATAACGAAAATACCCGAGGCGCCGGTGTAGGCCGTGGGAATAGCGGTCACTAACAGCACCACAAAGGCCAATAGCTCAGGAGACATCTTCCACGGACGGAACACGTTGAACACCAACTGGGCCAAGCGGGTTTGCTTGAGCATCATCCCGATCCAGATGTACAGCGCTAAGCTTAAGAAGATTTGCGTGTTATCCATCAAGCCTTTGAGCTGAACACTGAGGCCTGAAGGGTAGTTTTTGGATAAGAAGTAAAAACCTGCGTTCATGGCCATGAAGCTAAACAGCGGAATGGTGAGCAACGCTTTCGGTACGCTGCCGCCTTCACGGAAATTGTTGCCGGGCCTTAACAACTGGAACACGTTAATTAACGCGAACAAGCTAAAACCAATAATCCATAGCCACAGGATATACATGTTGTTAATCACTAAGCCTGCTTTTTCAGCCGCGATTTCGTTTTGCAGGTACTTTACCGCAGAAAAGGCAAGCAGCACGTTACCCACAAGTTGCCCTGTGGTTGATACATAGTGATCTTGGCGAGTTTGAATGGGGCGCAAGCTAATGTGGTGCTGCTTCATGGTGGTGGTGGCGGCACCAATTAAAATAAGCAGGGTGAGCAACAAGTGATTGAGGTTGCTTAGGTGGCTGAGCGAGCTAAAGGAGCGCTCGAGGGCCTTATAACGCTTCAGCGCTGGCGTTAAACGCTCTTGGGTGCTTTCGTAGCGTTCCCATGCGCGCTCACAGTTTACGTGGCTGCCTTCTAAAGAACGGCGAATAATGTCGCGGCTAGGCTCAACCGCTAATTGGGCTTCAATGCTGCCAGGCACCAGGCTCGCGTACTCTTGCTGCTGTTTAAGAAAGGTGCTTTCTACCTGCGCATCAATATTAGCGTTGAGGTCACAGCTAGGAGGTGGCGTGTCCCGCAAATCGGAATAGCCAGGCCATATTTTTTGCCCCACCTTTTGTATTTGCGAATGCATAATTTGGTGAGAAGGAATAAACACCGCCATCAACAGAATAATGACGATGGGTAAAGATGATATCCACTCACTGGGTTTGCGGCCAGCAATTGAAAACTTAGAAGAATCGTCCATAAGGCACCTGGTTATTGTTATCAAGCTTAAACATCAACGGGTAGTGTTTCTGTTAATGCTAACGTTGCCATCTAGTAGCGTGGCGAACATTGAGAGCTACCTGTCCATGGTTTATTCGTTTTACCGCGAATTGTTTGCACGTGTACCGAATTGTGTCATGAAAGAATCGCAGCAGTGTAATAGAAAAGAAAAATTACGGTATGGCACCGCGATAAAAACACAAAGCTTATATTGCCAAAATAAGGGGTTGCTTATTTATATAATTATTAGAAAGAGGGTGCTTAAAGCACCCTCTTGGCACCCTTAGAGGAAGTCGTTAACATCAAAACCGTCGTCTTCGGGAACTTTAACATCATCCCAAAACGTGCCGAGCTCACCAAAAGGTGTGCGTTGGCCAGTGGCATCTGTCCACAAACGGTCAGAAACAGAGTAGATCATTTGTTCAGCAATGGCGTCGATCAACTGATACTCATCGCTAAGCTTGTTGGTGGTGTTAGCAAACTTGCGAATGCTGTCACGCATGCGTTCTTGATCGTTCACGTTGTAAGCGGTCATCACGTAGAGAGCGCTTGGTAAACGTACGCCAGCGGCTAAACCGGTTTCTACGCTATTTTCGAGCATGGCCCAGCTATCGACACCTTCAGGCCCAAGCATGGGGAGAATAGTCCAAATGGCGCCGCGGATGGCGTTGGGGGCACCCCACCATTTAGTGTTGTCGAGGCACGCTACACCACGGTTCACTTTGGCCAGTACGTCGCGGCTCACCCCCACGGAGCCGTTGGCCACGGAATCGTTCAAGAGCGCTTGTAGGCCGTTCACTTGGCCAATTAACCACACCAGCTCATCGAAATCTTTACGTAATTTGGGGCAGCTGTCGTTGGTGGCTTCGCCGTAAACGTGTTTCGCACTTTCATAACCGCGCAACTGGCGGTGGGCGGCCAGCTCTGCATGGCGTTGTTGCTCTATACGGGCATCTCGGGCTTCGTCTACATTGCCATTGTTCATGGCGCGCAAATAGCGCAATTCAGCGCTGAGGGCTCTCTCTTCGCTACAAGCCGCTGCGGTGGTGTACACCAAAGTGCCCAGTTTTTGTGGCTTTGAGCCCACGGATTCAAAAGACAGTAATAAAGGTGTGAGGGATTCACCCATGGCACACGACATGCCCACATCGTTAGTTTCCATCAAGTAAGGCACCATTTTCGAGCTACCGTAGCTCACTAGTACATCACCTGTGGTTTTATAGACCATGCCGCAAGCAGAAAGCCCCGCGGCAACACCGCCAATGGTGGCAAGGCGTAGGAAGGAACGGACCATTGAGTGTCTCCAACTATTATTGTTTTAAAGAGTGTTGGTGGGCCAAAACATGTTTATTGTAGGACCAATGCTAGCTATTTCTCATCATTACTAGCCCAACAGGGTTATAATCTCGTCACACTGTTAAAGTGTTAACCGTGTATGAGCTTCACATCATGCGTATTTTCCAGGCTTTGACAAGACTAAAAATGCATAGAATTAGTACGTTTGAGCCAAGCAATAATTAGGATGATTTATTTATATGACAAATTACGCTGATCAAAAAATACAGCGCAGGGAAAACCTGGTTCGACGAGATAACCTCTCTGTGGCTATCGACACCGTAAAAGGCGGCGCTCGCGTATTGCAAACCACTTCTGTTTTGATGCGTACTGGCGGCCGCTGGCTGCTTGGCCACAGGCCACCCACGCCAGTGTTGCTACGCGAAACCTTTGAGCAGCTTGGCTCTACTTACATCAAGCTTGGCCAGTTTATTGCCAGCTCGCCTTCTATTTTTCCTGAAGAGTATGTGGAAGAGTTTCAAAAGTGCCTAGACGAAACCCCCACTTTGCCCTTTGCGCACATTAAAAGAGTAGTGGAAGAAGAGCTTGGCAAACCGCTTAGTGAATTGTTTGCTTGGGTGGATGAAAAGCCCTTAGCCTCGGCTTCTATTGCACAGGTGCACGCCGCGCGCTTGAAAAACGGCGCTGATGTGGTGCTGAAAGTGCAAAAGCCTGGGGTGCGCAACACCTTGCTCACAGATTTTAACTTCATTTATTTCGCCACACGGGTGGTGGAGTTGGTAACGCCAGGGTTATCGGCCTCTGCCATTTCAGGCGTTATCGACGAACTGCAAGGTTCTATGTTGGAAGAGTGTGATTTCATTCAAGAAGCCAACAACCTCGAGCAGTTTAATGAGTTTTTGGCTAGCACTGGCAACACCAGCGTGGTGGCACCGCGGCCGTATCGCCAATACAGCACCTCTAAAGTGCTCACTATGGAGCGCTTCTACGGCGTGCCCATGACAGATTTAGAAGTGCTCAAGAAGCACGTGGATAACCCCTCCGATGTGCTCATCACAGCGCTAAACACCTGGTTTATGAGCCTTATGATGTGCGACTTTTTCCACGCGGATTTACACGCAGGTAACCTCATGCTGCTTGAGGACGGCCGTGTGGGCTTTATCGATTTCGGCATGGTGGGCCGCATACGCAAAAACATGTGGCAAAGCATGAGTGGCTTCTTAGAAGGCATCGGGCAGGGCGACGCACGCTTGCTGGCGCAATCCATGGCAGAAGTAGGCATGACGAAAGATGAAGTGGATATTGATGCGCTTACCCGTGATATTGAAAAGATGCAGCATCAGCTAGAAAACGTAGACCCAGCGGCGCTGCTTGAAGGCGATAGAAACGACCGTGAAGTAAACCGCCTGCTCATGGATCTCATCAACATTGGTGAAGGCCATGGCATTCGCTTCCCGCGTGAGTTTGCGTTGCTGTTGAAGCAATTCCTGTATTTCGACCGCTACGTGCAAGCCTTAGCGCCCGATATGGATATGTTTGCCGATGAGCGCCTAGATATGTTTGGCGCCGTGGACGATATCGTGGGCTTGCTTGAAAGCGACGACGATCTCTTTAGCTAACCTGCGCCCATAAAAAAGCGGTGCCGGCTCTTATGCAGCCGCACCGCTTTTTTGTGCCTGGCGTTTATTACTGCGCGTCGATGGCAAGGCCTGTGTGCTTAGCGCCCTCAGGGCCAAATAAATATAAGTAAGCGGGCATAATTTCTTCAGGAGTTTTACGCGTGAGCGGGTCTTCGCCGGGGTAGGCTTGCGCACGCATATCGGTGCGGGTGCCACCAGGGTTAATGCTGTGCACGGTAATGTTACCGGTGTTTTCTAACTCATCTGCTAGCACTTGCATGAGGCCTTCGGTGGCAAATTTGCTCACCGCATAAGCGCCCCAAAACGCACGGCCTTTGCGGCCCACGCTAGAAGAAGTAAACACGATGCGCGCATCGTTAGAAGCACGCAGCATGGGCATTAAAGCACGGGTGAGGTAAAAGCCCGCGTTCACGTTCACTTGCATCACCGTATCCCAAGTGCCTTCGTCGTAATTCTCAATGGGCGTGATGTTACCGAGGGAAGAGGCGTTGTGCAGAATGCCATCTAACTGCGGAAATGCTGCGCCGAGCATGTTGCTGAGCTCGAGGCATTGGTCTGGTGTTACCACCGCCAAGTTCATGGGCACAATGGCTGGCTGCGGGCCGCCGCGTCGCTCAATTTCATCGTACACACGCTCAAGCTTCTCTGGCGTGCGGCCTAACAAAATAACGGTGGCGCCGTGCTCTGCGAAAGTAAGCGCTGCAGCGCGGCCAATGCCATCTCCCGCACCGGTTACTAAAATCACTTTGCCCTGCAAAGCGTTGTCGGGGCATTCGTATGCTTGAGCGGCGGCTGAAATTGCGGCCAAATCCATAACTATCACCTTAATAAAAAAATAAAAACACTAGGCAGCGTACGCTAAAGCGCGCGTGCTTATTCACTTTCGTCGCTATCGTCTTCGTTATTGCGGCTTACCAAACCTAAACGCACCAATATTTCATGGGGGTGGTCGGCGTAGGCGTCGGCTTTCCAGCTGTAAGGGTCTTCGCCTTCGGCCAAATAGCCAAATGTTACCCCAATGGTGGCCATGTTGGCATTGTGGCCGGCTTGAATATCGCGCAGGTGGTCGCCCACGTAGCAGCAATCCACCGGGGCCACCGCCAGCTGGCGCGCTGCCATTAACAGCCCCTCAGGGCTCGGCTTGCGCTCTTCCACATGGTCGGGGCAAATTACTGGGCCTACGCGGTCGCTTAGGCCTAAATGTTGCAAAATAGGCACGGTAAAGCG
>Ga0079226_10000179_pt1 | contig 41052 bp, 46 predicted proteins | sample Poulit2014_FD_76345 | JGI IMG/M metagenome (GOLD analysis project Ga0079226, IMG submission 76345) | Agricultural soil microbial communities from Georgia to study Nitrogen management - Poultry litter 2014 | ecosystem: Environmental > Terrestrial > Soil > Agricultural land | place: USA: Georgia...
CAGTGGAGTCCGCATCCGGCGGCAGCAGATTCGACTCGGTCGAAATGGCATATCCGGGAAAGAGATCCCGCGTGATGTGGTAACGCGACGACACGATGAACTCCAAACGGTTGGCAGGCATTGACCCCACACCAACGGGTGGTGTGAGCACGACACGCGCCAACCGCGGCCGCCACATAGAACGAATGTTGAGTTATGACGCGTGACCCTGGGGGGCCGCTCCCTGTGGGAGGCACCGGCACGAACTCTGGGTTCGCTGGTGCGCTACCGCGACGCAGCACCGAATGACAAGCAACGGAACCGAACCGCTGTATGTCTATGTTTCTTACCGTAAGTCTTTGTAACTGTAACGTCAACAGGCACAGGGAAACTAGCCACAAATGCTTAACTACCAGCAGATACACAGCAACACTGATACGAACTGGTACATTCAGGTACATACCACGTCAACAGAGAAGAGCTTCTACATGACCTCTCCGAGCCCCGAAGCGCTCCAGCACGGCACGAGCGCGCAGGTGATCGCACGGCATATCCGCAACGACATCGAGTCCGGTCGCTTGCAGCATGATCAGCAGCTCCCACCCACATCACAACTCGCTGCGGAGTGGGGAACATCCACTACCACCGTGTCCCGAGCTATGAACCAGCTCTCCGAAGAAGGGATTGTGATCAACCGGCACGGAGCTGGACGGCTCGTGAATCACCCAGCCAGCAGGGATCATCCCGAACGCCTCCGGCCACAGGTGATCCTGATCGGTGGGTTCGCCGGATCCGGTAAGACGGAGCTAGCTCGAATCTTAGCCAAACAAACCCGCTGGGCCATGCTCGATAAAGACACCACGACACGAGCTGTGGTCGAATCCGCCCTGGACACGCTCGGAATCTCACCTCACGATCGTGAGTCCGACGCTTACCTCTCCACCATTCGTCCCGCTGAGTACGAGGCATTGCTCGCGGCGGTCGCAGAGAACGCTGAGTGCGGAGTCTCCGTCATCGCGTCGGCACCGTTCATTCGCGAATTAGGAGACAAATCGTGGTGTGACCGAGTGTCCGCAACCTTGGACAGCATCGGCGCTGACCTGCATGTTGTCTGGGTTCGTACCAACGCCGAGTCCATGCGGAGCTACCTTGTCCGGCGCGGAGCCGCACGTGATGCGGGGAAACTCTCTGATTGGGAAGGCTACCTCGCGCAGATCGACCTAGATTTCACTCCGAAAGTGCCGTATCGAGTTGTGGAGAACAACACCGACAGCCGTCCACTCCAGCAACAGGCCGCTGAGTTGTTGAGTGAGGTGCAAGCATGATCAGAGGAATCATCCTATACGGCCCCCCAGCCTCGGGGAAAGACACCATCACCACCGCACTTGGTGGCAAGTTTGCGATGGTGCCACGACTCAAGGCTGGACCCGGCCGAACTATCGGATATCGCATGGTCACCGACGAAGATCTAGCCGCATTGCGAGCCACTCCTGGCGCCGTGCTCTGGGAAACTCAGCGGTACTCAGCGAACTACATGCTTACTAAAGCTGACGTACTCGCCACAGCTGAGTCTGCAATCCCGGTAGTACACGTAGGAGAAACCACCGCAATCGACGCGGTTACCCACGGCGTTCCTGAGCTCTCCTGGAGAATAGTGGAACTGCGGTGTGCTCGCGATGTTGCTATCGAACGGATCGCCGCACGGTCTACTGAAGACGATGCCGAGCGGATCGCCCGCTACGACGACACGCCGTATCTAGAACATGCGGACCTCGTGCTCGACACAAGCGCCGCATCGCCGACAGAAGCGGCACGACAGATCATTCGCACCATCGCCCCGTCGATTGTAGTCCCTGCTCCCACGTTCCAAACTTCACAGGAATCCGTCGATCGTGAGACAACCGTGCGCTATGCGGCAGCACTCGCAGAGAGTTGGGTTCCATATGTGCTGGTCAACGGACCAATGGGACGCGGTGAACATCTGGGCGACACGCAGCGGGCCACGAACCTCGACCTGTGGGTACGTACTACCTCGCCGCGCCGAATCATCGCTGCCTGCTGGACGGATACCGACCTCGCCGACGCACACGACCGTGGTGTCCAACCACTGGTGATGCTGCAAGCCACCAACGAACGCATACTCGACTGGGAACTGCGCCAGCTCCCTACCGAGACGTGGATATACGCCAACCCTCGTTACAGCGCAACACTGGCACCAGAAGACATCGCCGCATACAACGTCGCGGGCGTGAAACTCTCCAAAATAACTCTCGATCACCTACGAGCCATGCGAGCTGCGAATCCCAGATCGATGATCCTGCACGGCTCGTCACGGGATATACAAGCCAGTCTTGACGCTGGCGCAGACCTCGTGACAGCGCCGCCGTTAGCTGCGGCCGTCCCGGCTGGGTTGCCATGTGGCGGGCTCCTCGCATTACAGGAGTGGATCAACGAGGCACAAGCCAGGCTCGATGCCCAGCCCAGTCACAATGCTCGCGTCAAGTTGATCACTCAAGAAGCGGCACGCCCCCTCGGACAGACGTAGCGCACGGGCAACAGTCACGTTGAGCCGACATACCGTGAACTATACGTAGAAAAACTCGCAAGTTTAGGTTAGGGTTCTTCCGAATCAGATGAGCAGCGAGGAGGTCAGCATGACCAGCATGACAGCAATGGGGATGTCATACCGGCCCGGTGAGCTGCGAAAAACAGTGAAATCGGGGGAAACTGTCGAGCTGACATTTCACGGGCACCCCTACGCCACAGTCGTGCCGACCGAGCTATGGGAACGCGCACAAGCTGCGCTCGCACGCGAACAGGCCTACGAACAGCAGAAAGAGGAGGCGGCATGAGGTGACGTGGGTGCGTCGAGTGCAGCGATATCCGCGAACACTCGCCCTGGAAGACACCCAATATTCGCCGTAGCGGCAGAACACCGACAACCGTGGATAGTAATAGGACCGGGGCGCTGAAATTCAGTCTGACACCTGACAGCGCTCCCGGCCCACTAGAAGACTCCTCGTAGCTCACCAGCCCGAAGTCTGTTTTCTATGGTAGCAACCTGGTTGCTAAACCACTAGGTGACTGGGGCTTGGCTCACGAGGGGCGAACCGAAAGGGCTTCCCTGTGAGCAGCGAAAACACCACGCCGATCAAAGTCGGCCTAACGCAAGCAACCAGTGTGGGATTGTCCCCTCGATGGGTGCACTACAGCGGAGTCTCCGAACGCGCCTGTGCACTCGCGGAAGTGCTCACCGACATCGCCACGATGAACACTCACGGCGACAACGCGATCGAGTTGGACCGTGAACTACTGGCCTATCTCATCGGCGCACACGCCAACCGCACCAGCCGACCACTCACTGAGCTGACTGATGCGGGTTTCTTAGAGATTTACACCGGACAGGCAACCCCGGAGGGGAAACGTCCCGACACCTTCCTGATCAATCTCGAAGCGCCGGCCGAGTACACCGGCCCCCGCAATCTCACCGAGGTGTACGCACAGTTCATTGCCGACCGCGACGCGGCCTACCAAGCCGTCCGCGACCGTGGGAAACGTCCTCGATCTGGGCAAGTGTCCATCCCACGCAGCCATTACAATCGCGCAGCGTTTTCGCAGGTCAACCCTGACAAACAAAACGTTAGCCAGGGTTCCGAGCCAGGCGACCCGAACGTTAGCCAGGGTGCGTTTTCGCAGGTCAACCCTGACAAACAAAACGTTAGCCAGGGTTCCGAGCCAGGCGACCCGAACGTTAGCCAGGGTGCGTTTTCGCAGGTCAACCCTGACAAACAAAACGTTAGCCTGCCGCGCGCGCGTCGATCTGATTCCTCCTCCCTCCGGTCGGAGGAAGACCGGAGGGAGGAGAGAGACAGCGAGCCCGAGGCCGGGCGCTGGCAGGCGCCCGGCACGGGCAGCGTCGAGGATGAGGCGGCTGGTGTTGCTCGTGATTTGGTGATGCGTATCCCGTGGCAAGCGTGGCAGGAGCATACGGGGAAGGAGCTGGTGCTTGTCGTGGATGATGAGGATCAGATCGCTCAGGCCGTGGCGGAGGCGATCCGTGCCGGGCGTGTCACTGCGGAGCAGGCCGAGCAGATCCTGCCGGCGGCGTTGGTCGAGGCGACCAATAATCCGGTGAGTTTCCTGGTGGGCGCGTTCAAGGGTAAGAAACTGGCCCGGTGGGTGCGGTCCACGCAGGTGGTGGACGTGTCCCAGCGCGCGAACACGTTGCCCTTCCCCGATGTCGCCGCCAGCACCCCTCAGGACGGCCACAATACCGTCTCAGAGTCTGCTGTGGCTCCGAATGGCGATTCCTTGGGGGTTGGTGCCGAGTGGCCGGAATGGTGCGGTGAGTGCGGCGATCAGGACCCGCGGGCGGAGTTCGTGGCCACGCTGCGCCGCGTGCCCGGCGGCGAGGGCCGGATGCAACGGTGCCCGGCTTGTCACCCCGACCCGGACCATACCCAGGCTGCATAACGCTCTATTCGCTGAAGCGCCCGAACCAGACCCAAGACCCTGGTTCGGGCGCGACACAGAAAGGACTCTCCATGTCACTGGCCATCGTGCCCGAACCGGCTGGCCCCAGCGAACACCCGGACCAGCACGGAGCGACACCGCCGCATCATCAGCAGGCGGAGCAGGCCGTGCTGGGCGCGCTGATGCTCAATCCCGATGTGCACGCCGAAGTGGCGGAACTGATCGGTCCGGAGGATTTCTACCGGCCCGCGCACCAAGCCCTGGCTGCGACCATGTGGCGGCTGGCCAACCGGGACCAACCCCTGGATGCGATCGCCCTGTCGGATGCGCTGGACGCGTCCACGCTGTCCCGGCTCGGCGGGGGCGGGTATCTGCACACGTTGATGCAGGCCGTGCCCACCACCACCAACGTGGACTACTGGGCCGGCATTGTCGCCCGCTACGCCCGCCGCCGTGCCGCGATCGAAACCGGGCACCGGCTGGCCCAGATCGGGTGGGAACACCAGCCCGACGACGACCTCGCCACCCTGCACGAACGGGCCCACGCCGCGATCGAGCAGTACGAGAACACCACCACCACAAGCCAGGCCGGCCCCGAGGGGATCGGAGCCGATTTCGATGCGTGGTTCGCGGCCAAACTCGACGGGCAGCCGCCGAAAGCGCTGACCACCGGGTTACGGGACCTGGACGCGATGACCGACGTGCGGCCCGGCGAACTCCTCGTGATCGCTGCCCGGCCCGCGGTCGGCAAAACCCTGGTCGCGTTGAAACTGGCCCTGCACACCGCCCGGGCTGGCCAGCCCGCGCTGTTTTTCAGCTTGGAGATGTCTCGAGATGAGCTGCGTGATCGGATCGTGGCCGCGCTGTGCAACGTCGATCACAACCATCTGCGCGACAAACAACTCGAGCCCGATGAGCAGGCCCGCATCCAGGCCAAACGCGACGAGATCCGCGAGTTGCCGTTGTATGTGGAAGACGCCACCAGTCTGACCATGGCCCAGATCAGCGCCACCGCCCGGCACTACCGCCGCCGGCATGGGATCGAACTGGTCACCATCGACTACCTCGGCTTGCTGCAGCCCGACACAGCCAGCCGCGATGCCACCCGCGAACGGCAAGTCGCCGAAATGTCCGGCGGATCCAAAACCCTGGCCAAACAGTTGGAGATCCCCGTAGTGCTGGTGGTCCAAATCAACCGCGGTCCCGAACAACGCAGCGACAAACGACCCCAAATCTCGGACCTACGCGAATCCGGAGCGATCGAGGCCGATGCCAACCAAGTCTGGCTGCTGCACCGGCCCGAACTCACCGCCCCCGACGACGAGAAAATGCGCCCCGAGAACCATCCCGGCGAAGTGCAAATCATCGTCGCCAAAAACCGCGGCCGCAGCGACGGCAGCGCCTGGTTCGCCTTCCGCGGCCGCATGCAAGACATCGGCGACCTCAGCAGCTAACCCCACCCACAGCACCGCCTGGTGTTGCCGTATGCCCGCCCGGGCGGGCTGGCGCGTCTCAGCCCTGCCCGGACGGGCACACAGCCCGACACAGCGGCACACAACGGCGAACACGGTGTGAGGTCGGACTGTCGGCGGGAAACCGCGAAACCAGCTCAGCAGCCGTTGTCGCCAGCGCGCGGGCCTAAGCGGCGCGACGCGCGACGCACGCGCGCGAGGCACCACACGAAACCCCAGGTCGCAGACTTACGCAGGAAACCGGGCGCTGCCGGGGAAACCGCCCCTCGGAAACCCGGGAAACCTCGACGCAGAGTAGTCGCACACGGGCTTGTCCAGTGGGCATCCGGCTGGACATCTCGGTGGGGTGCCTACGCGTGCGCTCTCGTGCGCATTCGCGTAGGACCCCCTCGAAGCTCGGGCCGATCACGGCGCCATTGGACAAGTCTTGGACAAAGCACCCCTGGGAGGAGGCCGAACCAGCGGGACGCGAGACGCGACTCGACCGACAGTAGCGGTGGCGCTCCCCTGTCGGAACGTCAGAACCCGACCGCACCCCAGTGGATACCTCGCCTTGAGCGCCAACCGGAGTACCCGGACAGCCCTGACGGCACCCCAACTACTGCCCCCAGTTGGGGTGCCTCGTTAGACCCCGAAATGGGGTACTTACCCAACCCCACACGGAACCCCGCACTGGGGTGGTTATGCCACCCCAACCGCAGCGGCATAACCACCCCAGTGAGACACCCCGACTCGGGGCCTCCTTGAAGCCCCAATTGCACCACCCCAAAAGTCGGGTTGACCAGCACAATTGGGGTGGTAATCCAGGGGAGGAAGTGGGGTAGTTGAGATACCCCACTTTGGGGTTCCTATTGGGGGCGATCCCGGCCGCTCGGGCGACCGTTTCGTGCGGCACGTCGATGTTCGCCGCGCCTCCCACGAGCACCCACGGAATCTGCTGTTGCGGTATGCGAGTTCAGCTTCGGTTGCGTTTCCGTTTTCGTTTCTTGGCCCAGTCGGCCAGTGCTTCGTCGAGGACCTGCTGGGGACGCAGCCCGTCCTCGTCCCAGGCGTCGGTCAGCACCTGGTCGTGTTCGGCGAGCACTCGCACGGTGATGGGGCGGCGTTCCGGACCGGGAGGACGCCCGGGCCCCCGGCGAGGAGTCTCCGTGGTGGTGTTCCGGCGTGTGGGTTCGCTTGCGTCCCCGCCAGTGTTGTCGCGGGCGTTTCGGCTGTCTGGATCGCTGTGGGAAAGGCCAGCGGGAGAACCAGCTTTATCGGCGGCGTTTCCGCCATCGGTATCACTGGCTTTCCCGCCAGCGTTCCACATGTCGTAATCACTGGTGTGATCGCTGGGGGTATCGCTGTCGTTTCCACTGTCGTCAATACCAGCTTTATCGCTGGTGTTTTCAACTGTGTTTTCGCTTGCGGAAATGCTGGCGGGATCGGTGTCGGCGTCGCCGGCACGTTTGAGTGATTTCCGCTGCTCAGCTCGGTCCATCAGGCCTGCCATCACATCCTCCTGGCGATTTCGTTGAGTACGGCGGTGTAGGCACGGGTCACGTCGCGGCCGTCGCTTGTTGTGGCATCGGTGATGGGGACGCTGCCGCCGCGTGCTTCCTGGCGGATGACTCGTCGGGGCACGACGACGGGGAGTACGAGGTCGCCGAAGTCGTCGTGCAGCGTCTCGTCGTATAACGCGGCCAGTTTCGTCCGTTGTGCCACGACATTGCGGACCACACCGAGTTCGGTGACGGAGCTGCCGGACTGGGCGAGCACCTTACGGGTGCGGCGAGCATCCCGGACACCGATGAGTCCGTCCTCGTCGAGTGTGGCCGGATACAGCACGTGCGAGGCGGCAACCATTCCCGCACCGACGAGTTTCCCGCCGGCCCGTGGCGGCAGGTCGATCAGTACCAGGTCGTAGGAGTCGGTGACACCGGTCAAACTCGAGGCGAGACGTTGTTCCAGGCCGGTGGCGGGATCGGTCTCTCGGTGGGCCAGGGCCCGTTCGGCAGCGAGCACATCCACGGTCGTGCCCCACGCGTCCCCGGCGGGGCGGATTGCTTGTGCGGCTAACCCGGCGAGTTCCGGCAGCTCATCGGGATCGGCGGTCGGGTCGAGATACAACAGGTCGTTGACCGAGAACTCGCCCTTCTCGGCATCGAGTTCGGCTGTGAGGGTGGCGCGCGGGTCGAGATCGATCGCCAGAATGCGGTGTCCGTGGGCGGCCATGACCGCGATCAGCCCGCCGGCCAGGGCGGATTTGCCAACCCCGCCCTTCTCGCTGTCGATGGCGACTACGGGGGTGGTGGTGGGATTCCACGTCAGAGTCATGTCGCCGCGCTGGTGGTCGATGAGGTCCCAGGCGGCGGTGGGGTGCTGTAGGGGCATGGGGGCATCCTCGCTTACCGGCGGGCAGCCATCAATGACGCCATCGATTCTGTCAGCGTTTCCGTCATATTTTCCGCTTACGGAAATTCACCCGGTCAGAGTATCCCATTTTTCCCATCATGCGGGGTATACTGCGACTATGAGCGCAGCAGAGGGGTACGAACTCGTGGACGTGACTACCGTGGATGATCGCCGCCGGGTCGTACTCGGCAAAACCACCGCGACGCCGGGTGGACGGTATGCGGTCTATGTCCATGACAACGGGAACGTGCTACTGGTACCCCAGACACCGCGCTCATCCCCAGAATGACAACGCCGGACGGCGCGGCACCGCCTCCTACAGCACGCCGCGACCGCCCGGCATCCAACCACAGAGATTGGAGTCCCCAGTGTCTCACCCACTTGGAGCGCTCTGGGACAGCGCGCCCGCGATCTCGCTCGAGCAACTGCGTGAAGCCGCGTTGCGTGCCGCGCTCGACGCCCTCGCCAACCAGCAGTATGTCAGCGCGGCGGCCGAGCTGGAGGCCTCTCGTGACGCGGCTCGGGTACTGGCTCGGATGTTGCAGCATGTCGACTCGGCCGCGGAGGCGCACCAGCTGGCCAACCTCGACCAGACCGGGGCGTGGATGCAGCAGGCCCGCGACGCTGCTGCACCCACCCCGGCGCCGGTGATCACACTGCGCCTGCCCCCGGTTATGGCCGCGTGACCAGTACCAACGAGCACGAAAAGGAGGAGAGCGCATGTATTGCGTGTATGCCACGGAGCAGGGTGTCGATCTGACTGGTGAGGTGCAGTTGGGAACGCGGCAGGAGATGGAGCAGGCCGTGGTCCGGATGATGTGTCTGGCGCGGCATGAGGCGCAGTTGACCGGCATGCCGCTGTCGCAGTACACGGTCGATGTCGATTGGCACGGACTCGACTGTCGCACGGACTACGGCGTCGAGCGGGGACTCGACTCTGGTTGCGAGACGATCGAAACGCGCAGCGTCGCGTGATCAGCGGTGTCAGTGGTCCGGCTGCCTCTGGGTGGCCGGGCCACTGTTGTGTTGGTATAGCGGAGTTCAGAGTTTTCGGTTGGGAACCCCAAGTGCTGAGCAACACGCCGAAGGGTTCCCAACCGTTCAATGGGCGTGTTGATAACAAACGATAGTCTGGTGCCCTCTCGTGTGGACATCAGTGCTCCGCAACAAGGTGGCGTCAGCCCTCCGGGCTGGCGAGGATCGCAACGGCGGCGTGGCCTGCTACGGGATGGCCTCCGACGACCCGTGGCGTCAGCCCTCCGGGCTGGCGAGGATCGCAACATCGCGGGCAATACGATGCCGCCCACCACTCGGTGGGGTGGCGTCAGCCCTCCGGGCTGGCGAGGATCGCAACGAGCACTGGCATTTGAACATGTCAGCCCCGGTAACGGTGGCGTCAGCCCTCCGGGGCTGGCGAGGATCGCAACGCAGCGCACGGCGCTATGTCGCTGGAGGATGCGGCGTGTGGCGTCAGCCCTCCGGGGCTGGCGAGGATCGCAACCGATTCACCGGTGTACACGGTGAGCTGTCCGTCGGGGTGGCGTCAGCCCTCCGGGACTGGCGAGGATCGCAACTCGGCAGTCACGGACTCCGGAGTGTCGGTCGTGTGGGTGTGACGTCAGTCCTCCGGGCTGGCGAGGATCGCAACCCCCTAGGCTGCATAACTACCTATACGGCGAAGTTCCTGGTGACGTCGGCCCTTCGGGCTTGGTAAGGATCGCGGTTGTGTTAGCGTATCGTTTCAATGTGAACACGAATTGTGATTACATTTGTGAGTGGGGATGGGCAGTGTGGGCTACTTGGATGTGGCATGACGTTGTTGTCTGATGGCGCTGGCTCTGTGGGGCGGTGAGGAATGCAGCGCTGTGCACTGTGCTGAGTGCGATGTGGTTGCTGTGGTGTCGGTTTTTGTCGGTGGGGGAGTTTACGGTGCGTTCGACTGCAGCGGGCTGCCGTAACGGAGGGGTGTATGTGGGCGCATAGCTGTAATGAGCTGGGGGATCGTCAGGGGCTTGCGGAGCATGCGCGGTCGGTGGCGGATCTGGCCAGCTGGTGTGCAGGGGCGGCAGACAAGATAGGCCCGAGAGGGGCTTCGAGTGTAGCGCGGCGGGCGTCTGTCCGAGAACCAAGGTTCTAAGACACGTGGCGCGTGCCGGCATCCGCTGTCAGTTTCCGAAGTCGTGTGCACGGGTGAGCTGGGGTTGTGGTGGCTCGTGCAGACGAGTTCGGAAGTCCGGTCTGTCCGGACTGGGGTCTGAGTAGCAGCCGTACAGGATCCTCCGCTAAGCGCGACTGCTGTGTGGGTGGTGTGTGCTGGCAACAGGTGCTGGGCAATGGCAGAGTCGTTTCCGGTCCTGCGTTTCCCGCGGTGGGTCGGGACACTGTTTACTGCGGCCATTCTGTCCGGCCGTGTTTCTCCCTGCGGGGTGGGACCGACGTGAGGGGGCGAGCGGTTCATACGGTGTCTGGGGGTTCGAGGAGTTGGAGGATGCAGCGGTATTTGCCGATCCAGATTTCGTCGCCGTCGGCGAGGGTGGCGTGGCTGGCCCGGGTGCGGTTGACGTAGATTCCGTTGAGGGAGCCGACATCGATCAGGGTGTAGTGCCCAGTGGAGTCGCAGATGAGTTCGGCGTGTCGGCAGGAGATGGTGGGCTCGTCGATGGTCAGGTCGCAGTCGTGGCCGCGGCCGATGGTGGTGCGGGCGGCGTCGATGGTGACCGGGTGTGCGGCGGGGTGGCTGCGTGTGGGCTGCAGCACCGCGCTCGGAGTGTGGGTGCATGTTGCGGGCGGAGGGGGCATTGGCACTCCCAGCGTCCGTGTTGGCCGCGCCAGCCGGGCTGCGGCTGGCGCGGGGGTGGTGACTGTCCGGGTCCGGCGAGTCCCGCCGGATTGGGGGCGCACCGACGGGACTCTGGGCGGCGGGGATAGGGCCGCCTGCCGGCGAGGGTAAGTGCCGTGCAGCCCCCGCGCCACCCTTGCGGGCTCACTCATAAGGGTGGCTCAGGTGGTCTCTGCCCGCGCTCGCCGGTCCCGTCGGGGCGGTGGTGGGTGGGGGTGACCATGCGCGCGGGTAACGGGCGGTGATCTACTGGTTGTTGTTGGTGTCGTGGTGTGGAGCGTGTCGGTAGGCGCGGTTACGGCTGCGGAGGATGCTCGCTCCGACTACGGCCGAGCTGAGTGAGCCCAGCATGATGCCCACTTTGACGTGGTCGTGGTGCGGGGAGCCTGGGTCGAAGGCGAGCTCGCCGATCAGTAGGGACACGGTGAATCCGATCCCGGCAAGGGCGGCGACCCCGAGCACGTCGACCCAAGCGAGGTCCTCATCGAGATCAGCGCGGGTGAAAGTCGCCATGAGGTAGGTCGCGCCGACGATGCCGAGTATTTTACCGGCCAGTAGGCCAATGATGATGCCGAGCGTGGCGGTGTCGGTGAGTGCATCGGCCAGGCCGCTGAGGCCGCCGATGCTGACCCCGGCAGCGAAGAACGCGAACACGGGCACGGCCACGCCAGCCGAGAGGGGCCGAAGCCGGTGTTCGAGATGTTCGGCAAGGCCCGGGCCCGCCTCGGGCCCGCCGTGCTGTTCGCTGCGCAGCACGGGGACGGTGAACGCCAGCAGCACCCCGGCGATCGTGGCGTGCACCCCGGAGGCGTGCATCAGCGCCCAGGCTACCAGCGCGAGGGGCAGCAGCAGCCACCAGGAGCGGATCCGTAGCTGGACGGCCATCCCGAACAGAGCGATCGGGATGGCCGTGAGTACCAGGGCGAGGAAGTTGAGCTGTGCGGTGTAGAATACCGCGATGATCGTGATCGCGAACAGGTCGTCGGCGATCGCGAGGGTCAGCAGGAACGTCCGCAGGCCATGCGGCAGGTGACTGCCAATGATGGCCAGTACGGCCACGGCAAAGGCAATGTCGGTCGCGGTGGGGATCGCCCAGCCCGCTAGCGCCCCGCCCGGGCCGAGGACACTGGTGGCGACATACAGCAGCGCGGGCACCGCCATGCCGCCCACGGCGGCAATCACGGGCAACGCGGCACGGCGTGGGTTCCGCAGATCGCCGGCGACGAATTCGCGTTTCAGTTCCAGACCGACCACGAAGAAAAAGACCGTTAGCAACCCGTCGGTGGCCCAGGTTCCGATCGTCAGATCCAGCTGCAGACTGCTGGGCCCGATCGTCGTGTCCCGCACCGCCGTGTAGCTGGCATGCCAGGGGGTGTTGGCCCACACGATCGCGAGCACCGCCCCGGCGAGCAGCAGCATCCCCCCGATGGTTTCCTTGCGCAGGATGTCGGCGATCCGGGAGGTCTCGGCCCGGGATCGGCGTGCGAAAAGTGGGTTGCGTACCATGATTCCCTTCACGATTCTGACTGCCCGCTGCCGACCAGGCCCTTCCGAGGGGCCACTGTACCGGCACGCGCCCCGACTCAGAGCGGGAAGAGGTGCCCGAACTCATCCCGCACAGTGGCCATGGCCCACCCCGTCCCGTGGGACACGGAGTTCACACCGGCTGGGACTCGTGCAGCCTCGCGCGGACAGCACGAGGGTGGTGCCCGCCAGGATGGACGCATGCGGAGGCCCGTGGGCTGTGGGGAACACGCCCCTGGTCCGAGGGCGTCTGTGCCGCCGGCCGCGTTGGGGTTAGGGCTCCCCGGCCAGTGACACGGTCGTGGTCTGGCCGCCCGGCGGTGGGCCGGCCTCAGCGGCAGGGGCGTCTCCGGCGGGTGCCGAGCCGGGCTGTTGTGCCGAGCTCGACTCGGTCTCGGCCGGTTGGTCCCGGGCAGGGTCGGTGAAAAACCACGCGCCGATCGGTGGGTTGGTCAACCACCGGGTGGCCCGGCAGACCCAGTCGCGGGACAGCAGCAGGGTCAGTGCGATACCGCTCAGGATCACCAGCACGGTGCCCAGGGGACCGTCGACGCTGTCTAGGAACGGCGAGTCCCGTAACGGGAAGATGAGGACCGCGTGCAGCAGATACACCGTCAGGGAGTTCTTCCCGATGTCGGTCCACCAGTGCCGTTTCTGGCTTGTCACGAGCATGAGGGCCAGCAGCGTCAATGCTGCGGCGGTGAGGAACAGGACCCGCAGGATCACCCCCTGTAGGTCGCTGCCCCCGTGGGTATCGTAGCTGGCCGAGGCATACAGCACGGAGGGATCGAGTTTCGTGTGGCCCGCGATCGCGACCCCCAGGCCGGCAAGCAGCACCAGATAGCCCACATACCGGAAACGGAATGCCCGCAGTGTGGCGAGATGCTCCGGGCGGATCACCAGGCCCAGCACGAAGAACGGCAGGAACGAGAGCACGCGGCCCCAGCTCAGTGTCTTGTCCAGATCCGGGTCCAGCGGGGCGATCAGCGAGACTGCGATCGCGAACAGCAGCGGATAACGTAACGCCGTCAGTAACGGAGTCGCCAGGCGCCACAGGAACAGCGCGAGCAAAAACCACAACGTCCAGAACGGGGTCCACAGGTGAAAGTCGAACTCGTCACCGTCCACCAGCACCGGCAACACGGTGTGCATCGTCTGGAAAATCAGGTACGGAAATAATACGGCGCTCAGTAGGCGACCCAATTGCCGTGGCTTGTTCGCGAACGACCGGGACAGGTAGCCCGAGACAGCCACGAACGCCGGCATGTGGAACGAGTAGATCCAGAGATAGAGTACCTCGCCACTGGTCGAGCTGATCATGTTCAGCAGATGACCGACGACCACCAGCGTGATCAGCAGGGCGCGCGCGTTGTCGATGGCAGGATCGCGTGAGGAACCCTGCGTGGCGGCCACCGCCTGGGTAGCTCCCTGGCTCATCCGTTCGGTCCTTCCTGGCTCGCTCGGTTGCTCATGCGGCACCGGGACCCACGGCGGGCAAGCGCGCGCCAGCTCGTTCCACCAGGAACTCACTCGCCCGGTCGACCACCCGCCCGGAGGATACGGGATGGTCGAGCGTCCTCGGAGACCGACTCGCGCGGGCCCGGCATCGACCGGTACGAGCCATCTGTCCTCACGGACTGGCACCAGCGACCAGCATCAACAGCACCGACACCACCACCTGCCCCAGGCCGATACATCCCCCTGCCACGGCCATCCCATCCAGCCGATACTGGCGGTCAGTGCCCATCGAAACGGTGGCACACACCACCGCGGCCCCCGCGATCGGGGCACCAAACGCCGGCACCAGCCAGCTCACCACCCCACACATCAGAGCCGCAGGCCCCAACCAGGCGCGCTTGCCTGGACGCAGTCGAGTCGGGATCTGCCGCCGCACCACCATCGGGTACCAACCTACCGCGCACACGCGGGGTCACTCCCGACGCTGTATCAATCCTGCTCAATCTCGTGGTTGTCGAGGAGTGTTCGGCCGTGGGTGTAGGCCTCGCGGAGGTCGTGGCCGCGGTAGGTGCGGCAGGCGATGGCTTCGAGTTGTTGATCGGCGTTGACGGCGACGGTGTTGTCGAGTGTGGTGAACAGGGGCTCGTCGGACAGGGAGTCGCCGTAGGCGACGCAGGCGGTGGTGGCTAGTCCGCGGCGGGCGCGTTCGGTCTCGGTGAGTTGGATCTTGTCGGTGGGGGTCAGGATTCCGCCCGGGTCGATCGGGGTGGTAAACGGCAGTGGTGGGAAGCGGGAGGCGTGGATGATGTGGAGCCCGCGGTTGTAGAGGTGATGGGCGAAAAAGTCCGGTGACATGCTGATCAGCATGGCCGTTTCGCCGCGGTCGGTGATGTCGGCGCACACCTCCTCGATGCCGTCGATCCAGGGGGCGGCGGCGACGACGTCGGCGACGAGGTCGTCGGTCAGTTCGTCCCAGAGCCGGTGAATGGCGACGGCGAACTCGGCGGTGGTGAGTTGTCCGGCGGCGAAGGTGGTCTCGAGGGTTTCGAGCGTGGCGGTGTGGCCGAGGCGGCGGCTGATTTCCCGGCTGGCGGTGGTCTCGCGCAGCAGGGTGCCGTCCATGTCGAAAATGTGCAGTGCTGTCACGAGTCCGGTTCACCTCTGTCGCAGGGAGTAGGTAGCCACTGCGTGTTCACTGTCGCGCTCGGTGAACAGGTCGAGCACCATCCGCGTGGGTGGGAACAGTGGCTCGGGCAGAGCCTCGTCCCGAAACCAGTGCAGTGACGCGAACTCGTGCGGCGCGAGCAGCTCGGGCTCTCCCCGGAGTCCGTGGGCGACGACGGCCACGGTCACGTTGTGACCGCCCTCGGTACCAACGCCGAGAGCGACGACCTCGACCGTATCCGCCGTCAGCCCGGTTTCCTCGGTAAGTTCCCGCAGCGCGGCCTGCTCGAACGACTCTCCCGGATCGACGGACCCGCCCGGCAGACACCATGTGGCGGGCTCCCCGGGCTTGTCCCGCAGCCCCAGCAGCAGCTGCCCGTGACGGTCGCGCGCAACGACCCCGACTCCTACCGGCATGCCCTTGCCTCACAGCTCATGCGGGTAGAACGAGTGGCGCGTACCGCGAGCAAAACGTTGGCGCCGACAAGCCGGTCGGCGCCTGCTACTTGGGAAGCGAGTTCGTGATCTCCCGGATACTCGACGGTTTCGACCGAGCTGAATCCGGCGTCGGTGATGCGGTCGAGGTAATCAGCCACGCTCCAGCACTGCGCTCCCAACCGGTATTCGACCCGGCCCTGGGTGAAGTTGGCTTCCTTGCCCGCAGCGGCCAGGTCGGGGTGATACACCGTGAACACCAGCCGACCACCCGGTCGCAGTGCGCGGGCCGTGTCCCGCAGGGTGCTGTGCAGATCACTCAGGTGCTCACCGACCAGACAACACAACGCGCGATCGAACCGGGCTTCGGCGAACGGCAACCCTCGTTGCAGATCACCGGCCACCAGCCCAGCACGTGGGGCGCGGCGTTGAGCCACCCGCAGGATGCCCAACGAGAAGTCAGTACCCACGGGATAGGCTCCCTGCTCGTGCAGCCGGGTCAGGTAGCGGCCGGTGCCACACCCCAAGTCCAGCACCCGATCACCCCGCTCGACGCGCAACAGACCGAGCGCGTGACGAGCGTCCATCGCCACCACCGGATTCGGCGTGCGATCGTAACTGGCCGCCCACAAGTCATAGCCAGCACGCGGCTCGATCCGCACCCGTCGGGGAGTAACATTATCCACGTGGATCATGCTCTCCGCTCCGAGACAGCCGTGTCTACTCCGGGCGGGGAACGGACCACGGTCAGGGTTCGGGTGCGCTGCCGGGGATATCGGGTGTTCCGCGGGCAGTCGACCCGGTGGACGTGGATCGCGGCATCGGACGGGTGGGAGACTAGTGAGCTCGCGTATTCAACTGTCGTGTCAGTTTCCGAAGTCGTGTGCACGGGTGAGCTGGGGTTGAGGACACGCGTGCACACGAGTGCGGAAATCCCACTGGTCCGTGTTCCTGTGCACTAGCCTGCATTGTGTTCTGTGCCCGTGTGTACGAGGGCGAGGTTCGGCGATGAGCCAGTGGTGGTCGAGCGTGGTGTGGTGACTGCCTCGGAGCAGGCTTGGGCGACGGCAGTGCGCCGGGCGGAGGTGAAGAGTGCTGATTGTGCTGTGTGACGCGCAAGGATTGCTTTGGCCTATCTACCCGCCAGGGATATTGCGTGTGGCCGCTGCCAGTTGGTGAACCAACGAAGTAGGTACTCGGCCGGCCCGTACCGATGGTTGCGCAACCACCAGGCGGTCAGCGCAGCCTGACCAATGAAGACGATGATCGCGATAAGTAGCAGCAGCGGCGGCGAGACCTGGCCAGCCCATCCGAAGCCGACCCCGGTGAATAGTACGAGGCCGACAAGCGACTGGCCGAGATAGTTCGTCAGCGCAGCACGCCCGACCGGCACCAGGAAGCCACGCACCCGGGACATCTTCTGTCCGTGCATGATTCGTATGAGCGCCGCCACGTACGCCGCCGCCAGGAAGGGAGCGGTCGCAGTGCTGAGAGCGGTCGCCAACGTGTCTCCCGGTCCGCCCATCCACGCGAACACGATGCCGCCCGCGAGACCGACAGGGAAACCCACAAGCTGGATCCGGTGCAGCACGGATTCCGAACCGTCGAGGCCGCTGAGCAGGCGCCGGCGTGCAGCCACCATGCCCAACAGGAACACAGCAAGTGCGGTCGGTCCTTGAAGCGATGCCGATTGCAGGATCAGCAGGCCCAACCCGTCGAGGTGATGTCCGATGATGTCGGCGGGAGCGCCAAGCATGTCCCGAGTTTGTTGTGCGGCGGTACTCATTGCTTCGTTCTCACCCGGCATGAACGAGGAACCGACGAACGTAGAGGTGGCTACCAGGGAGGCGAGAATGACCACGTAGATCGTGCCCGCAGTGCGTAGCGCGGCGGTGTCGCTCGCGCGGTGCATCGCCAGCAACACCAGACCGACCACGGCATAGGTCGTCAGAATGTCTCCGCCGTACAGCAGCACGAGGTGTGCCATACCGATCACAAAGAGACCCGCGGTCCGACGAAGCATCCGCGGCACGAAGTCTCGGCCAGCGCTCCGGGCGGCATCCATCTGCAAGACGAAACTGTAGCCGAACAGGAATGAAAAGAGCAGATAGAACTTCATGGAGAACAACGCGTCGACGACGAACCGGATGGCGTCGTCGAACGCCGAGGAAAAGGCAGGGTCATTGACCAGGTTGCTCGGGTAAGCCGAGGCCATGAAGGTGATGTTGACGACGAGGATCCCCAGCAGAGCGAACCCACGGATAGCATCGACATCGTGGACCCGGCTGCGTGCTGAAACGGGAAGATCGGTCATAAGCGCTCCCCAAAAGTCATCACGGATCCCAGGCCTAATGCGCAGTTCCCGGATCGCAGGAACGGATTGTGTGACATGCCTATGACGGTACGGGCCGCAAATCACGACAAAAATGGTGTTCACCCCCCAGCCTGAGGTGGGGTAATCCCCACCAGACAGGCTTGCTGCGAGTCTGAGACTGGTGAGGTCTCATAATCGAGTGGCCTGAATTGTCCGGAAGAGGGGCTTGGGTGATCACTCGAAGTGGGTGGTCGGATAGGTGTTCCAGATGCCGCCGGCGGCCATTCAGCTGTTCATGTGGTTGTAGAGGGTGGTGCGGGCACTCCGTGCTCCTGTGGTCGCACGAGTACCTGCGTTAGAAGTGGCAGAGTCCGTGGGTGACGGCGTCGTCATAGCGGGTCAGGACGTGTGGGACGCGGCTGTGTTCGTGCAGGAACGCGGCCAGATCGGAGTGGATGCATCCGGCGAGAGTGAGGACGCATGGGTACTGTTGACAGAGTAGTCCACCCCTCTGCGCTGGTGCGCTGCTTGTCCGGGTAGGCAGTATCCTCAGCCGTATCATGTCGCCATTGCATACTGATTCGGTCGCTGAATCGCTGGGACCAGAGGTTCCTGCTCTAGCGGATTTCCCGACTCATCGTCAGCTGCAGCTGGTGTGGCGCTGGGCGCAGGAGGGCGCCGTGGAGTACCACCGCGGCGAGGCCCTCCGTGCATCGAGTGTCGAGCGGTTTCTCCATGCCGCTCGCGCTGAGCCGTGCCGGCGGATTCGTCGATCGGTGGGGCTGGACACGTTGCTTGCTGAACTGGGCGATGACGGTGTATATCATCTATCGTTTCTTGGGAAGCTTTGCTGCGGCGAATGCGCCAGCCACCTTGAGCAAGCTGGTACAGATAATGCGGAGCTGTACAGAACGACCTGCGATCCGACACGCGTTCCCCCTCGTCAACGGTGCCCCGAGTTTCCCTTGTGGCCCCCGTATCGAGGCGCTAAGACGATCGGGTCCGTGCGAGCTACCCTGATCGACACTCTCGGGCTGCGGTGCCACTGTTGCCAGAGCGGGTTCGGCAGCTTCGTCGACCATGACCACTTCACTGGAATCGTGCGCGGGCTCGTCTGTGCCGACTGCAACAGCCAAGTCGACAAGTGCCGCCATCTCAGTGGATGCCCGTTTGCGGACTACCTCAATGATCCTCCGGCCGAGTGGCTGGGCACCCGATACCCCGGACACCGGCCCCGACGAGGCTCCTCCAACCGAACAACGATCGAACTGCTTGGAATCGATCCCTTCTCTATCGGCTGGGAACGGAATCATCTCATCGGGGAGATTCAACGACTCATGCAGTACGTCAGCGACGAGGTACCAGCCGACCCGCAGTAATAATCCGTGTCGTAAGGCGTATGTCACCTACCGATGAGGAGCTCTGCCGGTGATGTCAGGGTTTGTAGCCGACGGCTCCGGCGATGCAGTGATCGACTCGGTCTGGGCCTGGTGCTCCTGAATGTGTCCCAGGGTGCAGAGTACGCCATCGCTCCTGGTGACGGCGCTACCAACGACCGGAGTTGCCTCGATGATCATGGTCGTCATGACCAAAACAGCAACACGCTGACCTCCAGGAAAGCAACACCTTGCCCCTCAGGACAGTTTCAGGAGTACAGGGCGAGGTAGGGGTGGGTTAGGTCCCAAGGAGGGCCTACGTCGGCGGGGCTGGGGTCTGTCTGGTCGGCTTTGGGGAGGAGACGCAGGAGATGCCGCAGCGGCCGACGTGGGCCCTGCTGACAGGGTACTCGGTTCGTGGTGTTTCGTTCGCGCACGGTGGGGTCGGTGGTGTGGCGCGGGATCGGATACGGATCAGGGCTGGTCACGATGGGTGGCCTTGAGTACCGAACATCGGGTGAATTGTGCGGTGCACGCGGGCGTGACTGTGGTGTGTCGTGTAGTGAGGACGGTGCGTATTTTTGCTTGGCGAGGGGAATGACGGGAGTGGGCACACGCCTGGAGTCGTGGGGGCAGGAACCGGTAGGGGTGTGGGCGGTGGATGCGGTGCCGTTAATGCGGTACGCGATCGCTGTGCTGGTTACCCAGACCGAGGGATTCCGGTGGGCCGGCGGTGCCGTTCTGTTGGGGGACCTTCCCGGCGGCGACGAGCCGTGTGTGCTGTTGATCGACTCGGCGTGTGATCCGACTCTGACCGGCACGGCGGACTTAGCGCGATGTTACCCGAGTTGGACGATCATCGTGTTGTTGCGCGAGTCCCACTGCCACAGCGGCGGAGTCCGCGCCGCTGTGGCAGCTGGGGCCCACGGCATCCTGCCGCGCACCGCGGAACCACGCGCGGTTGTCACCGTGCTGGACCGGGCGCGACGCTCGCCACGCTACGTCGATCCCTGGCTCGCCCCGCTCGCCGAGGGGCCCCTGCCCGCGGCGAGCGAGAGTCTGTCCCCACGCGAACTCGAGGTTCTGTCCTGGATCAGCGACGGACACACCGGCACCGATACCGCTGAGACGATGCACTTGTCGCAAGAAACCATCCGCACGCACATCAAACGGATCCTGACCAAACTCGGTGCCCGAAACCGCGCGCATGCCGTCACCCGCGCGCATCAACTCGGCCTGCTCACCCCCTGGTCGCATGCCGAGAAGCACGCGGCCGCGCCCGCTCACTCCGTTCAGGAATCTACGGACAGTCGGTGACAGGTTCAACGCGGGAGACGATCCCATCCGCCAGGTTGTGCAGCCCCAGGCCGAGCAGGAACGGCGCCAGCGCACGTCCGCTTCAGTGGGACGACGGTCGGCTCTGGTGAGAGTTTGAGGCGCGTTGCTTCTGGGTATGTATCTACTATGCCAGAAAATTATGATGTGATCGTCGTTGGCGGTGGCTCTGCGGGGGCGTTGATTGCTGGGCGTTTAGCGCAGGAGACAGATTCTGAGGTTCTGCTGCTCGAATCCGGTGGCTGGGATCTGAACCCGTTGATACATATCCCGGCAGGGTTTTCGAAGTTGGCGCAGCTGGGCTGGTATACGTATGGTTATTCGACGGTTCCGCAGCATCAGCTAGTGGGTGATCCGATGCTTTATATTCAGGGACGCGGCATCGGTGGTGGAAGCAGTATCAATTCGATGGCATACGTGCGCGGCCAAGTCCGCGACTATGAGCAATGGGATAGGGCCGCGGGCGGTCAAGGCGGATGGACGTTTGACGAGTTACTTCCATATTACATTGCTACAGCCTCGACATCCTACTCGCCGGCATATCCTCACTCGGCCAGAACGGAACCTAGGCAATCTGGACAGGGACGGCCAATAGGGACTGGTGAATCCGAACGGCACCAGGGCGACCCGCTCGACCGGCCTGGGGGTCACCGGGAGCGAGCCGCCACCACCCACCCTAAGACCCTTCGGACGATCCGGACGGCGCGGGATCCGGAGTGCCGTACCTATCGCTGGCTGTTTGTTTAAGGACCGATTACCGAACAGCACCACTGCGTGTACTGCCAACCCCACGGGCCCCACACTGCGGCGACGATGGTCGAATGGTGAGCGACGCGCGCCGGTGTTTGATCCGACCACATACCCTGGAGCGCGAACAAGCTCGTACTGACGTCATGATTGTTAGCTACATCTACGGCAGTATCGGACCTATAGCGAACATAAGACAGAGCGCGAGAATCATGACCATTGAGAAACCGAACATGCGATGCGCCCACCTGGTGACATCGGGCGCACGGAAGCCAGCGAGGCCCAAGCCGATCCAGCCGAGCCCGAGCCCACTCATGACGGCAGTATAGACGGTACCGACGTAGCCAAATACCGCGAGCAGCAAGGTTACCACGACGAAGGCGACGGTATAGGCCAGGATATGCCTGACGGTTCGTGCCACACCCTTGACGACCGAAATCACTGGAACACCGGCGCGGGCGTACTCATCGCGTCGATAGATCGCGATCGAGTAGAACTCGGGCATTTGCCACAAGAACAGCGCCAGAAAGGCCAGGACCGCGCCGAGATCGAGGCGTGCGGAAACGGCGAGATAACCACCCAGGATCGGGGCAGCACCAGAAACGCTACCGACGAGAGTGCCGTGCACCGACATCCGCTTGGACAGCATGCCGTACAGCAGCACGTAGACGCAGAATCCGCCCGCTCCGACGGCGACGACAAACCAGTTGGTCCCGGCTGCCAACAGGGCCAAACCCAACGTACCGAGGACGAGCGAGTAGGTCACCGCTGAGCGGACGCGGACATTGCCAGTTACCGTGGCACGTTGACGTGTGCGCGCCATAGCGGTATCGATGTCGCGATCAAGCACGTTGTTGAGCACGCACGCCGAAGCAATTACCAGCGTGCTGCCCACCAGGAGCGAGAGAAACGGCCACGCCTGGAAACCACCCCGGCTAGCCAGAAAGTATCCCGCTACCACAGTAATGACATTGCCATACAACACCCCCGGCTTGGTCAGCGAATAGTACCGGATGAGACCAGCACGCAGTCCCCCACCAGAGGCACCGGCCGCGAGACTGGCATCTTTGCCCAACCTCGCGGGAATCGACGTATTCGTCATTACCACTCCTCACCAACATACCGATCGAGAGATACTGAGCGGGAAGGAACTCACATCCGCACTCCGTTCAGGAACAAGTCGACCAGCCATTCGGCCCGCTCGCTCCGCGAAAGATCGCCGCTCGGATCCGCATGCGACGCCAACTGTCCTCCGTCAAGCAGACCTTGGGTCAGACTCAAAAACGACCACGCCAGCAACTCCGCATCCCCCGAACGGAACTCGCCGGAGGCAATCGCCTCGGCAATCACGGAACGAATCGGCTCATGGGCGGCAGTGAGGAACTCCTCGGTCAAAGACTTATGGTGACGCTGATCGATAAAACGAAACACATCGTGCAGCGTCTCCAACCTCTGACCCTGGTTAGGCTTGGTGCAAAACCACAGTGCTGCCGCCCGCAGCTTGCCCGCCCCATCAGTAGCTGCAGCTATCTTCCGGGGCAAACCAGTGCCCATCCGCACCAGCGAACGATGCAGGATCGCCACGACCCCACCGTAAGACCCTTCGGACGATCCGGGGGTCGTGGGATCCGGGGGTTGCGTCTGTCGCTGGCTGTTTGGGAAGGGACCCGTTCCCGAACAGACGGCCATGATCAACACGTTTGCTCGCCCTCGGGGGTGGGTGTTTGGAAACCCGTTCGGCGCGGGGGAGTTCGTGCGCTGGTTGGCGAACACGGTTCCCGAACGGAGAGGGGCCGTGCCCGTGGTGGTGTCAGTGGTTGTCGTCGCGTTTCCCTCACGGTCTGGTTGTGCGAGAGTGCGCGTGTGGACGAGGCACTGTGGACAGGAGTGGAACGGGAAGTGCTGCCGCTGCGCGGCAGGGTCGCGCTGGTCACCGGGGTCAGTCGCCGTGCCGGCATGGGTTATGCGATCGCGTGTCGTCTCGCCGCGTACGGCGCGAGCGTGTTTGCGCACCACTTCGTGCCGCATGATCGCAGGCAGGAGTGGGGAGCCGACGACCTCGACCGTGTCCGTGCTGGTGTGCGGGCACACCTCGCGAGCGAGGACGCATCGAGCGCCGACGCACACGGGGATCTCGCCGAGCCTGACGTTCCCGAGCAGATCATGGCAGCAGCGGTTGCGGCGTTCGGGCATGTCGACATCCTGGTGTGTAATCACGCCCTGACTGGTGAGGACGGGCCGCTGGGCGGGTTGAGTAGCGAGCTGGACCGGCATTGGGCCGTCGATGCCCGCTCAGTCATCCTGCTAGCACAGGCCTTTGCGAATCAGCATGACGGGCGCCCTGGTGGGACTGTCGTGTTCCTGACTTCGGGTCAACAACTCGGCCCGTTACCGGGCGAGGTGGCTTACGCCGCGGCCAAGGCCGCACTCGCCGGGGTGACCACAACCCTGGCGGATCAACTGGGCGAGCAGGGCATCCGACTCAACACCGTCAACCCCGGCCCGGTCGATACCGGATACCTCACCGACGGCATGTGGCACGAGGTCGCACCGATGTTCCCGTTCGGCCGGTACGGCCACCCCGACGACCCCGCCCGGCTGATCAGCTGGCTGGTCACCGACGAGGCCCAGTGGATCACGGGCCAGATCCTCAACACCGAGGGCGGATTCGGCCGCTGGCGCCCCCGAGGAACGTGAAAACCTCGTGCAAGGGACTCACGGTTCTGATGCGGAGCACAGTGACATAGCCTTGCTACGCAGTGCTCCCAGACTGATCTTGTCGCCATCGGCGTTCTTGGCGCGCAACGGGTCGATACTCGGGTAGCCAGCGTGCTGTGCACGGTCATTCAGCGCGTACGTCGTATCGTCAGGCGCGGTGAACACCGCTTGGGCCGTCTGGCGGCACTCGATCGTGCCGTCTGGAACGGTCAGCGGCCAGATGCGGGACAGGTCCTCCTTCCATATCAACTGCTGACCGTCTGTTGCCGGCTCCGTCGAGCGTGGGTGCTCGGCGTCTGGGTCTGTGCGTCCGGCTCCGTCACCGTCACACGCGCCGACCGTGAGCAGTATCGACAGCAACGCAGCACCTGCCACGAGCTGTCGCCGTCCGAGAGCCATCACGTCATCACCTCGATCTTGCGTGGCGCATACCGGTCTCCGGCTGCTTTAGAGGCCGTGTCGGCGGCGGAGCTCTCGCTCGGCTTCACCCTGTTCGGTGAGTTCGGAGTAGAAGTCCGGCTCGTCGAACGCGGACTCGGGCAGTAGCCAGGCCGACCACGGGATCGGGCATGGCGGAGGGTGTTCGGGATCCGGGAACAGCAGCCGGGTGAACCGTTCTTGCACCTCATAGGCCTGCTGCTGGGTCGCATAGATTCCGATCCGCACTTCCCACACGCCGGGCTCGTCCTCGCCGTTGCCGTCCGTTTCGTGGCAGCCGGATGCGGTGTCGCCCCCGTCAGGCATGACGCACTCCCTCGTCGTTCTCGCAGCGTCGAGATGATCACGAACGTTGTTCACGCCAGCAATCATGTCTGGCACCCAGCTTCCTGCCCTCCGGGACACACCTGGATCATTCCCGGAGACGACCCCGGACTCGCCGGTCTCCTGCTGCCGACACCGGATCCCGGCTGATGCTCGATCACGCACTCCTCGCCGAGGGGACACCCACGGATGAAGACATCCGAGGACAGAACTTGTCGACTCGATCAACTGTTCGAGTACCGCCCGTCCTGCAAGTGTCCGAGAACCAAGGTTCTAAGACACGTGGCGCGTGCCGGCATCCGCGTGGCGTTTTCCCAGGTCGCGTTGTCCAAGAATCTGTTCCCAGTTCTTGTATCACAAGTGCCGTACAGTGTAAGATACTGGGACAGACTACGCGTGAAGGTTGGAGGTGTTGGTCGTGGAACTCGGTTACGCGCGGGTGTCGACCAGTAAGCAGGACTTGGAGCGGCAGATCATCACCCTGCACGAGTACGGGATCCGGGATGCGTTGCTGTGGGTGGACAAGAAAACCGGCGCGAACACCGATCGGCAGGGGCTGGCCAGCGTGCTGGCCGCGGCTCAGAGTGGGGACACGATCGTGGCCTGCACCCTGGATCGGCTGGGGCGGAACCTACGCGACTGTTTGAACCTCGTCCACGACCTCTCCGAGCGGGGCGTGTATTTGAAGACACTGCGGGATCCGATGCCGATCGATACCTCGGATACCTCCGCGATGGCCCAGATCGCCACATCGATGTTGGCGCTGTTCGCCGAAGTCGAGCGGGTGTTCTCCCAGGAGCGGGCCGCCCACGCCCGCGCCGTGCGTGAGGCGAAGGGCGCCCCGGTCGGGCGGCGCCGCAAACTCACCACCGAACAGGTCGATGCGGCCGTGGCGCAGGTTAACGCCGGAGTCTCCGTGGCCGACGTCGCAACAACGTTCCAGATCAGCCGCTCCAGTATGTACCGGCTCCTAGCCGAACGCGACGACGCCGCTGTCGGTGGTGGCGCGTAGGAAGGTCAGACAGGATGCTGCGCTGGAAGAGAAAGGAGTCGCATCGGCCCGTCACGGGCGTACCGTGCCCCGCGAGAGCAGGTCAGGGATCGCCGGGTCTGCTCTCGCCAGACACCGAAGGAGTAGTGAGGACATCATGTCGGAGAGCACCACCCTGCCAGCGGAACTGCTGGATTGGGCCCGCGAACAAGAGCCGCACCGTCGGGCGGCCGTGCAGCTGCTGGTTGAGCACGAACACTGGTTCAACCGCAGGGATTTCCTCGAATCCGACGCGGTCTACCGCGATCCGGACGGGGCGTATCTGCGGTTCACCCGCGCCCGCGAACTGTTCGAACAGGGCGCGTTCCCCGCATCCAGCAGCGAACAGGCAGTGCTGGACCTGGCGATCGCGCTCGGCGAGGACCGCTACCGGCTCGCCGGGCTGGGCCCGGCACATCGGGATATGCTGCGCACCGCACTGGCCACCGCACTGGACTCGTAATAGCCGAAGGCCTCTCGCAGCCGGTGACACCGCACCTGCCGGTGATCGCGCGCAGAACCAGACACCGAGGACCGGCCAGTCGCACCCTGGCCGGTCCTCTCCCACCAGGATAGACGGAGTGGACCACCATCATGAGCGAGCCGACGATCCGCCCGCTGGATCCCTACGAACCCGCCCCCACGCAGACTCAGCCGAAACCGTCCCACCCAGCGAGGGTGTCCCGGTCTCGCTGGCCGAGGAGTTCCTGACCCGGGCACGGATCGCCCGCGACCGGCACGGCGGGCACCCACCGGCCCAATGGTCAACCGGCGAACAATCCGCCGTCGCCCTCCTATTCTCGTCACGAGCCGCCCTGGAACAACTGGACATGACTCCCAAGGATGCCTGTGTCCGGCTGGCCGATGATCTGGGCATGTCCCCGCACCAGGCCCGGGGCTGGGTGTATCACTACCGCGAGCTGCTGCGAGCGGAGTAGGACATAAAAAATCCCCTCGCTGTCGGGTGTTGCGACGACCACTAGAACTCAGTGAACCCGATAGCGAGGGGATTTTCTGCGTTCCGGGGTATTGTTGTTGCTGGTCACAGGGCTATACCCGCTGATTTTCGCTTTGTGGAGCGCGGGATTCGCTCGGGGCCATCACACCAGCGGCATCGCGGGAAGCCGTTGGTGCGGGTTGGTTAGTTGCCGAGATCCCCTTAGCTCGGGTGATGCGAGGTCGTGTCGCTGAGTGTCGCGTGGTTGCCTGTTGTGTGTTCTGCTGCCGTGTCTTCTGGACAGTGTTGCGTGGTGTCGGATTCGTGTGGTGGGCGCATGTGGGGGCCCGTGCGTGTGGGGAGGTGGCGCGCGGGCCCCCTACATGCGTGCTGTGTAGCTTAGCGATGCGCTCATGCTCGGTCGAGCATGTGGCGAGGTGTTACTCGGTGGTGTTGGTGCCGTTGTCGGTGGCTAGTTCCGCGATGGCGGTTTCCGAGCGGGCTGGGTCCTGTTCGTCGTCGACGGGTGGTTGTTGCACCGCTTGCCCAGTCGTGAGGTGAGGACGTGCTGCCGCGCGCATGCCGGCGGCTGGGGAGAGGGCGGGACCGGGGGCGCGGACGATGAACCGTTCGGTGTTGAAGGCCTTAACCAGGCTGACGCACATGGTGATCAACACCAGGCACAGGGGCAGGCCGGCCACGATCGAGGCGGTCTGTAACGCGCCGAGAGCGTCCTCGCCACTGGCTGCGCCGGCGATCAACAACACGGCGGCGATCACGCCTTCTGCCACGGCCCAGAAGAGCCGTTGCTGCCATTGGGGATTCGGATCACCGCCGTTGGTGAGGATGTCCACTACCAGCGAACCGGAGTCGGAACTGGTGGCAAAGAACAACACCACGACGATGATCGCCACTACCGAGGCCACGATCGAGACGATTCCCGCCACCGGTAGTTGATCCAGCACCACGAACAGCGCGGTTTCATCCGAGGCGGTGGCCAGTTCGTTACCCGGATCGGACAACAGGGTCTGCAGCCCGCTGTTGCCGAACACGGTCAGCCACACCATCGATGCGCCGACCGGGGCGAACAAGGCGCCCGCAGTGAACGAACGGATCGTGCGGCCGTAGGAAATCCGGGCCAAGAACATCCCCACGAACGGAGACCAGGACATCCACCAGCCCCAGTAGAACAGGGTCCAGTCGTTCTGCCACTCCTGGGCAGTGCCGTTGCCATTGGTCGGGAACATCTCGAAACTCAGCCCAGGCAGGTTCTGCAGGTACTGTCCCACGTTGCCGGCCAAATCCGCCAATAGTGTCCGGGTGGGACCGAACGCGAACACGAAGACCATCAGGATGAACGCCAGCCACAGGTTCGTCAGTGACAGGTTTCGGATGCCCTTGTCGATGCCCAGCATCACCGAGACCACTGCCACCGCGGTGATCGCCAGAATCAGGATCACCTGCAATGTGGGTCCATTGGTGATCCCGAACAGGGTTTCCAGCCCGGCCCCGACCTGCTGGCCACCCAGCCCCAACGAGGTTCCCAGCCCGAACAAGGTGCCGAACACTGCCAACACGTCCACCACGGCCCCCGGCCACTGGTAAATCCGGTTCCCGATCAGCGGATACAACGCCGCTGCCGGACGCAGCGGCAATCCCTTCCGGAACGCGAAATACCCCAATGCCATGCCCAGCAGAATGTAGATCGCCCACGGATGCAGACCCCAGTGGTAAAACAGATACACCATGGCGTTCTGTGACGCCTGATCAGTCCCACCCTGCCCCGTCGGCGGGGTGGTGAAATGGGTGATCGGCTCGGAGACCGCGAAGAACACCAGCCCGATCCCCATCCCGGCGGTGAACAGCATCGCAAACCACGACAACGTGCCGTACTCCGGCGTGGAATCCGAGGGCCCCAGCCGGATCCTTCCGTGCCGGGACATCATCACCACCAACACGAACACCACAAACCCCGTGGCGGCGAAAATATACAGCCAGTCGAAGTTGGTGGTGATGAACCCGTTCACCGCATCCGCGACCGCCGACACGTTGCCCGGGGCAATCACCCCCCACAACACGAACGCCACCGTCAACAGCGCCGACACCACAAACACTGGCGGATTCGTATGCTCCCGCAGATACTGCCGCACCGACGAACCAGCCGAGGACTCTACCGCCGGGTCGTCCGAACCAGCAGAATCGCGTTGTTCCTGTCCACTCATGCCCAACATGATGCCCCATCCACCACCCCCACAGGCCAGCCACAACTCCCTCCACCGGCCAAACCGCAACACTACCGCACAGTGCTACGCACCGAATAAGACACGAAATCCGTGACTCCGAGGGCAACGTCGTCACGACCTATCATCCAAAGGGAGGGGTTTGACGCACCGGTACTGCGCTGGCCTGTATCGCCGTCCTCCCAGGAGTCATTGGAGGGTTCGGCGGGACGGTCCGGGTTGTTGGCTCAGGGGGGCTTAGGGGGCTCGGTCCGCGGCGGTGTTGAGGTCGGCGAGGGCGGTGATGGCGCGCTCGGGGTGCTCGGCGATTCGGTTGAGGAGGTATAGCCACCATTCGGGGCCGTAGACGACGTACTCGCGGGTGGTGAATCCTTCGGCACGGAGGGAATCCAACAGCTCTGGCCCAAGCCCCTGGAGTGTCTCGAATTCCACGTGGGCGCCGTGCAGTTGATCACCGAGACGTTGTTTGATCGCTTGCACCAGTTGCTCGTCGTGGGTGGCGATATTGACCCGGTGGCCCGCGTGAACAAGCTCGGTGACCAGGGCATAGTAGGCGTCAAACATCTCGGCGGAATCGCGCGGGTAGGCCACCGACTCGGCTTCGAGGAAGGCGCCTTTGACCACTCGTACCGGGCCGGGAAGACGCATCACGCGCGACAGATCGTCAAAAAATCCCCCTCGCCACCGGGCACGCCCGACAGCGAGGGGGATTGTCTGCCTGTTGAGGGGACTGTTTCTGCTGGTCACAGGGTCAGATCCGCTGTGTTGCGTTGTGTGGAGCGCGGGATGCGCTCGGGCCATCACACCAGCGACAACGCGGAAAGCCGCTGGTGAAAGTCGGTCGTTGCCGGGTTAGTGACCCATTTCCTTGAAAAACGCATCCAGGTCGGAGAACTCTTGCTGTGTGGCCTGATCGGCGGCATCCCGGATCGATCGGTCCGGGTCCAGCTCGTTGGCGGCAGTCTCCCATTCGGCAGTGCTGAACCGCTGCACCGCGGTGCCGAGGATGCGTGACCACTCCTCAGGGGAATGCTCTGGGAAGAATCCCGGCGACTGATACAAGCACTCCTGATCGTTGGTGACCACGTCCTGGACTGTGCCGTCCGCGTTCATCAGCAGGGTTTCACTGGGCGAGGCGATACCGCTCGCGCGCCCCTCGAACGAAACGCGAGACAGTATGTCGTCGCCGAAAACACTGTCGCCGGCGAACTCATCGGTCGGCCAGGAGATCAACAGCGCGAGCGCCTGGGGATCACGGCGGTGGATCCCGGTGCCGATCCACTCGACGAAGTTCACCATCCCGGCTCCGGAAGCGGTGATGCCGGGAGAGTGGGCGATGTGCAGGCGTCCTCTGTTGCCGTGCGATTCGTACACTTGCACCAATACGTAGTTGCATCCCACGGCGACGGGGAACACCAACAGGTACCGATCTGCCTCGGTGAACGGGGCGAACTCTGCCAGGTCCACGTCGGTCAGCAACATGTCTGTCTGGTTGTGCTTGGCGCGCTTGAAAGGCCACATAGGAGTTTCCTTCCTGGTTGTCAGGGATGTTCCGTGATGGTTGGTAGTTCGGTGGTGTCGGGGTCGTCGGGGTGCGTCTCGGCATCTGTCAGCCGTCGTGCGGCTGGGTCGAGGGGGAACGTGGAGAACACCGGTTGCCGGATGGTTCGGCGGTGGCGGAGTGCGAGGACGGAGGCCGCGAGCATGCTCAGCCCGAGCACGGTCGCGACCAACGCCGTCAGAGCGATCAGCAACAGGGCCTCCCTTTCTGGTGGGCTGAGGCTGGTCATGCGGCGGCCGGACGGGCGGGTGGGTGTGTTCCCTCGAGGGAATCGACGACGGCCGTGAGGAGCCATTCGCCCGCGGGCGGGGTGACGCCGTTGCCGAGTTGGGCGACCTGTTCGCGTTTGGTGATCGTCAGCTGCACTCCGGCCGCGGCCGCACCGAGCCCGGACCCGCCCGCACCACAGAACAAATCAGTCAGCGTGATACTCATCAGAAGCCCTCCCAACAGACCGAACGCGGGCCCCACCGATAGCTCAGCAGGACCCGCGTTCGGTCTGTGTAGTTCGTTATGCACTGTCTTGGTCCGGGGTGATCACCACAGACCGCCGCCGTTGACCTCCTCCAGCAGCACGTCGGCATGACACAGCTGGTGCGGGGGGCACCAACAGGCCAAATCACGACCAGCCAGTTCACGGCGGGCATCGGCCACCAGGTCGGGCCGATCCGCCAGGTGCTGCCGAAACAACGTCACCGCCCGCGCCCGGCCGTACTCCGCGACGGGATAGGGGTTGCCCCACCGCGACGGGCGGCCGACATACACGGTGCCCGCGGGTTTGCGACCCCCCGGGTGGCGCCAGGTGACCCGCACCCGCTGTGGCCGGGTCGTGGTCTCAGACATGGGAACCTCCGAGCACGTCCCGCAGGATCCGGTCGTGATCGAACGCCAACCGCTGTATCTGCCCAGTTGGGATCCATTCGGCGCGGTCGGCGTCGTCGGCGGGCTGCACCGCAGGCAACCACGCCGGATGCAACCGCACGCTGTAGACAGTGCTGGAGTAGTTCCCGCGCGGGTCCCGGCCCGGGGTGTCATACACCCCCACCAGGCTCATCGCCTCAGGCCCGAACCGGAGTCCGGTCTCTTCGTCGAGTTCACGGACGGCGGCCTCGGCGGTGTGTTCGCCGGGGTCGATGTGCCCGCCCGGGAACGCCCAGTACCCGGCATACGGGGCGTGTGCCCTGCGGACGAGCAGGACGTGCTCGACGTGCTGCACCGTGGCTAGCGCGACCACGTCGGCCGTGTGGATCGTGCTGGTGGTGAGTGCGTGTTTAGCCATGGTCGTGTTCCTCCTGGTCCTGGTGCTGGTTGTCGGTGGTGTCGAGGGCGGTGAGCAGGTCGAGCTGTCCGGGGATCTCACCCGGGTTGGTGGCGGGGGCGCGGCGGCCGCGTTCGCGTTCGTCGCGGGCGCGTTCGCGTAGGTCGCCGGGCATGGCGGTGTCTCCTTTACACGGTGGGCAGGGTGTGGGTGAGGGGCTCAAGGACCGGCTGGAGTGCGGGCCAGGCCAGCAGTGCGGCTCCGGCCACGAACGCCGGGTACAGCAGCCAGTTCTCGACTTTGTGGCCGGTGTGTAGCCGCCACCCGCGTGGCAGCAGGTGCAGGTCGTGCCAGGTTTTCCCGCCGATCGGGACTGGCCACAGTGCCGGAATCCCCGAGACGGTGATCCCGTCGCCCACGAGGTGCACGAGGCAGCCGAGGCCGACGGCGAGGCCGACCCACGGCTGCATGTCGCCCAACGCCGCGAGGGGGTTGGTTCTGGCCGCGAGGGGGATGGCGGCGGCTGCGGCCGCGACCAGCGCGGCCAAATCGGACAACGCCGCCCCGGCCGAGAGCACCCCGAACGTCAACCATCCGGCCACGACCCACGGGGAGGCCAACGCGGTGGACCAGGCCAACAGGCCCATGCCCAGGGCGAACAGCACGGTGTGGGTCAGGTGCCGATGGGTTCCCGCGGAGGTGCTGCGGTGGTCGGTGCGGGTGGCTCGGTACACCATCGCGGACAGGCGGCACACCAACCACGACAACGCACCCGTCAGCGGGCCGAGCAACTTCGAGGCGGTGGCCCCACCGCAGTCGAGATCCGGGAAGATCGAATACCCGGCCACGGCCACGGCGAACGGCACCGCCTCGGTGGTGTCGAGTCCGAGGGCGGGGGCCAGGGCCAGCCCGACCACGGCCCCGCTGGCGGCGTGGGAACGGCCCATCATGGCCGCACCGCCCGATACTCGTGGGACACTGGAAGTTCCTCCTGTCTGTAGGGGATGGGTGGATCCGGGCGCGACGCGAGGGTGACCGTGCAAGTTCCTCGTTCGCGTCGCGCCCGGCGTCGGAGAGGCTAGGCGCAGGCTGCGCAACCGGTGCGGGTTGCGTGTCCCAACAGCACGGTCATGTCGGTGGTGTCGACGTTGTGTGCGTGTGCGCAGACTGCGCGCAGTGCGGCGTCGTGGAACGCGGCGAGATGCCACGCGCGTGCGTGCACGTCGAAGTGCAGCCCCAGGTTCCGGCCTGCACAGGCGACGGCGCCCCACCGGGCGGCGGTGGCGCGAGTGAACACGTCGCTGGCCTCGTCGATCGACACAAGGATGTCGCGCTGGTCCGAGGTGGACTGCTGCCGTTCGGTCGCTGCTCGTGTCCGCTGGCGCAGCTCCTGCTCCAGGTCAACCAGGGCGGCATCGGCGTTGCTGCGGGTCACGGTGATGGAATCCACGACTAGGTTCCTCTCCTTGCGTGCGGTTCTGGTCCGGGCGGACCCGGCAGCCCCACAACCCGCGCGGAGTTGTGGGGCACCGGCACCGCCCGGGATGCGGTCGTGCGGTGGGTTAGCGGGCCATGTAGCGCCCGTCCTCCATGCGCACCACGAACCCCTTGCGGGTGAGCGTGGCGAGTTTCTTGCCCGCCCCTTGCGGGGTGATCGCCAGCGCGGCCGCGAGGGTGGACCGTGTTTGCGGCTCACCCTGGATGATCGCCAGCGCCCCCTGGTCGGACTCGGACAGTGCCGTCGCGTCCGGCTCGGCCGGACTGCTCTCGGTGTTGTCGTTGCCCATGCCGGGGAAGCGGACCACGCCCGCACTGTTCCCGCTGTGGGTGCTGCCTCCGGTGGTTTCGGCGGCAGCACCGGAACCGCCACCGCCGTTGCTGAGAGGGAAGGCGGCAGCCAGCTCGGGCAGGTTGTCCGGCTGGTACTGCTGCATCCACTCTTCGGGCCATTGTTGCCCGGCGGCCGTGTCCGGTTCGGATTTGCCGGGTTCGTACACCAGCGCGGGCACCCGCCACAACGCGGCGGGCCGCTCAGCAAACGGGGAGAAGCCGTAGCCATGTTTCGGTACGGTGTCCAAACTGGGACATTCCGTGGGCAACATGCCGATGCGGGACTTGTTGGTCATGCGCATGGCGGCGAAATTGCCCCCGGCCATAAACGCGTCCCGCAGCCGACCGGACCCGCCGAACGTGCCGGCCTGGTCGAAATCCTGACTGGCGGCGACGTAGCCGACACCGAGCTTACGGATTTCGGAGCCGTACACGCCGAACACTTCGCCGTACTTGCCGCCCCGCGGATGGGCCAGGCACCAGACTCGGTGAGCCTCTTCCATCATGATGATGATCGGCGGCCGGTGTGGGGCGTAGGTGTAGCGGTTGCGCAGCGACCGGTCGGTTTTCAACTGGTGACTGCGATCGGCACAGATCGCCGACACATCGGCCGCGAGCGCCTCCACCCCGTCCGCGTCCGGTTCATACACCCGGTCGGCGTGATCGGTCAGCGCCTGCGAGGACGCCCCGCCCTGCCCGTCGATGTACAGCAACCACGCCCCGAGAAACCGCAACGCGACCGCAACCACCTCGAACAACACCGTTTTGCCCGAGCCGGTCGAGCCGAGGATGAACAAGCTGTTGACCGAGCCGGATTCGATGATCCGGTAGGTGGTTTGTCCCTGCCCATCCAGGTAATACCCGTACACAATGTCGACCGTCGAGCCGGGGGTGATCTCCCAGCGGGAGTGAATCGGTTTCCCATCACAGAGCACCACCGGGCCGGTGTAGTCATACGACGGCTCGCCGACCTGGTGCCGCAACATCACCACCCGCGGGTCGGTGGTGACCTCGAACGAGATGCGGTCGGAGAGCACCCCCAACCGGAACGCGACATCCTTGACGTGTTGGGTGATCTGTTCGCCGGACACGGGCCCGGTGTCATCCAGGGTGATCCGATAACAGTCCACGATCCCGTTCGAGGAGAGATGCACGAGCGTGGACCCAGGGATCGGGGCCCGGGCACCGGCAGCGACCTTGTCCGTCCAGGCAGTGATGATCCCGCGCACCCGGGCGATCTGATCCGACAACCCCGTCGCAGCCGGAACCTCCGCGTCCGTGCTGTCCTCGCCGCTGCCCGGTTGCGGGATCGGATGATCGTGTTCGCGGAACCACGACAGCGACAACCACACCGTGGCGATCAGTAGCCCCAACCAGGGACCTGCCAGGGCGCTGCTGCTGGTGACCGGCATGACCGCCGCCCAGACGGTGCCCAGGCCCATCCCGGCGTGCAGCTTGGCCCGATACCGGGCCGGAGTGCGATCCCGCAGCCGCACCCGCCACGCCACCAGACTGCCCACCACACCCAGCAGCAGCACCAACACCACACCCCCGGCCACCGGCACCGAACCCTGCTGGCTCGCCAGGTGAGCCAGCGTGCCCACCAACCCATACGGCAAGACCAGGGCCCACGGCAGCAGTTGTTTCCGGTTACGGTGCGCCCCGGACCGCGCGGCATTCGCCGCCGACCGAGCCGCCCGGCCACTGACTTCGCGGGTCTTCTCCCGGGCCATTGCCCGACGCACCTCGCTGCGCGCTTTCTGCCGCGCCAACGTCCACAGCCGCTGATCACCCAACCGTTCGGCCGGTGCCTTCTTCTTCTCCTGTTTCGACAGCTCGTGGTGCAGTTGTTCCGCGCGGGTGGCGACCCGCTGCTGATAATCCGGAGTGTTTTCCACCTCCACATCGGCAGCGTCCCCGCTGCTGGGGGCGTGTTGAGACACAGTGACCTCCACAGTGGTGAGTACAGAAATTCCTCAGTAAGCACGGAAGTGAGTGGGTACGGACCAGGCTGAGTGGCCCACAGGCCGCACACCCCACGTCGTGCCGGGGTGTGCGGCCGAGTGCAACTCAGACCAGAGTGCGGGTTACGCGTTGGCGTAGAAGTCGGTGTTGGTCGCGACTCCGTTGTTCTGCTGCGACTGCACCTGTTCCGCGATGCCCTGTTGTGATTCCAAGGCTTGGCTCGCGCTGCGGGCATCCGAGCGGGCCGAAGTGATCTCCTCCTGCGTCGCCGACAGCAACTGCTCGGTCTGCTGCAACTGGCTCGTCAACGACGCGAACTTTTCCTGCATCGCGGCCAGCCGCGTCTGAATCTCCCCGTTCATGCCCTGACCGGCCAGAGACGACTGGGCGTTTTCCAACGACGAGAGTTGCTGTTGCAGATCCTGCACCGCCTGCCGCGCCTGGGACTGTGACTGCTCGAACGTTGACGTGATCTGATCGCAGTACGAGGCGGTGGACTGGCAGTAGGAAATCGCGGACGGCAGGTCGGTGATCTCGCCGGACTGAGACATCGTGGTTCCTCCCTCGGTGTGTTCGGTGGTGCTGTTCCCGGCCGGGTTGTTCCCGGCCGGGGGCTGTTCGGTCTGCGCGGTCTGGCGCCGAGTGTTGGCCCAGTGGTTCTTCACGGCCTCACGTTCGGGCGAGGCGGTGCCAGTGAGGTCGTCATCGTGTACCACCGACTGGGGCCCGCCCGGTTCGGTCACGTCGCGGGACTCGCCGCGTCCGGTTTGAATGTCACGGCCGTAGCGGTCGGTGCCGGTCCAGGTCGACGGGTCAATAGCGACCCCGTAAATGTTGCTGTTGCCCTCGACGTCCCGACCGGACTGGGTACGGGTACTGCCGTCACTGTCGGTCGTGATGCGCAGCCGCCCGTAGCGGGGATCGCGACGGGGATCGTCGCCCCGCTCCGGGGTGGTCGACCCGTCCTCGGCCTGGTTCACAGCCATGTGCCCGGCGTCCCACGCCTCGTGGATCAGCGTGTCCCGCATGGGTTCCGGTAGTGAGTCCCAGTCCTCGCGGGCCATCGTCGCGTCGTGCAGGCGGCCGGAGGAGAGGGCGTTGCGCCACTGGTCCACTAGTTGTTGCTGCGTGCCCGACAGTACCGGGTCGAGGACCCGGCGGGGGGCGTCTGTGTCCACAGTGGCCGTCGAGGAGGACTGGCGTGTGCGGGGTGGCGGTACCGGAGCCGCCGTGTCCGTGGTGCCGCTGGTGGTGTCCCCGGCCTGGTGGCGGGCGTTTTGCTTCCAGGCTTTGCGTTCCGTGCGGGCCTCACGAGCCTGCACGGCGGCGTTCTTGGTGCCCTCCCAGGTGGACTCGCCCCACCCGGCCAGGATCGTGCCGAGCTGGGCACGCCGTGCCGCCCGCCGCTCGATCCGTTTCCGGTGGGCGGCCTTGGTGGTCTCCGCGTTGTCGCGCAGATACTCCATCCGTGCGGCTTGTTTCTGCGCGGCCTTTTCGGTGCGGGTTTCGGCGGCGTTGCGCCACCGCCGTCGCCACGGGCCCGGATCCGGCTGCCGAGACTGACCAGCCGCGGCGCGCTGGTCTTGGCGTTGGTTGTGTTGTTGTTTGCTGGGCGGGGTGCGGCCCGCCCGGGCTGCCCGGCGATCGGCGAGGCTGGCCGTGACTGTCTGCACGGTCATCCCGGACACCATCAGCGCCAGCAGCATCGCGGACAACGGATCCACGATCTGCCTCCTTCCCTGCTGGGTATAGGGGTGCGTGCCCGTGCTGGGAATCGAACCCAGCCACCACCCGGAATCCGGGTGGTGCACCGTGCGGGCTATTAGGGGTTAGGTGATCGCGGCGACCGCGTCCGGGCCGACCCCGCCGAAAAACTCGATCGCGCCGGTCACATACGGCGCCAGCGGGCCCCCCGCGATCAACACCAGCACCGGGGTTGTGTAGACCATCCATTTGGCCCACGCGTCCGGATGCAGGTCGTTGACCAGATCGATCAGGCCCAGCACCAGCACCAGCGCCAACAACACCGCCGCGATCGTGGCCACCGGCACGCCGAACAACGCCGCCGGCAATCCCAGTGCCCACTCGGTCAGCGACGCCAAAATGCTGCCGATGGAGCCCCACCCGAACGGCAACGGGGCATAGACCAGCGCGGCCACCGCCAACAACAAAAACCCGAACGGGATCAACCGGGTGGCCTTCTTACTTTTCTGCCCCCCACCACCGGTAGCGCTCTTGCCACCGGAACCACCACCGGCCCCGCTCTTGCCGCCGCCTTTCAGCAGCTTCTGGGCGATAGACCGGCAGACCAGGAAAAAGAAACCAGCCAACCACAACATGAAACAACCTCCAACAGGGTCAGACCAGGGCGGTATGTGCCCAGGCGAACGGGGTGAGCAGGAACCCGGCCATGTGCCGGGTGGTCGGGAACGCGAGTGCGACCGCCAGCAGGGTGAACAGCACGGCGAGTCGGGCCGGGTGCGCCGTGAGCCACTTCGCGGTATCGACCGCGGCAGAGAATGCGGCATGCCCGTAGCCATGCACCTGACTGGCGAGCCGCAACGGACCGGAATCCGGCAACTGGTCCCCATCCCGAGCCCGACGCACCGTCTCAGCGATGGTGGGCTGCCGCTCGGTGTACAACCCCGAACACGGGGTGAACGCCTGCACCAACCACGGAGTCAGCGCCGCAAAACGCCCCGCCGACTCCGACTCCGACACGGCGACAGAACCCTCGACCGGTTCCTCGACCGTGGCCTGCCCCTCCTCGGTAGTGGACTCGGCGTGAGTGTCAGCGTCCTGCTCGACAGCCGCATCCGAACTGTCCTCGACGGCCTCATCCGAGCTGTCCTCGACCGAGTGCAAATGCCGCACCTCAGCCTCAGCCGCCGCGGAAACAGTCTCGGTCTCACTGCCGGCACTGTGTAACGGTTCGACAGACATTACCGTCCTCCCTTGCGGTTGCCGTGTTGATAAATGCGGTCGCCCGCCTCGAGCAGGGCCTGCACCGCAGCCGTGACCTCGGCATCCCCGGCGTATTTCGCCGACGCCGAGCGCACATAGCCCACCGCCGCCGCCAACTGGGCCAAGGGATCGCCGGCTTTCGCGATCCGATCCACAGCCAGCGAACGCGACCCGTGGTGCTCCTTGCGGCGCCGGGCCTGCTCGGCCTCACCGGCCGGGCGGTGCTCCCGCACCCGCCGAGTCCGCCCACCAGGACTACGACGGGTCTCTCCCGTCGCGACCGTGCGCGTATGACCAGCCATACGAAACCTCCAAACAATGAAAGGAAATAAGAGGAATACGGGGTTGGTGTCCGGTACTCAGGGACGCACCCAACCCCGCACCAGGGGGTTGGGCACGCGGCCAAAACACCGGGCCACTAAGGGGTTACTGACCGTCTGCACCGGTCTGCCGCAGGTCGCGGCACCAGTTCTCCACAGTCGTGGGAGACGTCGGCAGGCTGTAGCCCTCACCGGTCAGCGCCTGCTTGAGCGTGCTGGGCGTGGACACCCCGTGGCGGGCGCCCACCTCCATGGCGATCGCCTTCGTCGCCCGGGTCGACACAGGCCGAGACGCCGTGCCCTTGCCGGTCTTCCGGCTGCCGTTCACCGTCGCGGGAGCCGTCGACTGCGCCGGTGTCTTCGACTCGGGAGTCGGAGTCACGGTGTCGACGGCTCGTTGGGCCGCCTGCCGGGCGGTGTCCACCTCGGCCCGCGCCCGTTCGTACTCCGCATCCGCCCGCGACTCCGCCTTACGGCGCCACCGGTCGACTTCAGCGTTGTACTCCGCGATCGCGGTGCGGTAGTGCTGTGCCCGCATCCACCCAGACACCGCATGAGCAGCCCAGCCGAGCGTGCTCGCCGCCGCAAACGGGATGCCCATCTCGGGAGGCCAATGCAACAGCTGCACGATCGCGGCAACGCCAGCAGCACTCGCCCCGATCGGGAACAACAACAGCCACCACGGCGAGCCGGCGGTCTTGTGATGCAGGCTCATGTCGGTCGCCCCGATCATCAACACCTCGAACGCAGCCGCGATCGCGATCGCGCCGAGCAACGCCTCGGCCCCACCGCCGAAGAACCCGCGCCAAAACAAGACCTGGCCAACTGCGGACATCGCCACGGCCATGACCAGCCCCACCGCTTGCAACGTACGCAACGGGAACTCCGGCTGTACCGGTTTCGCCGGCAGTGGAGGTTCCTCAGCGCGGGGCGCTGGCGGGACCGGGGTGGGCGCAGCAGCCGGGGGCGGGGCGACCGGCCGCTGTTCGGGCTGTTCAGTGGTGCTGTCCGGCCCCGCCAACGGCGGGGAAGGCTCTGGGGTCATCTGCTCCGTCGTGGCCGGGGTGACCGGGTCGAGGGTCGACCGGATCGGCACCGGCTGAAACGGCGCAAGATGCGGCAGGCTATGTCCGTTGTGGCCGTTGACGGGCGGCTCGTCTGTGAGGCTCATCGTGGATGCTCCTGCTGGTAATGGATGTGTCGGTAGTGCGGGGTAGTGCCGCCCCAGATGCCATACCGGCGGTCGTACTCCAGCGCGTATTGAAGACAGTCGCCGGAGATCGGGCACGCGCGGCAAAACACCAGGGCACGCTCGGCGTTCCAGTCGCAGGTCATGCCGCCACTCCCAGCTCGGTATCGCCACCAGCAACCGTGGCGATGTTGCGGACAACGGTGTTGTCCTGCTGGATCAGCAGCCCAGCCTCGACCAGCATGCGCTCCAGGTGGGCCTGCGACTCCTCCCAGGGCAGGGAAGCGAGGGCGTGTAGGTCGTCCTCGTCCGGCTCGATGTCCGGCAAGTCCAGTGCGGGCGTATCGGCGTACATCGGTATCTCCAATCGGTAGTGCGGAGTGTTGTTGCGGTTGGTGTGCCTCAACCGGCCACCGAGCAGCACCACAGGGCTGGTGAGCAGAGGCGGCAGTCGGTAGCCAGACGACACACACCACACGTGGGCATGAAAAAGGCCCCACGGTCGTTTCCGTGAGGCCTTCCAGTCGAGGGGTAAGTCAGCCGGCTGTAGCGCGGGCAGCAGCTTTGCGAGCTTTGCGCTGCCGTTTCTCCTTGCGGCGCCGACCTTGCTCGCAGGCGTTGTTCCGCGCCTGCTCACTGTGGTGGTAACGATGCTGCCGACCCCGATCGATCAGATACTGCTCCACCGCAGTGGAGTCCGCATCCGGCGGCAGCAGATTCGACTCGGTCGAAATGGCATATCCGGGAAAGAGATCCCGCGTGATGTGG
>Ga0079226_10000181_pt1 | contig 40882 bp, 31 predicted proteins | sample Poulit2014_FD_76345 | JGI IMG/M metagenome (GOLD analysis project Ga0079226, IMG submission 76345) | Agricultural soil microbial communities from Georgia to study Nitrogen management - Poultry litter 2014 | ecosystem: Environmental > Terrestrial > Soil > Agricultural land | place: USA: Georgia...
GGATACTACATATCTGCACCTGCAGATAAAATCTATGCCGGTCCCCAATCGATGACAGGATCAATTGGTGTCATCATGTCTAGTGTAGATTATTCTGGTTTACAAGATAAATTAGGTATCAAAGAAAATGTTATTAAATCAGGTGAGCATAAAGATATATTAAGTAGCTCGAGAGAAATGACAAATGAAGAAAGAGATATATTACAATCTGTATTGGATGATAGCTTTGATCGTTTTGTAAATATAGTAAAAGATGGTAGAGATATGTCTGAAAGTAAAGTGAGAAAGCTCGCTGATGGTCGTATCTACAGTGCACAACAAGCAAAAAGTAATGGCTTGATTGATGAAATTGGATATGAAGATGAAACGCTAAAAGCCATGAAGAAAGATATGAAATTAAAAGACGCACAAGTATTTGAATATAGTGAAGAAAGCAATTGGTTTTCATCATTTGGTAATACTAAAGCGAATATAGCTCAATTAAAAAATGAATATAAAGAAATTAAATCAATAATTAAAAATGATACTAAAACTGAACCGATGTATCTATATGAAGGTTAGGTGAAATGAATGGATGATATGAAACAGAATGATTCAGTTCAGCCCAATATAGAATCAAGTAGCGCACAGGAAGAAGTAGATACGATTTATCATAATCAATTAGCAAAAGTGTTATACGCTGGCTTTGGTATAAGATTTTGGAGTTTTCTTGTTGATTTACTTATTATCTTTGGTATTCATAGCATCATATTAAAGCCGCTTTATCATTTTGCTAACATTGATAGTGTAAAGTTATGGATTGATTATTTTAGTGTAGGTCATTTACTAGATGCACTCTTCTTTTACTTGTATTTTGTATTGTTAACCAAGTATTTTAAGCAAACAGTCGGCAAAATGATTTTTAATATAAGAGTAGAGCGTGTTGATAGAGGACAATTAACATGGTCAGATGTCCTTTTCAGAGAATGGATAGGACGAATTATAAGTGGCGCATTTGCTAATTTACCATATTTAGTAACTATATTTACAGATAAACATAAAGGGGTTCATGATTACTTTGCTGGAACTGTTGTAATAAAAAATAAATTAGAAAAATTGTTTTATTTAAAGTAGAGTCATATAGGTAAAAGAGTTATAAGTTTATTTCATTACTCTAAACAGTTATAATTAGGAGTGTAAGCACATACTTTAGGAGGCATTCAAATGGCGCAAATTACATTTAAACAAGAACCAATTACATTATTAGGATCACAAGTGAAAAAAGATGAAACAGCACCAGATTTCACAGTACTAGACAACGCTTTAAATGAAGTGAATCTATCAACTTATGATGGTCAAAAAAAACTAATTAGTGTTGTACCATCAATTGATACAGGCGTTTGTGACCAACAAACAAGAAAATTCAACGAAGAAGCAGCGCAGGAAGATGGCGTCGTGTTAACTATTTCTGCAGACTTACCATTTGCACAAAAAAGATGGTGTGCTTCAAATGGCTTAGATAACGTGGTGACTTTAAGTGATTATAAAGAGCTTTCATTTGGTGAAAATTATGGCGTAGTTATGGAAGAATTACGTTTGTTAGCACGTTCAGTTTTTGTTTTAGATAAAAACAATAAGGTAGTTTATACTGAAGTCGTATCTGAAGGCACTGATTTCCCAGACTTTGATGCTGCTTTAGAAGCGTACCGTTCTATTTAAAAAAATATATAGCTATAAAATTTGTCATATGATTTGAAGTTAAACTATCAAACAGTATCATTGACATTATAAAGTATACTGTCCATAATTATTTGGTAATATAAGTTAGGATAAACTGACTTAATTTCAAACAAATTATGGACAGTTTTTTTAGAAAGGACTTTTAAATGGCACAAGAACAAACAGTAATGGAAAAATTATTCCAAACACTCGACGAAAAAGCTAAAGTTTTAAATGAAAATAACGGTCAAAGTTTTATTGAAAACTTAGGACTAGCGATGGAACATGTTTATACAAGTAAAAGAAATTTGTTAGAACAAGCCACATTGCAAGATAGAAGAAAAGCATTTCAATTTGCTTATTTAAGCCTGATGCAAAATGAAGATATACAAGCCAACCATCAAATTACACCTGATTCTATTGGTTTAATTTTAGGGTTTCTTTCTCAACGTTTCTTAAAAAACACTGAAGAATTACACGTGGCAGATCTTGCAAGTGGTGCTGGACACCTAAGTGCATCAGTGCACGAAGTGCTGACAGAACATACATTAATGCATCACCTTGTAGAAGTTGATCCAGTATTATCAAGAGTCAGCGTACACTTAGCGAATTTTTTAGAAATACCATTTGATGTTTATCCTCAGGATGCGATTATGCCATTACCTTTTGAAGATGCGGATGTTGTTATTGGTGACTTACCAATTGGATATTACCCAGCTGATGAAAGAAGTGAACAAATGACATTAGGCTTTGATGAAGGTCACAGTTTCTCACATTTCTTATTAATTGAGCAAACGGTCGAAGCTTTGAAACCATCAGGCTTTGCATTTTTAGTAGTTCCAAGTAATATATTTGAAGGCCCCAATGTGAAACAGTTACAGAATTTCATTGCAACAGAGACTGAAATGCAGGCGTTTCTCAATTTACCTTCAACATTATTTAAAAATGAAAAAGCGCGTAAATCTATTCTTGTTTTACAGAAAAAAGAAACTAATGTTACTAAGCCAGTAGAGGTGTTATTAGCAAATATTCCAGACTTCAAAAACCCACAACAATTCCAAGTATTTTTACAAGAATTAAATGTATGGATGGAAGAAAATCAACCTGAAAATTAAACTGTAATATTCTTGAATTCAGACTGTATTAATGATTAAATAGATATGGTTATAAAACTTAATTGAAAATGGAGGCAACAAGCTTATGTCAAAATTAATTTTGGCCATTAACGCTGGTAGTTCATCACTGAAATTTCAACTTATTGAAATGCCGGAAGAAAAAGTGATTACTAAAGGATTAATTGAACGTATTGGATTAAAAAATTCTGTATTTACAATTGAAGTGAATGGGGAAAAAATTACTGACACAAATGATATCGCGAATCATGAAGTAGCAGTGAATATTATGTTAGAAAGTTTTAAAAATCATGGTATTATTGAAAGTATTTATGATATCGATGGCACAGGACATCGTGTTGTACATGGGGGAGAATTGTTCCCAACATCAGCATATGTAACTGATGAAGTAGAAAAACAAATTGAATCATTAAGTGAGTTAGCTCCGTTACACAATCCAGCAAACTTAATGGGAATTCGTGCTTTCCGTAAACTATTACCTGAAATTCCACATGTAGCTGTGTTTGATACTTCTTTCCATCAAACAATGCCAGAAAAATCATACTTGTATAGTTTACCATACCAATATTATGAAGATTTTGGGATTCGTAAATACGGTTTCCATGGAACTAGCCATAAGTATGTATCGCAACGCGCAGCAGAAATTTTAGGTAAACCAATTGAAGAATTACGTATTATTTCTTGCCATATCGGTAACGGTGCTTCCATTGCAGCTATTGATGGTGGTGAATCTGTTGATACATCTATGGGCTTCACACCATTAGCAGGTGTAACAATGGGTACGCGTTCTGGTAATATTGACCCAGCTTTAATTCCATTCATTATGGAAAAAACTGGTAAGAGTGCAGAAGAAGTATTAAATACTTTAAATAAAGAATCTGGTTTATTAGGAATTTCAGGTACATCAAGTGACTTGAGAGATATTATAGAAGATTCTAAAGAAGGTAAAGAAAGAGCTCAATTAGCACTCGATGTATTTGCTTCTCGTATACACAAATATATCGGTTCATATGCGACACGTATGCATGGCGTGGATGTTATCGTATTTACTGCGGGTGTAGGTGAAAACTCAGATCCTGTTAGAGCAAGAGTCTTAGAAGGTTTAGAATTTATGGGCGTATATTGGGACGCTAAGAAAAATGAGTCTATTCATGGCGATGAAGGATTCATAAATTACCCACATTCACCTGTCAAAGTAATTGTTATTCCTACAAACGAAGAAGTTATGATTGCTCGTGATGTTGTTGACTTCGGTAATGTAAAATAATAAGTACACAGATATATTAATAAATTATGTGAATAAAAAATGGCTATTAGATTTCTCTATGGATATCTAATAGCCATTTTATTTATAATATAAATTATAAATAGCATATTTGATTATTTATCTTTTTCGGGTATTACTTCAAAAGCAATGACTTGAGATTTTTGGGATTTATTGAAATTATTATCAGATATTAAGACTAAACTGTCATTGCCATTTGGGAGTTTCTTACCAAATGTCATACCTTCTATGTTATCAATTTTATCTATATTTTCTTCGTTTAAATCAGCGACCAACTCTTTCTTTAACGGTTTTACTTTTTCTTGTTTCAATGATTCAATATGTTGTATATCAGTACTATTATTTACATCAATTTTATAAATACGTACGTAATTACTAAATGAGCCATCTTCAGCCTGTACGGATGCACGTTCTAAAGTGAAAAATTCATGGTCATTAATAGCTAAAATTTCAGTTACCCCATTATCGGCTTGCTTTCCTTTCCCAGGCGATTTTGGTATAGGGTCGAGCGGATAGGCGAATTCAGATATTACACTGCCTTCATGGTCATATTGCGTAATACGAGTTAACGCACCTGATTTAGTAGTCGGTTTTTCATCGTCTTGGAAAAGTGGACCTTCCATGGATGTCCAAATTGAATTGCCATTTTGTGAAAAAGTGCTGCCCTCTATTGCTTGATTATTACGGAAACCAACTTTTGGGTCCTCATTCATTTTTATAGTATCTGTAATTGGAATTTCAGAGAGATATTCACCTTGTTTATTTGCTTTACGTATAAAAGGATTTAAACCTAATGAACGATCTCCTTCACTTGTATATAAAATTTCGTTGTTTTTTGGATCAAAGCGAATAGATTCAGGGTCCGCTACTGTATTATTTTTATCATCATTATATTCTTCCTTGTTTGGATAGTCATTGCCATTAGGCTGTTTGAGCGTATGCATATCTTTGAAGTTAATGTTTTTAAATTTATTGTTGTTATAATCAATATCAGCTTCATAAAATCTGGCTGCATTATGTTCAGACCGGTCATCGCTTATGAGTAACCATTGATTATTGCTAGGGTCATATGTTATTCCAGATAACCCGCCAACTTTAGTGTCCTTATATGTTTTATCAAATGGTATCGTTTTAGCATCTATTAGTTTGAGATGGTTTGTATTACGAGAAGACGAATTATTTTCAGAACCACTAATTTCAGTGCTTACCGTTGTATTTGTAAAAATTAATGTTGCCATCCCTGAGAGCAATACTTTGTGCATCGTTTTCATGAAAAAATCAAACTCCTTTAAATATGCTGTTAAATAAAATTATAAAGGACTTGTATAAAGCACAAATAAAGTTTTAATAAGGAATTTGTAAATCTATCATAAAAGTGGGACATTGATTTCTATAATATGAAAAAGGATAGATTGCTCTAAAGTAATCTATCCTTAAGAAATAATATTATTATCTCATTTTATGTTTAATAGATAATGTCACTATTATTTGCAAATTGATTTAATTTAGTGTGCTTGGTGTTGAGATCTGAGTTTGTCTGTTGCTACTTGTGGTTGGAAATCTTCTGGAAGTTCTTCAGTACGTACGACAAGAACATCACAAGGTGAGTGACGAACAATTGCTTCAGATACTGAACCAACGATAAATCTTTCTACAGCATTCAAACCAGAAGTACCACACATTATTAAATCTACGTCTAGTTCAGCCGCTAATTTTTTAGGGATAATCGCTTTAGGAGAACCAAATTCTAATCGAGTTTCAACGTCTTCGATACCAGCGTTTGTTGCAACTTCTTTATAACCTTTTAATAAGTCATCAGAGAAGTTTTTAGATTTCTCTGTAAACTGTGCATCATACACCTCGTATGAAGAGTATGTTCTTGAATCAATAACATTTACAACTGTTAATTTCGCGTTGTTACGATTTGCTACATCTACAGCCTTGTTAAACGCCCATTCTGCTTCATGTGATCCATCTACTGCGATTAAAATATTTTTATAAGTTAGCATCTCAATGACCTCCTTATTTCTTCTTAGTTATACTATACCACCATTTACAGAATATTAACACAATTTCATATTGTAAAAGTACTCTATTCTTTGATTGCGCTTTCATAAAATACACGTTACTATAAATTTGGAGGTGGATGAAATGATTATAGGTATTCCTAAAGAGGTTAAAAACAATGAAAACAGAGTGAGTTTGTCACCAAGTGGTGTACATGCACTAGTGGAACAAGGTCATAGTGTTATTGTTGAAAAATCTGCTGGTTTAGGCTCTTATTTTGAAGATGTGGACTATACAGAGGCTGGGGCAAAAATTGTAAATGAACAAGCTGAAGTATGGAACGTAGATATGGTGTTGAAAGTTAAAGAACCATTGGAAGAAGAATTCCAATTCTTTAAGGAAGGTTTAATTTTATTTACTTATCTACATCTAGCAAACGAAGAGAAATTGACGCAAGCTTTATTAAAAAACAAAGTAGTTAGTATCGCTTATGAAACAGTGCAATTGCCAGATCGTTCTTTACCATTATTAACACCAATGAGTGAAGTAGCAGGGCGTATGTCTGCTCAAATTGGTGCTGAATTTTTACAAAAATATAAAGGCGGCATGGGTATTCTACTTGGTGGTGTCCCAGGCGTTGAAAAAGGGCGTGTAACTATCATTGGTGGTGGCCAAGCCGGTACAAATGCTGCAAAAATTGCTTTAGGTCTAGGCGCTGATGTAACTATTTTAGATGTTAACCCTAAACGTTTACAAGAATTAGAAGATTTATTTAGTGGTCGTGTACATACTATCATGTCTAATCCACTAAACATCGAACAAAGTGTTAAAAACAGTGATTTAGTCATCGGGGCAGTACTTATTCCAGGTGCTAAAGCGCCAAAACTTGTTACTGAAGACATGGTTAAACAAATGAAAGATGGTTCTGTTATTGTAGATATCGCTATCGACCAAGGTGGTATTTTTGAAACTACAGACCGTATTACAACGCACGATGATCCAACATATAAAAAACATGGTGTTGTCCATTATGCGGTTGCTAATATGCCTGGTGCAGTGCCACGTACTTCAACAATCGCTTTAAATAATGCAACATTACCTTATTTATTACAAGTAGCTGGAAAAGGTTACTTAAAAGCATTACAAGATAATAAAGCATTATCTCTAGGTTTAAATACAATTAATGGTGAATTAACAAACAAAGGTGTGGCAGAAGCCTTCAATTTATCATATACAGATATTGAAAGTGCATTAAAATAATACATGCTAGTTTAAACTAATTATCCGTGAAAATTGTATAAAATATGAGGAATAAAAAACTGGTAAACCTTATTATAAGGTTTACCAGTTTTTAGTTTATATAATATAAGCTAAAGTTATACTATCTTCGTACCGTGTACTTCTTGGAAAGGAAATGCAGCAATTAAATCCTTCACATTATTTTTATTCAATCCACCACCAGGCATAATTTCGATGTTGCCGCCCGAATTAACAACAAGTTTGCCTAACTGGTTTAAATTATCGAATATGTCAGTGCCAGCAGAACCACCATGAGTAAGTAACCTAACAAAGCCAAGGTCAATCAATTGGTGCAATGCTTTAATTTGGCCGTGTAGATGAATCTCGTCAAAGGCCATGTGGCAAACAGAACGAACTGGTGATGCTAAATTTTTTAAAGTTTTCATTTGCCACTCATTTAGGACATAATCTTCAGTTAAACACCCAAATACGAAGTAATCAATATTGAGATGTTTTAATGTTTGAATGTCTCGTTGCATAATTTCAAAATCATATAAATTGTATACGAAGTCGCCACCACGTGGACGTATCATCACAGCAATTTCAATATTATTGCTGTGACAGATTTCCGAAGCGATTTCTACCATACCTATACTTGGTGTAGTTCCGCCAACACTCAAATTATCACAAAGCTCTATACGATCGGCACCATTGCGAATAGCTTCTTCTACTTGTTGAATTGTTTCAACAACTGCTTCTTTAATCATTTTTCATATCCCGTTAAGCTGATATTACCGTCTTCAGTTACTAAAATATCATCTTCGATACGTACGCCAGCAACACCAGGGACATAGATACCAGGTTCAACTGTGATGACCATTCCAGCAACGAATTGATTTGTATTAGAACTAGAAACATCTTGATATTCGTGCGCTTCTAATCCTAACCCATGGCCTAAGCGATGTGGGAAATACTCGCCATAACCGGCATCACGTATAATGTTACGTGCAATTTCATCAATATGTTTAATTGTAACGCCTGGTTTAATAGCTGCAATAGCTTCTTGTTCAGCTTTTAATACAACGTTATAGATTTCTTGAGCTTTTTCGCTTGGCTCACCAAATTTAACCGTTCTAGTCATATCACTACAGTAATTATTGTAAATTACACCTAAATCGAATAATACATATTCGTTATCTTCTAATTGACGATCACCTGGTGTGCCATGTGGTGATGACGCATGATCACCAAAGAGTACCATCGTATCGAAACTCATTTCGTTTACACCGTAAGCTTTGATTTCATTTTCAATATGGTTAACTACTTGGCGCTCAGTGACTCCTTTTTGTAGAAATGCTACACCGATTTCGATACATTTATCAGCAAGTTCGCTTGCTTTCTTAAGTATAGTAATTTCTTCTTCACTTTTAACGTTTCGCAAGTCTTTGATTGTTTGGTCGATATCACCAAAATCTTGGACATCAAATGCTTCGACAAGTTCACGTTGGCGTTTCACTGTTAAATGTTCAGCTTCCACTAATAATTTACTGACTGTGAACACATGTTTATCTAATGCATTTTCAGTGTCTAGATATCCAATTACTTCTCCTTTGAATGGAGAAGCTTTTACATCCTCAACTTCAAGTTGGGGGCAAAATAATACTTGGTCTCCATTTTCTTTGATTAATAGTGCAAGTAGACGTTCATGAGGATCACTTAAATAGCCTGTAAAATAAAAAATATTTATAGGTGTTGTAATCCATGCAGCTCCAGCGTGTTGCGTTTTCAACTCTGCGGTTATCTGTTCTAATTTCATTTTAAAATCATCCTCCTAAAAATACTATCATTCTAATTTTATGTTAGTTCATATAGGAATTCAAAAATTAAATATTATAATGAGGTTATTTCATATACTTTACTTTGATATAGATAAATTTACTCTAAGTAAAGTAGGGAGTGTGTTATAAAATAGTTATATGTGGTATATAGTAAATAAGCAAATTTATGGGAGGAATTCATATAATGAACTTATCATTTCATGGACAATCAACAATTTATTTCGAATCAAATGGCAAAAAAGTAATAGTAGATCCATTTATTACTGGTAATAGCCAATCAGACTTAAATGTAGATACTTTAGAAGTTGACTATATTATATTAACGCACGGCCATGGTGATCACTTTGGAGATACTGTAGAAATAGCTAATAGAAACCATGCAACTGTGATTGGTTCAGCAGAATTAGGTGACTATTTAACTACGAATAAAAAAGTCGAAAACGTAAGACCAATGAATATTGGTGGTAAAGCTGAATTTGAATTTGGATCTGTAAAATTTGTACAAGCATTTCATAGTTCAAGTTTAACGGATGATAATGGTATTCCTGTTTACCTTGGTATGCCTATGGGCTTGATTCTTGAAATCGAAGGCAAAACAATTTACCATACAGGTGATACAGGGTTATTTAGTGACATGCAACTTATTGCAGAGCGCCACCCTGTAGATGTTTGTTTTGTACCTATTGGGGATAATTTCACAATGGGTATTGATGATGCGAGCTATGCAATTAACAAATTTATTAAACCTAAGATTTCAGTCCCTATACACTATGATACGTTCGAATTAATTGAACAAGATCCAAACCAATTTAAATCTGCGGTAACTGAAGGTGAAGTACAGATTCTGAAGCCTGGAGAAGCGGTTAAGATATAAATTAGTTAGGAATTATTAATATGAAAATGAAAAACTGTCGGCATAGTTTAGGGCTATGTCGGCAGTTTTTATATCATTTATACATCGGTTATTAATATTTATAATATGGAAAATAAAAAAGACAAACCAATTGCTTACGCTCGCTAAGGTTTGTCTAAATATTTTAATTAAAGCACTTTATAATTCTTTAAAGTTGCATATTATTTTACTATAAGAACTGGGATGCGCGCTCTTTTTGCAACCTTATGGCTGACGCTACCAAGTACAAATTTTTTCTTCTCTTCAGCTTTGCGGTTACTGAGTACGACGATTTCATATTTACCACTATTAGCTTGTTTAACTAATTGTTCTTTAGCGCTACCACGCACAATAATTTCCTCGTATTCAATATCATATTCATCTAAAGTATTACGTGTAGGTGCGAGTCCTTCGCTACGTTTTTCAACTAGCTTGTCTAAATGCACACCTGATTTAATAGATGCTTGTGCATCTTGCTCACTAATTGCGTTTAAAATAGTGACAACTGTACCTTCTCCAGCTAATTTAGAGACTTCTTTAAGTGCTTTTTCATTTGTAAGTGTTGTATCAACACCAAGTAAAATGTTTTTGAACATTGTTCATCCCTCCTCGGTTTCATTCTAATCAAAGTTTATTGATAAATCCAATTAAATCAAAGAATTTAGCATAAGAATTTTAAAAAAGAACTTTTCACAAAGATTTGAATATGAGATTTAGCATAATAAAATTATAAACTATTATAATTTAGGTAGTTACATCGCAATTTTAGTTATAAAAAGTTATAATAGCTTAGAAACTGTTCAAAATAAATGAGGTTATTTAAATGACAAAGCATGAACAAATTTTATCATATATAGAATCTCTAGCAGTAGGTCAAAAAATTTCTGTTAGAAAAGTAGCAAAGGATTTAAGTGTATCTGAAGGTACAGCTTATCGTGCTATTAAAGATGCTGGACAAATAGGTTTGGTTGCGACTATTGATCGAGTTGGCACAGTGCGTATTGAAAAAAAATCACGAGAGCAAATTGAGCAACTGACATTTGGTGAAATTGTCAAAATTATAGATGGCCAAGTATTAGGTGGTAGAAATGGGTTAATTAAAACACTGACAAAATTTGCTATTGGTGCGATGGAAATAGAAGATGTAGTAAAGTACTTAAGTACTCATACGCTACTCATTGTTGGTAACCGTAAAGATGTCCAACTAGCTGCTTTGAAAAGAGGTAGTGCAGTACTCATCACTGGTGGATTTAGTACGTCCGCTGAAATTATAAAGTACGCGGATGAACATGATTTACCTATTTTATCTTCAAATTATGATACATATCTTGTAGCAAATATTATAAACAGAGCTATGTATAATCAAAGGATTCGTAAAGAGATATTAGTTGTTGAAGATATTGTTAAATCAGTAAAAGAAGAGACTGTCGTGTTTGATAATATGAAATTGGCGGATTATAAGGAAAAAGCAAGAGCGACTGGCCATTCAAGATTCCCAGTTATTGATGAAAATTGGAAACTTGTTGGTATCATAACAAGTAAAGAAATTATTAAAATGGAAGAATATGATACCTTAGCGCAGTTTATGACCAAATCACCTATTAATGTGCAGCTATCTACAACTGTCGCGAATTGTGCACACATGATGATTTGGGAAGGTATCGAACTGTTACCAGTCACAACAACTAGTAAAAAATTGATTGGTGTTATCACTAGAAAAGATGTATTAACAGCGATGCAATTATTAAGTCGACAGCCTCAAGTGGGTGAAACTATCAATGATCAAATTGCTAGGCATATCAATATTACAAATCAAGGTATTCAAGTACAAACAACACCATTGCTAACGAATCAATATGGCACGTTAAGTAAAGCAGTTTTCGTAGCAATTATTGAAGAGACCGTGAGATATGAAATGCGCAAGCTAAAAAAGCTTGAAGTGATGATAGAGAGTTTAAACATCATATATATTAAAACAGTACAAATCGAATCTGAAATCGATGTGCACTATGATATGTTAGATGTAGGAAGAAACTTCGCTAAATTAGAAGTAACAATGTCCAGTGACGGACATCATGTAGCAAAAGCAATGATAATTTGTCAGATGTTAGATTAAAAATATATTCTATATAACTATTGAAAAGGAAGATTCAGATGACTAAAGAATTTAATCAAATCATGAATAAAATTAAAGATACAGAAACGATTATTATACATAGGCACGTCAGACCAGATCCAGATGCCTATGGTTCACAACTAGGTTTGAAAAATTATTTGAAATTAAAATTTCCTAATAAAAATATATTTGCAGTAGGTGAGTCCGAGCCATCATTAGATTTTATAGGGACGTTTGATGAAGTCACAGACGAACAATATCAAGATGCGTTAGTTATCGTTTGCGATACAGCTAATGCGCCTAGAATCAGTGATGAGCGATTTAATAAAGGAAACTTCTTGATTAAAATAGATCACCATCCTGCAGTAGATCAATATGGTGATATTAATTACGTAAATGCACAAGCTTCATCAACAAGTGAAATTATCTTTGATTTCATAGAACACTTCAATGATACAAAGGTTATAAACGTATCTGTGGCGCGGTTACTATACATAGGCATTGTGGGAGATACTGGCCGTTTTCTTTTTAATAATACAACGCCCCACACGCTAGAAGTAGCTAGTCAATTGCTTAAATATCCATTTGACCATAGTGAAGAACTGAATAAGATGGGCGAAAAAGATCCGAAACTGTTACCATTTCAAGGCCATGTGTTACAAAATTTCGAATTGGACGATAATGGTTTTTGTAAAGTTGTCATTACTCAAGAGATATTAAACCAATTCGGTATTGCGCCAAATGAAGCGTCATTATTTGTAAATGCTATTGCTGATATACAAGGTTTGAAGATATGGGTATTCGCCGTAGATGAAGGTACAGAAATAAGATGTCGCATTCGTTCTAAAGGTATTGTAATAAACGATGTAGCAAGTGAATTTGGCGGGGGCGGTCATCCGAACGCTTCAGGTGTCTCTGTAAATGATTGGGGCCAATTTAACACATTAGCCCAAGCATTAATTAATAAATTGTAAGCATATAGGAGGTGTTTGCTGATGGTTACGCATTTAAATATTCATACAACATATGACTTGTTACATTCTAGTTTGAGAATTAAAGATGCTGTTACTAAAGCCGCGAAAGAAGGGTACTCTGCGCTAGCAATTACGGATACAAATGTATTATATGGTTACCCACAATTTTATGATGCGTGTATTGCAGCAAATATTCATCCTATTTTTGGAATGACAATTTACGTAACGGATGGTTTAGAGTCAGTTGAAACAATCGTACTAGCCCAAAACGAATGTGGATTAAAGGATTTATTTAAACTTTCTTCTGCAATTAAAATGAAAGAAAAAACTGAAACACCTATGGAGTGGTTGAAAAAATATATTGAAAATGTAGTTGTTATATTTAAAGATGTAACGGCTCCAAATGAAACCATTGTTAAAGAGTTTAGTGGAGAAGCTTATGTATATGTCAATCATACGAGTGAAATGACATTTGATTTACCGGTTGTATGGGCACAGAGTACAAGGTACCTTAACCAAAAAGATGCAGATACACTTACGGCACTCGCTGCGATTAAGGATAATACGAAATTAGACTTAGTCAGTGAGCAATATGATTATGATGCGCATTTATACGATCAAAATGATCTAAGTGTTTTAGACGTTAGTAAAGAAGTTTTAAATAATACAAATCAGCTCGCATCAGTATGCCATGCTGAGATAGCTTATCATCAATCTTTATTGCCTAAATTTAAAACGCCTGACAACCAACCTTCAAAAGATTATTTATGGCGTATACTGCAAGACAGCTTAAACCAACTACGCATTGAAAACGACAGATCTAATATATATAAAGAAAGGCTAGACCATGAATATCAAGTTATTACGCGAATGGGCTTTGAAGATTACTTCCTTATAGTGAGTGATTTAATACATTATGCTAAAACACATGACGTATTAGTCGGACCAGGACGTGGTTCTTCAGCTGGATCACTCGTGAGTTATCTGTTAGGTATTACAACTGTGGATCCAATTCATTATAATTTACTATTTGAACGTTTTCTTAATCCAGAACGTGTGACAATGCCAGATATTGATATTGATTTTGAAGACACACATAGAGATAAGGTAATTCAATATGTACAAGAAAAATATGGAGATACCCACGTAGCAGGAATTGTAACTTTTGGACATTTATTGGCCAGAGCAGTTGCCCGAGATGTTGGACGAATTATGGGGTTTGATGACATCACTTTAAACGAAATTTCTAAATTAATTCCACACAAGTTAGGGATTACATTAGATAAAGCTTATGAACAGAATGACTTCAAGCAATTTGTTCATAGAAACCATCGTCATGAACGATGGTTTGAAATGAGCAAAAAATTAGAAGGCTTGCCTCGCCATACATCTACACATGCTGCTGGTATTATAATTAATGATCATCCTTTATATGAATATGCACCCCTGACTTTGGGTGACACAGGATTGTTAACACAATGGACTATGACAGAAGCAGAGAGAATTGGTTTGTTAAAAATTGACTTTCTAGGTTTGCGCAACTTATCCATCATTCATCAAATTGTAAAACAAGTAAAAAAAGATATGAAGATACATATCGACATTGAAAAAATACCATTTGATGATAAAAAAGTCTTTCAATTGCTGTCACAAGGTGATACAACAGGTATATTCCAACTAGAATCAGATGGTATTAGAAATGTGTTGAAAAAGTTACAGCCTGAACATTTTGAAGATATCGTTGCCGTGACTTCTCTATATAGACCAGGACCAATGGAAGAAATTCCAACGTATATTTCAAGAAGACATAACCCTTCTAAAGTACAATATTTACATCGTGATTTGGAACCTATACTTAGCAGTACTTATGGCGTCATTATTTATCAAGAGCAAATTATGCAGATAGCAAGTAAGTTTGCTGGTTTTAACTATGGTGAAGCGGATATTCTAAGACGTGCAATGAGTAAAAAGAACCGTGCTGTTCTAGAAAGTGAACGTCAACATTTTGTAGATGGAGCCCTGAAAAATGGTTACGAAGAAAGTTTGAGTAAGCAAATATTTGACTTGATTTTAAAGTTTGCTGATTATGGTTTCGCACGTGCTCATGCTGTAAGTTACTCAAAAATAGCTTATATCATGAGCTATTTGAAAGTACACTATCCTAATTATTTTTATGCTAATATTTTGAGTAACACTATTGGTAGCGAAAAGAAAACGGCACAAATTATTGATGAGGCAAGACACCAATCACTAAATATTTTAGCGCCAAATATCAATCAAAGTCATTGGTTTTACAAAGCGACTAAGGAAGGTATATATCTATCGATTGGGGCAATTAAAGGCGTGGGTTACCAAAGTGTTAAATTAATCGTCGATGAGCGGCAGACGAATGGGCATTTTAAAGATTTTTTTGAATTTACAAGAAGAATTCCTAAGAGAATCAAGTCCCGGAAATTACTTGAAGCACTTATATTAGTAGGTGCGTTTGATACATTTGGAAAAAACCGTGCGACATTACTGCAATCTATCGATCAAGTACTCGATAGTGTGTCAGACGTCGAACAAGATGGATTTATATTTGATGTTTTAACTCCGAAAGCCAAATATGAAGATAAAGAAGAATTACCAGATAAAGTTTTAAGCGACTATGAAAAAGAATATTTGGGCTTTTATGTATCGACACACCCTGTAGAGAAAACTTTTGAACAAAAACAATATCTCGGTATTTATAAATTAGCAAATGCACGGGACTATCAACCTATACTTATTCAACTTGACAGCGTTAAACGCATTCGTACAAAAAACGGACAAAACATGGCTTTTGTAACATTGAATGATGGTATAAATAGTTTAGATGGGGTTGTCTTTCCAGATGTATTTAAAAAATATGAAATAACGCTCAAAACAAGTGCGACTTTTATTGTAAGAGGAAAATTTGACGCAAGAAATAATAAAAAACAGCTTATCATCAATCAATTTGAAACGGTTGAATCATTTGAAACCTTTACTTTAACGAATGCCAAACAAATTGTTATTAGAAATTTAGATAATGAAGCAGAATTCAAACAATTTTTAACACAAACATCAGATAGCGATTATATACCAGTTAAGTACTTCCAAGAAAATCAAAATCAATTTAAAACAATAGGCTATATTGCGCGAGATAACCAGTTATTAAATACATTGATACAAAAATTCTCGCCTTGGGATATAAGAATTATTTAACTTTAATAGCGTTATGAACTATGGTATAGTAAACTGATGGTTGAGCATTAGCTTGCCATCAGTTTTAATTATCTGTGAATTAAAACTTAAAATTATACAATGTTAAATCAATCTATATGTTTTTATTACAAATATTAACTGTATGAGGAAATTCAGCATCTTGTTAACACTATCATTTGTAATTTCAGTTAGATTGTAATAAAAATATATATGAACTGATATATAGACTAGTTGAATGTAAAGGGGTAGATTTACATGACATTGAGAGACGAAGCATTGGAAATGCATAAAAGAAACCAAGGTAAACTAGAAGTTATGTCCAAGGTAAAAGTTACCAATAAGGAAGAATTAAGTTTAGCTTATTCCCCAGGTGTCGCAGAACCTTGTAAAGAAATACATGAAGATACTAGAAAAGTTTTTGATTATACAATGAAGGGGAATACAGTTGCCGTTGTAACAGATGGTACAGCAGTATTAGGTTTAGGTAATATTGGGGCGGAAGCAAGTATCCCAGTTATGGAAGGAAAAGCAGTATTATTCAAAAGTTTTTCTGGCATTGATGGCGTGCCTATCGCACTAAATACGACAGATACTGATGAAATAGTAAATACTGTTAAATTATTAGAACCTAATTACGGTGGCATTAATTTAGAGGATATTTCCGCTCCAAGATGTTTTGAAATTGAAGAACGCTTAAAAAAAGAAACGAAAATACCTATCTTCCATGATGACCAACATGGTACAGCAATTGTAACAGCAGCTGGTATGATTAATGCTTTAAGAATTGTTGATAAAGAATTATCAGATATTAAAGTTGTACTTAATGGGGCTGGCGCAGCAGGTATGGCCATCGTCAAACTGCTATATTCATATGGAGTTAGGGATATGGTAATGTGTGATTCGAAAGGTGCTATATTTGAAGGGCGTTCCTTTGGTATGAATGACACGAAATCTTATGTTGCTAAATGGACAAATAGAGATAAAGTTGAAGGTAGCTTAGATGAGGTTATTAAAGATGCAGATGTATTTATAGGTGTTTCTGTTGCAGATTTATTAACTAAAGAGATGGTAGAATCTATGGCCGATGATCCAATTATCTTTGCAATGGCAAACCCAAATCCTGAAATTCAACCAAATGATGCAAAAGCGGCTGGCGCGAAAGTAATCGGTACTGGACGTTCTGATTTTCCAAACCAAATTAATAATGTGCTAGCATTTCCAGGTATATTTAGAGGCGCATTAGATGTAGAAGCAACTCAAATTAATGAAGAGATGAAACAAGCTGCGGTTGAAGCTATTGCTAATTTAATCAGTCGTGATGAATTGACCCCTGATTATTGCATTCCAGGTCCATTTGATAAACGAGTAGCACCTTCCGTTGCGAGAGAAGTAGCAAAAGCAGCGATGGAATCTGGTGTGGCTCGAACTGATGTTGATCCAGAAGCAGTTTATGAAAAAACAATGAAATTAACAAACTTAGATAAATAATATTCATTAACTCGAATTCCAATATCTGACAAATGTTTATATATTGTGATAGTAAGTGATGTTTATGTGGAGGTTTACCAATGTTTAAAGATTTTTTCAATAGAAGTAGTAAAAAGAAAAAGTATGTGACCGTTTCAGATTCAAAACAAAGTGATGTTCCAGCAGGCATTATGACTAAATGCCCTAAATGTAAAAAAATTATGTACACAAAAGAATTATCTGAAAATCTAAATGTATGTTTTAACTGTGATCATCATATTGCGCTCACAGCTTATAAACGTATTGAAGCTATTTCTGATGAAGGTTCGTTCAAAGAGTTTGATAAAGGAATGACCTCTGCTAACCCATTGGATTTTCCAAGCTATGAAGAGAAAATACAAAAAGATCGACAAAAAACTGAACTAAATGAAGCAGTAGTTACAGGAACTGCAAATTTAGAAGGTGTAACATATGGCGTTGCAGTCATGGATGCTAGATTCAGAATGGGAAGTATGGGTTCTGTGGTAGGTGAAAAAATTTGCCGAATCATCGAACATTGTATCGATCATCGTTTGCCATTTATTTTATTTTCAGCAAGTGGTGGTGCGAGAATGCAAGAAGGTATTATCTCATTAATGCAAATGGGTAAAACAAGTGTCACGTTGAAAAAACATGCGGATGCTGGATTATTATATATTTCTTACATTACTAATCCTACGACAGGTGGTGTTTCTGCAAGTTTTGCTTCTGTAGGGGACATTAACCTTAGTGAACCGAAAGCACTTATTGGTTTTGCTGGAAGACGTGTAATCGAACAAACAATTAATGAAAAGCTACCAGATGATTTCCAAACTGCAGAATTTCTACTAGAACATGGACAACTAGACAAAGTAGTGCATAGAAAAGAAATGAAGGCGACATTAGGTAGTATCTTAAAAATGCACCAAGAGGTGAAAACAAATGCTTGATTTTGAAAAGCCACTTTTTGAAATAAAAAATAAAATTGAATCATTAAAAGAATCACAGGAAAAAAACGAAGTGGACTTACAGGAAGAGATTGATATGCTAGAAGCTTCGTTAGAGAGAGAGACAGAAAAAGTATATACAAATCTTAAGCCTTGGGACCGTGTTCAATTAGCACGATTACAAGAACGTCCAACTTCATTAGATTACATACCTTATATATTCGATTCATTTATAGAATTGCATGGTGATCGAAATTATCGAGATGACCCTGCAATGATAGGTGGCATCGGTTATTTAAACGGCCAAGCTGTTACCGTAGTTGGACAACAACGTGGAAAAGACACTAAAGACAATATTTATCGTAACTTTGGTATGGCACACCCAGAAGGTTATAGAAAAGCAATTAGGTTAATGAAACAAGCAGAAAAATTCAATCGACCTATCTTCACTTTTATTGACACTAAAGGGGCTTACCCAGGTAAAGCAGCAGAAGAACGTGGACAAAGTGAGTCAATTGCTAGAAACTTAGTGGAAATGGCTTCGTTAACTGTGCCAGTAATTTCAATTGTAATTGGCGAAGGCGGTAGTGGTGGCGCATTAGGCTTAGGTATTACAAATAGAGTTTTAATGCTTGAAAATAGCACATATTCTGTCATTTCACCTGAAGGCGCTTCTGCATTATTATGGAAAGACAGTAACTTAGCAAAAATTGCCGCAGAAACAATGAAAATCACTGCTGAAGATTTACATGATTTGAAAATCGCTGATGACGTCATTAAAGAGCCGTTAGGCGGCGCTCATCATGATGTGGAACAACAAGCTCAGAACATCAAAAAAGGATTCGAACAACATTTAGCAGAATTAAGCAAACTATCTAAGCAAGAACTCGCTGACGATAGATACGCTAAATTTAGAAATATAGGTTCATATCAAGAATAAAATAATAATATTAAATCCTCTACTTCTATAATGAATGTAGGGGGTTTATTATGTCTTATTTGCTTTTTAGTAAATAAACTGTTTAAAAAATAAAATTTTAAGGTAAATATAATAAAGACCAAAAAAATTTCACAGAAAAATTATAGTAAACGCTTTCTATTAACAATTTAATATATAAGTTATATTTAAAACGTTTACATTTGTCATAAAGCCTTATTTTAATGGCACCATAGTTGAATTTATGGTATTTTTAGAATAAGAAATACATGTTAGAAAGGTTTGTCGTCATGAAAAAAATTGCAGTGTTGACAAGTGGAGGAGATTCTCCAGGCATGAACGCAGCAGTAAGAGCTGTTGTTAGAAAAGCGATTTATAATAACATTGAAGTCTATGGTGTATACCAAGGTTATCAAGGTTTATTAAACGATGATATCGAGAAGCTTGAACTCGGTTCTGTAGGAGACACAATTCAACGTGGAGGTACTTTTTTATATTCAGCAAGATGTCCTGAATTTAAAAAACAAGAAATGCGTGCAAAAGGCATTGAGAACTTACGTAAAAGAGGAATCGAAGGCCTTGTAGTTATCGGAGGAGATGGTAGCTACAAAGGTGCGCAACTTATAAGTCAAGAATGCGAAGAAATTCAAACAATTGGAATACCTGGTACGATTGATAATGATATTAATGGTTCAGACTTTACAATTGGATTTGATACTGCATTAAATACTATAATTGATTGTGTTGATAAAATTCGTGATACAGCATCGAGTCATGCTAGAACCTTTATTATAGAAGTTATGGGACGTGATTGTGGAGATTTAGCTTTATGGGCAGGCATGTCTGTAGGCGCAGAAACAATTATTGTTCCAGAAGTAGAAACTGACATCAAAGAAGTAGCTGAAAAAATCGATAACGGTATAAAAAGAGGCAAAAAGCATTCAATCGTAATGGTTGCAGAAGGATGTATGTCTGGAGAAGCTTGTGCCCAAGAATTAACAAAATACATTAGCGTTGATGCACGTGTGTCTGTTTTAGGACATATTCAACGTGGTGGTAGCCCTAGTGGAGCGGATAGAGTGTTAGCTTCACGTTTAGGTGGTTACGCTATTGATTTATTACTAGAAGGAAAAACAGCTATTGGTGTTGGTATCCGTAATAATGAACTAACAGATACATCATTTGATGACATCTTTAACTCAAACGAACATGAGTTTGATTTTGGAACTTATGAATTAACAAATGAATTATCTATATAAAATCCTGGGAGGCATTAATAATGAGAAAAACTAAAATTGTTTGTACTATTGGACCAGCTTCAGAATCAGAAGAAATGCTTGAGAAATTAATGAAAGCTGGAATGAACGTAGCACGTTTAAACTTTTCACATGGTGATCATGCAGAACATAAAGCAAGAATTGATTCGATTCGTAAAGTATCTAAAAAGTTAGGTAAAACTGTTGCAATCTTACTTGATACTAAAGGACCTGAAATTCGTACACATAGCATGGAAAATGGTGGTATTGAACTTGAAAAAGGTACTGAAGTCATCGTAAGTATGACTGAAGTAGAAGGTACACCAGAAAAATTCTCAGTAACATACGACAATTTAATCAATGATGTAGATGAAGGTTCTTACATTTTATTAGATGATGGTTTGATTGAATTACAAGTTAAACGCATTGATAAAGATAATGGCGAAGTAGTTTGTGATGTCTTAAATACTGGTGAATTAAAAAATAAAAAAGGTGTTAACCTACCAGGCGTAAAAGTAAGTTTACCAGGTATTACAGACAAAGATGCTGAAGATATCGAATTTGGAATAAGCGAGGGTGTTGACTTTATTGCAGCTAGCTTTGTACGTCGTCCAAGTGATGTTTTAGATATCCGTAAGATTCTTGAAGCTCATAAAAATGCTTCTATAAGCATTATACCTAAAATCGAAAACCAAGAGGGTATTGATAATATCAAAGAAATTCTTGAAGTTTCTGATGGTTTAATGGTTGCACGTGGTGATATGGGTGTTGAAATTCCACCAGAATCAGTACCAATGGTACAAAAAGATTTAATCAGACAATGTAATAAATTAGGTAAACCTGTTATTACAGCTACACAAATGTTGGACTCTATGCAAAGAAATCCACGTGCGACACGTGCTGAAGCAAGTGACGTTGCTAATGCAATCTACGATGGCACAGATGCAGTTATGCTTTCTGGTGAAACAGCTGCTGGTCTTTATCCTGAAGAAGCAGTTAAGACAATGCGTAATATTGCAGTGTCAGCTGAAGGTGCGCAAGATTATAAAAAATTATTGTCTGACCGTACAAAATTAGTTGAAACTTCATTAGTAAATGCAATTGGTGTTTCAGTAGCACACACAGCTTTAAATTTAAGTGTTAAAGCAATTGTTGCTGCTACAGAAAGTGGATCAACAGCACGTACAATCTCAAAATATCGTCCACAATCAGACATCATTGCAGTAACACCAAATCCGGAAACAGCACGTCAATGTGCATTAGTATGGGGTATTCACCCAGTAATTAAAGAAGGCCGCAAAACAACAGACGCGTTATTAAATAATGCTGTTGCTACTGCAGTCGAAACAGAAAAAGTACAGAACGGTGACTTAATTATTATTACAGCTGGCGTACCTACTGGTGAAAAAGGAACTACGAACATGATGAAACTACATTTAGTAGGTGATGAACTTGCAAAAGGACAAGGTATCGGAAGAAATTCAGTAGTTGGACACACACTTGTAGTTAACGAAGCAAGTGAATTAGAAGGTAAAGACTTATCTGAAACAATTATCGTAACTTCTTCAATAGATGAAACACTTGTCCCATATATTGAAAATGCAATTGGTTTAATCACTGAAGAAAATGGCATTACTTCACCTAGTGCGATTATCGGTCTAGAAAAAGGACTACCTACAGTAGTGGGTGTTGAAAACGCAACTAAGGAAATTCAAAATGATGTGTTAGTTACAATTGATGCAAATCAAGGTAAAATTTTCGAAGGTTACGCTAACGTATTATAATAATTAAATATAGTTGATAATGGAGTATGAGCTCCGTAACATCAAAAAGTAGAAGACATTTTATAGTAAATGTCTTCTACTTTTTTTATACGGTCACAAATATAAGTGGATATCGTACTTATTAAAAGTAACACAACACCATCATAGAACGAGTAATATGGTGCGATTTACTAATTAAATATAACGAGTAATAATAATCGGATAAATTAAAATAAAAAACTACCCATACACATTGGTTCGCTATCAATGTGTATAGATAGTAAATTTTAAAAAAATGAAATAATTAATTTACCTCTTGGGTAACTTTTCTATATCTTAAATACATTAAACTTAAAATGACAAACCATATTGGTGTTAAAAACACAGCTGTTCTAGTAACTTCATTTACAAATAATAAGCAAAATACTAAAACGAAGAATATTAAAATGATATATCCCATATATTTACCACCTGGTAATTTGAAAATCGCGTGCTTATGTGCTTCTGCGTTGTGTTTCGTATAATTAATATAAGCGACGGTTATTAATCCCCAAACTACGATAAATAGCACGGTAGAGACGGTAGTTATATAAGTAAATACAAGTGTAGCGTTTGGTATTATATAATTTAATAATGCGGCGATAAGTAACAAAGCACATGAGACAAATATAGCAATATGCGGGACGCCATTTTTATTCGTTGATGCAAAATAAGGTGGTGCCTGTTTTTGGCTAGAAAGTCCAAATAGCATACGACTATTAGAAAAAATACCACTATTACAAGACGATGCGGCTGCAGTTAATACTACAAAGTTAATAATACCTGCGGCAAATGGAATACCGATTAAAGCGAACAATCTAACAAATGGGCTCTCATTTGGATTTATAGCATTCCATGGGATGATAGACATGATTACAGCTAATGCGCCTACATAAAACACTAATATACGTATTGGAACACTATTGATTGCTTTAGGTAGAGTTTTAGCTGGATCTTTAGTTTCGCCAGCAGTTACCCCGATTAATTCAATTCCCACAAATGAAAATAAAGCCATTTGGAATGACATTAAAAATCCATTAAGTCCTTTAGGAAAAACACCGTGGTTATACAAATTCGTTAATGAAGCATGTCCGAATTGTGTATCATATGCCATTATTATCATAGTTGCTCCGACAACAATCAATGCAAGTATAGTTATAATTTTAATAATTGCAAACCAGAATTCTAACTCGCCAAACAGTTTAGCACTTAATAAGTTAAGTGACATCAGCACGAGGACGCAGAATAAGGCACTTAACCAATTTGGAATTTCAGCAAACCAAAAGTTAACGTATTTTGCGACTGCTGTTACCTCGGCCATACCAGTAATAATCCAACACAGCCAGTATGTCCATCCAGTTACAAAGCCTGCAAATGCGCCAATGTGTTTGTTGGTAACATCTGCAAAAGATTTAAAATTAGTATTTGTTACAAGCATTTCACCCAAGCCACGCATAAACATAAATAGCATAAAGCCTATGATGATATATGTAAGTAAAATAGAGGGTCCTGTTAAAGCAATCGTTTGGCCCGCACCTAAAAATAACCCTGTACCAATTGCTCCTCCAATTGCAATCAGTTGGATGTGACGATTACTCAGCTCTCTTTGTAATTCGTTGTTTGACATAATCTACTTCTCCTTTGTTCTGTCGTTTTATTATTATGCATCTCTAGTTAAAATAATACAACTGATATATGGAGAGGTGATGAGTAAATAAAGAGTAAAAGTACATTAATAAATTGTTATAGTTAACGATAATCAAATGAAAACCTATAAAAATTGAAGTATAGCGCTTTCTTTATTAAAATAAAGTTATAACACCATTGAATATTGTGGCGTGTTTATGGGTATATAAACAAATGATTATTTCTTATTGGTTTGGTAAGACAATTAAACTTTAAATATTCACAAAAGTCTTAAAGTTGGATATAATGGTTGATGAAAGCCATTTCATAATGAAATAGAAAAGGGGAATTTATATATGGCAGAATTACAAAAAGGTTTAGAAGGGGTAATTGCATCTCAAACTAAAGTAAGTTCTATCATTGATAGCCAATTAACATATGCAGGCTATGATATTGATGATTTAGCACAAAATGCTGAGTTTGAAGAAGTTGTCTTTTTATTATGGCACTACCGATTACCTAATAAAGAAGAATTAAAAGAATTAAAAGAAAAACTTTTTGAATACATGACACTAAATCCTAGAGTGTACAGTCACTTTCAAGAATATGCCACTGGCAACGTACACCCTATGACTGCATTAAGAACTTCAGTGTCATACATAGCTCACTTTGATGAGCATGCTGAAACTGAAAATGATGAACAGACGATGGAGCGTGCTATACGTATTCAAGCTAAAATAGCGTCTTTAGTCACAGCTTATGCTAGAGTTAGAGAAGGTAAAGAAGTTGTGAAGCCAAGCAAAGATTTAAGTTATGCTGGAAACTTCTTATATATGTTAAGAGGAGAATTACCAACAGACATCGAAGTGGAAGCTTTTAATAAAGCATTGGTATTACATGCAGACCACGAGTTAAACGCATCAACATTCACTGCAAGATGTGCAGTTTCATCACTATCTGATATGTATTCAGGTATTGTTGCTGCAGTTGGCTCATTAAAAGGTCCGCTTCACGGTGGGGCAAATGAACGTGTAATGAGTATGTTGTCAGAAGTCAAATCAATTGACGATGTTGACAGCTATATAGATAAAAAGATTGAAAATAAAGAAAAAATTATGGGCTTCGGCCACCGCGTATATAAAGATGGTGATCCTAGAGCGAAATATCTAAAAGAAATGAGTAAAAAAATTACAGCAGAGACAGGACAAAGTGAATTGTTTGATATTTCTGTTAAGATTGCTGATAAGATGAAATCAGAAAAAGGTTTAATAGCTAATGTGGATTTCTTCAGTGCTACTGTCTATCATAGTATGAACATTCAACATGATCTATTCACTCCAATTTTTGCAGTAAGCAGAACTTCAGGTTGGATTGCACATATCTTAGAACAATATCGAGACAATAGAATTATGCGTCCAAGAGCTGAATATATTGGTGAAAAAGATAGAAAATATGAACCAATTGAAGAAAGATAAGACTTAATTATTTCTACATTATGATTTATAGTGAAAATGAACAGCTTAGTAATTATTAAAAATTATTTAATAAAAACAAAACACGGAGGTTTTTTTACATGTCAGCAGAAAAAATAGTAAAATCACAAGAAGGTTTAAAAGTACCAAATAATCCAATAATCCCATATATTATCGGTGACGGCATTGGTCCAGATATCTGGAAAGCAGCTAGTAGAGTTATTGATGCAGCTGTAGAAGAAGCATATAAAGGTGAAAAGAAAATTGAATGGAAAGAAGTTTTAGCTGGCCAAAAAGCTTACGACGAAACAGGTGAATGGTTACCTAAAGAAACATTAGATACAATTGAAGAATATTCAATTGCTATTAAAGGACCTTTAACTACACCAATCGGTGGCGGTATTCGTTCTCTTAACGTTGCTTTACGCCAAGAATTAGACTTATTTACATGTCTACGTCCAGTACGTTGGTTCCAAGGGGTTCCTTCACCAGTTAAACGCCCTGAAGATACTGACATGGTTATTTTCCGTGAAAATACTGAAGACATCTATGCTGGTATTGAATTCCAAGAAGGTACACCTGAAGTTAAAAAATTAATTGATTTCTTACAAAATGAAATGGGAGCTAAAAATATTAGGTTCCCAGAAACATCTGGTATTGGTGTGAAACCAGTCTCTAAAGAAGGAACAGAACGTTTAGTACGTGCTTCAATCCAATATGCATTAGACAATAACCGCAAGTCATTAACTTTAGTGCATAAAGGTAATATCATGAAATTTACTGAAGGTTCATTTAAACAATGGGGATATGATTTAGCACATAACGAATTCGGTGATAAAGTATTCACTTGGCAACAATATGATGAGATTGTTGAAAAAGAAGGTAAAGATAAAGCGAATGCAGCTCAAGAAGAAGCTGAAAAAGCAGGTAAAATTATTGTTAAAGATTCAATTGCCGATATCTTCTTACAACAAATCTTAACTCGCCCATCAGACCACGACGTAGTAGCTACTATGAACTTAAACGGTGACTATGTATCTGATGCATTAGCAGCGCAAGTAGGCGGTATTGGTATAGCACCAGGAGCTAATATTAACTATGAAACAGGTCATGCAATTTTTGAAGCTACACATGGTACAGCTCCTAAATATGCTGGTTTAAATAAAGTTAACCCATCATCTGAAATCTTAAGTGCGACATTAATGTTAGAACACTTAGGTTGGCAAGAAGCAGCAGATAAGATTACAGAATCAATTGAGAAAACAATTGCTTCGAAAATAGTAACTTATGACTTTGCACGTCTAATGGATGGCGCTAAAGAAGTTTCTACATCTGAATTTGCAGATGAACTTATTAAAAATATCAAATAATATAAATAGGTATTGAGATTGTAATGTTTCAATTCTCGCTAAACAGACGAAATTCTTTTTTAGAATTTCGTCTGTTTTTGTTATAAAATGATTGAATACTAGTATAGTTGTTTTGGTATATTCTAGTTTATTAAAGTAATATTAAATACAAAACTAACAAATAAATATATTTTTGTGATTGTGTAAATTGTTAATTTCAAAAGAAAGTGAAATATATATAAGCATCAATACTTTTAGTTCATAGGTTTTTAATCTATTAAACTGTTCATATTGTGAATTAAGTGTTAAGATTTTGTTAAGTCAGTATTTTATAAAGTATTAAGAATTATTTATAAAAAGCGCAACAGTCGCTTTATGTCAGCTTTACATTATCTTCGTTATTAATTAACGTATAGTGTTATTCTATTGAATGTAAAGTTTGTGTGAAAAGATTTTAAAGTATGTTATTTATATTAAACTTTAAGTTATAATTAATACGTAAACACAAATATGGAGGTATACTATGTCACAAAATGTACTTGTAGTAGATGATGAACAATCCATCGTAACCTTATTAAAATATAATTTAGAGCAATCTGGATATACAGTGGATGTTGCATACGATGGAGATGATGCAATAGAAAAAGTTAATTCTACAAATCCTGATTTGGTAGTGTTAGATGTGATGCTACCTAAAAAAGATGGCATAGAGGTATGTAAGGCAATTCGTTCAGAAAAAAATCTAGTGCCTATTTTAATGTTAACTGCTAAAGATGATGAATTTGACCGTGTATTAGGTCTTGAGCTAGGCGCAGATGACTATATGACTAAACCATTTTCCCCTAGAGAAGTCGTAGCGAGAGTCAAAGCGATTTTAAGAAGATCAGCTATGGTTACTGAGGCTGCTAAAATTGAAAACGATGAAGATGATATCTTAATTGGATCCATCAGAATCAGACCGGAATTTTTTGAAGTCTATAGAAACGATGAATTATTGGAATTGACGACAAAAGAATTTGAGTTGCTGCTATACCTTATTGAAAGACAAGGTAGAGTGATAACACGTGAACACATGTTGAATTCAGTGTGGAATTATGAATTTGCGGGTGATTCTAGAATTGTGGATGTACATATTAGTCATTTAAGAGATAAATTAGAAGAAAATCCTAAACAACCTAAACTCATAAAAACTGTACGAGGTTTAGGTTATAAATTGGAGAGACCTAAGGTTTAATGCTTAAGTTTCATCAGCGCCTCTTAATTTTATTATGTACCATCGTTATCATTAGCTTCTTAATGTTAGGTGCAATCATAACACATGTAATTTATCAAACGGTGACTACAAGTCAAGAAGGAGACTTGGAACACCGTTCACAACATATAGTTAGTTTGTATAATCATGATAAACTTAACGACATCAAAGATATTGCCAAAAACGAAAACCTTACTATAATGATTGAAAAAGGTAACAATGTCTTGTTGTCCACAAAGCAAGGAACAGAGATAAATAAAGATATAAAAAATGAAGCGATTCCTTCTAAATTAATATACGATAAAGATGAAGATAATCGGAGATATACTTTTAAGACATCTGTTAAAGATAAAGATATTATAATTAGTGGCGTGAACAATGAAATCTTTGAGTTACAAATTAAACTTTGGAAATATACAGCTTTGATTGGTTTAATTGTCTTGATTATCATATTCTTTGTAGTTCGTAGTATTAATAGAACATATATTAGACCTATTAATGAAGTGACATATGCCACGAATTTATTAGCAGAAGGTTATTATCATGTTAGAGTGCCTGAAAGTAACGTTAAAGAAACTAGGGAACTATTTGTGACTACTAATGAATTAGCTAGAAGATTGCAACGATTAAATCACAAGCAAAAGTTACAATCTAACAGACTGAAAACAACCGTTGAAAATATTCCAAGTTCTATTTTGATGGTCGATAAATACGGTGAAATTGTGGTTGCCAATAAAGCGTATTATGATGTATTTACACCAGAAGAAACTGTTGAACATAAAAGTTATGTAGATTTTATAGATGTCAAAATACAACAGCTTATTACAGATGCATTTAAAGTTGAAAAGCCTATCTATGATCAAATAGAACTTACTATAGATCAAGTTCATCAAAAATATTTTGATACCGCTTGTGTGCCAATTTTATCTAGAACAAAGAAAAACTTATACGGTATGGTTATTGTAATGCATGACATTACAAATCTAAAAAAACTTGAAAATTTACGTCGAGAATTTGTAGCAAATGTATCGCACGAATTGAAGACGCCAATCACTTCAATAAAAGGGTTTGCCGAAACATTGCTAGATGGAGCGAAAAATGATGAACAAGCATTGAATGATTTCTTGCAAATTATTTCTAAAGAGTCGGATCGTATAGAAACACTTGTATTTGATTTACTAGATTTATCCCATGTAGAGCAACAAACTCAAATAGAAACAGAATATATAAGTTTATCCGAAATTGCTGAAAAGACAATTAAAAATATGAAGACAATTGCGGAAGATAAACAAATAACAATTGTAAATGAAGTAACGCCTGATATTGTCATCGATGCAAATAGTGATAAAGTGTCACAAGTAGCTATTAACTTAATTTCAAATGCGATTAGTTATTCTAAGCCATCAGAAAAAATAGTGGTGCGTGTTTATAAAGAGGCTAACAAACGTATCCTCGAAGTTGAAGATTACGGTATTGGTATTAGCGAAGAAGATCAAAAGCATATTTTCGAACGCTTTTATAGAGTGGATAAAGCCCGTAGTAGAGATTCTGGTGGTACAGGTTTAGGACTTTCAATTACTAAGCACATTATGGAGGCACATAATGGTAGGATTAATGTATTTAGTCGTCCGAATGAAGGGTCGATGTTTAGAGTTACCTTTTTCGAGACTGAATAGGCTGCAGATTAAGTTATAATAATTATAAAAAAAATAGGTGTTATATTTTTGCCAATCTAATTTAACTATAGTGTTGTTAGATTGGCTTTTTATATTGTAATGAAAATCTAAAGTTACGGCGTATCAATACAGATAGCAAGTGATTTTGTGATAAAATGAAAGGTAAATATGTGTTGGAGGTTAAAACATTGAATAAACTAATCTTAATTGATGGTAATAGTCTGAGTTTTAGAGCTTTCTATGCTTTACCATTATTACAAAATAAAGCAGGTATCCATACCAATGCTGTGTATGGGTTTGCGATGTTACTAGAAAAAATTATAAAAGAAGAACAGCCTACACATTTCTTAGTTGCATTTGATGCCGGTAAAACGACATTTAGACATGAACAATATAGTGAATATAAGGGTGGTCGCCAAAAAACACCGCCTGAGTTAAGTGAACAATTCCCATATATAAGACAACTATTAGACGCATATCAAATAAAGCGATATGAATTAGATAATTACGAAGCTGATGATATTATTGGGACACTTAGTAAACAAGCAGATAATGAAAAGTTCGAGACGATTATTGTAACAGGCGACCGAGATTTAACACAATTAGCTACAGATAACGTAACTATTTATTATACAAAAAAAGGTGTTACAGATGTAGATCATTACACACCAGAATTTATTGCTGAAAAGTATGACGGTTTAGTGCCAAATCAAATAGTTGATATGAAGGGGTTAATGGGAGATACTTCGGATAACATCCCTGGTGTAGCCGGTGTTGGTGAAAAGACCGCAATCAAGTTATTAAAGCAATTTTCAAATGTTGAAAATGTTTATGAGAACATAGATGGTGTTTCAGGAAAGAAATTAAAAGAAAAACTTGAAAACAGTAAAGATGATGCACTGATGAGTAAAGAACTTGCACGAATAAATAGCGATAGTCCGATAGAAGTATCTTTAAATGAGACGAAATTACAAGACAGTCCAGACACTAGTGCTAAGATAGAACTATTTAAAAAATTAGAATTCAAACAGCTATTAGATCAAATGGATGTGAATGGAAGTAATACTAGTGTAGAAGAAATGGAATTCGAAATTGCCAATGATTTTGAACAAGTAGATTTTGAAAATTTAAATTCCGCATCTATTCATTTTGAACTAGATGGCTCTAATTATTTGAAAGATGATATCTTAAAATTTGCTTTGTATGATGGGACTCACCATGTTGTGATTGATGCTCGTAATATACATGACTATCCTGCACTTGTGACTTGGTTAGAAGATGAAACAACTGAAAAAAATGTCTATGACGCCAAAAAAACATATATTGTGGCCCATAGGTTAGATATACAAATTGAAAATATTGTGTTTGATATAATGCTAGCAAGTTATATTATTGACCCTTCACGTGCTATAGATGATGTAAATTCAGTAGTAACACATTATGGTCAACACTATGTGAAACAAAGCGTAGCTATATATGGTAAAGGTAAGAAAAGACATGTACCTGACGATGATGTATTGAATTACCATGTAGCAACAGTTATTGAAGCAATTAATGAATCGAAATCTGAAATGCAAGCACAATTAAATGAATATAACCAAACCGATTTATTATATGACTTAGAGTTGCCCTTAGCTCGTATATTAAGTGAAATGGAAGAAACGGGTATCTATACGGTTGCTAGCGATTTAAAAGAAATGGAAAAAGAAATACAAAGTAAATTAGATGTATTAATCAATAACATACATGAGGCCGCTGGCGAATCATTCAATATCAATTCACCAAAGCAATTGGGAACTGTGCTCTTCGAAACATTGAAATTACCAGTCATTAAAAAAACAAAAACCGGCTATTCTACAGCAGTTGACGTATTAGAACAATTACAAGGAGAACATCCTATAATTGAACATATTCTAGAGTATAGACAGCTTGCTAAATTACAGTCTACTTATGTAGAAGGTTTACAAAAAGTGATTGCCGAAGATAATCGTATTCATACACGCTTTAACCAAACTCTAGCGCAGACAGGAAGATTATCATCTGTTGATCCTAACTTACAAAATATACCAGTTCGTCTAGAGGAAGGACGGAAAATTAGAAAAGCTTTCAAATCTAGCGACGAAAATAATGTAATATTTGCTGCTGACTATTCACAAATTGAATTACGTGTATTAGCACATATCACACAAGATAAAAGTATGAAACAGGCCTTTATTAATGATGAAGATATACACACTGCAACAGCAATGAAAGTATTTAATGTGGAACCAACTGAAGTAGATAGTACGATGCGTAGACAAGCTAAAGCAGTTAACTTTGGTATAGTTTATGGAATAAGTGACTATGGTTTAAGCCAAAGTTTAGGTATAACTAGAAAGCAAGCGAAGCAATTTATTGATGATTATTTAGATAGTTTTCCTGGCGTGAAACAATACATGGAAGATGTGGTTAAAGATTGTAAAGCACAAGGATACGTTGAAACGTTATTACATCGTCGTAGATATATCCCTGATATTACAAGTCGAAACTTTAACTTAAGAGGTTTTGCTGAAAGAACAGCAATGAACACACCAATACAAGGAACAGCAGCAGACATTATTAAATTAGCTATGGTCAATTTTGCCAATGAGGTCCAAAGTACAGATTTTCATGCTAAATTATTATTACAAGTACATGATGAATTAATTTTTGAATTACCTAAAGATGAAGTCGAAGCATTTGAAAAATTCATTGAAAATATAATGGATAATGCGATAGAGTTAGACGTGCCGTTAAAAGTTGAAGCCAGTTTTGGTCAAACTTGGTACGATGCAAAATAGAAAGAAGGTATTATAGTGCCTGAGTTACCAGAAGTAGAACATGTAAAAAGAGGTATCAAGCCCTTTGTTCAAGGACAAAAAATTGAATCAGTCATATATTCTGACAAAGTACACGAAGGTAAAGCTGATCAACGCGAAACAATTATTAAAGGTTTAGAATTAGATACGTTTAAACGCTTTACCGAACACTTTACAATAGTTGATATAGATAGAAGAAGTAAATATATTGTCTTTTATTTAGAAAAATATGATGAAGAAAGAATACTCATTAGTCATCTCGGCATGGCGGGCGGTTTTTTTGTGGTGGATAAGATTGAGGATATAAGTGTTCCTAATTATCGTAAACATTGGCATGTTATATTCAAGTTAGATAATGAAAAGTTGCTCGTTTATTCTGATATTCGTCGATTCGGAGAAATTAGAAATGTACCGAGTTTTGAGGCATATCCATCCTTTTTAGAAATTGCACCAGAACCCTTTGATGAAGATGCAATGCCGCATTACTTATCGTGGTTTAGCAAAAAGCTTTATCAAAATAAACCTATTAAGCAGATGATATTAGATCATAGAGTTATTTCTGGATGTGGTAACATCTATGCTTGTGAAGCTTTATTTAGAGCTGGTATTCATCCAGCACGTCTCTCAAAGGATTTGAATCATCAAGAAAAAGAAGTTTTATTTTACTATGTTCGAGATGTATTAGAAGCGGGTATTGAATATGGAGGAACAAGTATATCTGACTATCGTCATGCAGATGGTAGTACCGGGACAATGCAATTACATTTAAATGTTTATAAACAAAAGGAATGTAAAGTTTGTGGAAATGAGATTGAGACACAAGTTATTGCAACAAGAAATAGTCATTTCTGCGCTACATGCCAAAAGTAAAGGAAGAGTGAAATTATGCCAAAAGTTATAGGACTAACTGGTGGTATCGCATCAGGAAAATCTAGTGTGTCAGAACTACTAACCGCACACGGTTTTAAAGTTGTAGATGCTGATGTTGCATCACGTAAAGCAGTAGAAAAAGGCACAAAAGGTCTAGCGCAAATTAAAGAAGTATTTGGAGAAGAAGCCATTGATGAGAATGGCAATATGAATAGATCATATGTAGGAGATGTCATATTTAACCAACCAGAAAAAAGATTAGAACTGAATGAGATTGTGCATCCTCTTGTTAGAGAAATTATGGAACAAGAAAAAGAAGCGTATCTTGAAGAAGGATATAATGTAATTATGGATATCCCTTTATTGTTTGAAAATGATTTACAAGATACTGTAGATGAAGTTTGGTTGGTGTATACTTCTGAAAGTATACAAATTGATCGATTAATGGAACGTAATGATTTGTCTATGGAAGATGCAAAAGCACGTGTATATAGTCAAATATCGATTGATAAAAAACGTAGAATGGCTGATTATGAGATTGATAATCGTGATACTAAACTAGAATTAAAACAAAACTTAGAAAAATTATTATTAGAACAAGGATATATTCAAAGTGATGAAACGGAAGAGGCGCAATAAAGGTTTGGGTTTAAATCATCCTAAGATTAATATATAATCCTAAATGGATATTATTTATATAAGTATAGTTCAATCATTACATTCATAGGTGTCACTCGTCTTATTATTTAAGATTGAGTGATACTTTTTTAGTATAAATTCCAATAATATGCAGTTGAAAAAGAGTGAGAAAGTCTATCAAAACCCATAAGTAAGGGAAAGTAAATTTTTTTGAAATTTATTTTAGAAAACGCTTTCTTGTATATTTATTTATGTTATACTATTTCCATAAAGTATAACACAAAAACGAGGGGTGCTTTGAATGACGACAAATATTGCAATTAATGGAATGGGTAGAATAGGTAGAATGGTATTAAGGATTGCTCTTAAAAATAATGATTTTAATATAGTAGCAATTAATGCGAGTTATCCACCAGAAACGATTGCCCATCTAATTAATTATGATACAACGCATGGTGCTTACGATTTACATGTAATACCTACTGAAGAGGGTATCAAAGTTAACGACCATGAGATTAAACTAGTATCAGAAAGAAATCCTGAGCTTTTACCTTGGGAAGCACTAAATATTGATATCGTGATTGAAGCTACGGGTAAATTTAATCACGGAGACAAAGCTGTAGCACATGTGAATGCTGGTGCTAAAAAAGTATTACTCACAGGCCCATCTAAAGGTGGGGATGTTCAAATGATTGTGAAAGGTGTAAATAATGATAAATTAGATGTTGAACAGTATGACATATTTAGTAATGCTTCATGTACGACGAACTGTATAGGTCCAGTGGCGAAAGTGTTAAATGATCAATTTGGTATTCAAAATGGATTGATGACTACTGTTCATGCGATTACAAATGATCAAAATAATATTGATAATCCACACAAGGATTTACGACGTGCGCGTTCATGTAATGAAAGTATCATCCCAACTTCAACAGGAGCTGCAAAAGCCCTAAAGGAGGTTTTGCCTGAACTTGAAGGTAAATTACATGGTATGGCATTGAGAGTGCCGACAAAAAATGTTTCATTAGTAGATTTAGTTGTAGATTTAGATACAAATGTGACAGCTGAGCAAGTCAATCAAGCTTTTAAAGATAATGACTTAGAAGGTGTTATCGCTGTTGAAGATGCCCCGTTAGTATCTATGGACTTTAATACAAACCCACATTCAGCAATTATCGATACTCAAAGTACGATGATTATGGGTGATAACAAAGTTAAAGTTATAGCATGGTACGATAACGAGTGGGGTTATTCAAATAGAGTTGTAGATGTAGCCGAACAGATTGGTCAATTATTAAAGCATGATGTAGGCGCTGTTACAAATTAATGTGAATTTAATTGTATTGAACATTTACGATGGTTCATCTAAAGACGATAACAGTATCACACACATGAAAATAATAATATAAATTAAGAAAACTCCTTTTAAAATCTTGCCTAAAATTAAGGTTTGCATTAAAAGGAGTTTTCTTTTTAATATATAAACCCTTATACTAGAATATTGTTGATGTTGTATTAGCTAGAGTCACTCAGCCACTATCAACAATATCAGAGAACTAATTTTACTATAAAAGAAAGTGCCATACTTAAATAAGTGGAAACACACGTAAAACTTTAAATCTATGAAACGGGATATAGTGATTCTTTTGTGACATACATATTTATAGTATAATAATAAGTAATCCAAACGAGAGGGTGATAATTCAATGAAATGCCCGAAATGTAATTCGACTCATTCTCGTGTTGTAGATTCTAGACATGCAGATGAAGTTAATGCGATTCGACGTAGAAGAGAATGTGATAATTGTAGTACAAGATTCACAACCTTTGAACACATAGAAAAAAGACCACTAATCGTTGTGAAAAAAGATGGCACGCGGGAACAGTTTTCGCGTGAAAAGATTTTAAATGGTTTGGTTCGTTCATGTGAGAAAAGACCGGTACGATACCAAAAATTAGAAGATATTACTAATAAAGTCGAGTGGAAGTTACGCGATGAAGGACATGCGGAAATTTCTTCTAGAGAAATTGGTGAACACGTGATGAATTTACTCATGCATGTGGATCAAGTATCATATGTCAGGTTTGCATCTGTATATAAAGAGTTCAAAGATGTAGATCAATTACTACAATCAATGCAAGGTATTTTAGCTGGAAATAAACGGAGTGATTCTTAAATGGGGTTACAAACTTACGATTACGGTTTGAGGCCACATGATAACTTTACTGTAGTGCGTAATTTCTATTTGAATAATAAACATTTAGAAATATTAAATAGATTGTTTACACCAATGATTGGTACAAATGCCATCGGATTATATCATTATTTGAACCAGTTTGAAGAATATGAAACAGATGCTGTACTGACACATTATATTATAATGAGTGAACTCAAGATTAATTTATTAGAATTTAGAAAAGATATGGATTTATTAGAAGGAATTGGTTTAATTAAAACGTTAGTGAATCATGATGCACAACATTCATCATTTGTTTACCAACTTGTCCAACCGCCATCAGCGAAACAATTTTTCAATGATCCTATGTTATCAGTCTATTTATATAGCGAAGTTAACAAACAGCGTTATCAACAATTAAAACGTCATTTTGAACATCAAAAACAAATTGATTTCAATAAATATCAAGATGTGACACGTAATTTTACAGATGTTTTTAAAGTGCCGAACAAGTCTTTAGATAACGATGCAAATAAAATACAAAGTGAAACACCTTATGATGGTTTGAATTTATCGCAAGTATATTTTGATTTTGAGACTTTATATGATTTATTGCAAAATCATTTTATAAGTACAAAAATTATAAATAAAGAAGCAAAGGCTTTAATTACTCAAATTGCTACGTTATATGGTTTGACGCCAGAGGCAATGAAACGAATCATTTTAAAATCAATAACTAGTGCTCAAGAACTCTCTTTTGAAGAATTGAGAAAACATGCTAGAACTTATTATTTAATGGAACATGAACAACAATTGCCAACATTAAATATTAAAACAAGCAACTATGCTGATAACGCAATACCAAAACAAGGAAATAATGCTCAGAATGAACATGAGAATGAATCTGCGGCTTGGTTAAAGCAATTAGAAGAAACAAGTCCAATTGATATGCTAGCATCTTGGTCAGAATCAGAACCTACGACTCAACAAAAGTATATGATTGAAGAATTAGTGGAGCGTGAGCAACTTTCATTTGGAGTTATCAATATATTGTTGCAATTTGTAATGTTGAAAGAAGATATGAAATTACCTAAGACCTACATTTTTGAGATTGCTTCAAATTGGAAAAAAATAGGTATTAAGACAGCAGAACAAGCATATGAATATGCTAAAAAAGTTAACCAGCCGAAAACAGAAAATAAACCTTCGAAACCTTATTATAAACAAAGGCAATTAGCGTCTAAAGAAATGACGCCGAAATGGTTAGAAGAACGAAGTAATCATACTGAAACGAATACATCGAATGGTAATGAAGATGATGAGCAGTTAAAAAATGATAGAGAACAATTTTTAAACCAACTAAAAACGAGATGGAAGGAGGACAAATAAATGAAACCTTTTAATCAAATCATGGGTGATTCTAATGATTTAGAGAAAAAAATAGCTAAAATTAAAAAAGATGTCGTCAATGATCCAGATGTTAAACAATTTTTAGAGTCACATAAAGCTGAACTGACAAATGCGATGATAGATGAAGATTTAAATATTTTACAAGAATACAAGGATCAAGAAAAACATTATGATGGACATAAATATAAAGATTGTCCTAATTTTGTAACAGGGCATGTTCCAGAATTATATATTGAAAATAATCATATAAAAATTCGCTATTTACCTTGTCCTTGTAAAATTAAGCATGACGAAGCGCGATTCAATGCACATTTAATCACTTCTCACCATATGCAGAGAGATACTTTAGACGCCAAACTAGAAGACATATATATGGATAGAAGAGATAGGTTAGATGTTGCTATGGCAGCTAATCAAATTTGTGAACAGATTACAAATAAAGAGACTCAAATAAAAGGTCTATATTTGCATGGTCCGTTTGGCACTGGTAAATCATTTATTTTAGGTGCAATCGCTAACCAATTAAAAACTGAAAAGATACCTTCTACAATTGTCTATTTGCCAGAATTCATCCGCTCGTTAAAAGGTGGGTTTAAAGATGGTACGTTTGAAGCGAAACTTGAAAGAGTGAGAGAAGCTGATATATTAATGCTAGATGATATAGGGGCTGAAGACATAACGCCTTGGGCAAGGGATGAAGTGATCGGACCATTACTGCATTACCGTATGGTACAAGAACTACCGACATTTTTCAGTTCTAATTTAAGCTTTGAAGAGTTAGAATTTCATCTTTCAGTCACACGAGATGGTACAGAAAAGACGAAAGCAGCAAGGATAATGGAAAGAATCAAAACGTTATCCAAACCGTTCTTCTTGGAAGGAAAAAATTATAGGAACGATTGAAATCTAAAATAAATGTTGTATAATATAACTAAATCTAAATCATACGAAATGAAACGAAGACGCGATGAATAATACCAATGCTTCACAGAGAGCCAGTTAATGATGAGATTCTGGTAAGTATGTTTGTTCATTACTACTTGGTAATTGACGTTGTAATAATCGTCCGGCTCAAGACCGTTATCTTATGTAGAGATAAATTTAGTTTACATGCTTAGACTGAATTTTATTTAGGGTGGTACCGCGATGACCTCGTCCCTTTTTAGGGATGGGGTCTTTTTGTTTTGACTGTTTCTTAGTACAAGCGTTGTTTCTTTCGGATTTAAGAGCTTGAATAAATAGGAGGATTTTTCATGGAACAAATAAATATTAAATTTCCAGATGGCAATTCAAAGGTGTTTGATAAAGGCACAACTACAGAAGATATTGCACATTCAATCAGTCCGGGTTTAAGAAAAAAAGCTGTAGCTGGTAAATTAAATGGTCAATTAATAGATTTGACAAGACCAATTGAAGAAGATGGAGCCTTAGAAATTGTTACACCTGGTACTGATGAAGCATTAGAAGTATTGCGTCACTCTACTGCACACTTAATGGCACAAGCTTTAAAACGTTTATATGGCACTGTACATTTTGGTGTAGGTCCAGTGATTGAAGGTGGCTTTTATTATGACTTTGATATGGAAGAAAGTATTTCATCAGATGATTTTGAAAAAATAGAAAAAACAATGAAACAAATTGTTAACGAAAACTACCCAATTGAACGTAAAGTTGTATCAAGTGAGGAAGCTAAGTCTTTTTTCTCAGATGCTCCATATAAACAAGAATTAATTGATGCTATTCCAGAAGATGAATATGTGACATTATATTCACAAGGAGAATTTACTGATTTATGTCGTGGCGTCCACGTCCCATCTACTTCTAAAATAAAAGAGTTTAAATTACTATCAACAGCTGGTGCATATTGGCGCGGAGATAGCGATAATAAAATGTTGCAACGTATCTATGGAACAGCATTTTTCGATAAAAAAGAATTGAAAGCACATTTAAAAATGTTAGAGGAGCGTAAAGAGCGTGACCATCGTAAAATTGGAAAAGATTTAGAACTGTTTTCTAATAATCCATTAGTAGGTGCTGGTTTACCACTTTGGTTACCAAATGGTGCAACGATTCGTCGTGAAATCGAACGTTATATTGTAGATAAAGAAGTGAGCATGGGTTATGATCATGTTTATACTCCAGTTATGGCTAATGTTGATTTATATAAAACTTCAGGGCACTGGGACCACTACCAAGACGATATGTTTCCAACTATGAAACTAGATGAACATGAAGAAATGGTACTAAGACCAATGAATTGCCCACACCATATGATGATCTACGCTAATAAACCACATTCATATCGTGAATTGCCAATCAGAATAGCCGAATTAGGTACAATGCACCGGTACGAAGCAAGTGGTGCGGTATCTGGTTTACAACGTGTGCGTGGCATGACTTTAAATGATGCACATATTTTCGTGCGACCAGACCAGATTAAAGAAGAATTTAAACGTGTTGTAAACTTAATTATTGACGTTTATAAAGATTTTAACTTTAAAAATTATAGTTTCCGTTTAAGCTATAGAGATACTGAAGATAAAGAGAAGTACTTCGATGATGATGCCATGTGGAATAAAGCTGAAAGTATGCTAAAAGAAGCAGTCGATGAGCTCGGAATTCCATATGAAGAAGCTATCGGTGAAGCGGCTTTCTATGGTCCGAAACTCGATGTACAAGTTCAAACTGCAATGGGCAAAGAAGAAACTTTATCTACTGCGCAATTGGATTTCCTATTGCC
>Ga0079226_10000182_pt1 | contig 40813 bp, 37 predicted proteins | sample Poulit2014_FD_76345 | JGI IMG/M metagenome (GOLD analysis project Ga0079226, IMG submission 76345) | Agricultural soil microbial communities from Georgia to study Nitrogen management - Poultry litter 2014 | ecosystem: Environmental > Terrestrial > Soil > Agricultural land | place: USA: Georgia...
AAGGATAACAACTTTTTTAAATCAGATTCATATTTTCCAAATTGCTCTTCTGATTCACTCAATTGTTTGCGCACTGTGCTTGTTTTTTCACGCTGATTTTTAACACGCTCTTCCTGTTCTGCTAAGGATATTTGCACTTGATGATATTCTTGCTTTAACTGTTCTTGGTTCTCCTTAAAATCCGCTTTTTGGTCAGTAAGCATATTAATTTGTTCTTGCACTTGATTAATTCGATGTGTTATTTCACTTAAGTCTTTAGTAAGTCTTTCATCTCGTATTTCTAAATCCTCACGATCCTTATCAAATTGCTTTTTATCTTGATCATATAACGCTAAACTATCATTTAATGAAGCAAGTTTTAATTGTAATTCACTACTTTGAGTCCGGATATCCTGTAGTTTCTCCCTATTCGTATCGAGTATTTTTTCTGTTTGCTTAAGCACTTGTTCCTTATTATTTATTTCCTGCTTTTGTTTTTCTATATCCTTTTCGAAGTCTTTTATTTTCTTTTGAAATTCTTTTAATTTGTGAATGGTTTCCTGTAAGTCATTCTCTCTCGTAAATAAAGATTGATTCGTTTTTGCACGTGTACCGCCTGACATTGAGCCGCCAGGATTAACAACATCCCCTTCCAGGGTAACAATCCGGTATCTACGCATGAGCCTTTTTGCAATTGCATTTGCATCTTGCAGTGTTTTAGCGACCACTACGTTCCCCATCAAATGATTTACAACTGGCTGATAACTTTCATTCGTTCTAATCATATGGGCAGCAATCCCTATAAAACCAGGATGATTTTCAACAGTCTGTAATGCTTCTTTTTTTAAAAATCTTGGTTGCACAGATCTTAATGGCAAAAAGGTCGCTCGGCCATTTTTTGTTTTCTTTAACCACGAAATGGCTTCACGTGCAGCTTGATCATCATTAACTACAATATATTGCGTTTGTCCGCCTAATATTGTTTCAATTGCTGTTATATAGGTTTTTGGTACATCAATTAGCTCAATAACAGCGCCATGGATATTTTTTAAAGTTCTCCTGTCACGCGCCTTAAGAATTGCTTTAACGCCCTGATAAAAGCCTTGAAACTCAGTTTTCATTTCTTCAAGCATTTCTTTTTTTGATTTTAGCTTTTCAATATATTGATAGCCTTTATATAGCTTTTTTTGTGACTCTTGAAATGAATTTCGTTCAATTTCTAGTTCTTTTTTCAATTGTTGAATGGTTGCTTCATTTTCAAGGCACTTGTTTTCTGTTTTAGAAAACAAAAGTTCTACTTCTTTCTGTTGTTCTGTTAGGCTTTCTCTTAATGGTATAAAGTCTTGAAATTTTTTTGTTTGCTGATCTTTTTTCCTTTTTATTTGTTGTAATTGTTGTTGTATTGATTGTTTTTCATTTCGTTTTGCTGCTTGTTCATTGAGGTATTCAATGTAATCTGACTTTAGTTCTTCTATTTGTTCGGAAATATTCTCTTTTTGCACAGTTAATTTATTTTTTAATTGATTCAGTTGTTCTTTTGCCTTGTTTCTTTCCATTTGTAACATATCTAATTTATTTTTCTCTTGTGAAAGTAATTGTTTACGTTTTTCGATGAGAGTTTTGGTTTCATTTTTTTGCAAAATGAGTTTTTCTTTGTTCTCAGAAAAGTGTTTTAGCTGCTCATTAAATACTTGTTTCTTTCCTTCATATTGCTCTAATTTTTGCGTAATTGTTAAAAGAGAAGTCTGTAACGCTTCGATCCTATTATCTAAGTATTGTATATCCTGTCGTTTCTTTTCCAGACTTGCCTCGTGTTGTTGAATCATCGTTTTCTTCTCGATTTCCGACTCTTTATCCTTTTCCAATTCAGCTAATAGATTTTGCCATCTTTCATAAAGTTGTTCTATTTCTGTAATAAGTAGTGCTATTTCTTCTTGTTTTAATCTCTCTTTTAGCTTTTTATATTCTTTTGCTGATTGTGCTTGTTCATATAATGGACCAATTTGCTGTTCTATTTCATAAATAATATCTTCAATTCGATTTAAATTTTCCTGGGTTTCTGATAATTTATACTCGGCTTTCTTTTTACGCTGTTTATATTTCAAAACCCCTGCAGCTTCTTCAAAAATAATGCGGCGTTCTTCCGACTTTGAACTAAGAATTTCTTCTACCTTACCTTGACTGATAATTGAAAACGCCTCTCTGCCAAGACCGGAATCCATAAATAAATCGACGATATCTTTTAATCGGCAGGCTTGTTTGTTTATATAGAACTCACTTTCGCCAGATCGATACACCCGGCGTGTAACACTCACTTCTTCATAGTCAAGAGGTAGCTTATGATCACTGTTATCAAGCAATAATGTAACCTCTGCTATATTTAAAGCATTTCTTGTTTCACTACCTTGGAATATAATATCTTCCATTTTGGAGCCACGTATCGATTTCGCCGACTGCTCACCCAATACCCAGCGAACGGCATCGGTTATATTACTTTTCCCACTTCCATTTGGGCCTACGACTGCTGTAACACCTGGAACAAAATGAACAGAAATTCGTTCAGCAAAAGATTTAAAGCCCACACTTTCTAACCGTTTTAAATACATTACCATTTCTCCTACTTGAAAGAATTAAATAAACCAATTCTAAATAGTCAAAAATTACTTGGATTTTTACCGCATTTATTTTATCATAAAGATAGGAACAATAGAAGCTAGCATAAATGGCATTAATCTTATACGTAATAATTGATTTATGCTATCGTGAAATCAGAGGTGTGCATATGGATTTAGACAAACCGTCAAAAGATAATTTAAAGTTCATCTTAAACGAATTGGCCGATCATTTAACGATCGCGAATCGTGCTATAATGGATCCTGATGACTATGATTTAAACAAATATGAGGATCTTAAATTTATGTACGATGTGGTTAAACAAAAAGGACAGCTAAGTGTTTCAGAATCACAAGCTTTTGTTGAGGAGCTGCGGGCTGTTCGAAAAAATTAATAATATGTCAATAAAAAAGGGGATGGTATTTTTATAGCTACCTCCCCAAGTAAGCTAGTGAATTTATCCCCAGAGGATGTCACCATCGCTAGCTTATTTTTATTCACTAAATGTATCTAATGCATTTTTAGCCGCTCGCTGCTCAGCCTCTTTCTTTGTCCTACCAATGCCTACTTCATAGGATTTTTCGTTTATTTTCACTTGCGCAATAAATTCTTTATCGTGGGAAGGCCCTTTTTCATCGATAATGAGATAATCTATCCTTTGATTTTTGTATTGTTGGACCAATTCCTGCAGTTGACTTTTATAATCCATCGCATGCGAAAAAGCACCAGTCGTAATTTTCGGAAAAACATGCTCATCCATGAATTTTAATACCTGCCCAAATCCTTGATCAATATATAATGCTCCGAGGAAAGACTCGAACACGTCTGCAAGAAGGGCGGACCGGTCACGTCCTCCGGTTTGTTCCTCTCCTTTGCCCAGCAAAATATGCTCTCCAAATTGTAAATCTCGGGCAAAATTTGCCAATGAGGCTTCACAAACAATGGATGCTCTTAATTTTGTCATTTCACCTTCAGGCATATGAATATGTTTTTTATATAAGTATTGCGAAACACTTAATTCCAATACAGCGTCTCCCAAAAATTCAAGCCGTTCATTATCCGAAAATGTATCCTCCCGATGCTCATTCACATAGGATGAATGTGTAAATGCTTGTTTTAATAATACTCGATCATGAAAGACGATATCAAGCTGCTTTTCTATTTGTATAACATTCATTCTATGCACCCTTTTTTGAACAACATTATATAGGAAAGCCTCGCATTATGCGAGACTTTTCTATTATCATTAAGATTGAGTACTGTCTATGTAATTTACAGCATCACCAACAGTGTTTATTTTTTCCGCTTCTTCATCAGCAATTTCCATATCAAACTCATCTTCTAATTCCATAACTAGTTCTACAACATCTAATGAGTCAGCTTCAAGATCATCTTTAAATGATGCTTCCATTGTTACTTTTTCTTCTTCGACATCAAGTTGTTCTACAATAATCTTTTTTACACGATCAAAAACTTCTGCCATCCTATTTCACCTCCTTTTAGGTAGTATAAAATATTTCATCTATTATTTCCACACCCGAATGAATTAATCCTATTATAGATAGTTCAGGTGAGAATTCCATCACATAACCATTCCGCCATCTATATGAATGGTTTGACCTGTAATATAATTAGCATCATCAGAAGCTAAAAAGCGAACAGTTTTAGCAACATCTTCTGCTGAACCTAATTTAGCAAGTGGTATCATGGATAGCATGCTTTCCTTTTGTTCTTTAGTGAGTTCATCCGTCATATCTGTTGAAATAAAACCTGGAGCCACCGCATTCACATGAATGTTGCGCGAAGCTAATTCTTTAGCTGTGGATTTAGTTAATCCAATAACACCTGCTTTGGCTGCGACATAATTTGCTTGTCCAGGGTTTCCGCTGACACCAACAATAGATGAAACATTAATAATTTTTCCAGCTTTTTGTTTCATCATTTGTCTCGTTACTGCTTTCGTACATAAGAAAACACCTTTTAAGTTAATATTAATAACCTGATCAAATTCTTCCGGTTTCATACGCATTAATAAATTATCTTTGGTAACTCCCGCATTGTTTACCAATATATCCATCGTACCAAATTGCCCGATTACTTCCTTCACCATCTTCTTCACATCTGATTCATCAGCCACATTCGCTTTCACTTTAAAAGATTTCACGCCCATATTTTCTATTTCTTCTACAACAGCTTGAGCTTTGTCTTCACTTCCTGCATAGTTTACAGCTACATTCGCTCCTTGCTTGGCTAATTCTAGGGCAATTGCCCTGCCAATCCCACGAGAAGAGCCAGTAACTAAAGCATTTTTTCCCTTTAACATTAGGAATCTTCCTCCTTATACCAATCAATAAACTTTTTCATTGATCCCGGATCCTGAATTGAAAAAGTTGGCATTTTACGATCAATTTTTCTAACTAACCCACTCAAAACTTTCCCATTACCTACCTCAACAAAAGCATCTACACCTGCTTCAATCATATGACGGATTGAATCTTCAAAGCGTACAGGAGAGTATAATTGTTTAATTAATAGCTCCTTTATTTCGCTGCTTTTCGTAACTGGTGCAGCAGATACATTGGCATACACAGGTATGTTAGCATCATCAACTACAGTGTTTTTTAAATATGTTCCAAATTCTTCATTGGCTGATTTCATTAACCTGGAATGGAATGGTCCGCTTACATTTAAAGGTAAAACACGCTTTGCACCGTTTTCTTTTAAAATTTTTCCCGCTTGTTCTAATCCTTCTTTTGTACCCGATATAACAATTTGCCCAGGGCAGTTCAAATTAGCAATATCGACAACTTCATCAGTAGCTAATTTTTTGAGTGCTGATTTGATATCTTCCTCCCCTAAGCCCAGAACCGCAGCCATTGATCCTTGTCCTTTTGGAAAAGCTTCTTCCATTAATTTACCCCTGGTAGCTACAAGAGGTAAAGCTGCATCTAAAGTAATCGATCCTGAAGCAACCAATGCACTATACTCACCTAAGCTATGCCCCACAGTCATAGCTGGTTTAATTCCCTCTTTCATAAGTAAGGTATGAATGGCCGTACTTGCTAACAGTAATGCTGGCTGCGCATTTTCTGTCTCTGTTAGCAATTCTTCTGGTCCTTCAAACATAAGCGCTCTAATATCTTTGTTTAAAACATTGTTAGCTTGTTCATAAAGCTTCTGAACTTCAGGATATTCATCATAAAATAATTTCCCCATACCAACTGCTTGTGATCCCTGACCTGGGAACATAAAAGCAATATGTTTCATTAATACCCCTCCTTATCCAAATCAATTGATAAAACTGTTGATTCAATAGTTTCCGTTACATTATACTCCACCATGTGGCAGGCTTGTTTAATGGCATTAAAAATGGCTCGGCCTTTTGACGATCCATGTGCTTTAATAACAGGAGCAGCTAGTCCAAATAGACCTGCCCCACCGTATTCTGAATAGTCTAATTTACTGCTCAGTTCTTTTAAGTCCTTTTTGGCTAAACCTGCGGCTATTTTTGTCTTCACGGATGACGTAAAAGTTTTTTTAAGCATGGAAAACACTGTCATAGCTGTCCCCTCAATGGTTTTTAGTGCTATATTTCCACTAAATCCATCTGTTACAACTACGTCTGCTGCTCCACTTAATAAATCTCTTGCTTCTACATTTCCAATAAAATGGATTGGTGCATTTTTTAGTTGAGTAAATGCCTTTTTTGTGAGATCATTTCCTTTTCCATCTTCTGTTCCTACATTTAACAACCCTACTGTCGGATTTGGAATGGAACGTACTTTTTCCGTATAAATGGAGCCCATGATCGCATATTGAATCAAATGATGAGCCTTTGCATCTACGTTTGCTCCAACATCTAGCAGCAAAAATCCCTTTCCATCTATGGTTGGTAAGGTTGGACTTAATGCGGGCCGATCAATACCAGGTGTTCTGCCAACCCCAAATAGTCCCGCACTCATTAATGCTCCTGTATTACCCGCTGAAATACAGGCATCGGCTCTTTTCTCCTTAACCTCTTTTGCCATTAATACAAGCGATGCATTTTTTTTACGGCGTACGGCCCGTACAGGTTCATCTTCTCCTGTGATTACTTCATCTGTATGAATAATAGTTATATTTTTATCATTTATTAAATATGGTTTTATTTTATTTTCATCACCGATTAATGTAATATGTAAGTCCTTCATTTGGGATATAGCACGCATCGCACCTGCTACAATTTCTTTAGGTGCATTGTCGCCTCCCATAGCATCAATCGCTATTCTCATTTATAATTTCCCCTTTTTGTTCGGTTGAACGATACATACAAAATAAACCAGTAAAAACTTTTTCATTATCAACAAAACTATTTACCCGAACATCGGTCAAGCCTTTCTCACTTGTTCCTTCTACAGTTGCTTTAGCTACAACACGCTCCCCTTGTTTTACTTGACGTGTGAATTTAAGTTCAGACTTTGCTGTCAGTGCTAATTCATCATTAATGACTGCAACAGCAAGTGAGTTGGCTTGTGCAAATAAGTGATGTCCACGAGCTATCTTATTTCTGGAGAAGACATGCTCAGGCTTGACTTCTAAAATTGATATCGCTCGCTTGTCCAATTCCAAATCAATAATTTCTCCGATCACTTCTTCTAAAGGTAAAGCTTTAACTGTTTCATTCCATTGATCTGTTGCAACTGATTTAATTCTCTCGCGCAGTTCAGGGATAGCAAGTTCCATTCTATCAAGACGTATCGTTTGGATACTTACACTAAATTTTTTTGCTAGCGCTTCATCTGTGATAAAAGGTGTTTGTTCGATTGTATCTTTTAATAATTGCTGACGTTCAGCCTTTGTTCTTTTCATTCTGACAGGCACCATCCACTCCGCTTATCCTTTAAGGTTAGTTCAATCAACTGCTATTTCACCTTTTTATTACTTGGTACTAATAGTAATATATAATACCAACTATAATTATGCAAGTGATGTTTTTTAATCAAGTTTATCAGTAAAAATAGTGTTCTCTTCTATATCATTTTTCAGATCAATATAATCATCATCTTCTTCAAGCAAATTATTTTCAATAATTTCCTGAGCGTCATTTCGAGCAGTTTCTAACGCACGATAATCATGAATCATATCTGCTACTTTAAATTCTGGCAGTCCACTCTGTTTCTTACCAAAAAAGTCTCCAGGGCCGCGTAATTTTAAATCCTGTTCTGCTAAATCAAAGCCATTATTTGTTTCTGACATAATACGCATTCGTTCTTTTCCTATTTCTCCTTTTGGATCAGCGACTAAAATGCAATAGCTTTGTTTATCTCCTCTTCCAACTCTGCCTCTTAGTTGGTGTAATTGGGAGAGTCCAAATCTCTCTGCGTCATAGATTACCATAATGGTAGCATTTGGAACATTCACCCCAACTTCAACAACAGTTGTCGAAACAAGTATTTGAATTTCATTCTCAGCAAATTGCTTCATGACTTGCTCTTTCTCATTTGCAGGCAGTCTACCATGAAGAAGCCCGATGTTCACCTCGGGTGGATAAAATGCTTCTAATTGATGATACAAATCAACAGCATTTTGAATATCAAGCTTATCTGACTCTTCAATAAGCGGACAAATAATATATGCCTGCTCTCCAGACAAAATTTGCTTTGCTATAAATCGTAATACACGATCAAGCATATTTTCTTTAATCCAATACGTTTTTACTTCTTTTCTTCCTGTAGGCAATTCATCAATAACAGATACATCCATATCACCGAAGGCAGTTATTGCTAAAGTACGTGGAATAGGTGTAGCAGTCATAAACAGGACATCTGGGTGCAGGCCTTTATCTCGTAATGTACGACGCTGTTCTACACCAAATCGATGCTGTTCATCCACAATCACAAAGCCCAAATCATTAAAATAAACATCATCTTGAATTAATGCATGTGTTCCTATTACAATTTGTACCTCATGGTCTTCAATCGCTTTTACGATTTCACTTCGTTTTTTTCCCTTCGTTGAGCCTGTCAGTAATGCTATTTCAGCTTGATCTCCAAACAGTTCAGTTAAAGATTGGAAATGCTGCTCTGCTAATATTTCCGTAGGTACCATCAAAGCCCCTTGCTTACCAGCAGTTATTGCCCCATAGAGACAGATTGCTGCTACAGCTGTTTTTCCAGAGCCTACATCGCCTTGTAATAGCCGATTCATTCTAAAAGGAGATTTCATGTCAGCTAATATTTGGTTTAATGACTTTTTCTGAGCTTTTGTTAATGAAAATGGTAGCTGGGTTATAAAGGTTCGAATTTTCAACGGGTCATAGTGCTGGGCATTTCCATTTGTTTCCTCCCTTTTTATTTTACGCAACAATTGCATTTTAAGTTGGAATAATAAAAACTCTTCATATATAAATCTCCTTCGAGCGTGCTTTAGAACAATTCTGCTAGACGGAAAGTGCATCGCCCATAGCGCTTCCTTTTTAGAAGGAAGTTTGTATGCATTCCTATAACTCGATGGCAACAATTCCTTTATTTCATTTTCATAAGTCAGTAGTGTACGTTGAATGAGTTTTTGCAACTTTTTATTTGTGATATTTCCTTTTAATGAGTAGATTGGCTGAATTTTTGTTTGTTCTTCAGCTAAACCTTTCTTATATGAATTTACTGTAATTTGTAATCGATGTGCATCCCATTTACCAGTTAATGTAATCATGTCACCTGCATTAATTTGTTTTTTTGCAAATGCTCGATTAAACATCACAGCCTTTATAGCTACATTTTCTACCTGCACTGTAAAGGAAAGTCTTGATTTTTTCCTTCCATAAAAAGTAAGGGAAGGTTCATAAACAACCTTCCCTTCAATGGTTACTTTATCTTCGTGAATTAACTCATTAAGTGGTTTAATTTCAAGAACGTCATAACGATAGGGCAAATAGTAAATTAAATCTGCAATCGTATTAATTTTCATAGCCGCTAAATCGCTGGCCATTTTTTCCCCTATCCCTTTTAGGTTTGTTACGGGATCTGCTAGCAATTTAACTCACTCTTTCTATAAATAAAGTTAATATATACATGATTGGTAGACATGTGAAAAATTATTCTTTAGCAGCTTTTTGTACATCCATTCCAAATATTTTTCCCTTCAAGAATCGGCCAGTTGGAGTATCAGCTAATCCCCCTTCACCGGTTTCACGAAGTGTAGAAGGCATTGTCTGACCAATACGGTACATGGCCCCTATTACTTCATCGCATGGTATTCTGCTTGTGACACCAGCAAGTGCCATGTCAGCAGAAACAATTGCTAACGAGGATCCTCCTGCATTCCTTTTCACGCACGGGACCTCTACAAGTCCTGCTACTGGGTCACAGACAAGACCAAGCATATTTTTCAGTGTCATCGCAAAAGCCTCTGCCGATTGCTGGGGTGTTCCACCTGCCATCTCCACAATAGCTGCTGATGCCATCGCTCCTGCTGACCCAACTTCCGCCTGACATCCACCTGCAGCTCCGGAAATAAATGAGTTGTTTGCAACAACAAATCCAAAAGCACCTGCTGTAAAAAGATAACGTACCATTTGTTCACGTGTAGGATTTAATTGGTTTTTTACAGCAAATAATGTTCCAGGTACACATCCCGCACTTCCTGCAGTAGGTGTAGCGCAAATTGTTCCCATCGCAGCATTAACTTCGTTCGTTCCCATCGCTTTGCTTACAGCATCTAAAAGCAGATGACCTGACAATGGTGTTTTTTCATTCAGATAGTTTTGAATTAATACAGCATCGCCTCCTGTTAAGCCAGTTACTGACTTTACACCTTTCAAACTTTCTTCTATTGCATTTTCCATAATATCTAAATTCTTTTCCATGTCATTAAATACTTCTTCACGCGTCTTTTCTTTAACATCCATTTCTTGCCTAATCATTACTTCTGAAATAAAGATGTTGTCTTTTTCCGCCGCCTCTACTAATTCGGCTACCGTTCGAAACATATTATATTTTACTCCTTTTTGTTTAGCTAACAATTTTAGCTATTTGATTGATATGTTGAGCATCTTCTAGCTCACGCAGAATCGGGTCTTCCACATTTTGGTCAACTTCTATAACCATTAAAGCTTCTTTTCCGACGTCTTTTCGATTTACTTCCATATGACCAATATTGATTTCATGCTTTGCTAAAATCTTGGTAACTGAGGCGATAGCACCGTAGCGATCATTATGCATAATTAAGATTGCTGGATGGTTCCCGGATAAGCGTAATGCAAACCCATTTAATTCTGTTATTTCTACTTTTCCGCCTCCAATCGATATGCCGATAAGTTCTAATGTATCTGTATCATTTCCAATAATAAGACGTGCGGTATTAGGATGATCGACAGCTGACGGGTCTTCAATAAATTCTATATTTATTCCTTTCTCTTTAGCGGTATCCAATGATTTACTCATCCGGGGATCATCCGTTTCATAACCTAATAATCCTCCGATTAAAGCGAAATCTGTACCGTGTCCTTTATACGTTTTCGCAAAGGATTCATAAAGGTGAATCTTTGCCCATGTAGGCTCCAAACCAAATAGGTTACGGGCCGCCTTTCCAATTCTTGCAGCACCTGCAGTATGTGAACTGGATGGACCAATCATGACTGGACCAATGATGTCAAATACTGAATTAAATTTCATATGAGCGCCTCCCCCTATGTTATATAAACGTGTATTCTCTATAATTAAGTATAACAAAAAAAGATATAATTATCATTTATAAAAATATTATTTTTTGAAAAGTCTATATTTTCATGCAAAAGTGATTTTTCAGCAAAAAAAGAGTACCTTTAAGAAAGTACCCTTCCCCCTTTTTATCGTATGAATTTATATAGAATGTGGAGAAAAACGTGTTCTCCTCGAATTTTCATTCTTTTTATTCTACTGAAAATATATAGGAATAAATTGGCTGGTTTCCTTGATGAACCTCTATTTCTATTTCTTCATATACATCTTCTATATGTTCAACCAGAGATTTTCTATCTTCATCGCTTACATCATCACCCTGCAAAATTGTCAGTATTTCATCATCTTCTGTTATCATTTCTTTTAATAGTAACTTTACAGTCTCTGTTTTATCTTTATGTGTTACTTTAATTTTGCCTTCTGCGATCCCCATGAAATTTCCTTTTTCAATAGCAATTCCATCAACCTGTGTATCACGGATAGCATAGGTAACCTGTCCGCTTTTCACATGTTTGCTCGCTTCCTTCATAGATTCTTTATTCGTTAGTAGATCCGCTTCAGGGTGAAAAGCAAGAATTGCACTTATCCCCTGTGGAATTGTTTTCGTTGAAACAACTTGTACATTTTCTTCTGCTAATTCTGCGGCTTGCTCAGCAGCCATAATAATATTCTTGTTATTAGGTAAAATTAAAATATTACTGGCGTTAGCTTTTTTAATAGCATCCGCTATATCCTGTGTACTTGGATTCATCGTTTGACCGCCCTCAATCACGACAGAAGCTCCAAGACTCTCAAAAAGATTTTTTAAACCATTTCCCATTGCAACGGTTACGATTGCATACTTCCCTTTTTGCTCTGCTTTAGTATTCTCGTTTCCACCAACAATTGCTGTATGCTGCTCACGCATATTTTCAATCTTCATATTAATTAAACTTCCGTATTGTTGCCCTAGTGTTAAGACTGATCCCGGATATTCGGCATGAATGTGTACTTTAACAACATCATCGTCAGAAACAACTAACAATGAATCCCCATGCTTACTTAGCTCGTTTCTAAATTCTTCTTCATGAAAAGGGTATTCCTTTATTTTTTCATCCTCAAACTTTACCATAAATTCGGTACAATAACCATATTCAATTTCAGAGGTATCCATAAAATCCTGCGCTATTTTATGATGTTCTGCATTTACCATTTCGCTGATATCAATTTCGGAAGCATCTTGTTCTGGAAGCTCCTCCCCTTTTAAAACAGCTAAGAATCCTTCATAAATTGTTACTAGACCTTGCCCTCCAGAATCAACTACCCCTACTTCCTTTAAAACTGGTAATAAATCCGGCGTACGTTTTAAAGATGTTTTTGCTTCGGAAACTACTTTCTCCAATAATAAAAGGATATCTTTTTCTTGTTTTGCTTCATTAACAGCAATTTTGGCAGCATCTTTTGCAACTGTTAAAATAGTACCTTCCACAGGTTTCATAACTGCTTTATATGCCGTTTTGACACCATTATCCAAAGCATTAGCTAAATCCATTGCAGTAGCTGTTTGTTTTTGTTCCATTCCTTTAGCGAATCCTCGAAAGAGCTGTGATAATATAACACCTGAATTACCTCTTGCCCCCATTAACAATCCCTTAGAAAAGGCTTGAGCTACCTCGGACACATGATCGCTATTCACATTTTTTACTTCCTTCGCTCCGGAAGTCATCGATAAATTCATATTCGTTCCTGTATCACCATCAGGTACAGGGAATACGTTTAAAGCATCTATTTTCTTGGCGTTATTTTTTAAATGGTTCGCTCCTGAGAGCACCATCCGTGTAAAAGTTACGCCATCTAACTCTTGTAACTTCACTATATTTCCTCCTTCATTATGCTGGAAAAAGTCTGGTTATATTACCCCAGTCTTACCATTATGAACCTTTCTAAATGTATGTACAAAAGAGTACAAAAAAGCAAAGGTTAATCCTTTGCCACACGAACTCCTTGAATATAAATATTAACTGAGTCGATTGATAATCCTAATGACTGGCTTAGTGTATATTTAACTTGTGATTGAACATTGTGAGCTACTTCAGATATTTTAGTCCCATAACTAACAATAATATACATATCAATATGGAGATGATTTTCTTCCTGCCTTACAATTACACCACGGGAATAATTTTCCTTTCGTAATATCTCTGCGATTCCATCCCTAATTTGATTTTTAGATGCCATTCCAACAATTCCATAACATTCAACAGCTGCCCCACCGGCAATCGTAGCGATCACTTCATTGGTAATCGTCACGTGACCATCATTTGTATTAAGTTCAATGGACATTCGTATCCTCCTTTAATACCCAATTATAAAAATATATTACTACATACACTGCGATTTTAAAAGTAATGTTCCCTTTTTGTTTTTCCATTATAAACAATGGCTGATTTATTGTGTTCTGTCAATATATTTACATTTTTTATAACCACCTTTATAACTAAAAATAAATTGCATTCTTTCTCTAGTTATGATAAATTATACTAGTATTAAAATGACACATGTTGGAGTAGGAGGGATTAATATGTCTAGAAAATGTGTTATTACTGGACGTCAATCACGCACAGGAAACCAACGCTCTCACGCAATGAATGCTAATAAACGTTCTTGGAAAGCTAACGTACAAAAAGTACGTATTATGGTAGATGGCAAGCCTAAACGTGTTTATGTTTCCGCACGTGCCTTAAAATCGGGTAAAGTTAAACGTGTATAATAATATGAAATTAAAGCACCTATTGCTATCATAGGTGCTTTTTAAATGGAATAAACGTATATATCTATACAGAAGACTTTTCCCTTTGCATGATTCTTCGAGGTAAAAAAAAGCTTCTGCCATATTATTGACAAAAGCTTACTTACATTATTTATCTTTTTTAAAAACGCTAATAACACCTCGAACCATTCCACCAATAAACCTTGGGAGTTTAATAGTATAAAATTTCATGAGTTCGCCCTCCTCTAATTCAAACACACTTACATTGGAATCGCATAAAAATTTGCATAACGACTCTTTATTAGTAATAATATGCCTTTATTGCTAGAAAAAGTACCATTATTTAAAAGAAGCTTGTTTGAATCCGCAGCGTACCCTTTCAGAAGTGGGTTCTGATGGAACGAATAAAGCTTAAGTAAAAGACTCCGATATATCCTATTACTTCGTTGCATTAATTATGTCTTTCATTGCTTGATGACGATCTGATCGATTAAAAACTGCACTTCCTGCTACCAGTATATCTGCACCTGCATCGGTACATAATTTCGCAGTTTTTGTATTGACTCCGCCATCTACTTCAATATCATAAGAGTAATTAAATTTTTCCCTCCAGGATGCGATTTGCTTAATTTTGTCGATTGTCTGATAAATAAATGACTGCCCTCCAAAGCCTGGATTAACTGTCATAATTAACACTAAGTCAATGTCATTTAAAATATCTTTAATCATTTCTGCAGGTGTTGCAGGATTAATTACAACACCTGCCTTTGCACCTGTACGCTTGATTAACTGAATTGTTCGATGTAGGTGTACACAAGCCTCTTGGTGCACCGTTATGATCGATGCCCCTGCATCGGCAAACATTTGAATATATTCATCAGGATTTTCAATCATTAAATGGACATCAAGCGGCAATTCTGTTACAGGTTTAATCGCCTCCACAATTAACGGCCCAATGGTTATATTTGGAACAAAGTGACCATCCATGACATCTACATGAATAAAATCAGCACCTCCTTTTTCAACATCTATTATCTCTTGTCCAAGTTTTGAAAAATCTGCTGATAAGATTGATGGGGCTAATTTTGTCATTGTTTAGTACCTCGGCTTTCTCGTTTGTATTTCATTTAAAAAACTTAAGTAATGCTCATAACGATAGGTTTTAATTTTTCCAAGCTCCACAGCTTCCTTTATTGCACATTTCGGTTCCCGGTCGTGCAAACATCCTCTAAATTTACACTTTCCTTTTCTGCTTCTCATTTCCGGAAAACAGTCAGCTAAGTCCTGCATATTAATTTCATTAAAATCAAGTGAGCTAAATCCAGGTGTATCTGCTACCAGACCATCCCCCACTTCTACTAATTCAACATGTCTTGTTGTATGCTTCCCTCTTCCTAAACTTTCTGAGATGTCATCTGTTTTTATGAATAAAGAAGGGTTTAAAGCATTTAATAAGGATGATTTGCCAACTCCTGATTGGCCTGCTACAACTGATATTTTATTTTTAAAAAGATCAAATAAATAAGTTATTTCTTTTGGATCTCTAGTAGAGAACCATTCCACATGATAACCAATTTGTTTATACTCTTTTTGATACTTTTCTAAGATTTTCTTCTCTTCAGGTGAAGCAGCGTCGGCTTTAGTAATAAAAATAATTGGTTTGATGCTTTTATATTCTATTAAAACTAGGAACCGATCTAACAATAAAGGGTTGAATTCCGGTTTTACGGACGAACTAACAATGATAGCTTGATCGATATTTGCTACTGGAGGCCGCATTAGTTCATTTTTACGTGGTTTTACTTCAGTTATATACCCCTCATTGGGATCATTTATATCAAAGTTTACATAGTCTCCAACAAGTGGATGAATGCCTTTTTTGCGAAAAACTCCCCGGCCTCTGCATCGGTAAACAGTGTCCTCTGCCCTTACATAATAGAATCCGCTTAATGCTTTTATTATTTGTCCTTCCGTCATTTATTCACCCTCTTCATAACTTACTGTTTTGTTAATAACTACTTCGCCATCTCGCATCACTTTATATTCCGCATCCTCGTCTTCTTTAATCGTTAATGTAATCGTAAAATCCGTATCTTTCTTAATTTTTTCTTTTTGAAACACCTCTGATATATCATGATTCATATCATCGATAAAAATTTCAACGGTTTGCTCCTCTTTATCTTCTGAACCTTCCTCTTCACTCGGATTATAAGGAACATTAAATGTTACTTCATGAGAAACGGGCGGCTTTTCATCCGGGCCAAGTGAAAAATATACATCTACTGTAGAACCTTTTTTTATCTCTGTATCCGTCTCAGGTTTTTGGCGAATGACCTCCCCTTCAGGTATGCTTTCGGAGTTCTCTTCTTTTACATTCATGGTTAAGTTTTTACTGTCCAAATACTCTTTCGCTTCTTTTTCGGTCATTCCTTTCAGATTACTAAGCGTAACTAGTTCCGGACCATTACTAATTTCAAATATGACACTGGCTTCATCTGGTACTACCTCACTATCCGGGGATGGCTGAATTTGTGTTATTATCTCCCCGACAGGTTTATCTGAATGTTTTTCATATGCGATAATATCTTCATACCCTTTATCTTCCAGTAAACGCTTTACTTGATTAAAATCTCGTCCGACATAATCTTTAAAAACAACTTTTTCCTTTCCATCACTAACATAGATGGCCACGTTGGAATCTTCTTTTACTGTACGCCCTGCCTTGGGGTTTGTTTTAACTACAAGGTCTTCTTCTATTTGATCGGAATGAATAAATTCCTGTTCTGGATTTAAGTTGTGCTCCTCTAATTTCCGAGCTGCTTCTTCATACTCCATTTCCGTTACATCTGGGATAGCTACATCTTTCGGTTGCAACAGAGTTGGTATAATGAAAAACGCCGCGATTCCGATAATAAACAATACCGTTAAAATCGTTAAAAACGTTCTACGCTTTTTTCTCTTTGGCTTTTTTTTCGCCTTTTTTGATGCTTTTTTATCTTTTGCATCTTTCTGATCCTTTTTGATATTCAAGGTTTTTCCGTTTGTTTGATGAATGATCGTCTCTTCATTATTATTTTCTTGGAATTGATCATTGGTAATAATAGGAATTGCCTTCGTCTCTTCTCCAGCTTCCTTGGGAGGCTTATATATCGCTTCATTTAATTTGCTTGGGTCTAATGCGGTATCTAGTGCCTCATCCATCTCATATACCGTTTCATATCGATGAAATGGATCTTTAGCCGTTGCCTGTAGCACAATATTTTCAACACTTTGTGGTACATTTTGATTAAAACGTCTGATGGATGGTGTATCATTTTGCAAATGCTTTAGGGCGATAGATACAGGCGTTTCGCCCGAAAATGGCAATCTTCCAGTTAATAATTCATATAAAACAATACCAAGCGAATAGATATCCGACTTCTTTGTGGCCATCCCTCCCCGCGCTTGCTCAGGAGATAAATAATGAACGGAACCTAATATAGAGTTCGTTTGTGTCAATGCCGTTGCACTTAAAGCGATAGCTATACCGAAATCCGTAACTTTGACTTGTCCATATGTATCAATTAATATATTTTGAGGTTTTATGTCACGATGTACAATATCGTTGGCATGTGCATGTGCGATCGCATCTGTAATTTGTTTCATAATATCTAGTGCCCTTTGCACCTCAAGTGGTCCATAGCGCTGTATGTATTCCTTTAATGTCATCCCATCTACATATTCCATTACCATGTATAAGATGTGATTTTCTTCTCCAACATCATATATGTTTACTATGTTGGGGTGGGACAAACTTGTGGCTGATTGCGCTTCACGGTCAAATCTTGCTATGAATTCTACATCATTTGCATATTCTAACCGCAGTACTTTTATCGCTACATCTCTTTCTAGAATCTTATCTCTTGCTAAGTAGACGTTTGCCATCCCGCCGCCGCCGATTGTCGCTTTAATTAAATATCTTTCATTTAACAAGTGACCCTCTAACATGATGCATCACCACCTACTTCCTCTGAAGCAATATGGTCGACAATGATCAGAGAAATATTATCCTCTCCCCCTCGTTCATTGGCTAGTGCTATCATCTTATTCCCAACTTCTTCTATACCATGATTCAATTGGAGGAATTCTACGAGTTCATTATCTGAAAGCTTATTTGTTAAACCATCTGAACATAATAATAACTTATCTCCTACATTCCAACTAAAAGACTTTATATCAGCAGCGATATACTCTTCCGTACCTAAGGCTTTTAAAAGTACATTTTTCCGAGGATGGTTTTCAGCATCTTGCTCGGATATTTGGCCGGAGCGAATAAGCTCATTTACCAATGAATGGTCTTCAGTTATTTGGGCAAAACCATCTTCATTAAAAAGGTAGCACCTGCTATCTCCAATATGAGCAATGGTAACGAAATCATTTGAACAAACACTTACAACGATTGTAGTTCCCATGCCTTTACACTGTTTATCTAATTGGGCTTTCTCATAAATCGTTTTATTCATTTTCTGAATTGTTTCTTCCAGCCATTTTTCCGTATCCTCTGGCGTATTAAAATAATTGATGTTCTGCCATTTTTCTTGAATGATCGATGTTGCCATTTGACTCGCCACATCGCCAGCTTTATGTCCGCCCATTCCATCCGCAATAATAGCTAAAAATTGGCCATGGGGATTATCATACGTACCACCGGAATCCTCGTTATGACTTCTAATTTGACCACGATCAGTCAGGAATTTTCCCTTCATTCTTAATCACCCCTTTGGCAATTCGAGAAACGCGTGTTATATATTATACAATATTGCTTATAAAAAAACTTTTTAACCTTCGTATTTTACTTTTTTGCATTCAGAGTGGAATATGAACCCTTTCTGATTAACCGAACAAAAAAGAAACCATCAGTCTGGAATGTATGAGGAAACAACTGAATTCCCGTTTTTGTAATTCCTGGAGATTTTTTTATATCTTTTGGTAAATCTTCGATAAAAGAGGCATCTACTTCAAAATCTTTATGTTTTTCTAAAAAATTTTTAACGACATTTTCATTTTCTTCCACATCCACAGTACACGTACTATAAATTAGTAAACCGTCTTTTTTCAACAATGGGGCAACATGATCTAAAATATCAGCCTGAATTGCGGCTAGCTGATGGACATCTTTTTCCTGTTTATTATATTTTATATCCGGTTTTCCACGGATTACACCAAATCCTGAGCAAGGAGCATCAACTAAAATTCGGTCAAAAGATTCATCTGCATGGATATTTCGTAAATTCCTTGCATCTGCCTGTTGTGCATTTATATTTGTTAAATGGAGATCTGATGCTTTTTTATTGATTAATTTCACTTTATTTTTGTGAAGATCATACGCATAAACGCTTCCACTATTTTGCATTTTCTCTGCAATATGAGTTACTTTTCCTCCTGGTGAACTACAGGTATCCAATACATCCATAGATGGTTGTACTTTTAGCATTTCTGATACAAGCATAGAACTCTGATCCTGTACAGTAACATAACCTTTCTTAAATAAGTCCGTTTTCAAAATATTTCCTTGATCAACGATAATACCTTGCTCTGAAAAAAGAGAAGGTCTTACTTGAAACCCTAGCTCTTGTAAAGTACGCATCGCTTCCTCTCTTGAAATTTTCATCGGTTGAATACGAATAGACAACGGCTTTTTATTTAAGTTAGCTTTACACATTTCTTTCGTCACTTTATACCCGTAGTGATGTAGCCATCTTTCAACAAGCCATTCTGGATGGCTTGTTTGAACTGCTAGACGCTTGACATCATTTTCTATCGAATCGGTTCTTGGAATCCCCTTTCGTTGTATATTCCGAAGAACCCCATTTACAAATGAAGCTGTCCCTTTATGCCCTCTTTGTTTTGCCATTTCTACAGCTTCATGAATAATGGCATGATCTGGTATACGATCCAGATATATCATTTGATAAAGAGACATCCTCAAAAGTATTTTCACCCATGACTGTATCTTTTGATTTGGCTTGATAAAGTTTTGTAAATAATAATCTAACGTTAGCTTTCGTTGCACCGTTCCATAAACAATTTCAGTTAAAAGCCCTTCATCTTTGGAATCCATTTTCTGCGCCTTTATTTCGTTATCAATAAGAAGATGACTAAAACTTTTATTTTTTTCTATTCGCAAAAGCAAATCAATGATTGTATTTCTAAGCTGGTATTTTTTCATATCAAGACCCCATTAAAGTATCTAGTTTAAATCTATCGCTAGCCCCTAGCAAATAATCGCTTACAGACATCCGTTTTTTACCTGCTGGCTGAATTTCCGTAATTCGGACTCCTTTTTGATTACCGCAAGCAACAATAAAATCCTTTCCGTCATTAATCCGTACAATTTCTCCCGGAGAAGCGTCATTATATGTTGTATGGTCCATTTCTCCCCACCAAATTTTCATCACTTTATTTTGATACGTTGTAAAAGCTACTGGCCAAGGATGTAATCCGCGTATTTGATTATATACTTCCTGATTACTCTTGTTCCAATCGATTTTTTCTTGCTCTCGTTTAATATTAGAAGCAAATGTAGCTTTTTCCTCATCCTGCTTTTTCGGAACAATTTCGTTTGCAAATAATGGCGGCAATGTTTTCATTAATAAATTTGCCCCTGTATGTGATAGCTTGTCATGTAAAGAACCAACATGATCATCTTCTTCAATTGCTACAGACTCTTGCATTAAAATGTCTCCGGCATCCAACTTTTCTGCCATGTACATAATTGTAATTCCTGTTTCCTTTTTTCCTTGGATAATAGCATAATGAATAGGTGCTCCCCCACGCAATTCGGGGAGATAGGATGCATGCACATTGATACAACCATACTTCGGCGCTTCTAATAATTCTTTCGGAAGTAATTGTCCATATGCTGCTGTAACAATTAAATCAGGGTTATATTCCATGATTTTTTCATATTCATTTGTTAGTTTTTCAGGTTGAAACACTGGTATTTTATGTTTTTCTGCTTCTATTTTAACAGGTGACGCAGTTAGTACTTTTTTTCTTCCTTTCGGTCGGTCAGGTTGTGTCACAACTAGCACAACTTCGTACTGAGATTGAACTAATTTTTGTAAAACAGGAACTGAAAAATCCGGAGTTCCCATGAAAACGACTTTTTTCATCTTTGCTCTTTCCTTTCTACATAAGTTGATAAGGCTGCATATCAACTGTAATGAGTAAATCTTCTTTACGAATATCTTCTGCAAATAAATCAATTATTTTTTTAATCAGTTTACGTAGTTTAGGTTCATCTCTGTATTTTATCATGCATTGATAGCGATATCTATCTTTGATCTTAGCAATTGGAGATGGTGTTGGACCTAGTATTACTGTATCTTGTTGAACTTTTTTTAATAGAATTTGGACGATTTGCTGCGTTGTTTGTATGACCTTCACTTTATTGGAATGAGAAACGGTTATTAATACTAAAAAAACATATGGAGGATATCGAAACGTTCTTCTCATACGCATTTCTTTTTGATAAAAAGCATTATAGTCATATTTACTAGCCAGTTCTATACTGTAATGGTCTGGTGTATATGTTTGAACAATAACTTCTCCTGGCAATTCATGTCTTCCAGCACGTCCACTGACCTGTGTTAATAATTGAAAGGTTTTTTCAGAAGACCGGAAATCTGGTAAATGCAGCATCGAGTCAGCAGTTAAGACACCTACTAGCGTTACATTTTCAAAATCCAGTCCTTTTGCGATCATCTGTGTTCCTAGTAGTATATCCGCCTCTTTATTTGCAAATTGTTGAAGTAATTTTTCATGTGCCCCTTTTCTTTGCGTTGTATCAACATCCATCCGGATAATGCGAGCTTCAGGGATTAGCTGTGCCAATGATTCTTCTACACGCTGTGTGCCTGTTCCAAAGTAACGTATCAAATCACTGTTGCACTCCGGGCAATTCACTGGCATCGGTTCTTCATATCCACAATAATGACATTTTAATTGGTTGATTTTTTTGTGAAATGTTAAAGCAATATCACAATGCGGACACTCTTTCACAAGCCCGCAATCACGGCACATGACAAATGTGGAGTATCCTCTTCTGTTTAACATTAAAACAATTTGTTCATCGTTTTGGATGCATGCTTCAATTTTCTCTTTTAACTTTATCGAAAACATTGTTCTATTTCCCTTATGGAGTTCTTTTCTCATATCTATAACCTCTACTTCGGGCATATCTTTTTCATTCGTTCGTTTGCTTAAAGTGGCTAATTGATAAACTCCTTTTTGCGCCCGTGCATATGATTCAAGTGTCGGTGTTGCACTTCCTAAAACTACGGGGCAATGATGATTCTTTCCGCGGTATATAGCAACATCTCTTGCATGATAACGAGGCTGGTCCTCTTGTTTGTAAGTAGTCTCATGTTCCTCATCGATAATTATTATTCCGATGTTTTCAAACGGAGCAAATATGGCGGACCTTGCCCCGACAACAACTTGAACTTCTTTACGATGTATCCGGCGCCATTCATCGTATCTTTCCCCATTCGATAATGCACTATGAAGAACCGCTACATTTGAACCAAACCTGCCCTTAAAACGTTTTACCATTTGGGGAGTCAATGAAATTTCCGGAACTAAAACAATCGCTTCTTTTCCCTTATTAATCACATGCTGAATAGCTTGCAAATAAACCTCTGTTTTTCCGCTTCCCGTAACACCATGTAAAAGAAAAACATGATGCTCACTTTTGATTATTGCTTCGTTTATTGGTGTGATTGCCTTCTGTTGTTGAGGCGTTAATTCTAATGGTGTTGTTTGCGGATACGACTTATCGTCATAAGGATTTCTGTATACTTCTACTTTTGTTGAAATGAGCAATGATTTATCTATTAAAGCCTTAATCGTGCTGCGACTCGTTTGCAGATGTTTTATTAGACGGTTTTGCTCTATTTCTTCTGGATGTTCAACAAAAAAGTGTAATAGCTTCCATTGCTTTTTTGCATTTTTAGGCAATTCCAATAATGCCTCCTCTAATTGGTAAGGAGCTTGATTGGGCTTGATCATGGTAACTTTTTTTTGTGTGTTTTTTGACTTTACCAAATAGTTAATTTCAACGTCTCCATTTTGGACCGCTTTTTGTAATTGATAAAAACTTACAGATGAATTATCCAATAGCTCATAAGGAAGCACATCTCGACCGGCAAAAAGTTTTTCTAAATCGAAAGAAAGCTCTGCTTCTGTCAAACGAACGATTTCTTTTTTATATTGTGCTTTGAATACTTGAGGCACCATTGCCTGATAAGCAATGATATACATACATAATGTTTTGTCCGCCAACCATTTACCTAGTTCCAACAGTTCTCTTGTTAAAACCGGAGTTACATCGAGCACGTCATGTATTTCCTTTAATTTATTAAATTGTGATTCAGCTGTTATTCCAACTACATACCCCATTATTTTTCGAGCACCAAATGGAACAGTTACGCGCATGCCAGGTTTTAACATGTCACGAAACTTTTCCGGTATAAGATAATCGAAAGTTTGATTAATTACACTCGCTGGGACGTCTACAATTACTTTTGCTATATTCACTATTTTTCATCCTTCATATCTCGATCGATAAACTGAAAAATTTGCTGAGCGATATCTTGTTTGGATGCCATAGCTAACTCTTTAGGCTCTTGACTATTTGAAATATAAGTTACGATATTAGTGTCTCCACCAAAACCTGCTCCTTCAGTCGCTACATTATTAACTACGATTGCATCTAACTGTTTATCTGTTAATTTTTTCATCCCGTATTCGATTGGATCGCTTGTCTCTGCAGCAAAGCCGACAAGAAATTGATTTTCTTTCTTTTCACCAAGGGATTGTAAAATGTCTTTCGTACGTTCCATTTCAATTTGCCATACACCTTCATGTTTCTTCATTTTTTGATCATAAACTTCTTTTGGCCGATAATCAGCAACAGCAGCTGCTTTGATCACGATATCTTGTGCTGTAAAATATCGATGCATCGCTTCATACATTTCTTCTGAAGTTGTAACATCAATTCGCTTAATGCGGCTGTTTGATACTTCTAGAGACACAGGACCTGTAACAAGTACCACTTCTGCACCTAACTTTGCTGCTGTTTCTGCTAATGCAAACCCCATTTTACCTGAAGATCTGTTTGTAAAAAACCTTACCGGATCGATTTGTTCACGGGTTGGCCCTGCTGAAATTAATACCTTTTTATTAGCCAGTGTAGATGAATTTAACTGGTGCTCTGTAATTGTTTTAATGATCGCTTCAGGCTCTTCTAATCGGCCTTTTCCTACATAGCCACAGGCCAAATAACCAGCCCCTGGTTCTATAAAATGACAACCCCATGCTTCTAACCGCTTCATATTTTGAATTACTGCGGGGTGTGCATACATATGCACATTCATTGCTGGTGCAATATAGATGGTTGCCTGTGTTGCTAATAATGTTGTTGAAAGCATATCGTCGGCAATACCATTTGAAATTTTCCCTATGATATTTGCTGTAGCTGGGGCAATTAAAACGAGATCTGCCCAGTCTGCAAGGTCGATATGTGCTATCTTTTCAGGGTCTTTTTCATCGAATGTATCTATATATACAGGGTTTCTGGACAGGGATTGAAATGTTAGCGGCGAAACAAATTCAACCGCACTCTCCGTCATAATAACCTTAACATTTGCACCTTCCTGGGTTAGTTTACTGGCTAATGCACATGCTTTATAGGCCGCTATCCCTCCAGAAACACCTAATAATATATTTTTATTATGCAGCATTCTTAAAACTCCCTTCCCTCTTCTAAAATATCCCCTCTTTATTTATACCATAAAATAGATCAGAATCTGATTATATCGAATCCGGTAAATATGGTTCGTTATTGGAATTAATTAGCCAAGCAGTGTACAAATAAAATCCCTCGCGTTTTGAATTTAAACTGCGAGGGATTGATTGTATCACTTGTTTTATTGATCATTTTTGACAGTTAATTTGTCTGCCATAATCTCTTCCAGTGCCTGTCCCACATATCTCACAGACTTCGGATTATCCACTAACACTCTTTGTGTGTCACGAATTTGCCTTGCCCGTCTGGCGGATAAGGTTACAAGCGTATATTTTGATTTAATCTTTTTTTGTAATGAGTCAATTGATGGTTCTAACATCATGTCAATTCATCCTCCAATATCTTTTTATACTGCTTTTCTATCCGTTCTCTCTTGCAATGCTCACTCTGAATAATGGACTGAATCTTAGCTACAGCAAGATCTACATGATCATTTACGACCACATAATCATATGAATCCATCATTTCAATTTCCTTTCTAGCTTCCTTTAGCCGATTTAATACTAACTCATTTGATTCCGTTCCGCGGCTAGTAATACGATTTTTTAATTCTTCTAGGCTAGGAGGAAATAAAAATATAAATACTCCTTCTGGAAAACTTTCCTTCACTTGCATTGCACCTTGAACTTCGATTTCCAGAAAAACATCATGACCGGCTTCAAGTGTATCCTCTACATAATCTCTTGGTGTCCCATAATAATTATTAACATATTGAGCATATTCTAACAGTTTATTCTGCTCAATTAGTTTCTCAAATTCTTCTCTTGTTTTATAAAAATAATCAACACCATCTATTTCACCTGGCCGTTTACTTCTAGTCGTCATGGAAATCGAATATTTTAAGTCTGTAGCTTGTTCAAATATTTTTTTTCGAACAGTACCTTTCCCTACACCAGAAGGTCCGGAAAGAATAAATAAAATCCCTTTTTCATCGTTCAAAACGTTTCCTCCTAAATGATACATGCATATTCTCTATGATTCATCGTTTATTTCATCGTGACTTAGCACACGCTGTCCAACGGTTTCAGGTTGTACAGCAGATAAAACAACATGATCACTATCTGTAATAATAACAGCTCTTGTTCGTCTTCCATATGTAGCATCCACTAATTTATCGTTATCTCTAGCTACTGAAACAATTCGTTTAATTGGTGCAGATTCTGGTGAAACGATCGATATGACTCGATTAGCAGACACAACATTTCCAAAACCAATATTAATTAACTGTAAACCCAAATTGCTTCCCCCTCAGGATATACTCTCTTTTTATGTAATATGTCTATTATAAGGAAAATAATGAGATATGTAAAATCGGCAATTCACTCAATATTTTGCACCTGTTCTTTGATTTTTTCAATATCTCCCTTTAATAAAATAATCCATTTACTAATTTTAGGGTCGGTAGATTTAGAACCAATCGTATTCGTTTCACGATGCATTTCCTGCAAGATAAAATCTAATTTTCTGCCCACCGGCTCTTTGCTATCCATTGTTTCTATAAAATGATCTATATGACTTAATAGTCTCGTAATTTCCTCTGTTATATCTCCTTTTTCAGCTAATAGGGCGATTTCTTGATGCATACGCGTCTGATCGAGTTGAATCGTATCTTCAATTTGTTCTTCAATCCTAACTTGAATTCGGTCACGGTATTCTTCAATGACAATATTACGTCGCTCTTTTAGCGATGCAACCAAGTATTTTATGTTTTCTATTCTTTTCTTAATATCTTCATCGAGATAATTCCCTTCCTGCATTTGCATGGTCTTTACTTGTTCACATGCACACGTAACACTTTCTAAAATAGAATCTTTCAGCTGATCTGGCTGCTGTTCTTTTTCTTGGATTTCAATCAGTTCTGGTAAACTAGATACAATCGAGGCAGGAATGTCCCCTTTTAATTGATAGCTTTTTTGCGCGTTATTTATTTGCTCCATATATTGATCCATTAAATGCCAATCTACTTTTAAAGATTTTTTTACAAAGCCTTCACCTTCAATCCCAATAAAAACCTCAATTCTTCCCCTCTGAAAAAAGGATTGAACGACTTTTTTGATTTTATCTTCTAAAAATAAGAAAGAACGAGGGATTTTTGCTGTAAAATCTAAAAAACGATGGTTTACTGTCCTAATTTCAACTGTTACCGTAGTAGAGCCTATTTGGAATACATCTCTTCCATAGCCTGTCATACTTTTTAACATGGTAATCACATCCATAACCTACAAAATAATATATTCTATTATAGCAGAAAAAAATAGGAGACCTACATATGATTACCGATCCCCGAAAATTAGAGTAGAAAATCTAACTTTCGGGGGGAAGTATTAGTAAGCTATGAAGAATTAAAAAGAAGGATTGAAGAATATATCTACTGGTACAACCATGAACGATCAAAAGAAAAATTGGCTGGATGGAGTCAGTAGATACCCAACTCAATTCAGCCAATTAGCAGCATAATAAAACTCTAATTTTTAGAGGTAACCAATTTAGTATAGAGTGGTCTCCTTCTATATCTATGCTTTTACTTTTTGCTAAATCCAAACAAAACAGTTGGTAAAACACTTAGCGCTGATATTAACACCCAATCACTAAAGCCTAAGCCAGTAGTGTGGAATATCGGTTGCAATGGCTCCCAGTAAATAACGATCAATAGTAATAATAAAGAAGATAGAACAGCTAACACTAAATACATATTTTGAAATGGATTTCTTGCAAATACCGAATCTTCACTTCGACAATCAAACACATGTATGAGTTGGGCTAACACCAATGTTGTAAATGCTACAGTTTGACCATAAATTAAGTTGTCTGGATTGTTTTGATAGGTAACAACAAAAGCAATAAGCGCAGCAGCACCTATCAAAAATCCTCTGCTGATTATTTTAAAGCCAAGTCCCCTAGCGAAAATTCCTTCACGCGGGTTCCTAGGTCCTCGTTTCATCACATCATCTTCCGGTTGATCCAGTCCTAAAGCCATTGCCGGTAATCCATCTGTCACTAGATTTACCCATAATATTTGCACGGGAACCAAAGGCAGCGGCATCCCTAGTATCATTGCGAATAACATCACTAAAATTTCTCCAACATTCGAAGCTAATAGGTAACGAATAAACTTTCGAATATTTTCATAGATGTTTCTTCCTTCAGCAATGGCTGATTTTATGGTTGCAAAATTATCGTCCATAAGGATTAACGACGAAGCTTCTTTCGTGACATCTGTTCCACTTTCTCCCATACTGATTCCAATATCGCTTGCTTTAATTGCTGGATCGTCATTCACCCCATCACCTGTCATCGCAACAATATGACCTTTTTCCTGGAACGCTTCTACTATTTTCAATTTATGTTCCGGCGTTACTCTGGCAAATACATATACGTTATCAATAATATCGCGAAGTTCGCTTACTGACATTTGATTAAGTTGATTTCCATCTAAAACTAAACCGTGTTCAGGAAGCAAGTTAATATGTTCTGCAATTGCTCTTGCTGTTTTTTCATGATCTCCTGTAATCATAACTGTTTTTATGCCCGCTTGTTTACATTCTGCTATCGCTGATCTTACTTCTCTTCTTGGTGGGTCCATCATGCCATATAAGCCAACGAAAGTTAAATCATTTTCTAAAAATGTTGTCTCAAGGGATTGATTTTTGGGGATAGATTTAACGGACACAGCTATCGTTCGTAGTGCTTTTGCGGCCATATCATCTACCGTACCTTCTAAGGGACGTTTGTCTTTTAAGAATTTTTTACCATCCTTGTCTATATAACTCGAACATCTCGGTAATAAAACATCAGGTGCACCTTTCGTTATTAGAAAACGCATATTATTTTCATCTTCAACAACAATACTCATGCGCTTGCGCTCTGAATCAAATGGTATTTCCTTAATAACTTTATAATTATCCCATAAATGATGTGATAAACCGAATTTTCTTGCTGCTACAAGCAGAGCTCCATCTGTTGGATCTCCATCAACCGAATATTTTCCTTTATTTACTAATAATGAGGCATGATTACAAAGCATTCCGTACAGGAGCATCTGTCTTAAATTAGGGAAATCCGTAGCAACTTTCGTATTACCTAAGAAATAATCCCCTTGAATGTCATAACCATCGCCCGTTACATATAAATACTCACCATTCAAATAAATTTCCTTTACAGTCATTTGGTTTTCCGTCATTGTTCCTGTTTTATCGGAACAAATAATAGATGTTGAGCCCAGTGTTTCAACTGCTGATAATTTCCGTACAATTGCTTTTCGTCTAATCATTCGCTGGACACCTAAGGACAGTGCGACAGTAACAATCGCAGGGAGCCCTTCAGGAATTGCCGCAACTGCTAAGGATACGCCTGCTAAAAACATTTTATATACGGCATGTCCTTGATATACACCTATCACAACAACCAATGAAGTCAAAATAAATGCTAAAACAATCAATACTTTTCCGAGTTCAGCAAGTTTATTTTCTAGTGGTGTGTTCGATTTTGTTGTCCGAACCATCAACGAAGCTATTTGCCCCATGACAGTATTCATGCCAGTACCGACAACAATTCCTATTCCAGTACCCCTAGTTACTAAAGTTCCGGTAAATCCCATATTCGTTTGATCTTGCGCATCAATGTTACTTTTATTAATTGCTTGTACGTGTTTCATAACAGGAAGAGATTCTCCTGTTAAGGCAGCTTCTTCCGTTTCTAAACTATTTGACTTAACGAGGCGAACATCGGCAGAAATACGATCTCCACTCGTTAACCTTATGACATCGCCAACAACAATTTCTCTGGAGTTAATTTTTTTCCATTTTCCATCTCGCAAGACATTTGCTACCGGAGCGGATAATTCTTTTAATTTTTCTAATGATTTTTCTGCTTTTTGCTCCTGGAAAAAGCCAATTAATCCGTTTATTAATACAATTACCATGATCGCTATAGCGTCTATGAATTCTCCGAGTAACCCGGCAATTAATGTTGCCCCTAGCAACACCAATACCATAAAGTCCTGGAATTGTTTTAAAAAGATAAGCCATTTTGATTTATTTTTTTCTCCTTCTAGCACATTTTCACCAAATTGTTTGCGACGTTCTTCTACTTGTTTTTCTGTAAGACCTCTATTTGCTGTAACGTGCAGCTTTTGCTCGACTCGTTCAACATCTAATTGATACCATTTCACATCGCATTCCTCCAAATTCTCACCATGCTATTTACACTTTGCTACATACATTAGCTGTTTCGATGAGTCCTAATCGATATATATGCAGGTTTGTCCAAAAAGATGCTATAATTGTTCGGTGAGGTGATTTTTATGCCATTTGATGGAATCGTTACAAAAGCAGTAAAAGAAGAAATACAAAAAGAGATCGTGCCAGGAAAAATCACAAAAATCTATCAGCCTACAGCGACTGAGCTAGTGTTTACCGTTAGAAGCAAAGGGAAGAATCATTCGTTATTATTATCAATCCATCCGACCTATGCTCGTTTTCACTTAACGAATGATATTTATCAAAACCCAGCCCAGCCGCCAATGTTTTGTATGCTTTTGCGCAAACATCTATTAGGATCTATTATAGAATCGATTGAGCAATTTGGGATGGAGCGGATTGTTTCATTTAATATCACGGCAAGAAACGAGATTGGTGATACAACTTATAAAACGCTTGTCATGGAATTAATGGGAAAACATAGCAATGTTATCTTTTTGGATAAAGAAAAGGAACATATTATCGATAGTTTAAAACGTGTTTCCATGTCTCAAAACCGTTATCGCACCATCTTGCCTGGTTCGACTTATAAGCTCCCTCCAACACAAGAAAAGGTGAATCCACTAGAAATAAGCGGAAACGAATTTTTAAAAGGAATTGACTTTAATGCAGGAAGAATTGATTCGCAAATCGTTCATCTGCTTACTGGCATATCACCTTTTATTGCAAAGGAATTTGTTGCTCGCACGCAGTTAGGTTCACCTAAAGTATATCTTGAAAAATTCATGGAATTTCAAGAACAAATCAGAAGTCAAACCACTGAGCCAAGAATATATCGTAATAAAAAAGAAGACTTTCATGTGCTTCCAATTACTTCCTTTCAAGGGAAGAGTGAACATTTTGACTCCACTAATGCTATGCTTGATGAATTTTATTCGGGAAAAGCAGAACGTGATCGCGTCAAACAAAAAGCTGGAGACCTATACCGATTTCTTAAAAATGAAAAAAATAAAAATGAACGTAAGTTAAAAAAACATAAACAAACACTGAAAAAGGCTAAGAAAGCAGAGCATTACCAAAAATTAGGGGAGCTTTTAACCGCCCATATGCACTTGGTAAAATCAGGAGATAAAACAGTTACGGTAACGGATTATTATGATCCTGATCAACATTCACTTACTATTGAGCTTAATCCTAATAAATCCCCTAGCGAAAATGCACAAGGCTTCTTTAAAACGTATCAAAAATTAAAAACATCCAAACAGGTTGTAAAAAAAGAAATGAAGAAAGCGAACACTGAAATAGCATATATGGAACAGCTATTACAGCAAATAAACGTGGCCAGTGAATCAGACATTGAAGAAATTCGGGAAGAATTACGTGAAGAAGGCTACTTAAAAAAACAAACACAGGGAGGAAAGAAAAAGAAAAACAAACAAAAAAAACCAATGCCTGAAGAATTTATTTCTTCTGATGGCACAACCATTTTCGTTGGCAAAAATAATAAACAAAATGAATATGTAACAACAAGACTCGCTCATCGTGATGATATTTGGCTGCATGCTCTAAATATTCCCGGCTCACATGTTGTGATCCGTGAGAGTAATCCCAATGAGAATACGCTGCTGGAAGCGGCTCAATTAGCTGCCTATTTTAGCAAATCACAAGCTTCTTCTTCGGTTCCAGTTGATTATACAAAAATAAGACATGTGAAAAAGCCAAAAGGAGCAAAGCCTGGTTTTGTTACCTATGATAATCAAAAAACACTTTTTGTTACTCCTGAGAAGTCAAAAGTTGATAAGTTAAAAAAGCAAGGATGATTGCATATAGAACCATCCTTGCTTTGCTTTATATTTATGCTACTTTTGGAATTAATGTTACTTCGATGTTTCCTCTTGTTGCTTTGGAGTAAGGACAAACTTGATGAGCTTCTTCTGTTAATTCTTCCGCTTCTTCCGGACTTATACCCTCAATGTGAATATTTAACGTCACTGCTAATTTAAACCCACTATCTTTTTGATCCTTGCAGAAATTGACTTCTGCAGTTGTTTCTGAATTAATTTTTTTGTTTTGGTTTGAAGCCACCAAGTTTAATGCGCCGTCATAACAAGCTGCATACGCAGCAGCAAAAAGCTGCTCCGGATTTGACCCTTCTTTACCTTCTTGCCTCTTATCCGCTGGATGGACCAGTTTAAAATTGATGCATCCATCATCTGATCTAACATGTCCGTCCCTGCCATTTGTTGCAGTAGCACTTGTTGTAAAAATTAGATTGCTCATTTTAGCACTCCTTTTTTATCGTGTAATGAACTGTTCCTCCTAAGCACGAGTACGAAACGTTTAATCATATTTTTCTCGTAATAATGCTTGAATAAAATGATCAACTTGAGGCAGATTTCGAATTCCCTCTTGATAACAGACCCATGTATCCCTAGTTGCATAAGCACCATTTAACTTTAATGGCATGTGCGGATAACTTTTCATTAAAGAATGAGAAACACTTTTAGGCAATACGGCCATTCCTAACCCTTCCATCATAAACTGTTTACAGGTCTCAATTTGATCTACGCGAATCGCTTTTAATGGCTTAATCTCTTTTTGATGATAATAAAGCCAATGATCTACTAAATCATGCATGCTATCATCACTCTTAAAAGAAATTAAAGGACGTTCCTTTAGTTGATTCTTCGGAAAGGCTTCCGTATCAAAAATATATAATGGATCACCAAATAAATGCTCACATATCCCTTCTTTTAGTTGCTCTCCCCTAATAATACAAACGTGATATTTTGTATAATCCTTTTTTATATCTTCACTAATTCCCGTCACTAAATCAATCGATACTTTTGGATATGCTTTCGTATATGCAGCTAAAATGGATGGTAAATACCGCTGACTAATGAGTGTTGAGCAGGCAATGGATAAGGTACCTTGAACTTCAGCGCTTGATTTGGCAAGTGTATTTTTTAGATTTTGTTCCTGTTCGATAATATTTTTGGCCTGCTTTAATATGAGTTCGCCAGCTGGAGTAGGAATTAATTTTTTTGAAGTGCGGATAAAAATTTTCTCATCAAAATAGTCTTCTATATATTTTAATCGCTGTGTAACAGCAGGTTGAGAAATTAAAATTTGTTTTGCTGTACCTCGAACTGTTCCTATTTCATTTAATTTCAATAACAAATCGTAATCATCTATTTTCATTTCAATAACCTACCTTGAAATTATGATAAATACATCCTAATTATAGCTCATTTCAGACTATTTTGTGCTGAAAAATAAAATCCAGAAAATTTTCAAAAAAATGATGAAGGGATGAAAAGACAATGAAAGTAAAAGACTTTTTGGCTAAAATAAAAAATACTTGTCCATATAGACAAGTGATTTTTTGTTTATTTAAAGTTCATTTCTCCACGCTTCTAATTGTTTTCTTTCATTATCATCAATTTTCCCATCTTCTACTAAAATGTGAAGTACTTCATCGTAATTAGTTAGGCTTTGATAAGATAGACGCGCATTTAAAAATTGCTGCTTTGCTTTATCCAATCCATAGGTAAATATGGATAAAATATCTATTACTTTTCCGCCATGTTCCTGTACAGCTTGTGCTGCTTTAATGGATGATCCACCTGTTGAAATTAAGTCTTCAATTACAAGAACCTTTTGTCCTTTTTCCAATGTACCTTCAATTAGATTTTCTTTACCGTGCCCTTTAGGTTTAGATCTAACATAGATCATGGGTAATTCCATTCCTTCTGCTAACCAAGCAGCGTGGGGAATCCCTGCTGTTGCACACCCAGCAATTACATCAGGTTTTTCATCCATCTTTTTAATCTTTTGGATAAATGCTTTCATTATTTTCTTGCGAACAGCTGGATAAGACATCGTTAACCGATTATCACAATATATTGGTGATTTTATTCCAGACGTCCATGTAAAATAACTGTCTGTTTTAATTTGTACAGCTTGTATCGATAGCAAATCTCTCGCAATTTCATGATTTAATTCCATGTTTCCACTCCTTGACTGCTTGTTGATATGCTTCATATGGATCATTTGCTTTTGTAATACTTCTACCTATAACAAGATTATCGGCACCATGTTCGCGAGCATATGCTGGTGTTGCAATTCTCTTTTGATCATTCTTTTCAGATAACTGCAGGCGAATTCCTGGTGTTACGGATAAAAATGATGGACCACATGCGGCTTTAATTTGCTTGGCTTCGTGAGGAGAACACACAACTCCATCTGCCCCATTTTGTTCCGCCAGTTTTGCAAAACGAACAACATTTTCTTCGACCTCACCAGGTAATAGCAGCTCATTATTTAGGCTATCTTTATCCATGGAAGTCAATACGGTTATTGCCATTAATTGTGTTTTGTAACCATCAGATAAGCCTGAAAGTAATCCTTCTTTTGCTGCTTGTATCATTTCGCTTCCACCTGTTGCATGTGTACTAACCATATCAACCCCTAGTTTGGCAATATTCTTCATGGCTTTATTTACAGTTGTTGGAATATCATGAAGTTTTAAATCCAAAAAAATAGGATGATTATTGTCTTTCAATCTTTCTATTACAGCTGGGCCCTCTCTGTAAAATAGTTCCATCCCAACTTTAACGGGTACACCTTTTAATTCATTCCATTCGATAAATTGCTTTGCTTCTTTCCAACACGGAAAGTCAAGCGCCAAATATATTCGATTCACTCTATGTCATGCCCCTTTCCCACAGCATCCTGAACAGACTGAAATCCATACTTACTTAACACTTCTGGCAATGCCTCTATTATTTCAGTACAAATAAATGGATTCCTAAAATTTGCAGTTCCAATTGCCACAGCACTTGCTCCAGCTAAAAGGAATTCAAGAACATCGTCTGCTGTATTTATACCTCCCATACCGATAATCGGAATATTTACATGCTGTTTTACTTCGTAGATCATTCGAATAGCGACTGGTTTAATCGCAGCCCCAGATAAACCACCGGTTTTATTAGCGATAATCGGTTTTTTTGATGGGAGATGAATTTGCATCCCAGTCAACGTGTTAATCATTGATAAACCATCTGCTCCTGCCTCTTCCACTGCTTTTGCCATCGCAATGATATCTGATACGTTAGGGGATAGCTTTACATATACTGGCAGATTACTCGCTTTTTTAACTACTTTAGTCACTTCAGCAGCCATAGAAGGGTCTGTTCCAAATTGAATTCCGCCTTCCTTTACATTGGGACAGGAAATATTTAATTCTAATGCATGGACTTTATCTGTCTCATTGAAGGCACTGGCTACTTTCTCATATTCCTTTATTGTACTCCCCGCAATATTAGCAATCAGTGAAATATCATAGTTTGCCAAAAAAGGGACTTCTGTTTCAATTATTTTATCCACACCGGGATTTTGCAAACCGATTGCATTAAGCATTCCAGAAGGAGTTTCGGCAACTCGGGGTGTCTTATTTCCTAGTCTCTCCTCACCAGTTGCTGCTTTCATCATAATAGCACCTAATTTGCTTAAGTCATAAAACTCACTGTATTCGCGCCCAAATCCAAAACATCCTGATGCTGGCATGATCGGATTTTTCAAGTTTAACCCAGGTAATTGAGCTGTTAAGTCCATCATAAGCAAACCTCCTGTGCTTTAAAAACAGGGCCATCTCTACATATTTTCTTATAACCGCCATGATCATCTGTAGGTATCACACAGGCAAAACATGCGCCTACACCACAGCCCATGCGTTCCTCTAAAGATATATATCCGCTTTTATGATCCAGCTCTTTTGTAATAGCTTGCAGCATTGGTAATGGTCCACATGCATAATATCGGTCATAATCACCAATTTTATCTAAAACGGCAGTAACAAACCCTGCTTCACCGTAAGTTCCATCATTCGTAACAATATGCGTGTCGCTAAATTGACTAAATGCATTTTCATAAAAAACATTGATCGCTGTTTGGAATCCTAATACCGAAATCATATTTATATTCTTTTTTGCTAGTGTTTTGCCTAAATAGTATAACGGTGGAACACCAATTCCACCACCTATTAATAAAACATTGGAAGGAACTTCATTATCAATGGGAAATCCTTTTCCACAAGGACCAAGTGCATTTACTTTCATACCTGGGAGATAAGAAGCGAGTTTTTTTGTACCGGATCCAATCGTTTTAAATAAAATTGTTATTGTTTCGGTTTCCCTATTTACATCGGCTATTGAGATAGGCCTCCTTAGTGTATGACCAGGAACATTTACATGAAGAAATTGCCCCGGTACTGCCGTTTGACTAATATAGGTACTTTTTAATACCATTTCAACAGTATCAAGTGCAATAACATTCGTTTTTCTTATTTGCATGTCAACTTTTTTTAACATTTATTATAAACCTACCTCTTTCGTTTAATATTCGTATTTAGGCAAAGACACTCTTTCGAAAGGCAACTTTTCCTTCAACAATTGTTAATACTGGAGTTCCTTTTACATTCCAATTGTGAAAAGGAGTATTTTTACCTTTAGAGAAAAATTCTTCTTTATTCATTTTTATTTCTCTATCTAAGTCAATTAAAGTAAGATCTGCAATCGCATTTTCTTCTACTTTTCCATAAGGTAAGTTAAATACATCTGCAGGTTTATTTGTTAACCAATCAACTAATTGATTCAATGGAACTTTCTTTGTTTGAACCAAATGTGTATAGAGTAAAGGAAACGCTGTTTCTAACCCTACAATTCCAAAAGGAGCATGCAAGAAACCAATTTCTTTTTCTTCCTGAGCATGTGGCGCATGATCTGTTGCAATAAAATCAATTGTCCCATCAAGTAACCCGGCTAATAATGCTTCTTGATCTTCTTTGCCCCTGAGTGGTGGATTCATTTTGAAATTTGGATCATCTGTTATGATGTCTTGTTCATTTAATAAGAGATGATGCGGGGTTACTTCAGCTGTCACATGAATTCCTGCTTTTTTTGCATCACGAATTACACGTACCGATTCCTTCGTACTAACATGACAGACATGATAATGGCACCCTGCAGCTTCTGCTAATAAAACATCACGCGCAATTTGTACTGATTCACTCAGAGACGGAAGGCCAGGTAGATTTAAACGTTCACTTATTTCACCGTCATGAACAACACCGCCATAAACAATCGAATTGTCTTCACAATGGGCTACAATCGCTTTATTATTACTAGCTGCCTCTTTCATAGCGCGTAGCATATAATCAGCCGTCTGTACTCCTACACCATCATCGGTAAATGCAAATGCACCTGCTTGAGATAGTTCCGTTATATTCGTTAATGTTTCTCCCTGTAAATTTTTAGTAATTGCTGCATATGGTAAAACACGTACAAAGGCGTCTGTTTTAATTTTCTCGTGCAGCTTGTTTAACGTATCTTGATTATCCGGAACTGGAGAAGTATTTGGCATCGCACAAACTGTTGTAAAGCCTCCTTTTGCAGCAGCTCGTGTGCCAGTTTTGATTGTTTCTTTATGTTCTCCACCCGGCTCGCGCAAATGGATATGCACATCAATAAAACCTGGTAGAAGTAATTGACCACCGCAGTCGATTACTTCTTCTGAATCTATTGATAAATTTTCTCCAATTTGTTTAATCTTTCCTTTATCGATAAATACGTCACAGGCTTTCACTTCATTGTTAGGCAGTAATTGTTTGGCGTTTTTCAATAGCATGCTCATGAAGTATCCCCCATTCTTGTAATAGTTTTATAATGATTGCCATTCTCATGTAGACACCATTTGTCATTTGCTTAAAGATTCTAGACCGATCACATTCTACTAAATCTGTATCCATTTCAACCCCACGATTGACTGGTGCAGGATGTAAAATGATTGCATGAGATTTCATTCTTCTTTCCCGTTCTTTCGTTAAACCAAAATTTTCCAAGTAATGATACGTATTACCACTTGAACTCTTATGTCTTTCATGCTGTATTCTTAAAAGCATTAACGCATCACAAAGCTCTACTGCTTCATCCATAGTAACATAAGGAAAATCTAATGTATTGTCTTCAAAGTTTGGTGCTGCACATAGATACACATTAACACCAAGTTTTTTTAATGCATTTGCATTGGACCTTGCGACTCTACTATGTTTAATATCGCCGGCTATAACGATATTTAAGCCCTCAAAATAACCGAACTCCTGATATATTGTTAGGAGGTCTAGCATACATTGTGTTGGATGTTCTTCCTTACCAGAGCCCCCATTAATAATCGGTATATTAACATTAGCATTTATTTCGTTAATCCAATTATCTGCAGGATGCCGAACAACAAGCAGTTGTGCACCAATCGATTCAAATGTTCTAGCTGTATCGTAAAGCGACTCCCCTTTTTGCACGCTAGATGTTTCACTATGAAAATCCAGCTCTTCTAAACCTAATTTCTTTTGTGCTACGATAAAGCTCATTTTTGTTCTCGTGCTCGGTTCGAAAAATAAATTAGCCGCAAATATTTGTTGATTAATGTAGTATTGCTCTTGTTTAAATTTTTCAGCAGTTTCTATTAATGAGATGATGTTTTCCTTACTTAGCTGATTGACCGATATAAAATGTCGCATTGGTATCCCTCCAAAAGTTGGTTTAGTCTTGCCCAGGTTTCACGCAATCTTCGTGTTGTTCTTATTTAATCCATTAAAAAACCTCTTTGCAAAGGTCGCAAAGAGGTATACGTATAGTGTTAACACGTATCTTGGCAACCTTTTAAACCTCTCTGGATTTAATTAAAGGTCATACGATTTAATTTTCGTACAAAGAAACTTCATCCCGATCGTCTATTTCGATTAATTGAACACCGATAATTTCTTTTTCAGATGTCGGGGTGTTTTTACCAACATAATCGGCCCGAATTGGCAATTCCCGATGCCCCCTGTCAATAAGGACTGCCAGTTGCATTTGCGATGGTCTTCCTATATCCATCACAGCATCCATCGCAGCTCTAACTGTGCGTCCAGTATACAATACATCGTCAACTAGGATTACTTTCTTTCCTGTAGGACCTTCTTCAATATTTGTTTCTATTAACTCTGGATCCTCATTCTCAGTTACTCGTTGTAAATCATCTCGATATAAAGTAATATCTAGTTCTCCGATTGGTACCGTAATATTTTCTATTTGTTTAATTTTTTCTTGAACTCTCCTTGAGATCGGAACGCCTCTTGTTTTTATTCCTACTAATAAAAGGTTTTCTCCCCCTTTGTTTTTCTCAAGAATTTCATGTGCAATTCGTGTTAATGCCCGATTAATTGCTGGCTGATCAAGGATTTCAGTTTTCTTCTTCATTCATTTCACCTCAAACTTAGGAATCGGTTCAAAAAAATACCTTTTTTCCAAGAGGAAAAAAGGTATTTAGACATATGTATTTCTACATATGAACGCCGTTTCCTTTTTAGCCTCACAGGACTAGAATTAAAGGATCATTTCATTTCTTTATTAATTATGTCAAACATGTCTCTATTTGTCAATACATTTTTTCTAATTGAGTCAACAGCTCCTGGAATTTGGATGGAGCTTCTGCTTTAAAATGCATCCATTCCTTTGTTGTTGGATGAGTAAAGCCTATACTTCTTGCATGCAGAGCTTGTCCTCCAATATCAAAAGTTTTTCGAGGACCATATTTGGGATCTCCTGCTAATGGATGTCCGATATATTTCATATGCACACGGATTTGATGTGTCCTTCCCGTTTCTAGTTGACATTTAATATGTGTGAAATTCTTAAAACGCTTAAGTACATGAAAGTGAGTAATTGCCGGTTTGCCTTGGTCAACAATTCCCATTTTTTGCCTATCTTTAGGATCCCTTCCAATTGGTGCATCAACTAATCCATTTTCATGATCAATAACACCATGAACAATAGCTTCATAAATTCTTTCTACTTTTTTCGCTACTAGCTGCTCGGCCAAATGAATATGCGTTGCTTCATTTTTAGCTACGATTAACAAACCACTTGTATCTTTATCAATACGATGGACTATTCCTGCCCGTTCTATTCCATTTAATTCTGAAAGATGGTCACAATGAAAAAGCAATGCGTTCACAAGGGTTCCCCTTTGGTGTCCTAAAGAGGGGTGTACAACCATTCCAGCAGGTTTATTAACAACTAATAGATCCTCATCCTCAAATAAAATAGAAAGGGAGATATCCTCCCCTTCAACGGAAAAGCTCTCTTTTTCGGGGACTTTCCATTTTAATTTATCTCCTTCAGCGCATTTGTAATTAGGTTTTACCACTTTTTCATTTACTGTTACGAATTTTTGAGAAATCCATGACTGGATTTGAGAACGTGAATATTCTGGATTAATGACCGCCAGTAGCTTATCTATTCTCATGTGATGCTGTTCAGGTAATACTTTATAATTTTGTTGTGTCATGATGTACCCTTTCCTTTCTTTCTTTCATCCATAAAAGTAAAAATTAAGAGCAAAATTACACCAACAACTAATGCTGAGTCAGCTATATTAAAAATAGGATAATCATAGTTAAAAATAATAAAATCCAGAAAGTCTACAACTTCTTTGTGAAGAATTCGATCGATAAAGTTCCCGATCGCACCACCTAAAACAAAGCTGAGCGAAACAGCCAATAATTTGTTTTCCTTTCCATATTTATGTAAATAAAAAATAACACCGATAACAACAATGACCGTTATAATATAAAAGAAATTCATTTTCCCCTCTAATATTCCCCATGCTGCACCTGTATTGCGGTGAGACGTCA
>Ga0079226_10000183_pt1 | contig 40783 bp, 39 predicted proteins | sample Poulit2014_FD_76345 | JGI IMG/M metagenome (GOLD analysis project Ga0079226, IMG submission 76345) | Agricultural soil microbial communities from Georgia to study Nitrogen management - Poultry litter 2014 | ecosystem: Environmental > Terrestrial > Soil > Agricultural land | place: USA: Georgia...
ACAACTATCTTGAAAAACACCGTAGTCTTTTGACTACATTGGCTTGATGTTATTTGCTGTTATGTTGCGTGTCAACTTCAAAGGTAGTTAATTGGCTTCGTATGAATATTAAATACAAACTGAAAGAGCAGATTGCTAACAAAGAATTTTTAGAAAGGCGTACAGTGACATTGAAAGAGATTGCTGAGGCCACAGGGATTCATAGAGTTACATTGTCTAAACTGGCAAACAATAAAGATTACAATGTGGGCGTGGAGACTTTAGGTAAGCTGTGCGAGTACTTTGATTGCACTCTGAATGATATAGCAGAGTATGTGCCACCTAAGAAAACTGATTCAAAACCTTGATTGGTTATGATTCAACATTGATTTGGCGTAGTGATTCACCCTCGCGCGTGCGAGGGAGGTCGGTAGATGATTCAGTTTGGCATGGTTAGGAGGCTTCGTTTTTCAGGCTATCAAGATAGTCAGCCCACGCCTGCATCATTTCGCGCCGTTCATCTAGAAATGACGTTCTGTTATAAGCTCGTCCCGTTGGGTCTTTAACAGCATGCGCTAGCTGATGTTCTATAACATCTACACGGTATTTTAATTTTTCGTCCAGCAAGGTGCGTGCTGTGGCTCTAAAGCCGTGTGGCGTTACCATTTCTTTTGTATAACCCATGTCGCGCAAGGCAACACGAACGCCACCGTCCGACAAACAACGGCTAGCGCCGCGCGCTGAGGGAAACACGTACTTCCCATGTCCTGTGAGAGGGTAGAGCTCTTTTAAAAGCACTATGGCTTGCCTCGGCAGCGGAACGTTGTGTTCTTTTCGCATCTTCATTTTTTCGGCTGGTATCTCCCACAAGCTTTCATCCCAACTTATTTCCTGCCACTCCATGGCGCGGATCTCGCCTTGTCGCTGGAATAGCAGGGGGGATAATTTCATGGCAGTTTTTACAATAATGCCGCTAGTGCTGTGCTCCATGTCACGTAACAGTTTGCCTAGCATGGCGGGGTCTGTAATGGCGGCACGGTGGGTTTGCTTTACTGGTCTTAATGCGCCAGCTAGGTCGCGCGCTATATTGCGCTCGGCACGGCCAGTTTGTATCGCATAGGCGTATACTTGTCCCGCTAACTGGCAAGCTCTACGCGCTGAATCAAGGGTTCCAGTACTCTCAATGCGTCGCAATGCAGCTAGAAGTTCTGGGGCGGTGATTTCAGCAATGGGTCTATGACTAAGCGGTGATAATGAGCGCAATAATAAACGTTCAGCCCTGTTGCGATGCCCCTCTGATTTATCAACTAGCTGATGGTCTATGAACTCTCTAGATAATAGCTCAAAGCTATTATTTGATTGAATATGCTTTGTCAGTTTTTCAGCCTGTCGAACCTGGGCGGGATCGATGCCAGCATCAACTTGGTTATATGCCTTGCGATGCAATTCCCTAGCCTGCGCTAATGATATTTCTGGGTAAACACCTAGTGCTAGTGTTTTTTGCTTGCCAGCAAAACGGTAGCTATAACGCCAATATTTTGCTCCTGTAGGCCTGACCTCTAAAAACATGCCGTATCCATCTGCCAAGCGCTGCACCTTGTCTGTGGGTTTTACGTTGCGCACAGCCACCGCTGCTAATCGACGCTTTTCATCTCCATTTAACCTAGCCATTATCAGCCCTCTACGTCCTTTTGTTGGTATCAACTTAAAATATTGTGCTGGTACCAACACTTGTACCAACAGTTTTGTTGGTATCAGTATAGACTGATTTGGATTGCTTAAGATAGTGAGTTTGCTGTGAGGTGCGTATTGCAAGGGTTTGGTGGGTTGATGTGGATTGTTCTGGAGGGGAGTTTGGTGGGCCCAGCTGGACTCGAACCAGCGACCAAGGGATTATGAGTCCCCTGCTCTAACCAACTGAGCTATAGGCCCTTTTTCGAAAACTAGCCTTGGCGGCTATTGCGAACAAGGGCAGATTATTATGCCTTTGCTCGCAATATGCAAGTTTGTTTAGTTGTCGCCTTCCAAGAAGCTGCGTAAATGCTCACTGCGCGATGGGTGGCGGAGTTTGCGCAATGCTTTAGCTTCAATTTGACGGATACGCTCACGGGTCACATCAAATTGTTTGCCCACTTCTTCGAGCGTGTGATCGTTGTTCATATCAATACCAAAACGCATGCGTAGTACTTTTGCTTCGCGCGACGTTAGGTTGGCCAACACGCTACGGGTGGCTTCTTCTAAGCCTGTTACCGTAGTGGTATCCAGTGGCGATTCCATGTTGGTGTCTTCAATGAAATCACCTAAGTTGGAATCTTCATCGTCACCGATGGGGGTTTCCATGGAAATCGGTTCGCGTGCAATTTTCTGCACAGCGCGTACACGGTCTTCAGGCATTTCTAAACGCAAGCCTAGCTCTTCAGGGGTAGGTTCGCGGCCCATTTCTTGGAGCATTTGGCGTTGTACACGGTTGATTTTGTTTATGGTTTCAATCATGTGTACAGGAATACGAATAGTTCTTGCTTGGTCAGCAATGGAACGGGTAATTGCCTGACGGATCCACCATGTGGCGTAAGTAGAGAACTTGTAACCTCGGCGGTATTCAAATTTATCTACTGCTTTCATGAGGCCAATGTTTCCTTCCTGAATGAGATCCAGGAATTGTAAGCCACGGTTGGTGTATTTTTTGGCAATAGAAATTACTAGACGCAAGTTAGCCTCTACCATGTCTTTCTTAGCGCGGCCTGCTTTGGCTTCGCCTAGGAAAACACCGCGGTTGAGGAGCTTGATTTCATCAATGGGCAAACCAACGTTTTCTTGTAGTTGGATAATGCGTTGCTGCACGCGTTGAATATCTTCTTTTTGCTCTAGTAGCTTGTCTTTAGCTTCGCCGGTGAATTTGTTTTTCTTAATGAAGTTATCTACCCAGTCTAAATCCATTTCGTTGCCTGGGAAGCTTTCTACAAACTGTTGGCGCGTTAAACCACCGCGACGGATGGCTGCGGTCATAATATCGCGCTCAAAGCGGCGTAGCTCTGTTAATGTGTCGCGCACCATATCGAGCATGTGGTCGTAAACGCGTGGCACTAACTTAAAGAGCATAAAGTGATCGGCCAAGTCGCTCAGTGCTTGCTGGCTCGTTTTGTGATCACGGCCGTGCTTGGCGATAGCTGCATCTGCTTTATCAAGCAGTACGCGGAGCTCTTTGAAGCGCTCGTCAGCGAGGGCAGGGTCGATGGTGCCGTCGTACTCGTCGGTTTCCTCTTCCACTTCGAGCTCGTCGTCATCAAGCTCGATATCGTCTATGTCCTCTTCCTCAATCTCTTCCTCTTCGACCATATCTGCCACTGTAGCGGCTGCAGCACCGTGATCGTTTGGATCTAAGTAACCGGCCATAATATCGGTGAGGCGGCGCTCTTCTTCAATGATGCGGTCGTAGTCGGTAAGGATGTATTCGACAGTGCCAGGCCAATAAGCGAGCGAGCGAAGGACTTCACGAATACCTTCCTCAATACGCTGGGCAATTTCAATTTCGCCTTCACGAGTAAGTAGATCAACAGTGCCCATTTCACGCATATACATACGTACAGGGTCGGTGGTGCGGCCAGGCTCGGCTTCTACAGCGGCTAACACCTGAGCAGCTTCTTCCGCGGCTACCTCGTCAGGCGTTTCTGTTTCTTCACCGCTAATCATGAGTTGTTCAGCATCAGCGGCTTTTTCAACCACATGGATACCCATGTCGTTGATCATTTGAATGATGTCTTCTACTTGATCCGATTCGGTAACAGACTCAGGTAAATGGTCATTCACCTCTGTGAATGTAAGGTAACCTTGCTCTTTCCCTAGAGCAATCAGCTGTTTCAGCTGCGACTGCTGGTCATTCTGTTGTGAAGTCATATGTTTGATTGGCCCATGGTAATTAAATAGCTTGCTAGGCAAAGGTACGGATGATAGCAAAAATGTGGGTAAAATTCCACCGGCTAGACACTAGCAAGGTGTTCTCGCCGTATTATTAAAATATTCGTTAAGTGCTTTGTATATGGGGTTAATTGGTTGTTTTACAAGGGAGCGTTTAGTTTAGCTTTTATTTCGCTGAGTTGTTTTAGGATAGTGCTTAGCTTTTTAGCGTCAAGGTTGCTGGCATTATCAAGCATTTCTTCCATTGTGTTATTAAGCACTAGTGCTTGAAGTTGCAGTAAGGCGTCTTGCCAATAACGCTTACCAACGGTGTCGTCCATGGCTTCAGCGATGGTGGTGTTGAGTAAGCGTTCAAGATGGCCGCCTGGGTGCTTCATTACTAGCCGTGCTTGTAGTGCCACTTTGCTCATGTGTGGGTTGTTTTTTAGCTCGTTATAAACACTGATCAGCATGCCTAGATAAGGCAAATCTAGTTTGCTTAGCTCTTCGGGTAAAGGCATTTGCTGCACGTGTTGTGGGTCTGTTACTAGCGCCAAAATGAGCTGCTCTGCAAGGGTTAATGCCCGGCCTGAAATAGGTGTTGGGGTGCTGGTGCGCGGCGCATCGTAATGCGGCTCGTAACCATCGTCGCTAGGCGGCTGATAAAAAGGAGGCTCTTCTTCTGGAAAAGATGAAGGAGCTTGCGCCGCAGAAGGTGGAGGAGGCGTGGGAGCTGCAGGTGTGTGCTGTTGCATCAGTTGGTCGATTTCATCTTCCGTGTGCTGCGATAGCGAAGCAAGCTCACGGCGAAGCAGCTTAACGTACGAAGAGCCAGGTTGAACACGCAATAATTGTTGTACGGCTTTGCGCGCAAAGGCGGAGCGTTTCTCAATCGTATCGAGTTGATGCCCATCGCTAAGGTGATGAAAAAGAAACTGCGATAGGGGCATGGCATCGTCAGTTAAGGCTAAAAAACCTTCGCGGCCTTCCTTGTGCACAGTAGTATCAGGGTCTTCCCCTTCCGCTAAAAACAAAAAGCTGGCGCTCTTGCCGTCCTCAAGTACGGGCAGTGTGTTTTCTAGGGCGCGCCAAGCGGCGTCACGGCCTGCTCGGTCGCCGTCGAAGCAAAATACAATTTCATCCACTAACCGAAACAGGCGAACAAGGTGCTGCTCTGTGGTAGCGGTGCCTAGTGTGGCCACCACGTTAGGGATATCATGCTGCGCCATGGCTATAACATCCATGTAGCCTTCTACAACGTATACGCGATTGCTGTTATCGCGCGATTGGCGCCATTCCCAGAGCCCATAGAGTTCACGGCTTTTATTGAAGAGCGGTGTTTCAGGGGAGTTTAAATACTTGGGCCTGCCATCACCAAGCAGGCGCCCGCCGAAGGCAATGGTTTCGCCTTTAGCGTTGCGAATAGGAAACATGATGCGGTCGCGAAATTTATCGTACACGCGGCCGCTATCCTCACGACGAACGAGTAAGCCTGCAGTGATAGCGTTAGCGAGGCTCTGTTCGTTGAGAGAAAGGTGCGACATTAAATTGTCGTAGCCGGGTGGGGCATAGCCCACGCCAAAGCGCAGCGCTGTGGCGCCTGTAATGTGGCGGCCTTTTAGATAATTCACCGCGGGTTGTCTTTCGGCAGCGCTTTTTAATTGTTGGCGATAAAATAAATCGGCCCTTTCCATGAGTGCTACGAGAGTGCTTGCCTGTTCGCGGCGCTCTTTTTGCGCGGGTGTTTCTTCTTGTTTGGGTACCTGTAAGCCGGCTTGTTGGGCTAATACTTCGATGGCTTCAGGGAAATGGATGCCGTCGTATTCCATCAGGAAAGTGATGGCGTTGCCGCCAGCTTGGCAGCCAAAACAGTGGTAAAACTGCTTGTCCATGGAAACAGAGAAAGAGGGTGTTTTTTCATCATGGAAGGGGCAGCAGGCTGTGTAGTTGCGGCCCGATTTTTTTAATGGCACACGGGAGTTAATTAGCTCCACAATATCTGTGCGCTGTAAAACTTCGTCGATGAAATTATCTGGAATGCGTGCCATGAAAGCTCCATGTAGGGGATGGAGTAAATGTTACCGGAGGGTGCAGTTTTTTGTATACGACAAGAAAACCGGTGCCTTATAAAAAGCACCGGTCACTTGCTGCTCTGGTTTAACCAGAGCTATATAAACTAGATTAGTTTAACTAATCTTAGTAGAGACGCTTACGGTGTAGCTGTTCGCGTGATACTTTTTTCATATGACGCTTAACAGCAGCAGCGCGCTTGCGCTTACGCTCTTGTGTAGGCTTCTCGTAATATTCGCGGCGACGAACTTCCGCTAAAACACCTGCTTTTTCGCAGGAGCGTTTGAAACGACGTAGTGCTACGTCAAATGGTTCGCCTTCTTTAACTCGTACTTGCGGCATGCAAAATCACCTTTTTAATGTCGGCTATCGCTTTAGTTGTGGATAGCAGATCGAAATTAGTCTTCGCCGTCATGACACGGGGATGCAATATTATACTTAAAACAGCGTTGAATGCAAATAACAACGTGCCACGGGCCTAAAGTGCGTAAGCATATAAAAGACTGAGAAAGCTAACAAGCTTTATTTGTTTTCGTTATTATGCGCGCAAGGAGAAATTTATGCGTGTATTAGGTATTGAAACCAGTTGTGATGAAACAGGTGTCGCTATTTATGATAGCGAGCAAGGTTTGCTAGCCGAGGCGCTGCACAGCCAAATCGCCATGCATGCTGAGTTTGGTGGGGTGGTGCCTGAGCTGGCGAGCCGCGACCACGTGCGCCGGTTGTTGCCATTAATAAACCAAGTGATGCAAGAGGCAAATTGTGCGCCTAGTGACATAGATGGTGTGGCTTACACGGCAGGGCCCGGTTTGGCGGGTGCGTTGCTAGTGGGTGCTAGCACTGCGCGTGCGTTGGCATGGAGTTGGGGGGTGCCCGCTGTGCCCGTGCACCATATGGAGGGGCATTTATTAGCGCCTTTATTAGAAGAGACGGCGCCCGATTTCCCCTTTACCGCGTTGTTGGTAAGTGGCGGGCACACGCAGTTGTTGGCGGCTGAATCCCTCGGCGATTACCGCTTGCTGGGTGAATCCTTAGATGATGCTGCGGGTGAGGCTTTTGATAAGGCTGCCAAAATGATGGGGTTAGGCTACCCCGGTGGCCCTAATATTGCCGCTTATGCTGAGCGTGGTGAGGTGGGCAGATTTGTGTTCCCGCGCCCAATGGTCGATAGGCCTGGGTTAGACATGAGCTTTTCAGGGCTGAAAACCTATTGCCTCAACACGGTGCAAGCCTGTGGGGGTGAAGAAGGGATGACCGAACAAGATAAAGCTGATATTGCCCATGCTTTCCAAGAGGCAGTGGCAGAAACTCTTTACATTAAGTGCCGTCGTGCGTTGCAAGAAACTGGCCACAAGGTGTTGGTGATGGCTGGCGGAGTGAGTGCCAATTTGCGCCTGCGTGAACGCCTGGCTGAAGGGCTCGGCAAAATGGATGTGGCGGTGCACTATCCACGCCATAATTTATGCACGGATAATGGTGCCATGATTGCCTATGCAGGTTGTTTGCGCCTGCTAGGTGGTGAGCTGCAAGAGGATTTGCACATTCGTGTGCGGGCTCGCTGGCCACTCATGGAGCTGGCGCCTATTGCTTCTTAAAACCTTGTTCTTCGCCTTTTAGTAAATTACGTATGTTGCTGTGGTGGCGAGCAATCAATGTGGCGGAGAGTAAGCTGATGGGGAGCACTGCTTCTGGCAGTAACATCCAGCAACACAATGGTGCGAAAACAAAGGTGATCATTGACGCCGATGATGAGATTCGGCTGATAAAAAACACTGTTAGCCACACCAATCCTGCGGCTAGCCCTAAGGGCAGATGCAAGATAAACAGCACGCCAAATGCGGTAGCAACGCCTTTGCCGCCTTGAAAACGGAAGAAAATAGGCAGTAAATGGCCGAGAAATGCGGCGAGCCCAACCCAGGCTATGGCTGTTGTGCTGTAGCCGAGCCCGATTGCTAGCAGCATGGGAACAATCCCTTTTAATATATCCCCTATAAGCGTCATGGCTGCAGGCCCACGGCCTGCAATGCGCATGACATTGGTGGCGCCTGGGTTGTTTGAGCCTTCCGTTCTTGGGTCAGGGAAACCAAGCAATTTACACACCAACACGGCGCTAGAAATTGAGCCGAGCAAATACGCGCCAAGCAAAAGGCTAAGGAAAACTCCAATAGGGCCTGTAAATGCGGTAAACTCCACCAGTTATTCCTCCAAGTGAGTAATGCTGCAGGGTAGTGTAGCAGCTTCCAGTGACAGAATAGGGCAGTTAAATGGATATCGTCTACATTCGTGACTTAAAAGTCGACACCGTGATCGGTATTTTTGATTGGGAACGAAAAATTCGCCAAACCGTTAGCTTAGATTTAGAAATGGCAACGGATATTCGCGCTGCTGCAGCTACAGATGACATTGAAAAAACATTGGATTACAAGGCGGTAGGCAAACGCTTAATTCAATTTATTCGTGAATCTGAATACGAGCTAGTGGAAACACTGATTGAAAAAGTGGCAGACATTGTCCTCAACGAATTTGACGTGCCGTGGGTGCGCGTACGGTTATCTAAACCGGGCGCATTGCGTGGTTCGCAAGATGTTGGGGTAATTATTGAACGAGGACAGCGGAGCGCATAATGGCTGACCCCACACGGGTTTATTTGAGCTTAGGTTCAAATATTAATCGTGAGCATAATATAACCTCAGGGCTTGACGCACTGGCTAAACAGTTTGGCGAAGTGAGCATTAGCCCTGTGTATGAAAGTGAATCGGTGGGTTTTGATGGCTCGCCTTTTTATAACTTAGTGGCTGTTATCTACACCACCATGGGAGTGGGGGAGTTGGTGGATACGCTGCATGATATTGAGGCTGATCACGGGCGTACACGGCAGGAGAAAAAATTTGCCAGCCGAACGCTTGATATTGATGTATTAACGTACGGAGATGTAACGGGCGTAGTGGATGGTGTTGAGTTGCCGCGTGATGAAATTTTGCACCATGCTTTCGTGTTGAAGCCATTGGTGGATGTGGCGGCGAACGAGAGGCACCCTGTAGAGGGCGCCACCTACGCCGAGTTATTACAACAACGTGATTTTTCCGCACAAAAGCTTTGGCCGATTTCTTTGCAATGGCCTAATTAGCTGCCTGCCATAATTAAGCTGCGGCCGCCGTCCACTGGCAAAATGTGGCCAGTGATAAAGCTCGCATGTACAGCAAGCCAATAGGCGGCAGCAGCAATTTCATCTGGTGTGCCGCTGCGTTTTAGTGGCGTGGCGGCAATAATGTCCTCTTCGTTTTCTTGCCCGCTGCTTGGCCAAAGAATCGCGCCAGGAGCAATGCCGTTCACACGAATGTCGGGCGCTAAATCGCGTGCCAAGCTACGTGTGAGTGCTGCTAACCCTGCTTTGGCAGAGCAATAAATGGGGTGGTCTTGCAAGGGGTGCTGAGCATAAATGTCGATCATATTGATAATGCTCGCCTCTTCACTCTCTCCTAAGGCTGGCAGCAACGCTTGAATTAAATCGAAAGGGGCCTTGAGGTTACTGCCCATGAGCTCTTGCCATTGCTCATCATTGGCTTTGCTCAAGGGGGTGGCATAGAACTGCGAGGCGTTATTAATGAGCACATCGAGCTGCCCCCAATGTTCCATGGCCTCTTGTGCTAGCGTTTTTATCTCTTCTTTAACGAGTAAGTTAGCTTGCAAGCCATGTGCCGAGTCTTCGCGGCGCTTATTCAGCTTTGCGATTAAAGCGTCGGCGGGGCCACCGCTATTTTGATAATGAATCAAAACTCGAAAACCTTGGCTGTGAAAATATTCCGCAGTGGCAGCGCCGATGCGGCGTGCAGCTCCTGTGATTAAGACAACGTTGCCCATTGTTGTTTGAACTCCTTGATAGCGATGATTCGTGCTTGCTGAATAGCTTCACCGAGTGCAGCGCCGCTAAACTGTTCTTGTAATGTTGGCATATCAATGTGATGTGCCGCTTCGAGCGCGTCGAGTAAGTATGCTTTTTGTGGGTAGCGCTCGTTTTCTTTGCCAGTGCGCCCGCGTGCGTCGGCAACGCAGGCCTGTAAAAACTGTTTGAAACGCTCGGGCCTGCGAATGGCATCTGTGGCGTGAAAGAGTTTCCAAATGGTGCCGGGCCTAAGTTCTAGTGCGCGGTGTGCATGTGTGTGCCATTCACACATTAATAAGCCGAGTTGTTGATATTGCTTGGGAACGCGCAGCCGCTTGCAGAGCGCCCGCACTAATGGCAAACCTTTTCTTTCGTGAGCAATGTGCTGTGGCCAGGCATGTTCTGGCGTCAGGCCTTTGCCCAAATCGTGCACTAGCACCGCAAAGCGCGTAGGCACATCATAATGGGCGTCTGCGGCTATTTTTAAAGCAAGGTATTGATGCTCTAAAGTGTCAACCTCAGGGTGGTAAAGCTTGGGTTGCGGCACCCCTCGTAAGCTAGCTAGCTCAGGGAATAAAATAGTAAGAGCGCCGCATGCTTCTAATGTTTGAAAATAAACCTGCGGATTATTTTCTGCTAGTGCGGTGTGAGTTTCTTGCCATAAGCGCTCAGGGGCAATGCTCAGTAGTTCTTCTTCTGTGCTTAAAGTGCGCATGAGGGCTAGGGTTTCAGGGGCCACGGTAAACCCTAAATGATGAAAACGGGCGGCGAAACGAGCCACTCTTAATACACGCAGAGGGTCTTCTGCAAAAGCAGGGCTTACGTGGCGCAATAGGCGTGCTTTTAAATCTTCGCGGCCGCCGTAAGGGTCTATTATATGGCCGTCATTCGCTTGAGCCATGGCGTTGATGGTGAGGTCGCGGCGCAGCAAATCCTCTTCAAGGGTTACACTAGGGTGCGCATGTAGAGTAAAACCATGGTAGCCATGGCCTGTTTTGCGCTCGGTACGGGCAAGGGCATATTCTTCTTTGCTCTTGGGGTGTAAGAAGACGGGGAAATCTTTGCCTACTTGCTGAAAACCAAGAGTTTTCATTTGTGCTTCAGTGCTGCCAACCACTACCCAATCGTTTTCATGCACAGGCAGGCCGAGAAGTTGGTCTCGTACGGCGCCGCCAACAAGAAAAACAGATAAATCTTTCATCAACTACGAAACTCCTCACTGAAATAAAACGGGTAGCTCAAGCACTCTAGCACACTTGTGGAAAGTGCAAAAAATATCTGCATAAGGAAGTGTTAATGTAAATGCGTTAGTATGCACGCCGCTTATTTATTCATCACATTACATAGAAGGTTTTTCATGCCAATTACTGTTTGGGGGCTGGCTATTGCCCAAGCCCTATTAGGTACAGGAAATATCCTGCTGGTAACGGTTACCGCTTTAGTAGGAAGGGAGCTGGCCAGCCATCCCGCCCTTGTTACAGTGCCCATCGCTTTGCAGTTTGTGGGCACTATTTTATCCACCATGCCTGCCGCGCATATCATGCAGCGCTTTGGTAGGAAAGTTGGTTTTATGCTAGGCAATAGCATCGGCATTTTAGGGGCTTATGTGGCACTGCAGGGGTTGCTGCAAGGCAGTTTGTCTTTATATGCCTGCGGCACCTTCTTGATAGGTATGGCGGTGGGAGTGGGGCAGCAATATCGTTTTGCAGCCATTGATGCAGCTTCCGTAGCGCAACGGCCGAGAGCCATTAGTATGGTAATGGCTGGGGGGGTGTTAGCTGCCATCTTAGGGCCTAACTTAGCGGTATGGTTTCAAAATTGGTCCACTGAAAGCCAGTTTGCCGGTGCCTTTTACGGGCTGTTTATGCTTTATGTATTGGCGTTGGTATTAATTATGTTTTTGCCACTGACTAAAGCGCCAAAAGTTGAAAAGCATGTGACAGTGCGCTCGTACGGAGAGCTCTTTCAGCAGCCCTTGCTGCTAGGTGCCATGGTGTCGGGCATGATTGGCTACGGCATTATGGTGCTTCTAATGACGGGCACCCCGCTTATCATGGAAGAAAACAACCAACAGTTCCCAGCTATTGCACAAGTGGTGCAGTGGCACGTACTAGGGATGTTTGCACCTTCGTTTTTCACTGGGCACTTAATCCGCCGATTTACGGGGCGAAACGTTATTTTATGGGGCTGTGGGTTGTTATTCATTAGCGCGGTGATCAATATGCTAGAGGTAAGCTATTGGTACTTTTTGATCAGTATGCTGCTGCTTGGAGTGGGTTGGAACTTTACTTTTATCGGTGCCACGCATTTGCTCGCCTTTACCTATAAAAAAGAAGAGCAGGGCAAAGTGCAGGGGCTCAATGAGTTTATGGTGTTCACTGCCGCTGCGGTGGGCAGCTTGTTCGCAGGGCAGGGCATTGCTTGGTTTGGTTGGACGGCCCTAAACGTGTTTGCCATAGCGTGGGTAGCTATAGCGGCGTTCGTGATTTATAGGCTTGAGGACCCAGTGGGTCAGCAGGCGTAAAGCGAAAGGCGCTGTGGGTTAACAGCGCCTTGTTGGTTTTACAGTTTTCTTAAACCTAGCGGTAGGCCGTGTTCTTGAGGGATTCTGCGTGCTATGTCTTGTAAAGCACTTTGCAGCATTTCTTCCACAGTAGGGTGGTACCAAGGCATTTCCATGAGGCTATGTGCGGTTTCTTTACGGTCGATAGCTAAAGCAATGAGGCTTGCTAAGTGCTCCGCTTTTACGCCCACCATGGCTGCGCCTAATAATTGGCCTGTGTTGGCATCGGCATAAAGTTTCAGCATTTCGCTACCGTCCCCAAGAATACGGCAGCGTCCATTGGCACTTCCTAGGGCTGTACCTACTAAAATATCTTCTTCTTGTAGTGTGTCCCAGCCGGCGCCCACAGTAATAATGTCTGGATCAGTAAAGGCAATGGCAATGCTCGTTTTGCGTTGGAAAGCAATGGGGGTGTCTTGTGCGGCGTTGTAACCCGCCATGGCTCCTTCGTCAGCTGCTTCGTGCATGAGCGTTCTGTTGCTGTTGATATCGCCCACGATGTAAATGGGTAAGTCGCCCACCTGCATGGTGTTGGCATCGTAAATAACCTGGCCGCGTTCGTTGGTGGGGATACCTGCGGCAGCAATGTTAAGGGTGTCTAGGTTAGGCCGGCGGCCCAGTGAGGCGAGCAAGAGATCTATCTTGTGTTCTTTGCCGCCTGCTTTCATGAGCAAGCCATTTTTATGTGGGGTAATCTCTGCAGACTCCCCTAAATAAAAATCGAATTCCTTGCCGAAGCGTTCAATGGCTAGTGCGCTGAGTTCAGGGTCTTGAATGCCGCCAAGGGTATGGGCAATATCTGCGCCCACCACCTTAATGCCGAGCCTAGCAAGTGCTAACCCCATTTCTAAGCCTATGGCGCCTAAGCCAAGGATGCCTATACGCTCAGGGAGTGCATCTAGCTCAAATAACTGGTCTGTGGTAATGGTGCGATCAGCCACGGCTTCTAGCCAACTAGGTAGCACAGGGCGTGAACCAGAGGCAATAATAATCCGTTTGGCGTTCACCGTTATTTCGGTGCCATCTGCTTGAGTTACTTTTAGCGTGGTGGCATCAATAAACTCAGCGCGGCCCATAAGAAGATGGTCGCCTGCTGCACGCTTAGCGCTATTAGCTGCCCCACCGGCAAAACCATCTCGCTGGCGCTTTACTTCGGCCCAAGCCTTGGTGGTATCAATGCTAAGATGGTTTGCACCACTAATGCCAAAAGCGTCGAAATGTTGTTGTGCTTGCCAGGTGGCGCCTGCATGTAAAGCCACCTTTGAGGGCATGCAACCCACGCGGGCGCAAGTGGTGCCTAGCGGGCCTTGATCGATGAGTAAAAAAGATTTTTTAGCTCTTCTTACTTCTCGTAATGCGTACAACCCTGCGGTGCCTGCGCCAATAATAGCTACTTCTGTGTCTAGGCTTTGCGACATAACATCTCCTTAAGTGTGTATATCATAAATGCCTAATGTATAGCATTTAATGAGGCCGTGCACACAGAGTAGAGAATGTAGCAGAGGGGTGAAAGGGTTAGAGGCGCCAGGAGGCAATAATGTGCTGTTGCATGCGGCGTTTAGGTACTTCATGTTGCGGCACCGCAAAGTGGCTCACTGTTACGCCTTTGCGTTCCATGTCGTAGTGATGGCCCGCAATAAGAGGGTGCCAATCGGCAAGAGGGCGGCCTTCGTGGATACGGCGGTAAGCGCAAGAATCTGGCAGCCAGTTATATTGTGGCACATTGTTAGGGGTGAGCTTGTGGCAGGTGGGCACTCTGCGTAACCTGTTTTTGTAGTCGTGGCAGCGATTGTTATCAATGTCTAGCAGTTCGCAAGCAATGCCGTATACCGTCACTTCATTATTTTCCACATGACGAATAAGGCAGCACTGCGCACAGCCGTCGCATAATGCCTCCCATTCCTTTGCGTTTAACTCACCGAGTGAGAAACGCTCCCAAAATTTTTCGCGCATAAAAAATACCTGATGTACGTAATTTTCTGTTGTTTCTCTGCAGTTAGCCGCAGTTTCGGCGAGATTTTACGTTTTGTTGAAGGTAAAGGCTAATTTTTATGCGAAATAGTAAGGCGTGGCAGTACTGGCAAGATGCGAAACCATGGGCTTTGCGCTAGGGTGGAAAGCTCTCAACAAATCATGGTTAGGTAGTTATGGTGCAATTAAGATGGCTGTTGTTGTGTGTGGCTGCGTTGGGCGTGAGTGCTTGCGGTGTTCAAGAGGCGGAAACCAAGGGCGCAGATGAGCTTGAAGTGGGTTTTAGAGCTCAAGGCAATGAGCCCTTCTGGACCGTTACTGTACAAGAGGAAGGGTTGTTTTATAAAACACCAGAGTATTTAGATGGGCGTTTTATTGCAGCCACTAAACAGCAGCAAGAGGCTGCTTGGCACTATGTGGGCGAATGGAACGAACAGCCCTTTGAGCTCGTGGTAAGAAAAGAAGCCTGTGAGGATGACATGTCTGGTTGGGCCTTCAACTACAGTACACAATTAACCGTCAATGGCGCCACGTACAAGGGGTGTGGCAATGCAGTGGATGAAGAATATGGAGAGCCATAAACCGGTGGGGCGCTTTTTCGCCACGTCACCCTTTGGTGACATTGTTGGCGTGGTATCAGCAACGGGCTTGCTCTCATTAGATTTAGTGAGCAGTTTAAGCGAACCCATAGAACTACCTAATATTGCAGCGGCGGAACAAGAGAAATATCAGCAAGCTATTACAGCTTTGTTTGCTGGTGAAACCCCTGCTTGGTGGCCCAATTTAATACCGCAGGGTACTGCGTTTCAGCAACGCGTGTGGCAAGGGTTGTTGCAAATTCCCAAGGGCGAAGTATGGAGCTACGGGCAGTTGGCAGAGTTTATAGGTGCACCGAAAGGCGCTTCACGGGCAGTGGGTACAGCTTGTGGGCGCAACCCCATTGCATTGTTTATTCCTTGCCATCGCATTATTCGGCAAAACGGCGAGTTAGGGGGCTTTGGTTGGGGGTTGCCAATGAAAAGGCACCTACTGAAAAATGAAGGCATTAAATTGGTTTTTAGAGAGGCGCAAGAAGAGCAGCAGTGACGGTAGAGCTAATAGAAATTCGGCAACATTTAGAGCAGTTTGCACCTTTTCGGCATTTGTCTGAAAAACAACTCGACGAGGTGGCAGCTTCTGTTGAAGTGAGTTACTTCCAAGCGGGCACGGACATTCTTGTTTATGGGCAAGACGTCACCTATTTGCACTATATTCGTAGCGGCGCCGTGGAAGTGTACCGCTACAATGGCGAACTCTATAACCGTCTTTCCGAAGGGGATATTTTTGGTGAAACGGGCCTGTTACGGCAGGGTAAAATCCGTTTGCCCGCCACCGCTATTGAAGACTCGCTCATTTATTTCATCCCCGCCGCTATATTTTTCAAGCTTTGTGATGAAGACGAAGAGTTTGCAGATTTTGTGGAGCTACAGGGTGCGCGTTTACAGGCGGCCATGGATAAGCATTATTACGAGCACGATCTTATTTTAACGCGCATACGCTCATTGGTAACACATAGGCCCCTGATGGTGATGGAAACCGACTCTATCCAATCGGTGGCGCAGCGTATGAATGATAAAAACGTCACCTCTGCTTTGGTGTTAAAGAAGAGTGAGAAAGCGCGTAAAACGTTCCATGATGATCAGGGTGCGCCGTGGCAAATTGCGGGCATTGTGACAGATAAGGATTTCCGTACCCGTGTAGCAGCAGAAGGTGTAGCCATCAGCGAGCCCGTATCTACCGTGGTAACACCAGGCCTTATTTCGGTGCAAACCGATGCGTCTGTTTATGAAGCTATGCTCACTATGCTGCGCAATAACTTGCAGCACTTAGCTGTATTGAATAAACGCCAACCCTTGGGGTTGCTGAACCTTTCCGATATTGTGCGTTTCGAAACCCAAAGCAGCCTTTATTTAGTCGATAACATTTACAACCAAACCACTGTGGAAGGGCTAGCCGCGCTGAAAGAGCAGGTGAGTGTTGCTTTTGTGCATATGGTGACAAAGGGTGATAGCTCGCAAATGATAGGTAGTGCGTTATCTATTATTGCACGTAGTTTTGCTCAGCGTTTATTGGAGTTAGGCGAAGAAAAATTAGGGCCGCCGCCCGTGCCTTATTGCTTTATGTCGTTGGGTTCTATGGCGCGGCACGAACAAAGCTTGCTCACAGACCAAGATAATGCCTTGGTGCTAGATGATAGTTTTGATCCCGCTTTGCACGATGATTACTTCTTGCAATTGGCTACTTTTGTGAGCGACGGCTTAGATGCCTGTGGCTACCCATATTGTGATGGCCATGTGATGGCTACTAACATTAAGTGGCGCCAACCGTTAGCAGTGTGGGAGCAGTATTTTAGGCAATGGATTGAAAGGCCTACGCCTAAGCGCTTGCTACATAGCGGTATCTTCTTTGATATGGACCCTATCCATGGTGAAGAAAGTTTGGTGGAGAGTTTGCAGAAAACAGTAACAGAAGAAGCTCGTCGCCGCGGCCGCTTCTTGGCGGCTATGGCGAAAAATGCAGTGTCGCGTACACCGCCACTTGGTTTTTTTCGCACCTTTGTAATGGAAAAAGATGGTAAGGAAAACCGCAGCATTAACTTGAAGCACCGAGGCACAGCCCCCTTGGTGGATCTTATTCGTGTGCATGCATTAGCTTGTGGTTCAACGTCTGTAAATTCCTTCGACCGTATCGCTGATATTGCTGTGGGTGGGCAGTTGTCTGAGAAAGCATGTGAGCGGCTACATCACGCCCTTGAATTTATCGCCATGGTGCGCATTCGTCAGCATGCAGCAGACCTTAAAGCAGGTAATGAATTAGGTAACCGAGTGGAGCCTGAGCGTATTAGCCGCAGCGAAAAGCAAGGTTTGAAAGAGGCATTTCAGTATTTAAGCAGTGCGCAAAAAGCGTTGGTGGTGCGTTACCCAGGCGCAAACACAAGCCGTATACCCACATGATCAAACTCAGTTGGTTAGCCAAAAGAAGGCCGCAGCAGGCCGCTAAAGATACGTGGTTGGAGTATTACGCAGATCAAGCTGAGGCAAGCTTGCAACCCGCACTGCGCTCTTTTTATGCAGCCGGTGTGGTGCCGGGCAATACGCTTTTACAGGAGGCGCCTTTTGTTGCACTAGACTTAGAAACCACTGGTTTAAACCCAAGGCGTAATAGCGTGCTTAGTGTGGGGTTGGTGCCATTTTCTGCGCAACGTATTTACCCAAACCAAGGACGGCACTGGATTGTAAAGCCCGAAGGAGATCTCACGGGGGAATCGGTGAAATATCACCATATTACCCATGCAGATGTGGAAAACGCGCCGTTGCTGACAGAGGTGCTCGATGATGTGCTAACCCATTTACAGGGGCGCATTGTGGTGTGCCATTACCATCAAATAGAACGGTACTTTTTACGCCATGCAGTCCAACGTTATTGGCAAGAGGAATTGATGTTTCCCATTGTTGATACCATGTACTTGGAGCGGCAAATTTTAAAGAAAAGCAGTGCTTTGTTGGTGTCTCGTTTGCGTCGGCAAGAAGTGGCGTCGTTGCGTTTAAGTGATAGCCGTCGGCGCTATGGGCTGCCGCTGTATATGGCTCACCATGCCTTTGTGGATGCATTGGCCACGGCAGAATTGTTGCAGGCTCAATTAACGCGCAATGGTTTTGCTACAAAGCGTTTGCGTGATGTGTGGTGTTAGCAGGTAAAAACAAAATCGCCAGCGCAGTGCTGGCGATTTTGTTGGGTGCTGGGTGTTTAGAAGTGGAAAATAGTACCCACTGAAACCGCCCATGGGTTTTCTTTTTGGGTATCGCTCTGGCCAAGTTTAATGATGGCTGTGCGGCCCGCGTTGGTGGGAGCACGGTATACGCCGTCGTTGTCGGTTTGTGCGTAGTTCGCATAGAACATGAGGTTAGGTGCGTATTGGTAATCAGCACCAATGGCGTACTGAGTGGCTCTGGGCTTTTTGTTGTCGAGATGAGCATTCGTAACACGTTCGTCGCGCACGAGATGGTGCACTTGCGTTTTTAATGCCACTTTTTGCGCAAGCTGGTAGCGCAAGCCAAGGCCATACACATCGCTGTTGGCAGGGCTTAGGTTGCCATCTAAACCAGATTTGTGGGCGTGGTTGTAAATAGCATTAACGCGCAGGTCCTCGGTGAGGTTAACGGAAGCCGCTGCACGGTAGGCTTTAACGTTGGTGTCATCGCCTGCAACAGGCAACCCCTTATCTTCATCATAAGCAATGGCCGCCCAGAAAGGCCCATTTTCAAATTCTAACGAGGCACTGTAAGCCACGGAACGATAGGTGGTGGCATGGCCTTCATCTGCACTGTTGGTGGAATATTGTGCTTTGGCGGTAATGCCATTTATTTTCGGGGAGGTGTAGTAAACGCTGTTACGGCGCCAGTTGTCTTGGCCGTCGGCCCCGGTAATGTTGCCCGCAGCACCCACTTGTGTGCTAAAGAGGTCGGTGCGCACACGGAGCAATTTAGTGGGGCTGTTCATGTTACCAATGCGCAACAGGCCCCAGTTGCCTTTGAAGCCCGCGAAAGTATCTTGGTCGAACCTGAATTTGTTGTCGTCGTGACCACCTTCAGTGATGTAAACAAAAGCTTGCGCTTGGTAAAGCACTTGTAAGTTGGCGTCTACATCAAAGCCACCGCGCACCCCAATTCTGCTGGTGTTGCTGGAAACGTTAAAGGATTGTGCGTTGCCATCAATGTCACTATTGATTTGGTCGGCAGATAAGTGAATGAGGCCATACACAGTGGGGCCCTGCACATTAGCGACGGCCACATTAGCAGTGAGGGTGGTGGCCAGTAAGGCGGGTGCCGCTAAAGTTAAAAGAGAACGCATAGTTATATTCCATTAAGTAGTTAGAGTTGTTCGTAGTATGCAGTGGGGCTATACCATAGCCATTGGCGCAGCCAGTGTGAATAAGTTCCCTTAGAATTTCTTTGACATAGGTTATATTTTTAAGTTTTCCTAAGATCTAGTGGATCTACTAGGTCGGCCGCAATGGCTAAGCCAACGAGGTCGGGCAGGCGCTCAGCGTGCAAGCGTTTCATCACTCTTGAGCGGTATAAGTCCACTGTTTTTACGCTAATATTTAGCTGTTCAGCGATCTCTTTGCTGGTATAACCTTTAACAAGTGGTAGCAAAACATCGTATTCGCGCGGTGTTAATTGCTCTAATTGTTGCGCTAAATCTTCTTGGTTTGCCTCAACACCGTGGTGTTTTTGCTGCTGCGACAGGGCTTGTTGAACACTGTCTAAGAGCAATTGCTCGTTATAAGGCTTCTCAATGAAATCCACAGCTCCAGCTTTAAAGGCGCGCACTACAATGGGTACATCTGCATGCCCGCTAACGAATATTACTGGGTAGGTAATGCCTAGTTCGTGCAGTTTTTCCTGCACGTTTAAGCCTCCCATTACTGGCATGCGTACATCGAGTAAAATGCAGGCGTTTAGGTGTGGCTCTAAAGCATCTAGAAACGCCTGCCCACCGGTAAAGGGGCGCACTTCTAAGCCCACCGATTCCAGTAACCAAACGGTTGATTCCAACATAGCCTCATCGTCATCTACGACGAACACTACTGGGGAATTACTCATTGTGTCTCCTGTTGTGTTGGTACTAATGGCAGCGTGCAGCGCAATACTAAACCACCGAAGGGTGAAGGTTGGGCGGTTAAGTCGCCACCAAAGCCTTCAATGATGGTGCGGCTCATGGATAGGCCCAAACCTAGGCCTTTCTCTTTGCTAGTAAAAAAAGGGTTGAACATCTTCGCTAAGGTTTGTTCGTCTGAGCCTGGGCCTTGGTCATGTATTGCCACTGTGGCTTTTTTATTGTTGTGTTGCAGCTCGATAATAATAGTAGAACCTTGGCGCTCATGTTTTTCCACATTAGCTTCTAGAGCATTGCGGATTAAATTAAGCAGCACCTGTTCTAATAGAGTGCGGTCAGCATACACGGGTGGTAGCTTGTGCTCACCTATGTAGCGCACTTTCACGTTTTCACGCTCTAGTTCCCATAAGCAAAGCGCTACTGTATCACTAAGTACTTGGCTGAGGTTAAGGGGCTCTAAGTGCCGTTTTCCTTTGCGTAAAAAAGTACGTAAACGGCTAATAACCTCAGAAGCGTGGTGCGCCTGATGGCCAATATGGTCTAAACCTTGGGCTACTTTGTCCAGAGAAGTAGGGGCATTTTGTTTTAGATGACGTTGGCAAGCGGCGGCAAAGTTGGCAATGGCTGCCAACGGTTGGTTCATTTCGTGTGCAATAGCGCTTGTTACTTCCCCTAGTGCTATAAGGCGCGCACTGTGGGCTTTGTCTTCCTGGTACTGCCGTTGCTCTGCCTCACGCAAAGCACGCTCTGTCATATCACGCATGATGAGTGAAAAATAACGCTCGCCGCCGGCAGATTTATGCGCCAGTAACACCAAAGAAACGGGGATGGAAGCACTGCCTTGCAATGGGGTGATGTTGGCATCACGGTTCCATGAGCCACGGCGCACAGCGGTTTTCCACCCCTCTTGTTGAATGGCTTGAAACGTGTTTTCGTCAAAAACATCAGCGAGGGAAGAAAGAGATTCAGGCTGTAGGCGCAGGGTTGAACGTGCTGCTTTGTTGGCGTATGTCACTGCACCTTGTAGGTTCACAAACAATACAATATCGGTGTTAATTTCCACCACCTCTGCCAAGCGGCGGCGGTTTTCCTCTGCTTGTACGCGTTCGGTGATATCGCGTGAAACACTCACTATTTCCACTACGGCGCCCGTGTAAGTGTCGCGAATGGCACGGCTTGCAGTTTCAAACCATAAATAATGGCCTGCTTTGTGGCGCAAACGATACGTCATGGTGTGGTAACCCAACTGCTGCAGCGCCAGTGCTGCACCTTGCGCGAGTTGTTTCAAATCTTTGGGATGAAATAAATCGGCCACAGAATTATGGCGCAGCTCTTCCGGCCAGTAGCCCAACAAGGACCAAGAAGCAGGAGAGGCATCTAAAAAAGTGCCGTCGGGGAGGTGTCGAGAAATTAAATCGGTGGTGTTTTCAGTAATTAGGCGGTACAAACGCCGCGCTTTAGTGGCTTCTCTTTCCTTTGTTAACGCGTCGGTAGCATCGGTGCCACGTACTAATACTTCATGGTTGTTGAGCGGAATATAGCTCCATAGAAATAGTTTGGTGCCGGCACTGGCTTCCACATTTTCGATAGCCCTGCGTTGCTGATAACAAGCTTGCGCGAGGGCTTTATGGTTGGCAGGTAAACAAGCTTCAAACGGCAGTTGCTCTAATTTGGCAAGTTCGAAAAAAGCTTGGTTAGCTTGCTGAATTGCGCCATTGGTATGAGTGCAAAGCGCGGAAGGCAGGGGCTCGGCGCTACTCATAGCAAAATGATAACTGTGTTTAGTTGCGCTAAGTGCAAGGTGTTCGAAGGCAGTTAATAAGTAAAGCAGCGGCGCGCTTTCTGCGGCTGCGCCAGTAGCGAGTGCTATAACGCTGTCATCGTTTGGGTGTAAGCGAAAGGGGGCGAGCAGGCCATAATGCCACTCGCTTCGCTTTAAGCTACTGATTAATCTACTTGTATTTAAGCGGCTGTTAGGCAGTTCCACGTAGCCCTTTTGCCGCAGTTCAGCACGCAAAAGTGTGTCTGTGACCCCCGCAGAAGCGTGCAAAGAAGGAGGTAGCTGAGGGCTCTCCATCTGAACGCGATAACGTTTTGTGTCGGCGTGCCAAGTAAAGAATAGGGCCTGTTCGATAAGTGGATGGCGCGTAAGAATATCGCATAGCGCCTGAGCTCTCTGAGCGGGCTCAGCGCTATCTTCTTGCTGTTGCTGCCATAGCTGTAGCAACAAAGAGAGTTCTCTGTAAATCTTGTTATTCATATAGTGTTATTCCTATACGCCTATAGTCTTACTTCCATTGTTGTCTCATATCTATTATAACTGTGACTAACGGTTCATGAATATCTGGAAGATAACGATAAAAATTGCTCAAACAACAAATGGGAACCTCACAATGTCAATTTATGAAGAAGGCTTGGCGCCAACTAAAGTAAACCATATTCCTTTAACTCCCCTAAGCTTTATTAAGCGCACCGCTGCTATTTACCCCAATTATCCATCGGTGGTACACGGTTCGCTACGCTACACCTGGGCTGAAACTTATGCGCGTTGCCGCCGTTTAGCTTCTGCACTGAGTGGCCGCGGTATTAGCAAGGGCGACACGGTGGCAGTTATGCTGCCTAATATACCGGCCATGATCGAAGCGCATTTTGGTGTGCCTATGCTAGGCGCAGTGCTTAATAGCCTGAATGTGCGGTTAGATGCCGACACTGTGGCATATATGCTTGAGCACAGTGAAACAAAAGTTCTTATTGCCGACCGTGAATACGGCGCCGTGGTGAAAGAAGCTTTAAGTTTGTTAGAGCAGCCACCCTTGCTTGTGGAAGTGGATGACCCTGAGTACGGCGAAGGCGAGTTGCTTAGTGAGTTAGAGTACGAAACGCTATTAGCCGAAGGCGACCCTGAGTTTGAGTGGTTATGGCCTGAAGACGAGTGGGAGGCGATTTCTTTAAACTACACCTCTGGTACCACGGGGCGCCCTAAAGGGGTGGTATACCACCACCGCGGAGCATTCTTAAACGCCATCGGTAACCAAGCCACTTGGTCTATGGGCTTGCATCCAGTGTACTTGTGGACGTTGCCTATGTTCCACACCAACGGTTGGTGTTACCCATGGACCATTACAGCGCAAGCTGGTGTGCACGTGTGTTTACGCCGCGTTGATCCACAGGTTATTTTGAACCTCATCCGTGAGCACACCGTTACCCATATGTGTGGTGCTCCAGTGGTGTTAAACGCTTTAATTAATATGCCTGACACCGCTAAAGCTGCCATCGAGCATCAAGTGGAAGCCATGACAGCCGGTGCGCCACCACCCGCAGAAGTAATTGGTGCCATCGAAAGAATGGGCATCAATATTACCCACGTATACGGCTTAACAGAAAGCTATGGCCCAGGCGTAGTGTGTGCTTGGCATGCAGAGTGGGATGAGTTGCCGGATGAAGAACGTGCCGTGCTGAAGTCTCGTCAGGGTGTGCCCTACGTGACTATGGGCGATCTCATGGTGGCAGACTCTAGCACCATGCAGCCGGTACCTAAAGACGGCGACACGGTGGGCGAAATCTTCTTGCGTGGTAATACCATCATGAAAGGTTATCTAAAAGATGTTGAAGCTACGGAAGAATCTTTTGCTGGAGGCTGGTACCACACGGGCGACTTAGCAGTGTGGCACCCTAACGGTTACGTGGAAATTAAAGACCGCTTGAAAGACATCATTATTTCAGGGGGAGAAAATATTTCCACCATTGAAGTTGAAGGTACCCTGTATCGTCACCCAGCAGTTTTAGAAGCAGCGGTGGTGGCAAAGCCCGACGAACGCTGGGGCGAAGTGCCTTGTGCATTCGTTACCTTAAAGCCCGGCCACGAAGCCACAGCAGAAGACATAGTGAAATTCTGCCGCGAACACTTGGCTGGCTTTAAGATTCCTAAGGCAGTGGTGTTCTGCGAGTTGCCGAAGACATCTACCGGCAAGGTACAAAAGTTTGTACTACGTGATTGGGCTCTAGAAGCCAACACACTTTAAAACACCGTATCCACTATTTTGCAGTACCAATCCTTGTTCACGCTGTGAGCAGGGGTTGGTTCACTGTGCCCCAAAAATAAAATTATAATTATAAAGGAATAATAAAATGCAACGATATCATCGTAAAAATGGTGAAGAGCAGCCGTTTTGGAAATTGGGTCCATTCGAAATACGTTTGCCATTTATCCACTACCGCTGGGAAACAGCGGAAATGATGCAAGCGCTGATCATGTTTGTGGTGAGCCTCGGCATGATCCCTCTATTACAAAGTTTGCTTGGTTTGCCTTATGAAGTCGCACTAGCCTATGTGGTGGTGTGTGGTATTGGCTTTATGCTGCCTGCCTTACTCGGCGTACCTTTTGTGCCTGGGTGGATCACTCCTGCTATTCCGGTGGTGATGTTGTACATGGGTGATTTCGAGCCGGGCCCTGAGGCTATTCAGGCTTTATTTGCGTTGCAATTAATTGTGGCGTTTATTTTCTTTTTCTTAGGTGTAACGCGGCTTGGTAGCCGGCTCGTGCAGCTAATCCCTATATCTATGCAAGCAGGCATTATTATGGGTGCAGGTATTGCGGCGCTCACCGGTGAAATTCAAAGTGGTGGCCGTTTAGCAGCAACCCCTATTTCACTTATCATCGGTTCGCTCATTTGCTTGTTCTTTATGTTTTCACATTCTTTTCAGCAACAGCTGAAAAAAAGCAAAATTGCACGGCAAATCGTTAATTACGGCATGGTGCCAGGTATGCTCGTGGCTATTTTTGTGGGCATTGCGATTGGTGAATACGATATGCCAGCCATTGAGTGGGGCATTACGAAGCCTGCTTTTGCAGAAATGTGGCAATACCTACCTTTTGTTGTGGGTTTTCCTGACGCAAAAATCTTCCTTTACGCCATTCCCACCGCAGTAATTGCTTACGTTATTGCGTTTGGTGACATTATTGTGGGGCAATCGCTCATGGAGCGTGCAGATGAAATACGTTCGGACGAAGTGATCAACACTGATATTGATCGGGTGCATATTGTCACCTCCATGCGTAATTTCTTGCACGCTTTCTTTGCGCCATATCCTGGTTTAGCCGGGCCTATTTGGACAGCGGTGGCCGCCACTATGGCTGAACGCTATCGGTACGGCCGCGATGCGATGGACTCCATTTATAGCGGTGCGGGCACTTTCTGGATCGCAGGTTTCATTGCGCTGTTCATTTTGCCGCTTGTTACCTTCTTCCAACCTGTGTTGCCCATTGCCTTATCGTTAACATTAATCTTAACGGGCTACATTTGTTTAATTGTGGGCATGGAGCAACTGCAAAATAACCTGCAACGTGGAGTAGCAGGCGCTATGGCAGTGGTATTAGCGGTGTATGGTGCTGGTTGGGGGTTAGCTGTGGGTGCTGTGCTATACATCTTTATCGAGAAAGAACAGGTGTTTGGCCGCGCTAATAAAGAGAAAGCGGTGGAGGAAAAGCCAGCAAACAGCTAGGCTAAACCGTATCTTGAAAATGAAGAACACCCGCCTGTTGGCGGGTGTTTTGTTCCATTATAGGGAGAGAAAACATGCAAGATGTAGTGATTGTTGCGGCACGACGCACCCCCATTGGTGCTTTTATGGGTAGTTTATCGTCTGTGAGCGCAGTAGATTTGGGGGCGACGGTTATCAAGCAGTTGTTAGCGGATACCGGAGTGGCAGCAGAGAGCGTTGATGAAGTGCTTATGGGGCACGTATTAACAGCTGGCGCTGGGCAAAATACGGCGCGCCAAACTGCACTTAAAGCAGGCTTGCCTGTGGGTGTTGCAGCCATGACATTGAATAAAGTATGCGGCTCTGGGCTAGCAGCAGTGCAGCTGGCAGCGCGCGCTATTGCCTGCGGTGATGCTGAAGTGGTGATTGCTGGAGGCCAAGAAAGCATGAGCCTTGCGCCTTATGTGTTGCCGAAAGCGCGCAAAGGTTTACGCATGGGGCACGCACAAATGTTGGATACCATGATCCATGATGGTTTGTGGGATGCATTTAATGATTACCACATGGGTGTAACCGCTGAAAATTTAGCAGAGAAATACGGAATTACCCGTGCAGAGCAAGATGCGTTGGCAGCTGAATCTCAGCAGCGTGCTGTGGCTGCTCAAGAAGCCGATAAGTTCGCGGCAGAAATTGTACCTGTGAGCATCATGGATCGCCGTGGTAACGAAATAGTGGTGGATAAAGATGAGCAACCACGTGCAGGAACCACGGCCGAAAGCTTAGCAAAATTAAGAGCGGTATTTAAAAAAGAGGGCACCGTTACAGCGGGTAACGCCTCTACGCTTAATGATGGGGCAGCGGCAGTGATGGTGATGAGCGCGAGCAAAGCTAAAGAGCTTGGCTTGCCCGTGTTGGCGCGTATCGCTAGCCAAGGCAGTGCTGGTGTAGAGCCGGCTACGATGGGCATTGGCCCCGTTCCTGCAACACAAAAGTGTTTGGCCCGTGCTGGCTGGAGCGTGGCTGATTTGGATTTAGTGGAAGCCAACGAAGCGTTTGCTGTGCAAGCTTTATCTGTTACTAAAGAGCTGCAATGGGATTTAGACAAGGTTAACGTGAACGGTGGCGCCATTGCTCTAGGGCACCCCATTGGCGCATCAGGCTGCCGTATTCTAGTAACGCTGTTGCATGAAATGCAGCGCCGCGATGCTAAGAAAGGGTTAGCCACCTTGTGTATCGGTGGCGGCCAAGGGGTGGCCTTAGCAGTAGAAAGAAGCTAAAGCGATTAGTAATTAATAGAACGGCGCAGTTTTTTGATTTCACCGCGCCGTTTTTTATTGTCTAAACGACGACGTTTGGCCGCCTTGCTAGGTTTAGTGGGGCGGCGTTTTTTTGGCGTTTGGGTGGCCTGAAGAATAATGGCTTGTAATCGCTCCAACGCATCTTGCCGATTCATGGGTTGGCTGCGGTGGCGTTGGGCTTTAATAGTGATGATGCCGTCTTTATCCACGCGTTGGTCTGGCATTGCTAGCAAACGCTGCTGTACTTGCTCGGGTAATGATGAGTTGGGTATCGAAAATTGCAACTGGATGGCAGAAGATACTTTGTTCACGTGCTGCCCACCTGGGCCTTGGGCACGGATGGCAGTGAGTTCTATTTCGGCTAACGGAAGTTGGATATTGGGGCTGATATAAAGAGTGTTATCACTCACAGTGTGTGTTGTTCTCCTTGTGTTGTGGTTCGTTATTGCGTTTTTGGAAACGCTTTAACGATAAGTATTGTAGCAGTTGTTTGCGCTCAAAGAGCACAATTATAATTAGTGAAATAGCGAAGGGAATAATGAGGTAAAAAAGGCGGAACACCAGTAAAGCAGCGATGATGTCGGCGGGGTTTACCTCGGGTAGGGCAAATAAAAATAAGGATTCTAACACCCCTAAGCCACCAGGGGCGTGGGAAATAAGTGCAGCAGAAAACGAGGCAAGGAATACGCCTAGCACAATTAAAAACCCCGGATTACTTTCAGCGGGCAAAGCAAAATAAATAATAGCTGCAGCGCCGAGCAATTCTAGCGGGCCGATAATCAACTGTTTTTTAACAATGGGCATAGCTGGGTAGTGAAGCTGAAAACGCTTGAAGCGGATGGCAGGCAAGCCTAACCGGCTAGCAAGCACATAAAGCGCTACTAGGCTAAGTAAGGAAGCACTAACAGCATAAGGCAACCAAGGAGCGGGTTCGTCAAAGGCTAGCTGAAGGATGTCCGGTTGTAAAAGAATCACGATGCCACCGAGCAAAATGGTGCCAAGGGCAAACGTGAACGAACAAAGCCCCACAAGAATACCTACTTCGGTGCCCGTGAGGCCTTTAGCGGTATAGGCTCGATAGCGCACCACTGCCCCCGATGCCACCGAGGCACCAATATTATGTGCTAAGGCGTAAGTGGTGAACGACGTGGCGGCCACATAGGGCCAAGATATGTCTCTTTCTAAATGTAGCAGAGCAATGCGGTCGTAACCTGCCAAAGCAAAATAAGCAACGCCAGTGGCTAAGGCGGCAAGGATCCAACGATGTAAAGGTATGGCATCGAGGCTCAGTAAAATATCGTCAATGGAAATATTGCGTAATTGATGCACGAGTAGCCATGCTGAAAACAGCACGGCTAATAAGCCAATGATTGGCCATATATGTTCCTTTGACAGTCTCACGGAGTGAATGCTTCCTTGGTGCTAATGTTGGTGCACATAAACGATGGGCGGTTAGTTTTCTTTTACGCCCACGTTAATTCCTTGGTCTTGTAAATCTGCATGGTACGAGCTGCGTACCATTGGCCCCGAGGCAATACCGGTGAAGCCTAGTTCCTCGGCAAAACGCGCGTACTCATTAAATTCATCGGGGTGCACGTAGCGCTCCACTGGTGCATGGTGCGGGCTAGGCTGTAAATATTGGCCGATGGTAAGGCGGTCCACATCGTGAGCGCGTAAGTCTTTAAGTGTAGCGAATACCTGTTCCTTCGTCTCGCCAAGGCCCACCATAATGCCCGATTTTGTAGGGATATGTGGGTTGTGTTGCTTGAACACTTGTAGCAATTTTAATGAGTGGTCGTAACGTGCGCCAGGACGTACTCGCTTATATAAATCGGGCACGGTTTCAATGTTGTGGTTGAACACATCAGGCGGTGTGGCAGTGAGCAAATCCACCGCTTCGTCAAGGCAACCGCGGAAATCTGGCGTTAAAATTTCGATGCTCACATCAGGTGTGCGTGCACGAATGGCGCTAATGCAATCGACAAAATGTTGTGCGCCTCCATCTTTTAAATCATCCCTGTCCACGGAAGTGATGACCACAAAGCTTAGGCCCATGCTTTCTACGCTTTCTGCCAGTTGGATAGGCTCGTTAGGGTCTAAGGGGTTTGGGCGGCCAAAAGCAACATCGCAAAAAGCACAGCGGCGTGTACAAATATCACCCATAACCATAAAGGTTGCTGTGCCGTGGCTAAAGCATTCAGGCAAGTTAGGGCAAGCGGCTTCTTCGCAAACGGTATGTAGCTTTTGCTTGCGTAGCATATCCTTAACTTGTTGAATTTTACCGCCTGCAGGCACGCGCACTCGAATCCAATCGGGTTTGCGTAAGGGGGCGTCTTCATCGATGAGAGGGATGGTTCGAACCTTGCGTTCACCACGGAGTTTTTCACCAATGGCGACTTTACGGCGTGATGGATGCGTGCTCATGACAATTCCTCGGTTACATGTGAAGGGGAGGCGGACATTGTAGCAGCCTCATTAAGAGGATGTGCGGGCAATGTTTCAAATATCAATGTGTTTTGTGTAAGCGCAAGTTGCTCTTGCAGTGCTTGAACGAGCGCTTGCTCTACTTGGCTGCGTGAAGGATTGAGCCCTTCAAGTTGGAGGCTCGTCATGGGCTGCTCTGCGTAACCGCAGGGATTAATGCCTAAAAATGGTGACATATCCATGTGTCGGTTTAAGGCAAGCCCGTGGTAGCTGCGGCCCCTGCTAATGCGCAATCCGAGCGAGGCTATTTTGCGTTCATCATCCACATAAACACCAGGAGCATTAGGCCTTGGGTTGGCGTTGATGCCAAAAGGGGCTAAGGCAGCAACAATGGCGTTTTCAATACCTGAAACCAGAGCACGAGCCCCCATGCCTTTGCGTGCCAAGTCGATCAGCAAGTAAATGACGGTTTGCCCGGGGCCATGGTACGTTACTTGGCCGCCGCGGTCGCATTGCACCACTGGAATATTGTTGGTGTTAAGAATGTGTTCTTTTACGCCAGCTTGGCCAAGCGTGTAAACAGGAGGGTGTTCTAAAATCCAAAGTTCGTCTGGCGTGTTGTTATCTCGCTGGGAGGTAAAAGCACGCATGGCTTGCCAGCTGTCCTCATAGGGAACCTGCGTTAAGTAACGCAGGTGGAGTATTTGCTCGGTCATATTATTTTTAAGAACTCAATAAAAGTAGCTTAAAACACCACCTTAACGTGCGGCGAAGCGTTTAGTGCTGCATAAATGGCGCGCACTTGGTCTGCGTTATCGACCGTGAAGCGGGCGTTTACAGAAATAAAATTCCCTTTAGAGCTAGGCACCACGTGCATATGCTCATTTGGATCAAAGGCAGGAATTTGCTCTGTAATCACCGCTGTAACCACTGCTTCAAGTGGGCTCCCAGTGGCACCTAGCACTTTTAACGTCATGGTGTGCGGGAATTCCCACAGGTGTTCATTTACTAAGGATGTCATGGTTTACTCCAAGCCACACAAGCGGCGTTTGAAATGGGTGTAGTGGTGGGCCATTTTTAACCAAACCGGCCCCGGTGCACCATCGCCCACAGGTTTGTCATCAAGCATTACCACAGGAAGAATAGCGCGGGTAGAACTGGTAGCCCATATTTCATCTGCTTCCTGTAATAGGCTCAGCGGAATATTTTCCTCACGCACTGCCACATTATTAGCGAGGCAAAGCTCGATAATAACATTACGCGTTACGCCGCCAAGAATTTTGTGGCTCTTAGGCGGTGTTATCACCATGCCGTCTTTTACAATGAAAAGGTTGCTAGACGCACCTTCCATGGCAAATCCCTCGTTGATCAGGATGGCTTCCGCAGCACCTTGGCTTGCAGCTAGTTGGCTCATCAACAAATTGGGCAATAAGCCTATGGATTTTATGTCGCAACGTTTCCAACGTAAATCTTTAGCTGTGATAGCTTTGATTCCCGTGGCGGTACTGGGTTGGTCACTTTCAGGGATGGCCATGGGGTGTACCATGGCAAACACCGTGGGCGCCGTGGTGGCCGTTGGGAATGCGTGTTCTCGTTTAATGGGGACACCGCGTGTGATTTGCAAGTAAATGCTTAAATGTTGCGCTGTGTTGCGCTGAATTAACTCGCTGCATATCTGCTCCCACTGTGCGTGAGTGTGGGGCGAGGGTAGTGCGATAGCATCAAGGGAGTAATCGAGGCGCCTTAAGTGTTCGGCCAACCTAAAAGGTTGGCCGGCATACACAGGGATGACTTCGTAAACACCGTCGGCAAAAAGGAAACCACGGTCTAAAGGTGAAATCCGCGCCTCTGCCAAGGGCAAAAATTGCCCATTGAGGTAGGCAATGGTCACTAGAAGAAACCTGTAACCAGTAGCACTAGATGGTGCCATAGGCGCTTGAAGATACCGCCTTTTTCCACATCTTGTTGTGCCACTAGGGCTGTAGTAGCCAAAACTTTATCTTCTAATTTAATGTTTAACTCGCCCAACACATCCCCTTTGTTGAAGGGTGCGCGCAGGTGCTTGTCTATGTTGATGTCTATGCTAAGGGATTCTTCACTGCCTTTAGGAATAATAATAGAAAAAGGTTCCGCGATCCCAAGTGTTGCGGTGTCTTGGTTGCCTAACCACACTTTAACTGTGGTCACAGTGTCTTCTGTGGTAAATGGGGAGTAGCTGTCAAAGTTACGGAAACCATAGCGCAGTAGTTTTTGCGATTCATTGGCTCGTGCTTGCTCTGAACTGGCTCCCATCACCACAGAAATTAAACGTAAACCATCGCGTTCCGCGGAAGCCACTAAGCTATAGCCGGCTGCATCTGTATGGCCTGTTTTTACGCCATCAACACTGCTGTCTTGCCACAAAAGAAGGTTGCGGTTGGGCTGACGAATGCCGCCATAAGTAAAGTATTTCTCGCTGTAGAGTTTGTAGTTATCAGGGTATTCCTGAATGAGCGCGCGCGCGAGAATAGCCATGTCTCGTGGGCTACTGTACTGCGCTTCGTCTGGCCAACCTGTGGCGTTTTCAAAGTTACTGTTTTTCATGCCTAGGCGACGGGCATGTTCATTCATAATGTCAGCGAACGCACCTTCGCTTCCGGCAATGTGTTCGGCTAACGCCACCGCAGCATCGTTACCAGATTGAATAACAATGCCTCGGAGGATGTCTTCCAAGGGCACTTGTGTGCCTTCCTTGATAAACATGCGTGAGCCGCCCATACGCCAAGCTTTGACGCTCACGTTAACAGGCTCGTCGAGCTGTAAACGGCCGGTTTCCACCTCGTAGGCAGCGATGTAGTCGGTCATTATTTTCGTTAAGCTGGCGGGTGGTAGCTGTTCATCGGCATTTTCTTCTGTGATGACGTGCCCAGTGGCAGCCTCTATGAGAATGTGGCCCTTGGCATTAATAGTGGGGGCACTGGGTAAAGCCGCCATGGCGGTGAGAGGAAGGCTGAGGAATGACGTGAACAGTAACGTTTTGCAGTGTTGTTTAAATACGGAAATCATCGATGTTGGTTCCTGTTGTGTGGGCCTTAGGTATGCTGCATATCCTAAGGCACCCACGATAAATCTGAAAGAAAAGCAAGATTAAAAATAGCGCTTGCGGCTTTGCTTTGTTAAGGGGTTACTCTCACAGTATTGCGGTACCCCATGCCTTTTAGTTCTTGCTCGGCACGTTTTAAACTGCTTTCGGAATTGAAAGGCCCTACCCAGAGACGATATAAACGTTGCCCGTCTCGGTTTAGAGGACGAATGGCCACTGGGTAAGTCATTTTTTGCAGTAATTCCTTTTGTAGCCACTGCGCTCGATCAGCTTGTGCGTAAGCGCCTAGCTGCAAGTACATCTCGCCGGGAGGCGGTGGGCTGTCTGCCGCAGCGTGTATGCCACTTTGCATCTCTTTCTTGGCGGTGCCACCCGTGGCGCTGGCAACATTGCGTTGCGTGGTGCTCATTACTTCTACACGTACGCGGCCGGTGCCATTTTGATCGATATCTAACGCTTTAGCAGCGGCCCAAGAGAGGTCGATTTCTCTATCTGGATGAAAAGGGCCTCTATCGTTGATGCGCACGATAACAGATTTGTTGTTATCGAGGTTGGTAACACGTGCGAATGTTGGCAAAGGTAAGCTTCTATGTGCCGCGGTGAACTGGTACATATCATAAGGCTCGCCGCTTGAGGTGCGGTGGCCATGAAATTTGCTTCCATACCAGGAAGCAATGCCTTCGGCGACATAGCCCTCAGAGCTTGGCAGCACATGGTAGGTTTCACCAAACACAGTGTAGGGTGAGTGGTTGCCATACTTACTAGGGTTTTCTGGCTTAGGCTTTGGTTGTGGGATTTTCGCCACATCAACTACTTTTGTAGGAGGTGGGCCACTGTCATGCTTCTGCGTATAGCGATCGCTGCCGGGCGCAGTTTTGGATGGGTCCGGAGTTTCTGCTGGCGCAGCTGTGCTCTCTCCTTCTGTTGGTGAAGGAGTTTGCATGGTGGTGGCGCAGGCGCTTAAAAGTAAAGCGGCTGCGATAGGAGCTAATAAAGACCAGCGCAAGGATTAATCCTCCATCTTTTCTTTAATGGCCTGGCTCAGTTGAAATACCGCCATGGCATATAAACGGCTGTGATTATAGCGCGTAATGGTGTAGAAGTTATCAGTGATTAGCCAGTATTCATTGCCTTGCGCTCCGTCTAAAACGAGAGGCGCTACTGCTGTGTTGCCAGGTAAATTAAAGCAGAACGCATCGGGTGCCTGCTGGCACGAAACGGGCGTGGCGCCGGCTTTGGCCGCTGCGGCGAGTGTGGTGCTTGGCTTATAGTCTGTGCTGAAAATGCTTACGTTAGCATTGTTGCTAAGGTTTGCTCGCGCTGCCACAGGTAAATCAGCTTGCCATTTATGTTTAGCGAAGTAATTCGCCACGCTGTGAATAATGTCGGCTTTGCTGCTAATGAGGTCGACTCTGCCGTCGTTATCACCGTCTACGGCGTAAGCGCGATAGCTAGAGGGAATAAACTGCGGCATTCCCAACGCACCTGCGTAAGAGCCTTTTACTTGGCTAATATCAATGCCAGCGTCGCGCTCTAACAAAAATAAGTGTTTGAGTTCGCTGCGGAAAAACTTAGCACGAGGAGGGTAATCAAAGCCAAGTGTTGCTAAGGCATCGATGGCTTTCCAACTGCCCGTGTTGCGGCCATAACTTGTTTCTACGCCCACAATAGCGGTAATGATTTCTGGTGGTACGCCGTATTTAGCTTCGGCTGCATCAAGTGTTTCTTTATTTTCTTGCCAAAACTGAATGCCTTGGTTGATGCGTTGATCTTGCATGAAAATGTTGCGGTATCGGCCCCATGTCATGGTGCCTTCTGCAGGGCGAGAAATAGCATCGAGGATTTTTTGCTGGCGCTTGGCTTGGCCAAGCACATTGCGTACGTGTTGCGGGCTGATGCCTTCCTGGCGTAACTCTTCAATAAAAGCCTGGCCGTCAGCACTGTTGACGTAAGAAGCTGAGGCGGTGAAAGGAGCAACAAAAAGAGAGGTTGCAGCGATTAGTAGGCTAGTTTTTGTTAATTTCATAATGAACCCTAACGCGAATGTATGTGTAGTTTTCGGTGAGTATGGATAGACATGAGTACACCGAATCCTGCTAATAAAGTGATAATAGAGGTGCCGCCATAACTAACAAGAGGGAGCGGAACTCCCACCACGGGCAGCAAACCAGTGACCATACCAATGTTGACGATCACATAAACAAAGAAAGTCAGGCCGATGGAGGCGCTGAGCAAACGTCCAAAAGTATCTTGTGCTTGGTAACTAATCAACAAGCTACGCAGAACAATTGTTAAATAGCAGGCCAAAAGCACTAGAAAACCTAAAAATCCAAATTCTTCTCCTAGTACAGCGAAAATAAAGTCGGTGGAAGATTCTGGGAGAAAATCTAGCCGAGATTGAGTGCCTTCAAACCAACCTTTTCCTGTTAATCCGCCTGAGCCGATAGCTGTTTTAGATTGGATAATATTCCAGCCGGCACCCAGTGGGTCGGCTTCAGGATTTATAAATGTATCGACCCTGCGCCTTTGATAATCATGCAAAACAAAATAATAGGCAAGTGGGGCTGCAACAGCGATTAAGCTAGCAGTTAACAAAATCAAGCGCCAAGAAAGCCCTGCGATGAATAAGGCAATAAGGCCGCCTGCGGCCACTAATAACGCGGTGCCAAGGTCGGGTTGCAAGGCAATAAGTAGGGAGGGAAGCGCCACAATCGACAGCGCTATAAATACGTCTTTAAGGCGGGCTGGCAGGTGGCGCTCATGAAAATACCACGCCACCATGGCAGGAGCTGCTAGTTTAAGCAGTTCGGCGGGTTGAAAGCGGCCTAAGCCAGGAATGCTTAACCAACGTTGAGCACCTTTTATTTCAGTGCCTGCTACGAGCACCAGCAGTAAAAGGATGAGGCCGCCAGCATAAATTATGGGCGTCCAAAAGCGCAGTACCCGTGGTGGCACTTGCGCTAACAACACCAACGCGCCCAAACCAATGCCGATGCGAATGCTTTGTTTGTTCGTCACTGCCATATCAGCGTTAGCGGCGCTATAGAGCACCCATAAGCCAAAGCCAGACAGGAGCAATAATGTAATCAGCAGGGGCGGGTCTAAATGCAGGCGCGATAATAGGCTGGGCGGGGTGGTATCGAGCGACTCCCCTGGTAATTGACGATAAAAATGTTGCTCAGCCATAGTGTTATTGTGCTCTAGTTTGCAGTAATAAAGGGTTCGTGGGTGATGATTGCTGAGGGAGGATCAAGCTCGCCTTCCTCATTTAATAGCCATGCATCCATTACTTGCCTAGCTATGGGGGCTGCTGTTGAGCCTCCGCCGCCGCCGTTTTCCACAAGAGCCACCACTGCAATAGCAGGGTTTTCTAACGGAGCAAAGCCGATAAATAAAGCGTGGTCTCGTAAACGCTCTTCGATTTCTTGGGCATTGTACTCTTCCTCGTTCGACAGCGAGAAGACTTGAGAGGTTCCAGTTTTGGCGGCAATGTTATATTCCGGCGTGCGAATGCGGCGCGCGGTTCCCCTTGCATCTGTAACCACAGCGGCCATGGCTTCATGCATGTAGTCCCAATCTTTGCTGTCCTTTAGCTCAATATTTGGAACCGTGGGAGGCGTAAAAAATTGTGCCACGCGAGGAACCATCTGTTGGCCCTTACGCGCCAAAATAGCCGTGGCAGCAGAAAGTTGTAAGGGGGTTGCTAGCATATAGCCTTGGCCGATACTCGCATTAACGGTGTCGCCGTGATACCAAGCTTGGTTTAGCGTGGCGCGCTTCCATTCACGCGAGGGAAGTATGCCGCGGTATTCGCCGGGAAGGTCGATGCCTGTTTGTTTGCCGAGGCCGAATTGATCCATGAACTCATGGTATTTGTTGATGCCCAAGGTGAAGGTCATATCGTAAAAATAAGTATCGCAAGATTCCACCACGGCGCGGCGCATGTCCACATGGCCGTGGCCGCCTCTTAGCCAATCTCGGAACACACGCTTTTCACCTTCTAAACGGTAGTAACCTGGATCCCAAATCGTGCGCGACCAATTAGTAACACCAGCATCTAAGCCTGCTAGGCCAGCCATGGGTTTGATGGTGGAGCCAGGGGCGTATTGGCCTTGAAGTGCACGGTTAAACAGAGGTTGGTCGCGGTCGTCACGATAGCGAGCATAATCCGCGTGTGAGATCCCAGTGACGAAGAGGTTTGGGTCGTAAGCTGGGCGGCTAACAAAAGCAATGACGCCGCCGTTGCGTGGGTCGATGGCCACAATGGCGCCGCGGCGATCTTCTAAAGCATCCCAAGCGGCTTGCTGAATATCTAAATCGAGATGCAGGTGGAGGTCAGAGCCCGGTAGCGGAGGTTCTTCTTGCAACACGCGTAATATGCGGCCGCGTGCATTGGTTTCTACTTTTTGATAGCCGGCTTGCCCATGTAAATAACGTTCGTAAAAACGTTCAACCCCCGTGCGGCCGTGAAAGTGGGTGCCGCTATAATTGCTTTTTTCTTCTGCGGTCATGTTTTCAAGGTCGGTGGTGTTAATACGGTTTACATAACCTAAAACATGGGCGAATAGCTCGCTATAGGGATAGTGTCGCGTGGGGGTGGCATCAATACGAACGCCTTGTAATACGTGCTGGCGCGCTGCAATTTGCGCCACTTGCTCTTCATTCAGCCGAGATTTCAGCGGAACGGGCTCCCAAGGGCGGCGCGGGCTATTTAAGCGACGATGAAAACGTTCGATGTCGCTATCTTGAAGTTCCACCCATTGGTCAATTTCATGGAGTAAAGAAAGCAGATCTTCCGCTTGTTCGGGCACCACTGATAAGGAAAAGTCGGCTTGGTTTTCTGCAAGTAAGCGCCCTTTGCGGTCGTAAATGAGGCCACGGGGTGGGGCGATGGCTATAGTTTGTACGCGGTTTTTGTTGGAAAGTGTGGTGTATTTTTCGTGTTCAATACTTTGCAACCAAAAAAGACGGCCCACCAGTAAGGTGCTGCATAACACCACAGCAATCGTAGCCCACAAGAGGCGAAAAGCCACTATACGTTGCTCTTGATGGTGGTTTTTAAGCGTAATAGGAGAACGCATAAAAGGCGTTTTCTTTTGCTGGTTACTCACGGCATCTCTTTCAAACTGAGTGTGGGTGTTTTATCGATGGTATGGATGCCCTTGTAAGAGGCTCCATACACGATAAACCTGCTCTGCAATAATTAAACGCACCAAAGGATGTGGCAAGGTTAAATCTGAGAGTGACCACTGTTCATGGCATGAGGCTGATAAACTGGGGCAAAGACCATCTGGGCCGCCCACTAAGATCACCATATCTTGGCCTATCTCTCGTGCCGCGCTAACGGAGCGGCTGAGGCTGTGTGTGTCATGGCGTTTGCCTTTCACTTCTAGCGCTACCCGTAATGCTTGTGGCCAACGCTGTAATTGCTTCGTAATAAGCTCGGCTTCTTTCTTAATGAGCACGTCGATGCTAGCGCTGCCACGCTTCGGAAGGGGCAACTCAACGATGTCTAAGCGTATATCGCCTGCCAAGCGCTTTTGGTACGCCTTAACGCCATCGTTCACCCAGGCGGGCATTTTAGTGCCCAGTGTGATCAGCCGGATATACAAAGCTTACGACTCTTTCGGTATGGGCTTTTGGTTTGGATCTTGCCAGAGCTTCTCGAGGTCATAGAATTCACGCATGGCTGGAAGCATAACGTGAACAATAATGTCGCCTAAGTCTACGAGTAGCCAATCCCCATCGCGTTCACCCTCTATTCTTACTGTGCTGCAGCCGGCCGCTTTGGCTTTTTCAGAAACGTTGTGTGCAAGGGCGCGCACATGGGTGGAGGAGGTGCCTGAAGCCACCACCATATAGTCAGCCATGCTGGTTAGCGCTTGTATGTTTAAAACCGTAACATTTTGCGCTTTTAAATCATCTAACGCGGTGGTGGCCACCTGCAGTAAATCATCCGATATTGTCATAGTCATCCTGAATAAAAATTAACGGGCTTATAGTAACGAATTTATTGCTTGGCCACACCATATAAACCATGAGAGGTGATGTAAGCCATTACGCTGTTGGGCAACAGTTCGCTGTATTGTTGTGTTGCTAGTTCTTCCCGTATGCGCGTGGAAGAAATATCCATGCTAGGCATAGCAAGATGAATGCGACGGCCGCTTTGTTCACGCATAACAACATCTGCTGTGGCACTAGGGAAAGCAGCCAACACATTTGGGTGTGCGGTGGCGCCTTGGGGGCGCGGCAAAATAGCAAGATGGCATAGGGAGGCGTATTGCTCCCACTCATGCCAACGATGAAGCTGCGCGAAGCTATCGCCACCAATAACCCAAATTAAAGCAGCCTGTGGGTGTTTCTCGCGCCAATGGCGCAAGGTGTTTAGCGTCCACGAGGGTCCAGGTTGTTGCAGCTCCCAATCGCTAACGTTAAGTTGCGGGAAAGGAGCGCAAGCAAGCTCAAGCATGGCTAAACGGTGGGCGGCACTGGTGTTCGGGCTGTCTTTGTGAGGTGGCGCGGCATTGGGCAGCAGCGTTACTGGGCAGTGCAAGGTGTCTGCCACAGTAAGGGCCACCTGTAGGTGGGCCTTGTGAACTGGGTCAAACGTGCCCCCAAATAATGCCAGCGGCGTTAACTGGGGGCGTGAAGATGTGATCATTGGCGAATATGCCCGTCTCCGAGTACTACCCATTTTTGGCTTGTTAAGCCGTGTAAGCCTACGGGGCCACGAGCGTGTAGTTTGTCGGTGGAAATACCTATTTCTGCACCAAGGCCATATTCAAAGCCGTCAGCAAAGCGTGTGGATGCGTTGATCATAACGGAGCTGGAGTCTACTTCTCTTAGGAAGCGACGGGCAGTGGTGTAGTTTTCGGTAATAATGCTTTCGCTGTGCCCAGAGCTGTACTGATGAATATGATCGAGGGCTTCTTCAAAGTTAGCCACAATACGAATGGCTAGAATGGGTGCTAAAAACTCTTCTTCCCAATCTGTTTCAGTAGCTGCGGTGATGTCGCCTAATAAAGCACGTGTTTTTTCACAGCCTCGTAGCTCCACACCTTCTTGTTGGTAGGCTTCAGCTAAGCGGGGCAAGATATCCGCCGCCACGGCTTCTGCTACAAGCAAGGTTTCAAGGGTGTTACAGGTGCCGTAGCGATGCGTTTTCGCATTCAGCGCCACATTGAAGGCTTTGTCGAGGTCAGCATCTTCATCGATGAAGGTGTGGCAGTTGCCGTCGAGATGCTTGATGACAGGAACAGTGGCGTCTCGGCTAATGCGCTCGATAAGGCTTTTGCCGCCACGCGGTACAATCACATCCACGTATTCTGGTGAAGTAATTAAAGCACCTACTGCTGCGCGGTCGGTGGTTTCAAGTACTTGTACAGCAGCTACAGGTAAGCCGGCTTCTTTTAGGCCTTGCTGCACGCAAGCTGCAATGGCTTGGTTGCTGGCAAAAGCTTCGGAGCCTCCACGTAAAATAGTGGCATTGCCTGATTTTAGGCACAGGGCCGCGGCGTCGATAGTAACGTTGGGGCGCGATTCGTAAATGATGCCAATAACGCCGAGCGGAACACGCATGTGGCCTACTTGGATGCCGCTTGGGCGATAGTTTAGATTTGTGATTTCGCCCACTGGGTCTGCAAGTGCTTGAATTTGCTCTAAGCCTTCCACCATGTCGTTAAAGCGCTCAGGGGTAAGGGCTAGGCGATCGAGTAAGGCGGCATCTAATCCGTTTTCTTTACCTGCGGCTAGGTCTTTCTCGTTGGCCGCTAAAATAGTGGCTTTGTTAGCGCGTAATGCAGCAGCAATGTTAGCCAAGGCGTTGTTTTTTTCGCCTGTGGTGGCTTGTGCCATACGCCTTGCTGCCGCGCGTGCTTGTTGGCCAACAGCATTAAAATATTGCGTAATATCCATAAATTTATGCACTCTCGAAAGTAATGGATGGGAGTGTGAAAAAGTACTTAATTTTTATTGCACAACAGTATAGCTGTATTAGAGATGTTTCGCTGCAGAAGTGCATTTGTTGGTAAGCCTAATGAAGTAAACAAGGTTGAGCAAAGGCGTTTGCTTGGATTCAAAAAAAGCACCACACATATTGTCGAGAATCATTTTGAAGCATAAAATCGCCGTTCTAAATCATGCGCTTTTGTGAGCTATATGCTACACTCCGCAGCCGTCCGTAGTGCCGCCTCTAGGCGCTATATTCCCTTCATTAAAATTAGTGATGTTGTCATGTTACGAAATCTACTTGTGTTGGTAACAACCTTATTAGCATCGACTTCTGCATTGGCAGCAGAAGAAGTGATGGAGCCATTAACCACACTTGGGCTCACTAGCTCGGTGGTGGGTTACTTAGCAGTGGCCGTCTTTGCTGTAGCTTACTTGTTAGTAGTAGGTGAGGAAAGGCTGCAAATGCGTAAATCCAAGCCTATGTTGCTAGGCGCAGGGCTTATTTGGGTGCTGGTGGGTATTAGCAGTGC
>Ga0079226_10000184_pt1 | contig 40651 bp, 33 predicted proteins | sample Poulit2014_FD_76345 | JGI IMG/M metagenome (GOLD analysis project Ga0079226, IMG submission 76345) | Agricultural soil microbial communities from Georgia to study Nitrogen management - Poultry litter 2014 | ecosystem: Environmental > Terrestrial > Soil > Agricultural land | place: USA: Georgia...
AATGGTTCCGACCAAATACCCAAGGGCTAAAGAATAAGCTCCAATTTGCTTGGCAAAGAGTAATGCCCCACTAATTGTTGATAGGACAACAATGATTTGAGAAATAATCGACAAGGAAAACTTTTGTTCCGCATCAAAGAAGGCTTCTAGCACGGAATTCATTCCCACAAAGAAAACTGAGATGAAGAGTATAATCGTGACATAGATGGCAATCTCTTGCCCACCTTCGTTAAACTGTGGGAAAAGCAAGGGTATATAAAGCTTGGCAAAAGCTGCTCCAAATAAACTTAAAATGGCTCCTATAAAAATTGAGCTTTTGAATATTTGATTTAAGTGCTGCTTTTCCCTGCCTTGTTGTAAAGAATCAATATAACTAGGAACGAAGGCATTCTTCATTCCTGTTGTAAAAAATAAAATAATCATATTCGGAATAATAAAAGCAGCTAAATAAGCATCGGCCACATAACTATCCCCGAAGTAAAAGGCGATAACCATATCCCGGATGAGTCCAGATACTTTTAAAAATATTGTAGCTATGAAAAATAATATACTTGCGATTCCTAATTTTGATCTCACATCCGAAACCTCGCTTATAAAGTACTTTACGTTTATTTGAATTATTATAACACTTTCCGCCAATCTTCTTCGAGTAAAACAGGGAATTCTGTCTTTTATTCTGTTTTTTTACAGATTTAATCCCTTTATTTAGATCCTCTTTAAATCCTGGGGATGTTCTAAAGGACTAGATAATCCATTTTTGACTTACTAAATTTATTTTTATTGTAGTTTTATCTGGGCATACGTGGTAGTCTTATTTTATATAAACGTTTGATTAAGGTGGTGATTGTATGGCTGTTAGACCTTATAAACAGGGTGATGAGCAACAAATTCTAAGTCTCTTTGAAAAGGTCTTCCAAAGTAAAATGGAACTGAATGTGTGGAAGTGGAAATATCTCTATAGAATAAACAACATAGCACCACTGATTTTAGTCTTTGAAGAGGATGGGCATATCCTCGGTCATACTGCAATATGGATCCATGAAGCAATCATTGATGGCAAGGATGCTAAGATTGGCCTCCGTGTCGACACAATGGTTGATCCGGATGCTCGTGGAAAAGGTATTTATAAACAATTAAGTGAACAATTAATTCAGGAAGCTAAAAAGGAGAATGTATCTCTTTTATATGGTTTCCCTGCAGCTAAAGCAAAGGAGCTGCAAATCAAATATATTCAGGCCCATCATCTAGCGAATATTAATCGTTGGGTCTACATGAACAAACCAGCCACCCTGCTTTCAGCAAGCAGAAACTGGTTAAAGCCGATTCGATTCCTAGATCAGGTATATGGCTTTTTTAAAAGAATCTTTGTCCGACGCAAAAAAGTCCCTTATACACCCATTCAAAAAGCCGATTCCTTTGATGAGTTGGCCCGACTAATTCCTATCGAGGAAAAGATTTCTTTAAAGAGAAATCTAGATTACTTAGGCTGGCGATACGCGGACCATCCTGAGCATACATATGAAATCCTAAAATGGCTGGAGGGCTCTAACTTAAAAGGATACATCGTATACCGAATGTATCTAAATGAGCAAAATATTAAAGTAGGCTTAATCCTAGACCTCGTCGCCGAAGGAGAACATCGCTCCTTAATTGAGCAGGCACTACTTGAGAAGGCAATCGAAAGAATGAATGATGCTGCTTTTGTTCAAGCATGGACGATTCCCGATCAAGATATTACGATTTCCTATAAAAAGGCTGGTTTTTTCTTAAAGGATGAACCAATGCCCCTTGTCATTCGAAAAATAGACGACATAGAGCTAGACATTACAAATCCAGAAAATTGGTTTGTTAGTATGGGAGATGTAGATTCCTTTTAAGCTTTCGGATGATTATTATTTAACAATACTTTCCATAAGAACATAGGTAGTTTTAATTGACGCCTAATTCTTGAGGGCTCTAGAAGTAAGCGGTATAACCACTCACAACCAATCCGCTGGAAAAACTTCGGAGCCCTTTTTACTTTACCAGAAATGACATCAAAGGATCCTCCTACACCTTGGAAAATATTCACATTAAGATTTTCCATATTTTCTACAATCCAGTATTCTTGATTGGGGCTGCCGAGAGCGACAAATAAAATATCTGGATTTGCTTCGTTAATTGTTTCCATAACAAACTTTTGATCCTTTTCGTAGCCGTTCAAGGTTCCCGCGACCTGTAAGTTTGGGAACATCTTTTCTAATTCTCCTTTGGCATTTTCGGCTACCCCTGGTTTTGCTCCGTAGAGAAAAATTGATTTATTATGACTGGAAGCCATCTCACAAAGGGTAAGGAAGGTATCAATGCCTGTGATTCTCTCTCTGATACTACCCTTTTTTAATCGAGACGCTAAAAGAATCCCTACACCATCAGGGATCTGATATTTAGCATTATTTAATAGATTAATAAGTTCTTCGTCATTTTGGGCTGTTAAAACCTTCTCTGGGTTAATAGCAACGATTAAAGACTTCTCATCGTTATCAATGTCGGTTAAAATTGAATTTTGAAGTTGTTCATAGGAATATCTTCCAACATCAATCCCTAAATATGTTTCTTTACTCATTTCCTCACCTGTTTTATTAATATTATTTAACCCAATCGATAAAGCGTGATTGACTCCTCTACTGTTAGACAGTTTTTCGTATCAAAAACAACTTGTTGATTCATGCTCGTAAAAGCTTGGCTTGATAGCTGCTTATACCTGTCATGATCCACTAAGACAAGGGCTAGATCCGCCTGATCTAGGCTTTCTTCTAAAGAATGAAGTTTAATCTTGATTTCCGACTCATGAACAAAGGGATCGTGGGCTTTTACATCATATCCTTGTTCCGCGAGTAATTCTGCTATTTTTAGTGCCGGACTTTCTCTCACGTCGCTTACATTTCCTTTATAAGACAAGCCCAGGAGAGCTATTTTTTCAATCTTATGTGTCTCCTTTAATTGCTTCACTTTCTTTGTAACAATGGTCGGCATTTGCTCATTAATTTCTCTCGCCGTCTGAATAAGTGGTGTTTGCTTACCTACCTTTTCCATAATAAAGTATGGGTCAATCGGTATACAGTGTCCGCCAACGCCTGGTCCTGGTTGGTGAACATGAACTCTTGGATGCTTATTGGCTAGATTAATAACTTCGTAACTATCAACCTCTAATTCTTCACTAATAAGGGCAAGCTCATTTGCTAGGGCGATATTTACATCGCGATATGTATTTTCCATAAGTTTGGTCATTTCTGCGGTAATAGCTGTTGTTCGGTAAACTTCCCCTTTTATGTTTGGTTCGAAGATTCGAGCAGCTGCTTCACTAGCTTCCTCTGTGTATCCCCCTACAATTCGGTCATTATTGTTTAACTCCTCTAAGATGCTTCCTGGTATTACCCGTTCTGGACAGTAAGCGATCAGCACTTCATTTTCATCCGGGTTTAATCCAGTCTTTTTAATTAATGGTGCGACGACCATTTCAATCGTCTGCGGAGGAATGGTTGACTCCACAATGACTAGATCGCCTTCCTTTATAAAGGGGGAAATATTTTCAATTGCACATTTTACATAAGCTAAATCTGCCTTCTTATTTCCGTTTAAAGGAGTGGGTACGGCAATCATAAATACGTCTGCTTCTGTTGGATCTGTTGAAAAGGATAGCTGTCCATTCTTGGTTACTTCATGGTATTTTTCCACTAGTCCAGGTTCATCTATATGTATTTGGCCCTTGTTCAAATCTCCAACAAGATTTTCATTAATATCACATCCATAAACTTGGTAGCCTTTATCCGCAAAAAAGATTGCAGTCGGCAAACCAATATATCCTAATCCTAACACACAAATTTTCTCCATCTCATCTCATCCCCTAATTTCCCTAGATATCATGCTATTTATTCATTGAATGTTATTTGAAATTTAAATTTTCTAAAAATTATACTTGCAAAACACTATATTTATCTATCTTTTATAGGTAATAATACCATTTTAAATTATTTTTTGACATTCAACAAGGGTTATCTTGACATTTGCTAAAGTTTATTGGGGCGTTTTGTATGAAACTAGCCCTTACTTTTAGTATAGTAAATAACAAGTTTAAACATAGGAGGACACCAATGTTACTTATCAAAAATGCACGAATTTTTACGGGAACAGGAGAAGTTTTAGAAAAAGGTCAAGTCTTAGTCGAAGATGGAAAGATTAAAGGTGTGGGAGAAAAGCTTGATTTTTCTGCAGATTGTGATGTCATTGATGCCGACGGGAAGGTATTAACGCCTGGCCTGATTGATGTTCATACCCACTTAGGCGTCCATGAACAAGGCGTCGGGCGGGAAGGGGCAGACTTTAACGAAACCCTTAGTGTAGTTACTCCGGAAGTACGGGCGATTGATGGTATTAATCCTAGGGAAGAAGGTTTTGAGACTGCTAGAGAAGCGGGGATAACAACTGTTCAAGTCATGCCTGGAAGTGCTAATGTTTTAGGCGGTGAAATGCTTGTTCTAAAGACCGTTGGAGATGTGATTGATAAAATGGTCATTTCCCATCCATCAGGAATGAAGGCTGCCCTTGGAGAGAATCCTAAGCGACAAGGTCCAGGGTCAAGCAGTGATAAGCCTATGACCAGAATGGGAATTGCTGCAAAATTACGAGCAAAGTTAATGGAAACTCAGGATTATATAGAGCATGACCAAAAGAAACGCGACTTAGGTCTTGAACAATTAGCCAAGGTCCTAAGGAAGGAAATTCCTCTTCGTGTTCACGCTCATCGAGCGGATGATATTGTGACGATTCTACGGATTAAAGAGGAGTTTGACATTGATATAACGATTGAACATTGTACAGAGGGACATTTCATACCTGATTATGTAGCTAAGCATGATGTAAAGGTATCGATCGGACCTACCATGTCGACAAAGTCCAAGGTTGAATTAAAGGATAAGACTTGGGAGACGGTTAAGACCCTAACAGATGCAGGGGTTTCTTGTTCGGTTACGACGGATCACCCTGTTGTTGGGATTGAGTATTTACTCTTTAGTGCTATGAATGTGATGAAGCATGGTCTTACTGAACAACAAGCTTTACAAACGATTACATTAAATGCAGCCAAACATATCGGTGTGGATAATCGAGTAGGGTCTATTGAAGAAGGGAAGGATGCGGATCTGGTCCTTTGGAGTGGAAATCCTTTCGATGTAAGAAATCATGTTGAACAAGTATTTATTGATGGAGTAAAAGTGAATAAATAAGGGAAGATAGCTAGTATCCATCGTTTGGATACTAGCCTTTATTTTAAATAAGTATAACCTATTTAATTATTGCATTTAAATTGGGTTACTATATTTGCTTTAATTGCTGTTTTCGATAGAATATTGAAGATGAATAGTATACATAAATTCACTTAAAAGTGGGGGCTCATAATTGACAAAAGATCAAAAACCAAAAGCCGTTATTGTCATCTTTGGTGCAACGGGAGATTTAGCAAATCGAAAACTCTTCCCTTCCATTTATCGTTTATATACAGAAGGGAAAATTTATAAGGACGTCGCAATCGTTGGTGTCGGTAGAAGAGAATGGGATCATGACTTCTTCCGTAGGAAGGTAAAATCCTCAATTGTAGATGCCTTTTCAGACGCAAGAGTTGAAGATGAGTTCATGTCTCATTTTTACTACCACAATTTAAATATTGATGTCGAAGAGGACTACTTAAAATTAGGCCATCTAATTACTGATTTAGAAGGATCTTATAAGACTAAAGGAAACCGAATGTTTTATCTGGCTATGGCCCCAGAATTTTTCGGACGGATTTCCCACAATATTAAAGAGTTCGGATTAAAGAGCGAAGAGGGCTGGACAAGATTAGTCATTGAAAAACCTTTTGGTCATGACTATCCATCCGCTAAAGCTTTAAACGAACAAATTCGAGCCGCCTTTGAAGAAAGGGAAATTTACCGAATCGACCATTACTTAGGAAAAGAAATGGTTCAAAATATCGAGGTCATTCGTTTCGCTAATGCCATTTTCGAACATCTGTGGACCAACCAGTTTATCGCAAATGTACAGGTAACATCTAGTGAGTCCATTGGTGTTGAAGATCGATTTGACTTTTATAATTCAGCTGGAGCAAATCGTGACATGGTCCAAAACCACATGTTGCAAATGGTTGCCTTACTTGCCATGGAACCTCCAATCAAATTAACAACTGATGAAATTCGTTCAGAAAAAATAAAGGTTTTACGTGCTTTACGTGCCATGAATCCTGAGGACGTGAAGGAGAATTTTGTTCGTGGTCAATATGATGAGGGCATCATCGATGGGGAAAAGGTGACTGCTTATCGTAAGGAGAATCCATCGCTAAAGGATTCCAATACAGAGACCTTTGTTGCTGGGCGATTGTTTATTGATAATTACCGCTGGGCCGGCGTCCCTTTTTATATTCGAACTGGAAAGAGGATGACGGCAAAATCTACACGAATTGTTGTTGAATTTAAGGACATTCCCATGAAATTATACTATGAGGATAAGAGTCAGAAGCATCCTAATTTACTTGTAATTGATATTCAGCCGGATGAAGGTGTTACCTTCCACATGAATGTAAAAGAACCGGGATCAAGTTCCTATGCAAAGCCGATTAAACTTTCTTATCAAACGAACAGCTATGATACTGATGGCGTCATTAATACGCCTGAGGCTTATGAGAAGTTAATTTATGATTGTATGATTGGTGACGGGACAAACTTTACTCATTGGGATGAAGTGGCTTTATCATGGAAGTTTATTGATGTCATTTCAAAGGTGTGGGAAGGTAAAGAGGCAGATTTTCCAAATTATAAGGCCGGTAGCAAGGGGCCTAAGGAAGCTGATGAATTACTTACCAAGGATGGCTTTCATTGGTGGTCTGTGATTGATTAATGAAGTAAGACTAGCTTACCTCATACAAGGCTTAAGCTAGTCTTTTTTGATGATTATTTTTCAATGGTAATTGATTCTACTTCAAGTTGTAAATCTTCATTGGCGAAGGATGGGTCTGCTAGGGTAATTTCTAATTCCGCAATTTTTTTATCCTTTGGTAAATGCAGTCCTTCTATGTTTTGTAAGTCTTTTCCTAAAACTGTTACTTTTTTATTCCCTAAACTGATTAGGTATCTTTCGTCTTCCTTTACTGCCGCTTTTATTTTAATGGTTACTGGACTTTCTTCACCCTCTGTTGCTAGATAGGCAGATAATTTCACTTTAGTCTCATATAAACTGAAATAATGCCCTTTATCCGCATAGCTATAGCCAAGGTCTAAATCTTCAGAAGAAAGCTTCCAGTGGCCCTTTTCAGCCGGATAGGCTGCCTTCTCAGGGATAATGTAAAGTTGATCCACTAAGGTAACCTTGACGACGGGTAAAATATCATCCGCAGGTTCCTGGGGCAGTTGAATCGTTAAAGTATAATCTTCTACCGACCAACCCAGTTCCATAAAGCTGCTATCTTCTTCAACCTTTTCAACCCCTGTTACTAGGTTTGGTAACTTGATCACTCCTGAATCTGGCCAATTTTTAATATGAAGGTAAAGGTCTTGACCTTGAAGGGTCGCGACACCCCATTCTTGTTCTTTAATTTTCGTTGGCTTAGCACCGACAGCAGCCTCTGGATGTCGTTTCACCCATTTTCCAATTTCCTCGAGTACCTCTGCTTCGAATGGTAGGATTGATCCGTCCCCCTTTGGTCCAATGTTTAATAAATAATTTCCACCTCGGGCAATCACGCTTACTAAAGTATGGGTGAGATCCTTTACTTTTCCGTCAAAATCATTACGTTCCTGCCAGTTTCTATATCCCCAGGTTTCTCGATAAATTGATGCAGGGGTTTGCCATGCACCTTCTAAGCTAATCTCTGGCACTTGGTTATCTGCTAAAGTTCTGAAGTCCCCCTTATTATTCCAGATTCGGCCATTAATGCAAGCATCCGGTTGTAGTTCCCTGACGATTCCGGCAAACTTTTCACTTTGGGCAAGCGTTGGAGAAGACATATCAAACCATACTTCCGCAATCGGACCATAATCTGTTAATAACTCTCTAAGTTGATTCTCGATAACACCTTCAATATGATCATTTATTGTATTGTTATTTTGATGATTAAATTCATGACCTTGATGCCAGTCTACTAAGGAATAGTAAAGTCCGAATTTCAAACCGTAATTTTCACATTCCTCGGCTAGCATTTTAATCGCATCTTTTGCAAAGGGTGTCATTTGAACTAAGTTATAGTCCGTTGTATCCGTACCAAAAAGGGAAAAGCCATCATGATGCTTACTTGTAATCACGATATATTTCATCCCTGCATCCTTGGCTAATTGACAAATGGCTTTAGGATCATAATTTTCTGCCGAGAATTTTTTTGCTACTTCCTTATAATCTTCTTCGGAAATATCTGCCCACATTTGGATTTGTTCACTATAGCCTTTCTTTACAGGCTCACCTTGCCATTCTCCACCTAATTCGGAATATAAGCCCCAGTGAATAAACATACCGTACTGGAGGTTTTGCCAGTTTGCTATATTTTCCTGATCGCTCCAATTAATAATTCCCTTTATACCTGTCTCTGCGTATTTAGTCATTGATTAATAACCCCTTTCTCATCCCTTACTAGCTATATTCTTTAACTAATTCTGTTAATAATCGTACCCCAAAACCAGCAGCACCCTCTGTATAATATCCATCCTTCTTCCAATGCCGAACAGTGTTAGCCATATCAATGTGAATCCAGTGATGATCTTCTTCAATAAATTGCTTTAAAAATACTGCCGCTGTAATGGCACCACCGAAAGGATTGGATGACATATTATTAAGGTCTGCACTATCGCTCTTAATGTAGGTCTTATAGTCGTCAACAAGTGGCATGGGCCACACATGGTCACCCGTTTGCTCTCCTATCTCTTTATAGCGCCATAGATCCTCTTCTTTATTACTAAAGATTCCTGCCATTTTTAAACCAAGGGCTTGTCCAATAGTTCCTGTCAAGGTTGCAATGTCGATAACTGTTTTAGCTCCTTTGGCCTGGGTGTATAGTAGTCCATCAGCTAAAACGAGCCTGCCTTCTGCATCGGTATTACCTACTTCAACATGGAAATTATTAGCGTATGTAATGATATCTGAAGGTAAAAAGGATGCTCCGTCTGAAAGGTTTGTAACTAAAGGTATGACAGCGATTATGCTCGTTTGCAAGTTTAGGTCTGAAATTAATTTAAGCGCTCCAACTACTGCCGCAGAACCACCCATATCCATTTTCATTTCACCTATGTCACTCATTGTTTTGACGTTTGTTCCTCCAGAATCGAAGGTCACTCCTTTGCCAACAAGACCAATAGGGTCATTGCTACTATTTTTATAGTTTAAGATGGCTAGCTTGGTCTCGTTTGCGCTACCTTTTCCTACGATTTCAGTCGCGATAAAACCCTCCGCTTGTAAATCCGCTTCATTTATAATTTTTACATCAACCTTTGTATCCTCAAACACTGTTTTTATCCTGTTTGCATAGATTTCTGGGGTAAGCTTGTTTGCGGGTTCATTGCATAGGTCCCGGGCAAGTATAATTGCGTCTGCTTCAACCTTTGCTTGGGTGATAATTTCTTGATCGATCCCCCTTAAATTCAGCTTGGCTTCCGCCTTCGCTTTACTTGTTTGATATTTTGTAAAGCGGTAACCCGCTAAATACCATCCTGTTATGAAAGCTTGTAAAAGGCCTTTATCAAAGACGATTGTGCCCGTTTGTAAATCTTCTATATCGAGTTCGACTTTTGCAAAGGACAGACGATCAATTTCCTTTCTAAGTTTTCCACCCAAGTAACGGGCATCTTCTAAAGTGATCTTACCTTCATGCAAGGTCCCGAGCAGTAATTTATGCTTCTTATTCACTTGAATATAAGTTGTATGTCCAAAACGAATCATTTCCTCTGTGAGGTAAATATGATCATGTGCTAGTTTTGAAATTGGTATTACTATAACTTTCATCTTAAAACATCCTTTTACATGTATTATCTTAGCTTTAATGAATAAGAAGAGATGACTCCACAAAAGAGGCCATCTCTTCATTTATTCTTATTTTATGCTTCTTCCCATAGACGTTTTACGTTTTCCATTCCAATACGACTTCCTTCTTTACAATCTTCCATACCTTCAAATTCTATGGTAATATTCCCATCGTAGCCAGAATCTTTAATAAGCTTAATAATCGCACGGATATTAATATCCCCTTGACCAACAATTGACCCTCTTAAATAATTATTATTTGCGGTGAGGAACCATCTTCCGTCACCAGGATTTTCATAATAAGGACGTACATAAAAGTCTTTGAAATGAATGAGAGAAGCAATGTTTAAATTTTTCTTTACCCCCACTATTGGATCCTCGTCCACACAAAGGAAGTTTCCAACGTCTAGCGTTGTTTTAAAGTTTGGTCGATCAACTTCTGTTACTACCCGCTGGACACGGTCACTATGCTGAACAGCCATACCATGGTTTTCAATAGTTGTAGTAATATCAAACTGAGCGGCATAATCAGCTATCTGTCTACTTCCTTCAATAATTTTTGGTAAACTTTCTTCAAACCACTGAATAGTTCGCTTTTCCTCTGGAAGGGTAAAGGCTGTAACATCATGTCTCATATGCTTAATTCCCATTCGATGTAATAAATCTACATGTTCTTTTACTCTTGCTACTTCAGCGTCAAATTCTTCCTCTGTATCTTGAACAAAGTTTGCTGGCATAGAGTAATTAGAAAGTTCAATTCCTAGTTCTGCTGCCTTATCCCTTACTTGATCCGCTAACTCTAAATTATCGACTAAGGTAAAGCCGTAAGGTACGATTTCCATATGCTCTCCACCGTTATCCTTAATCCACTGAATACAATCTAATACCGTCATTTCCCTTGAATTAATTGCGCCTAGTAAACTATAAGTACTTAATCCTACTTTCATCTTCATTCTCCTTTTATAAGTTTTACAGATAAATCTTTCGTTCTCCAATGACTTTTCCATCGTCATTATATATATGTTGTGCATTTAAACCGTATAATCGCTTAATCGTCTTCTCATTCGAATAATTTAGTCTTTCTAAAATCTGTGCAATCAGTACAGGCCATAGTAATTCGGAACCACTTAAAACCTTTAAAGAAATAGCAATTCGTTCCTTTTTAAGAGCTAAACCGTAAACCCCTTGCGCCCCACCCTTTGCAATAATATTGTCATCCTTTAACAAAGCTGTACAGACAAAGTCATGGGAAGCTACGATTTCTGGATGGGCATTCATGAGATTGCCAATTGTCTTTACAGTATTACGTAAATCTTCATTCTCGATGAGATCTGGACAAGCAAATTTTAAATAAGAAGTAGCAATATTTTTTAAAGGTAGGCTATGGACTGCTACACCACATCCGTCAGTTCCCGATAGAATATCTTCTTTTTTCGTCTCGGATAAGTCAGATACATAGGTAAGGATTTCTTGCTGCAAGGGATGATTAATATTTTCATAGCCTTCTGTTGGATATCCCTTTTCCCTCGCACAGGCGTATAAACCTAAATGCTTGCCTGCACAATTGTGCATTAACTTTCTTTTGTCCTTTTGGGACTTTAAATAGCTTTCTTTTGGCTCATCATTAAGTGGATAGCTTGCCCCACAAACTAATTCTTCCTCATTAACAGATAGTTTTTCACGAAGGTGTTTTAATGCTTCTTCATGATAACTTTCTCCCCTTTGTGAAGCTGTCAAAAGAGTCGCTTCTTCCTTTGTTAGTTGGTACTTTTCAATAATACCTGCAGATACAGCTGGGATTGCTTGAATAGGTTTCATTGCAGATCGATAGAAGACAAATTGGTTAATATCACCTTTTTCATAAAGGATTTTTCCATCTTCATCGATTGCGCAAATAATTCCTTGGTGTGTATTCTCTAAATGTCCAGCTCTATATTCCTTTGCAATGACTGGTTGTTTCATCGTCTTACTCCTTTGTTAAAGTGCTTGATTTTTGATAGTTTGAAAAACGTAGTCCACTATTAATAATCTCAATTAATTGTTCAGTTAGTTCTGAAACAATTTGCGGATATTGTAAATATAAATTATTTTCTTCACCGGGATCATCTTTCATATTATAGAGTTGTCCCGGTGCTTCACCTGGTTTGTATTCTCCTTGGGAAGGGATTCCTATCTTGCTACGATCCAGTTGGTCTGACCTAAATCCTCCAGATCCCTGACCGACAATAAGTTTCCATTTTCCTTTTCGAAGAGAAAACATTCCTGTGATTGAATGATGAACCGTAGCATGGCGAAGGGAAGGATCTCCCTTTAATACAGGTAAAATCGAAAGAGTATCCTCTGCTGTATCAGTGGGTAAATCCTGCCCTGTAATGTCTGCGACGGTAGCTAGTAAATCTGTTAAACATATTAATTCTTCGGATACTTGATTGGCTTCTATTAGCTTTGGCCAAGTAGCGATAAAAGGAATACGATGACCTCCATCCCATATATCCGCTTTTTGCCCCCGATGGATTCCGGCTGGCCAATGGTTGTGCTTAGTCATTTCCTCCGGGTGTGGATGGGGTCCATTATCACTTGTTACGATGAGTAGAGTATCCTCCCAAATATTTAAATTCTTTAAGGTCTGTTCGATTTGGCTAATTGTCCAATCAAATTCAAGAATCATATCCCCTCTAGGCCCAATTCCACTTTTTCCCCGAAATTTTTTCTGGGGTTTCCACGGTGTATGGGGTCCTGTAACCGGGAAGTATAGATAAAATGGTTGATCTGACCGCTTAACAGCTTGCTTAATATAGGAACAAGCTCTTTCGGTAAAGATTTTGTTTACTTGTTCATCCTTCCACCCAGGTGTCATCAAGCCTTGTCTTCCTCGTTGGCTGAAATCAATATCGGTCTTTTCCTCTGAAGGGATGTCAACAGCTTGATCGTTTTCAATGAAACAATAAGGTGGCATGTCAAGGGAAGCGGAAATCCCATAAAAGTAATCAAAACCTACAGTTGTCGGACCGGCCGTAAGTCTTTCTGTGTAATCCACTGCACCTTTTTCATCCTTTACCCAGCCTAAGCCTAAATGCCATTTACCAATACAAGCGGTTTGATAGCCTAGAGACTTTAGATAGGTCGGAACAGTTAGTCGATCGTCTTCTATTAGGGGTTCAGAAAATCCCCACAAGACACCACTTTTTAAACGGCTTCTCCAGTTATACCTTCCTGTTAGTACACTATATCGTGTAGGTGTACAGACCGCTGAAGGAGAATGGGCGTCCACAAAGCGAATCCCTTCTTTTGCTAAGGAGTCAATATGATCTGTTTTTACCATACTCGGTCCGTAACAACTTAAGTCCCCATAGCCTAAATCATCCGCAAGTATATAAACAATATTAGGTTTCTTCATTACTACTTCACCTTCTTTACTTATCCTTTGCACATCTAAAGCCAAGGTTTCCAGTCGTGCTATTTTTTGTCATTGGATTTCGAGCTGCTATTCGATATCGATTACAATAGGAATCGTGACAAAGATAGGATCCACCCTTTGTTACAATCCAATCCTGCACAAGTTGAGACTGATCTCCTTTATAAAAACTGTCACTACACCATTCCCAAACATTTCCAATGACATTGTATAAGCCAAAATCATTTGAAGCGTACTCCTGTACGGGACATGTCCCCACATATTCATCCTCTGCTGTATTTGATTTAGGGAAATCTCCTTGCCAAATATTACAGTGATGTTTACCTTGATCATGTAATTTATTACCCCAAGGATAACGGCTATCAAAGAGACGTCCGCTAGCAGCATACTCCCATTCAGCCTCTGTTGGAAGGCGCTTGCCAGCCCACTCACTATAGCTCTTTGCATCCTTATAAGATATATGAACAACAGGATCATCTAAGCGATCCAGGATTTGACTCCCAGGTCCTTCCGGCTGAAACCAAGATGCTCCTTCTACGACCGCCCACCAAGGTGTGTTTGGTGGGGATTCCCAACCCTTTTCCCTAAAATCCTCTGATAATAATAGATGGAAAACATAGGACCACCCATATTCTTCGGCTTCCGTAATATAGCCCGTTTCTTTAACAAAGAATATAAAATCAAGATTAGTAACTTGATAGCAATCGATATAAAAGGGATCCACTTGGAGAAGTCGCGGAGGTTTTTCTCCGTCCTTCTCATGCGCGATTTCGTCTTCTGTACCGATTAAAAACTTTCCCCCTCTTAAGAAAGTCATTTGGTTCTTAGCTTTTGATTCGAGCTTAAGGCCGCGAAATTGGTCTATGGGGGAAGCTTTTATTATTCGCTCCTTCACTTTCCTTGAACTTATTTGACTACAACAGGTTTTTTTATTCATGATAGTCATCCTTTTTCTATCGGTAAAAATGAGACTCTTCCTTTATTTATATAAAGGTCCGAAGTTTTGACAGGCTCTGTAGTCTGCTCCTTCTTGATCAGCCGTCCCAAACATGTTCCATGCATTTGGCCTAAAAATCTTATCCTGATTGACATTATGCATGTTAACTGGAATCCTGAGTAGGGATGATAGGGTGATTAGATCTGGGCCGATATGTCCGTAACTCATTGAGCAATGGTTTGCTCCCCAGTGATTCATGACCGAGTAGACATCCTTAAAGGCACCTTCCCCTGTTGTCTTTGGAACAAACCAGGTGGTTGGCCATGTAGGATCCGTTCGTCCATCTAATTGATCGTGGACTTCTTCTGGAATATCAACGACATAGCCTTCTGCTATTTGTAAGACAGGACCTAAACCATCCACCAAATTTAATCGAGTAATGGTTACTGGCATTTCACCCTTGGTCAAGAAGTCTGAGGAATAACCTCCTCCACGGAAGTATTCCAGGTTAGCTGGTCTCCACTCCGTAGCTTGTAAGCACTTTTCAACTTCTTCCTCATGGATTTCCCAGAAAGGTTTCATGGTTGGATTTCCATCTTCATCACTTTGCTCACCTGTACCATCCAAAGTAGCTGGCCCGGAATTAATAAGATGGATAATTCCATCCTTTGCTTTTCCAGATAGTTGATGTCCTGTCACACGCTTGACAGCATCCGGACTCCAAAAGGTTCTTACATCCGCAAAAAGTTGAGCACGATTTGTTAATAAATAGCCAAATAACATGGATACCGCATTTAGATTATCATTTTCTGTAGCTAATAAATAAGGTGCCCTGATTCCATTCCAATCAAAGGATGAATTTAAGATTGCTTCCATAAAATCTCCATTAGGGAAGTGGTCTGTCCATTGCCTTTGTCCTTGGAAGCCGGCGATAATAGCATTACGACCAAAGGCCTCTTCTTCATAACCTAACTCTGCCAACTTTTCGTTACCGACCATTAAATCTCGAGCAATTAGGGCCATTTTTACAACTGTCTCCCAATCCTCGTCCTTCTCTTCCCGGGACTTCATATTTTCTTCACTATTTAAATCCGGGCCTTCCTTACAATTTTCTTTGGTCCAAGCTAAAGCCTTGTCAAATTCCTCTTGATCATAAATATTTTCCTCAAACCGGCGAATAAATTCTGACATATCGATGTATTCATTACGCATACCTAAGTATTTCTGGAAAAATTCTTCGTCTACCATACTATCGGCAATACCCATGGATACGGTCCCCATAGATAAGTAGGATTTTCCTCGCATCATAGCAAGGGATAAACCTGCCTTTGCAAAACGAATTAACTTTTCTTGGACATCTGCCGGAATATCAGTCTCTCCAGCATCCTGAACGTCCTCTCCATATATTCCAAAGGTTGGTAGACCCTTTTGATTATATCCTGCTAAAACAGCTGCTAAATAAACAGCACCTGGTCTTTCTGTACCGTTAAAGCCCCAAACAGCCTTGGGAAGATGAGGATCCAAGTCCATAGTTTCTGATCCGTAGCACCAACAAGGTGTAACGGTAATGGATACGCCTACTCCCTCTCGCTTAAACTTCTCAGCAGCTTGTTGAGCCTCATATACACCACCGATACAAGAATCAGCAATGACAACATCTACGGCTTGTCCGGTATAGTAGAATACATGCTCTTGAAGCAAATCCTTGACTGAATGGGCTAAATTCATAGTAGTTTCTTCTAGGGATTCCCGCACTCCTTTTCTTCGTCCGTCAATCGTTGGGCGAATTCCAATTTTCGGTAAGTCCCCTACATAGCGTGGATCTTTTGACACAATACATCCCTCCAAGATTGATAATGTTTACTTTCTATTTATTTGAACACTTTTATAAAAGTGTTAAAAACTTTTCGTAGGCTTGATTCCACTCTTTTTGATCCTTTGGCTCATATTTTTTAATTTCGAAGGATTGAGCAACAATTCTTTCTGCTTCTGCCCAGTTCTTAACTTCTCCTAAGACTATAAGTTGAGATAAACCGTTTCCAATTGAGCTAGCCTCTACAGGACCTGCCTCTGTTTTACGTTGGGTTGCATTGGAAGTAAACTGACATAAGGCTTCATTTAAAATTCCGCCCCCACCCATGTGAATTGAGGGTACACTTTGACCCGTTACCTCCTCTAACTTCTCAATAACCCACCGATATTTTAAGCTAAGGCTTTCGATAATACATCTGAGAATTTGGCCCTCTGTTCTTGGAACTGCTTGGTTTGTCTCCACACAATATGCCTGAATTTCTTTGATCATTGAATCCGGATTAAAAAAACGCATATCGTCAGGATCAATAAGAGATCTAAAGGCTTGGGCTTCTGATAAAAGCTGGGATTCTTCTTGATAGGATATGTGCTTCCCCTCTTCTTTCCATTGTTTACGACATTGTTGAACAAGCCATAGCCCCATGTTATTCTTTTGTAGTCGATAGCTTCCATTAACAGTTCCTTCATTGGTCAAACCATAATCGTAAGCTTCCTTTGTTACTACAGGCTCGGGAACTTCCAATCCAATTATAATCCAAGTTCCACAACTCATAAAGGCTCCCATCTTCTCACTTCTTGGTAATGCCGCTAAAGCACAAGCTGTATCATGACCAGGAGTTTGAATCACTTTTGTTTGGGAAAATGGAAACTCTACTTTGGTTTCCCCATAAACTGATAGACTCTCCTTTATAGGAGCTAAAGGAATCTCTTCATTAAAAACTTGGGTTAACAAGTCATAGTCCCATTCTTTCGTTTGCCTTGATAGCATTTGTGTCGTTGAACTATGAGTGAACTCATTGGCAATTTCCCCCGTTAATAAATAATTTATTACACTAGGTAAGGTCAAAATAGCCCTGGCTTCTTTTTTATATTCTGGATGCTGTTTAAAAATTGCCTTTAATTGATAAAGCGTATTAATAGAATTTGGGATGACTCCTGTTCGTTTATACAATTCATAGGGATTAAAAGTCTTATGAACCTCCTCCATTACAGAAAGGGTGTGCGGATCTCGGTAACAATATGGGTTTCCTAACAACTGGCCATCTTGACCTATGATAGCGATATCGACACCCCAACTGTCAATACCAATAGATGTAATCTCTCGAGGGACTTTTTTTATCCCCTGAATTATTTCTGAAAATAAGTATTCGATATCCCAATATTCATTTCCATCAATATAAATGGATTCATTTAAAAAACGATGTACATTTGTTAATTGTATCTTCTGATTTTGATAATCAATCTGGATGACTCTACCATTTGAAGCTCCTAGATCGATAGCTACTACAGTTTTCATCCTATACCCCCGTACATAAAAGATACTCTTATTATCTTGGAAATGCTGCAGGAACTCCACCATCAACTGCTAACATATTCCCTGTTGTCTTTTTAGCTTTAGATGATGCAAAGAAAGCTACTATTTCTGCAATATCTTCCGGATAAATATTAACCTTTAAGGTAGTTCGGTTTTTATAGAAATCGTCTAAGTCTTCTGGTTCGATACCATAAGCTTCAGCACGTTCCTTTTTCCAACCGGAATCCCATATTGCTGATCCTTGAAGAACAGCATCTGGTAAAACACTATTCACACGAATTCCATATTCTCCTCCTTCTGCTGCAATACATCGAGCTAAATGAACCTCGGCTGCTTTTGCTGTACTATATGCTGATGCATTTTTACCCGCATAAATGGAATTTTTCGATCCAATGAAAACTTGGCTTCCTCCAAGACTTTGATTCTCCATAATCTTGAAGGCTTCCTTTGAAACAAGGAAATACCCTGTTAATAAAACATTTATATTTAAATTCCATTCTTCTAAACTTGTTTCAGTAAAAGGACTCGAAGTAGCTAAGCCCGCATTATTTACAAGAATATCAAGCCCACCGTAGTGTAAAATCGTTTGCTTAAAAGCTGCCTTTACATCTTCCTCCTTTGTGACATCCATTTTAAGGGCTAGGGCTGTTCCTTCTCCATGTTTTTCATTTAATTCCTGAGCGACTTTTTCAGCACCATCAATATTTAAATCCGCTACAATAATACTTGCGTTTTCCCCAGCGAGTTTCCGGCAAGTCGCACTTCCGATTCCGCCTGCACCTCCCGTGACAAAGGCAACTTTTCTACTAAACTCAGCTTCCTTTGGTTGCAAGGTTAATTTATATAATTCTAAAGGCCAGTACTCAATATTATAGGATTCATTTTCAGTAAGTGATGTAAACTCTCCTAAGGAAGTAGAGCCTTTCATCACTTCAATCGCTCGCTCATATAAACCGGCGCTATTAATTGCCATTGACTTACTCTTGCCAGTAGAAATAAGTCCAATTCCAGGGATTAAAATTATTCTTGGTGAAGAATCCCTCAGTAAATCCCCTTCATTTTTATTTTCATTAAAGTAGGCTAAATATTGTTCACGATAATTTACTATACCTGTTTTAATTTTTTTCTTAAGCTCTTCAATATCTCTTTCTTCAACCTTCCAATCTATAAATAAAGGTGTCCGCTTGGTATGGACTAGATGATCTGGACAGGCTGCTCCAATCTGAGACAGACTTCCTGCATCTTTACTATTAACAAAATTCATTATCTTCTCATCATCTCTAAAGGATAAAATAGCTTGCTCATCCACTGAAAGATACCCACGAATTTCTGGCATAATTTCCTTTAAGATATTTTCCTTTTCATCCTTCTGAAGAGGTTCATGTCTTGTACCTCCGAAGGGTATGATGGATTTAATTTTTTTCTGAAGATAGACATCTGCCTCCCGGATAATTTCAATTGTTTTATCATAGGATTCTTTAGCCGTTTCTCCCCAAGTTACTAAGCCGTGCTTTTCCATAAGAACAAGTTCTGCATTTGGATTTTCTTTAACTGCTTCAGCAATCATTTTTGACAACAAAAATCCTGGCCTAATATAAGGAACCCAAACGTAACGGTCGCCAAATATTTCCTTAGCAACTTCTTGTCCGTTATGGGCACAACAGATGCTAATAATCGCGTCTGGATGAGTATGATCTACATGGGGATAGGGTAAAAAGGCATGTAATAAAGTTTCAATAGAGGATTTAGGGTGATTAGGATCAATCATGCAATGTTGCAAGTAAGCCGTCATATCTTCATCCGTCATATCATCACGTTCAATTAGTGGTTTAATATCATCTAATCTAAGACCCGTAAAATTCTCTTCCTTCATCGTTGCGAGGTCAGATCCACTTCCTTTTACCCACATTACATCGATAGCTTCACCTTTAAAATCCTTTTCTACAGTTTTTATAGATGTATTTCCACCACCCCAATTACAAACAGATCGATCCCTTCCTAATAAATTAGAGCGATATACCAACTGTTCTAGTTCTGTTTTTCCTTCTACTTTATCTTGTTCCCATAAATTCCGAACCATCTTTAACACTCCTTTAGATGTAAATAAATTATGCTTTATGTATGTGCTTCATATTTAGAAAAGGTTTGCGATATTCCTAGCATCAATAAATAAGCGGTTATACTACCTCCGAAGAAAATTAATAATGCTGGAATGGTTGAAAAGACAATATATAAAAGAAGTCCAATACCTACGATTAGAATAAATGTTAATACAGGGTGGACAATTCCTATTACGAATGGCCACTTTAAGTAGTCAATAACCCTTAAATTGAAATGGACAAAAATAGGGAAGAAATATATGAGAATTACCGCATAAAACAATATTAAAGCGAGTACGCCAAAACTAGCAATGTAGTATGCAATATGATCTTGGGAACGTAAAATATGTAATTCAATAGATAGGACATATCCTATAGCAAAAAGAATCAGACCTAATAAGTTAGCTCTGATGAATTCCTTTTTATACGATTTCCAAAAGACAGTAAAAATTTTTACATCATCCTCATGATTAACCCATTTTCGAACTACCGAAAACATAGCAGCAGTTGCGGGCATTATTCCGAATACACCTAATCCCAAAAGGGTAAAAACAAGCCAAAGTATGTTTAAATAACAAAAATGCATAGCCTTTTCAGCAAAACGATAATAACCATGGACTAAATTATTCAAAATAATGCCCTCCCATTAATGTCTTTCTTTATCTCATATTAAAACAGATTTACTCTTTAACAGAACCAATTAAAACTCCCTGAACAAAGAATCTTTGTAGGAATGGATATACAATCAATAGGGGTAAAGAAGAAACAATGATGATTGCATACTTAATCAATCCTGCACGCTGAATTTGTGTAGCTAAAGCTTCTGTTGCTAATCCTCCACCTGTTTCCATTTCATTAACAACTAATATCTCTCTTAAAATGATTTGTAGAGGGTACATTGTACGATCTGATAAATAAATTAATGCTGAGAAGTATTGATTCCATAAACTTACGGCATGAAACAGAGCCATAACTGCAATAATTGGTAAAGACAAAGGCAATACTACCCGCATAAAAATTGTTAAATCTGAAGCCCCATCAATTTTGGAAGCCTCTACTAATTGATCTGGTATACTCGCTTGGAAGAAGGCTCTTGCAACTAATACAGACCAGGCTCCTACCACGTTTGGAATTACGATTGCCCACATTGTATCAAGCATACCTAACTTCTGAATGACTAAATATGTAGGAATCAGCCCTCCATTAAATAGCATTGTAAATAGAATAAACCACAGAATGAACTTTGTACCCATTAGCTCCTTCCGTGATAAAGCGTAAGCACAAGGAAGTAAAATAAATAAGTGAATTAAAGTTCCTACTGATGTATATATTATGGTGTTTTTATACCCCATCCAAATATCGTCATTTTGGAAAACAAGCTTATAGCCTTCAAATGTAATATCTACTGGCCATAACCACATTCTTCCCAAGTTCACCGCATTAGGATCACTAATAGATGCACTGATAACAAAGATAAGTGGATATATGATAAGGGCAACAATAATACTAATAAAAACTCCATTGATCATACCAAATGTTTTATCGGACATACCCTGTTTTTTCATTGTTTTCCTCCTTACCATAAGCTGTTTTCACTTGTTTTTCTTGCGATATAGTTAACGGTTATTAATAAAAATATGTTAATGACAGAATCAAACAATCCAATCGCTGCTGCAAAACTATAATCTCCTTCTAATAATCCAACTTGATAAACATAGGTTTGAATAATATCAGAAGTTTCGGCGTTTAATGAGTTTTGCATGAGTAGTACTTTCTCGAACCCTATCGTCATAAAACGTCCAATGTTTAAAATAAATAAAATAACAATCGTTGGTAATATAGTCGGAATATTGATATGAATAATTCTTTGGAATCTAGTTGCACCATCTACCCTAGCTGCTTCATGGAGTTCTGGATTCACCCCAGCCAAGGCCGCGAGGTAAATAATCGAGTTCCATCCTAGGGATTGCCACTCTCCCGACCATACATAGATGTGTCTAAACCACGTTGGACTTTCCATAAAGGCAATGGGATTTCCACCAAAAGCAGAGATAACATGGTTTACCAGTCCCGTGATAGGATCTAAAAATGCTATAAGCATACCGACAACAACTACGACAGATATAAAATGTGGTGCATAGGTAATTGTTTGAGCCCATTTCTTTGCAGCTGAATGTCTAATTTCATTTAAAGAAAGAGCTAAAATAATCGGTAATGGGAATAGTAAAAGTTGATATGCATTCAGTATTAATGTGTTTTTTAATAATCTCCAGAAAAAGTAAGAGTTAAAAAACCGCTCAAAATGTTCAAATTTTACCCAGGGACTACCCATAATTCCTTCAGTAGCATAAAAATCTTTAAAAGCAATTTGCACACCATACATAGGCACGTAATGGAAAATAATTAAGTATGTAATTGCGGGTAATAAAAAGAGATATAATTGCCAATTCCTGAGGAATCCCTTCCGAAAGTTGCTTAATCTCTGACCAAAAGTTAATTTCTCTTTAACTTTCTGTTTACTCATGCAGGAACCTCCTTGAGATGTATTTTATGTAATATATAGCAACAGGGAAACGGGTAAGGTTTCCCTGTTACTATCAATGTTAATTGTTTTCTTTAAAACGATCATAAGCCTCGTTAACAATTTCTAGATATTTATCTAAGCGCATCTGCTCAATCTTTTGAATATATTCATCCCATTTTTCATCAATATCTTCTCTACCTGCAATGAAGAGGTCGCGCATCTCATCAACATACTTATGAATATCATTTTCTAAGGTAACGAGTTGCCTGTTTTCTTCATGAGTATATAAGAATGCTGGCCAGTGTTCATCGATTAAGTATGGCTCTAATCCATCCGCTGATTCTAAAGCTGTTGGATGTTTTTCAGACCCTTGGAAGTAATCTTCTTTTAAGATTGCTGGAACACCAACAACCCATGTTAAGTACTTGGCAACTTCTTGGTCTAAGGTTAGGCCCTCATCACTGTTTCGAATATGATCAGCATAAACAAATTCTCCATCCTCGGTTTCTTCAAAGGTTTCCCCTTCAACACCCATAAACATTAACTTAGAACCCTCCTCACCATAGAAGTAATCGATCCAACGCATGGTTGCTTCGGGGTTCTCATTTGCACTTGTCATAACAAACTTACCAATGTTATAAGCCGGATAGTTTATATAGTTATATTCTTTATCTCCGTTCGGGCCCTCTAAAGCAGTTCCACCTACAAAGTCTGCTCCTGCTTCGCCAAATAAATCTGCAGGTGTCCAGAATACTGTACTTCCATAGTTACCTTCGGCTGCGTTTGCTAAAAACTGTCCTTGTTCAATAGAGAATACATTTTGTTCAATTAAACCTTCTTCATATAATTTGTTTAAGTACTTGAGCATTTCTTTATACTCATCAGATGCTGGATAGAAACGAACATCACCATCTTCGGGATGCTTATCAATATAAGCTCTTCCCGTGTTACCTAAACCAAAGGCTCCACGAACCCAATTAATTAAGTACTCAATATCACTTGTACCAAAAGCAACGGAATCTCCATTTCCTGCAGGGTCCTTTTCTTTAACTGTCTTTAAGTATTCATAAAATTCATCAGTTGTTTCCGGTACATCCATACCAAAATCATTTAACCATTCCTCATTAAACCAAGGTCTATTTCCAATGATTAAAGATAAGAATTCTGGTGAATAGAAACCGGGCAATGAATAAATTTTCCCATCAGGGAATGTTAAAGCAGCTTCAACATCCGGATATTCTTCAAATAACTTCTTTACATTTGGTGCATACTCATCAATTAAATCGTTAAGTTCTAAAATTGTTCCTTGTTCACCATATTTTAAAATATCTAATGGTCTAATCCCTGAAGCGTAAAATACATCAGGTAGGTTTTGGTTACTTGCAAACTTTAAATTTCGCTTTTCATCAACTGAATCAGAAGGTACTTGCTCCCAATTCACCTTAATGTTTGTCATGTCTTCATAAGTATTCCAAATTAAAATATCGTTCCAATCATTTGCTCCAGGTGCACTTGTTACAAACATCTCTAATTCAATTTCCTCATTAACAATCGGAAATTCCCCGTCAGTATTAAGATTTTCCAATCTTTCTTTTGCTTCCTCGCTATTTTCTTTCTCTTCTGCACTCTTCCCACCACAAGCTGCTGTAAAAAGTAAAGCTAAAGTTAAAAACATCATGATCATTCTATTTAACTTCATTTAAACCCCTCCGTTTTTTTAATTAAAAGATTGTAAGATAAACCTTACAAGTCACTCCCTTCCCAGAACTATGCATGAACGTTTTAAAATTCTTTAACGTTTTTAGCCTTTTGTAATAAATCATATCGGTATCTTTCCGAAGGTAAGTTTCTTAAATCTTCTTCTTCCTCCTCAGACAAGATTCTTACTTTTCCTAAAGTAGATGCAATCGAGAATATCTTTGCGGATTCTTCTACGAGTTGTAAGTAGTAATAAGCTTCCTTCATATTTTGACCTACTGTTAACACTCCATGATTTCGTAAAACTATCACATCATGATTTTTAACAGATTTTTCAATAGCATCAGATAATAAGTTTGTTGTCGGTATAATATAATCTAAGTAATCTATCGACTTAATCATTGCCGGAAAATCGGGAAACAGTGACGGTATTTTCTTATCTGTCGCCGATACGGCAATTGTGTAGGTCGGGTGAGCATGTAAAATCGAATCAATATCTCCTCTCGTCTGGTAGCACGATAAGTGCATAAGAACTTCTGATGACGGTTTTAGATCTCCGATGATTTCACCACTATGTATGTTGACCTTTACCCAGTCTTCATCCTTTATTTCTTTTAAATCAAAACCACTTGGAGAAATATACATATAGTCGCCTTTTCTCATACTTAAATTCCCGCCAGCTCCAACAACTAATCCTGAATCAACAATTAGATTTGAATACTTCTTTAATTCAGAGAAAACATGTTCCATTAAATCCCCCCTAACTCCAAATAGTTTGTAAACCCTTACATAATAATGCCTCTGGTTTTACAATCCTGAATCTTAATCACTATAAGATTTATGTATTTTCCTAAAAGACTGTTAATTTACTAATTACAATTATAAGACAAATGATTGAATGTGTAAATAAGTGATTGAATGATTGAGTTATCACCTAAAAATATGATATAATTCAATCATTATCAATCATAATCGTTCATTTATGAAAGGGTGGAAGTAAAGGAATGAAATTATTACAGCGCGAAAGAGAAATCATGGATATTCTATCTAAAAGAAAAACAGCAAAAACGCAATATCTATGCAAACAATTGTTTTGTAGCGAAGCTACTATACGGAGATCCCTCGTTAAGTTAGAACAAGCTGGCTTAATAAAGCGATTCCATGGTGGCGCCACTTTAATACCTGATAAAAATATTGAATATCCTCATTTTTATCGTGAGAAAAAGAGACAAAAAGAAAAAACATACATCAGTGATCTGGCTTTCGATTTCATCGGAAATGGAGATACACTCTTTTTAGATTCGAGTAGTACTGTAGCTACCCTTTGTACAAAATTAGATCATTTTAAAAATTTAACCGTCATTACGAATGGTTTACAAATTGCCTTAATGCTTTCAAAGTTTAACAATATTGATGTTTATATTGCTGGGGGAATTGTAAAAAAGAGCTCCCTATCTGTTATTGGTCAATTATCTAGTCAGTTTATCGGAGACTTTACAGTAGATTTGGCGTTCATATCTTGTCGTGGTATGGATAAATGTGGTATTTATGAAGCAGATCCTAATCAAGCATTAACAAAAAAACATATGATTGATAATGCTAATCAAACCATTTTACTAAGTGACCACACCAAAATGAACCATCAACATCTCTATAAGTTGACAGATTTCAATCAAATTGATGCCTTTATAACTAATCAAAAACCTGATGATTTATTATTAACATCCATCCAAAACAAGGGTTGTGAAGTTGTCTTTTAAACAAGTTAAGATCATAAAGAAGCTGGGTCAAACTTTATCTTATTCATAAAAGAAGAATAGAGCGATTAAAATGCTACAGAAATATCCTGTTCCTTTCACTCTTCGGATAGAAGGGCAAGTAGTCTGCAAGCGTCGGGCGCAAAACCCGAAGTTAGCTTGCCTTCCGAATACTGATTTTCGGACCCCTGCGGTGGGATAAATCTCACCCTCCCCCGAGGAGTGATTGTTATTTCTTTCGCTTTTAATGTTCAATTTTATTTAAACATAGCGGTTTTATTCCAGCCGCTTTTTTTATAACTTAACTGTTACATTTTTTTTGCTTGATTCATAGGCTGCTAGGGAAACTTCTAAGGATTTTATCCCATCATAGCCCGTTATTGAAGGTTTACTACCTTCTTTAATCCTTTCAACAAAATCCTTTACGAGTCCAAAATCCATATCGTTTCCGAAGAAATGATGTTTATAGGGTTGGACTTGGTCTTTCTTCGTAAACAGTCGCAAGTGTTCTTTAATAGCATCAACTTTCACTGTTTTCTTTGTACCAATGACTTCAATGGTTACGTCTCCCCATACTGGATACTGATCAAAGCGTGACCAGCTTGCATCATGGGATGCGATAACGCCATTTTCAAACTGTAAGGTTAACAATCCTGCATCATCGGTGTCTAAATCGTAAAAATAAGAATCAACATGAGCCTTTACCTCTTCAACCTCGACACCTAAAAACCAGCGCATAATATCAACCATATGAACAGTATGGTCTAGGACAGCTCCTCCACCGGATTTATCCTTTTCTATGAACCAACTGCCTGGATTCTGTCCTCTATTAGTTGTACGGAAGGCGACGATGTCCCCTAGCTCGCCGGAATCAATCAGTGTCTTTAACTCCCGAATTGGTGTGCTAAAGCGGACAGGGTATGCAATTTGTAAAGTAACATTTTCATCCTCACAAACCTTGACCATATCCTGAGCATCTTCTAAATTCGTAGCAATTGGCTTTTCGCATAAAATATGTTTTTTAGCCTTTGCTGCCTGAATAACCATTTCTTTATGATGAATATTCTCACTACAAACGATTATTGCATCCATCTCTTCTTGTAAAAACTTTTCATAGCTTGCTATGTGTTTTGTTTTATATTGTTTTGCTGCCTCTTGACCTCGCTCTTCTTGGTCATCAAATATAGCTACTAAGTCAACACCTGGTAAATTTAATAAGCTATTTGCATAACTATGGGCGTGCATATGTGCAAAACTAGCAATTCCTATTTTCATCGTCTATTCACCTCCAATAATCCTTTCAAAATTTTGTAATTCCTTCTTTTCAGCTGAATCTAAAGTGATGGCGTCTTGAATAAGTACTTCGATTGAATGAACTAAGGGATAGGCCGTATATTCTCCAGGTCTAAATGGACTCATTTCATTACTGTCAAACTCGATAATGTCATTTAAACCACTCCATTCGAATTCGATTCTCTCTTCCCTAGTCCGGGTACATTCAACATGGGCCATGGCTCCGTTTTTAAACTTTAGCAAGACAATAATGTGAAAGACTTTATCAGATGGTTTCGTCTTTTTAACAAAGATTTCTTCATAACCACCAAGTAGTTTATTTAAGACAAAAAGGTCTCCGGCTAATAAAGAAATATCTTCCTTGCTTATTACGGTTCTACGGAAACGTAATACTCCTCTAAGGTCTTCTCCCTCTTGAATAATTTGTTTTGCTTCTCTATAAAATGAATAAGACGCCAAATCAAAGTATACATACGGAGAAATACCCTTTTCTTCTAGCTTGAGTACTTCACTCTTATAAGGAATGTAATGATGATAGGATCCCTGATTCATAGCATCCGTTGAAAATGGTAGGACAAAGACCCCTTCCTTAATAGTTTTTAATTCTTCAAGGTCATTTAAAAGAGAGAAATCCCCTATTGATGTAAAGGAGCGAGATTCATTTAGTGCATAAATAACTTTCATCGGATTAACACACCTCACTTTTTATAAATAGACTTCTTTTCCTGTTTCAGCAGATTCATAGACTGCATTTAAAATACGCATAATTTCTACTCCGTCAGATACAGGAGCAATCGTTTCTTTACCATCTTTTACACATTCTACAAAATGATTAATTTCGTTAGTGAAAGCTTTAATAAAATCAAAACCAAGATGGTCCATTTGCGGTGTTACATTCAAAATGGTATTATGCTTTTCAGTCACAATACTTAAACCAGGTTCAATTTCTGCTCCGCCCTTTTCACCGAACAATTGGGCCTTAGTTTCTTCTTGCTTTAAATGCAGTGAAAAGCTGACATCTACATATAATGATGCTCCATTTTCAAAACGAATGAGGGCATTCGATAGGTCTTCTACATCATTATGAGCTGGATCATAGTCCGCTGCTTTGTAAAAGGATAAGTTTTCTATATGGCCTCGATTTCCTAATTTTTTATAGGCATTTCCACTGACGGACACAGGCTTTGGCCTCCCCATTAAATACCAGGAAATATCAATCATATGAACACCTAAATCAATTAAAGGGCCTCCACCTGATTTCGAAATATCGCTAAACCAACCACCTGGATTTCCGAGTCGGCGTAAAATAGATGCCTTGGCATAATAAATTTCTCCTAACTCACCATCATCAATAAATCGCTTCAGCACATGGGCATTATCTGCGTGCCGTCGAACAAAACCGACTTGCAATATTTTACCGGTTTTTTCGACGGCAGATTCAACAGCCTCAGCTTCTTCTACTGTCATACTTAAAGGTTTTTCAACAAGGACATGTTTCCCCGCTTCTAAAGCTTTAATAGCAATCTTGGCATGTGAGTCATTCCAGGTACAAATACTTACAGCATCAATTGAGTCATTGGCTAACAACTCTTCATAATTTGTATACAGATTTTCAACATCGTATTTTTCCCCTTTTTCCTTTAGCCTTTCTTCACTTAAATCACAAAATGCGATTAGATCCACCTGGGTATTCTTCTTATAGGCTTGAATATGCATATCTGAAATAGATCCTATTCCGATTACTCCGACTTTAATTGTCATAAAAATCTCCCTCTCCTATTTTTAATTATTATTTAAGTCAATCTCCTTTTGTAACTCAGAGGACTTATAAATATGATTTAACATCTGTAGTACTTCATAACCTTGCTCAGCATCCACAAGGGTTTCTGTGTCTTCTCTGATACTCTTTATGAAATGCTCCAATTCTGTTAGGAACATATTGTTTGGATTAAAGCTTGGTGTCTTCGTCATAAATAATCCATCATCTTCCTCATAAATTGTTAATGGATTAAGGGTGAGTCCACCTTCTGTACCATAGATTTGAATATTGAAATCTTCTTCCTCTCCATTCAATGCCCAGGATACTTCCAGGGATAATACGGAACCATCTTCAAAACGAATCCATGCAGAACTAAAATCATCTACATCAAATACCTTACTAGGATTCATCGCTTGATTAGCGGACTGCCAGGATGAAATATATTTTGTTTCATAATTGCCTAAAGCTGTTAAGGCATGACCAGAGATAGACTTTGCTTTAGGTTGTCCTAGTAAATACCAAGATAAGTCCAGCATATGTACACCTACATCCATCAAGACTCCACCCCCGGAAAGGAGTTTATTGGTAAACCATCCTGTAGGTGTTCCTCTTTTTCGTTTTAATTTTGCTTTTGTATAATAAATCTTTCCTAATTTCCCTTCACTCAAATAGTCCTTGGCGATTCCTACATCTCTTCTGAATCTAAAGGGCATTCCAACCATCGTAAGGATATTCTTTTCTTTGGCCGCTTCTATAAAGTTTTCTACTTCTTGTAAATCCGTTCCAATTGGCTTTTCGATAAAAACGTGAACACCGTGTTCGATTGCTCGTGTAGCTAATTCCATATGTGTACTATTAGGTGTGCTGATTATGACACAATCGAGAGTGATCTCTCCAAGCATTTCTTTGCTGTCTGTATATACATGTTTAATATTATGCTCATCTGCGATTTTCCAAACTCTTTCCTCATCAATATCAGAGATTGCCTCTACAAGGACATGATCCATTGATAATAAGTTTTTTAAATGAACCTTTTCCGCCAAGGTTCCTAAGCCAATTAATCCTATTTTGATTTCCTTCATCTTCTTCACAATCCTGTCTTTAATAATTTCCCGTAGGGTAAGACTAGTTCTTCGCAATAAGTAACTTCAATGATTTAGTATGTAGTTGATTTTTAACCTTCTCTTCAATTCCATCATCTGTAATGAGATAGTCAACATTCTTTGAACGGCTAAAGCGAGAAAAAGCCTGATTACCAAACTTACTGTGATCAACCATTAGGTAAAGTTCATCACTATTTTCAATCATTTTTTCCTTAATTCTTGCCTGTTCATCTGAGGATTCACTCATTCCCCTTTCAAGATGGAAGGCCTTACATGAGATAAATGCTTTATTTACATGATATAAATCTAAAACCCGACTCGCTAAATCTCCTATATAGGAAAGGGTCTTGGCACTTAAATGACCCCCGGTTGAGATTACTTGAATATTATCTTTAGTACTTAGTTCTGTTGCTACCCTAATGGAATTTGTAATTACCGTAAGTTCTTGATTGGGTAAAAATTTAGCAAGATTCCAGGCTGTCGTACTCGCATCTAAAATAATCGTATCCTTTACTGCGATTTGTTTTGCAGCTAGCCGAGCAATTTTCTCCTTTTCTCCTGCATTCATAATTTCTCTTTTGGTATAAGGTATTTCTTCGTTATCTGACCGGCTTGTTCTTAGTGCACCTCCATGACTTCTAAGGAGTTTCCCCTCTTGTTCAAGGAGTTCTAAGTCTTTTCGTATCGTTTCCTTAGTTACAGAGAAAATATTACTCAACTCAGAGACTCGAACACTATTTTTCTTATTTACTAACTTAATGATTTCCTGTCTTCTTTCTTCGACTAACATTTTATTCACACTCCGCTTTTTTCACTGCTTTTAGACTCCATGAATGAATACATATATAACATGAACGGGACCATGTACTCCGACAATTAACTTCATTTCAATATCAGCACTGTTACTAGGACCAGTAATAAAACTAACACATGAAGAGACACTTTCCCCTAGTTCAATTTGCTGGGAAATCTTTTTTGTAGCATCTGTCAATCTTGGAACTAGGGTACTTTCTTCAATAAGACTGATATGAATCTCTGGCAATAAGGAAACAGATCTACCATTAGAGGCATTATTCATTAATACAAGGGTAGCAGATTCTGCTAATGTTATATCACTGAAGGTAATTCCTATATCGGCACGTTCAGACTTTTTGTGGTTTTCTGCCTCATTTTCTTTATTCCAAAAGTGAAGGTCTTTACCCTCTTTTTCTAGGGCTTGATACAGATTATTTAAATGATATTGATTATTACGATCATCATCACTAATGACAAGCCTCTCTCCTTGAAATTCTTCAATAATTTGGGCTAGAAGTCTTGGTAATTCTTCTTTGTTTGTTTCATAAAAATCGGTATGAATAGTTTTACACTGATCCTTCAAGCTCTGAACTAGGCCTGTTTTTCTTAGATTCTCCCCTACTTTCTCTTGGGGATTATGATTCCAAATTGGCTTTTTTAGCCTATTTTTTCGTGGACGTCCTAATCGCTCGGCTACCTTATTTAAAAAAGAGTCTCGATTTACAATGGTCATCATCGGTCACCCTTTCCTTCTTGTTTTTTATACCAGGTTCGGAAGCTCTGTTTTGCTGGTAATGGAAAAGTTCGGCTATCTGTCCAAGCCTTTAAAAGAAAGGGACCCTTTTCTATCTTTTCATTCTTAGACCAAAGTTTTAAAGAACTACGTGCTAGTTTCGTACTTAGTATATAAGCTGCTGAACTCGAGGCCCAGTTTGCATAGCCCTTCATGGCAAGCTTTTCCATTTTAGGCATGAGCTTTTCTTCCTCTACAATAATTTGCCGATGACGAATAAGATGTTCATGTAAAGGAATTTTTACTGGACAGACTTCGGTACAGGCTGCACATAAAGTCGAAGCATAAGGTAATTCTTTATGGTCTTCGTAACCATCTAATAATGGTGTTAACACTGCTCCTACTGGGCCAGGATAAATCGACCCATAGGCATGGCCTCCAACTTGCCGATAAACCGGACAAACATTTATACATGCCGCGCAACGAATACAATGTAATATCGACTGGAATTCTGTTCCTAGTATTTTAGATCGACCGTTATCAATAATCACTAAATGATATTCAGTGGGTCCATCGCTTTCATCTTCTTCCCGAACTCCTGTTACAGCTGTCACGTAACTGGTTAAGGCTTGTCCTACGGAAGCTCTGGTTAGTAAACTAACTAAAACATCTAATTCTTCCCAGCCTGGAACGATGCGCTCCATTCCCATCACAGCAATCTGTGTATCGGGTAAGGCAGTTACCATTCTGGCATTACCTTCATTGGTCACAAAGGTTACTGAGCCAGATTCCGCTACCGCAAAATTACAGCCGGTAATTCCAATATCTGCGGATAAGAATTCGTTCCTCAGCTGTTCTCTAGCAAAGCTTGCTAGTTCGTTTAACTCATCTGATCCGGTGAAACCCTTTTTCTCTGTAAATAGATTTTTGATTTGTTCTTTGTTTTTATGTAAGGCTGGCACGATAATATGAGAAGGTTTATCATCATCTAATTGTAAGATCCATTCTCCTAAGTCAGACTCGACGATATCGATACCTAACTCTAGGAGACTTTCATTTAAACCAATTTCCTCAGTTACCATTGATTTTGATTTGACGACCTTTTTTGCCTTTTTACTTTTAACAACATTTCGAATATACTCATTTGCTTCTTCACTCGTTTCAGCAAAAAAGACTTTCGTTCCTCTTTTGGAGGCGCTTTCACTCAACTGATGTAAATAGTAATCTAAATTTTGTAAGGTGTGTTCTCGAATTTCTTCACCGAGATTTTTCCATTCCTCCCAGTTACCGAAACGCTCTTCCTGGGACTTCCTTCCAATACGAAATCGACCCTGGGCTGAGGAAACAGCATCACGCATGAAATGATCTTTAACCTTTTCCTTTATTCGTTCTTCATAGGGACGAGAATCGATTGTTATACTCATTGTCAATCCCCTCCTTAATGGTCCAATTCAACACTTCTGTAATATGGGCAATCTTTAATGGGTGGTTCATTTTGTCAATTTTACCGCCAATATTCATTAGACATGCCATATCTCCTCCAACTAATACATCTACTTCTGTATCTAAGATATGATTGGCTTTTTCCTCAACCATAGATCCTGAAACGATGGGATTATCAATGGAAAATAAACCACCAAAACCGCAACAGTCCTCTTCCCCTTCAATAGGGATGACCGTTGCGCCTTTAATATTTTCTAATAAGTGAAGTGGTTGATTCTTTACCCCGAGCAGTCTTGTCATATGACAAGATGGGTGGTAGGCTATTTTACCTTGGAAGGATGATCCGACATCAGACACGGCTAAAATATCGACGATAAATTGAGTGATTTCATAAGTTTTTTGAGCAAGCTCCCTTGCTCTCGATTCCCATTTAGGATCATCTTTAAAAATGGCAGGATATTGCTTAAACATAGAAACACAGGAACCGGAGGGACTTACGACATATTCACTTTCACAAAAGGCTTCCATCATTTGTTTCATTGCTTTTTTAGAATCTTGTAAATACCCGCTATTAAAGGCAGGCTGCCCACAGCAAGTTTGTTTTTTTGGAAAATCTACGGAACAACCGAGCTTTTCTAAGAGCTCAATCGTATCCTTTCCAACCTTTGGACTAATGACGTCACACATACAAGTGATAAATAAGGAAACCTTCATAAGAATCACTCCGTTTATTGTTTTCTCATATTTGAAAGATTTATCTATATATTTTATGAATTGGTAGAATATTCCCTTTCTTACTTGTTTGTCATTATATCACTTTTGTTTCCTTTTGAAAAGCACTAATATATCTTTTGTTTACTTTGCTTTTTCATCCGATTCCTTGGACTTTATAGAATAGGTTTTCCTACTTGGTAATTCCAGACAGTTCAATTGACCACCATAGACGGCTCCACCATCAATTCCAATGACATTGTTTTCTCCAAAATATATATGATTGCTTTTATCCTTGTTTAAATATTTTGCCGGTGTATGGCCAAAGACGACTGTTTTATCACCTTTATAATGTCTAAAGAAGTCCTCCCGAATCCAAATTAAGGTCCATTCTTTTGTATCCTTGGGATGTTTTCCAGGCTCTACTCCCGCGTGAACAAAAATATAGTCCTCGGTCTCATGGTAATAATCGAGGGATCTTAAAAATTCCACATGGCGATGATATTCTTCGGTTTCCGGAATTTTAGCGACATCTTCGCCTGAATGATAGTTGGCTAAGGTAGCTAGGCCGCCATTTCTTTCCCAGCGCTCCCAACCCTTCTCCTTCCGATCTGTTGCGTCAATCATCATACGGTCATGATTCCCCATTAAAGTAATGGCGCCTTCTTTCCTTAAGTCCATTATCTTTTCTATTACCCTTTTTGAATCTGGTCCTCGGTCAATATAGTCTCCGAGCAGGACGAGTTGGTCCTCCTTAGGATTGTATTTTACTTTTTCTAAGAGTTGAATAAATGAATCGTACTCTCCATGAATATCACTAATCAATAAGGTTCTTTTCAATGTTTTCTTCCCCTTTCAACATAAATGCGTAAAAAAATAGGCAGGATGAAGCTCCTGCCCTTTTGTTTTTATGACCAGTCGGTATGAAATGTCCCTTCTTTATCTATTCTTTTATAAGTATGGGCTCCAAAATAATCCCGCTGAGCTTGTAGTAAATTCGCTGGTAATCGCTCACTTCGGTAACTGTCATAATAAGAAATCGCTGCTGATAAACCGGGTACTGGAATACCATTTTCAACAGCTAGGGCAACTACTTTTCGTAAAGATTCTTGGTACTTGTCCGCAATTTCCTTAAAGTATGGATCAAGTAATAAATTAGCCATTTCCGGATCTCGGTCATAGGCTTCCTTGATCTTCTGTAAGAAGGCAGCTCGAATAATACAGCCACCGCGGAAAATCATAGCAATTTCTCCGTAATTAAGCTTCCAATCATAGTGTTCTGAGGCTGCTCTCATTTGGGCAAAACCTTGTGCATAGGAAGCAATTTTACTCATGTAGAGTGCCTGACGAAGGGCTTCTACCCATTCCTCTTTATTTTCATTAACTTCTTCTACTTTTGGTCCTGTTAAGATTTTACTTGCAGCGACACGCTCTTCTTTTAGTGCTGACATGAATCTTGCAAAAACTGACTCCGTAATAACCGGTAGAGGTACTCCTAAATCTAAGGCATTGTCACTTGTCCATTTACCTGTTCCTTTTTGGGCGGCTGTATCAAGAACAAGCTCAACTAAAGGTTTACCCGTCTCCTCATCCAACTTTGCAAAAATATCTGCTGTAATTTCAATTAAATAACTGTCTAATTCACCTTGATTCCAATCTTTGAAGACTTCGTGTAATTCGCTAGCCTGAAGGCCAAGGACGCTCTTCATGATAGAGTAAGTTTCTGAAATCAGCTGCATATCTCCGTATTCAATTCCGTTATGAACCATCTTCACAAAATGACCTGCACCGTCTGGGCCGATATAGGTCGTACAAGCTTCACCATCTACTTTAGCCGCAATTGCTTCTAAAATTGGACGAACAAGGGCGTGGGCTTCTTTCTTACCACCTGGCATTAAGGAGGGGCCTGTTAAAGCACCTTCCTCACCACCAGAGACACCCGTCCCGATGAAATGAATGCCCTTTTCTTCAAGAAGGGTTGATCGAGCTTGTGTGTCTTTGTAGTTGGTGTTTCCACCATCTAATAAAATATCTCCCTTATCTAAAAGTGGGAGTAGGCCTTCAATCACTGCATCTGTTGGCTTACCTGCAGCCACCATTAATAAGATTTTCCTTGGGCTTTCAAGGGATTCAACAAATTCCTCCAAGGAGTAAGTTGGGTAAACATTTCGTTGGCCCGCTTCAGCCATCATTTCTTCCGTTCTTTCAACAGAACGATTATAGACAGAAACAGAAAAGCCTTTCGACTCAATATTAAAGGCTAAGTTTTTACCCATTACGGCTAGGCCGATGACTCCAAATTCTTGTTTTGACATATTTAAGTTCGTCCTTTCTCATTTTAAATAGATAATTTAAAAAGCTGGTGCATGTTTATTTATTCTTCCTTTTTCTTTCTCCTTTTAACAAATCGAATGACAAAATTCACTATCGGCCTTTGTCCGTCTAAAACGAGACCAGCCATTTCTGCAAAAATATGAATAAGTATAAATATAAATAGGGCAATAATGATAGTTAATTTTAAAGGTGCTAAGGAAAATAAAATGGCCAGAGCTCCAAAGAGGGCACTAAAACCATACATGATGAGTACGGTCATCCTGTGACTTAGACCTATCTTAAGTAGCTGATAATGGACATGCTTATTATCAGCCATCATAATGCTCTCTTTATTTCTCATCCTTCTTATAATAGCAAAAATCGTATCAAAAATGGGTACCGCTAAAATAATAATTGGAATTAGAAAACTTAAGAATGCCACATTTTTAAATAAGCCAAGCATGGAGATTACAGCAATCATATATCCAAGAAAGTTGGATCCTGTATCCCCCATATATATCTTTGCCGGATAATAATTATGATATAAGAAGCCAAGGTTGGCACCAATTAATACGGTCGCCAGATAAACAACGATGATTTGACTATCGATAATGGCCATGGTCAAAATACTGAGGAGGGCTATTGTAGATACTCCCGTTGCAAGACCATCTAAACCATCGATTAAATTAATGGCATTGGTAATTCCGATTACCCAAAAGACAGTAACGAGTACACTAATAAAGCCAAGTTCTATTTTTCCAAAGAAAGGCAGGGTGATTTGTTCAATAATTAATCCTGAGGATACAAGAAAGGATGCCGCAATAAATTGACCAGTTAATTTAATACTTGGTCTAATATCGTAGCGATCATCTAAGGTTCCAGTCAGGACAATGACAAAGGCTCCCGAAACAATAGCTAACATGTGCGGATTGCTTGGGAACAAATAAAGCAAACCTAGCATGGAACCCATAAAAATAGCAAGCCCACCGAATCTTGGTGTTACTTCGGTATGGATTTTCCGATAATTTGGTAGGTCGACAATATTCAATTTGATCGCTAACTTTCTCACGGGAAAGGTTAAGAGTAAGGTTGAAAAAAGTGCGATAACAAAAGCGACAAGTAAGTCTATGTAATTAAGCATTTGCTTCTCCTAATGGTAAAAGTATTTAAAACTGTCTGCATCATTTATATTTTATAATAGGTTCGTGAAGATTTCCATCTTTTCTTTAGCTTTCTTTGTCAGGAAGGATCGATTTTTATTTTTATCCAAAGAAAAAAGCCTTCTTTTCGTCTAGAAAAGAAAGCCTAGGCATTACTCAGTTTTTTCTTCTTCTTTTTCTGTGGTGTCGTCCTCGTCATCCTTTAACATTCCTGTTGTTGCATCTTTAAATTCTTTAATCGTTGTCCCTGCAGCCTTACCAATTTCAGGTAATTTTGAAGGTCCAAAGATGATTAAGGCAAGAACAAGAATGAGTACTAAACCTGGAATCCCGATATTTGCAATACTACCCATGATTATCAACCTCCCGCTGATGATTTAGTGTTTGATACATAGCCGATATTAGATAGGAAATAAGGAATAAATGCTTCAAAGAAAGGATCACTTATCTTATGTTTATTGCTTTCCCACATTTGATCAATACCCGGCTTTAAATACTTTTCATAGACTTCTTCTTTAATGGTTTGTAAATCTTCTACTAGTTCCTCTTCATTTTCGTGCTGGGCCTTAATTTCCTCTGTAATCGTTGCTGTAATAAAGGCAGTAAGACTTCCGAAATGATCTGGATATTCATCTTGCTCAAGAGGATAATAAAAACCCAATTTATCATAAGTTGTAATTAAACTGAGTAAATCTTGTTTTAGATGATTTTCTGCATCTAAGGTTTTCTCTTGATAGCTCGACAGATATGGTGGAATGAAATATTCCCCTGGGATCTTGAAATAGTTTTCGTGCCACAGCCTTGTATCTTCACGGTCATAAACCTCATAAAAAGGAAATTCCTTTTGTAATTCAGAAGGTAATTGGCTAATGGTCTCTTCGAACTCGTCCCAACTTCCATACCATACTTGCGTAAACAATTGGCTTAATAAGAGCTGTCCATATTTTTCTGCTAGACTTTCCATTGATGCTAGGCACCCCCTTACGATTGTATAAAACAATCTGCACAATCTACTATTATTATCTTACTTTTCCCCCTAGTTTTCAACCTTTTACACTAGTTGTTCATACAATTGTGCAGATTGTCTTCACTTTTTAGACCTTTTTAATTTCTACATACATATTTAACTGACCTGGTGATCCACCAATTTCATCGTATAAGACTCCATTTTTAATAGATGGGTCTGTCTCTGTTAACTGGTTTACGACAAAGCCTTCTTCTCTGCCACCCGCATAACCTGACTCTTCATGCATAGGTTCGCTGAAGGGGAAAGGTGTATGGTTATAGGATGGTAACTTTTTCGTCTTCTTACCATCAATCTCATTTCGAGTAACACCGTATCCCTTCTGTCCCATGTTATAGGCTGACCCTACAACTCCAGGAGCAATACCCTGGGTAACAGCTACGGTTCCTTGAAGTTCAACATCTTTGTTTGAAATTACTACTTCGTCACCATTCTTAATGTTACGTCTTTTCGCATCTACTGGGTTTAACCAAATGTAGTTATCTGACCTGACTTCACGTAACCAGGCACTACTTACGTTTCGGTAGGTTCCCATGTTCCTTGCTTTCCAGTTAATGAACTGTAAAGGCATCTTAGACTGAACGACTTCCCTGTTAAAGTGTTTAATTTCTTCATAAATCGGTATTCCTTCAAAAGGCTCTCCGTTATATGTGTTTTTACCAGCTGCCACTCCTTCATCATAGAAGTTAGCTTGACCAGCAAATTGATGTTTAATATGTTCCCCTACATATCCTGCTCCACTTTTCTCAAAGCGTCCTCCCCGATTGAGGACATAAACGACCTTACGCCATTCTTCTGGCTTTACGGCCTGCTTCCAGCGCTCTAAATCAAAGTGTTTCCCTAGGGCATTTTTCCTGGCCTTCTCAAATACTTCCATCTCTCGATCCGAAGCATCTGGTACAGGCTCATCATCATAAGCAATATTGGCTACACGTTTAATATAGAAGTCTTCCTCAGAATGTAAACTACTTCCATCTGGGAATGCATTGTCTCCCACACCAGGTAATCCCATTCGCTTTCCAATTTCGATAATGCTATTTTCAAAGGAGCTTACATTTGGGAAAACGCGTGTAACTGGCTGATAGACACTCGCAATTTTTTCGGTGATATTCGGATAAATGGACTCCCTGCCCCAACGCTCTAAATAGACAGTGTCAGGTAAAATGAAGTCAGCGTATTTGGATGTATCACCAATATGAACATCAGAAGCAACGAATAATGGTAAAATATCTGGATTTTCTAAGGCTTGTTTTTGAACGTGTCCATTCGGTGCTGATAGAACAGGTGACATCCTGTGAACGAGTAAAGCTTTAAGTCGATATGGATATCCTTCTAAGGTACTTGGAAGTACATCTCCAACGGTTTGACCACTAAAAGGGAACCATGGACGTTTCGCGGGGTAGCCATCTCGTTCGAATACTGTAGTTCCTTCATACTTGGTTCGGTTTCTTCCAATTGGGATTCCCCAAGCTTGCTTGCCGTCAGGTACATTATTTAAATCATAGACTCCATCAAATTCTTGATAGAAAGCTCCTGTCGTAATGTTTCCACCCTTCCAGTCATAACTACCTATCAAGTGGTTTAACAAGACGAGAGCTCTTTGGTTATAATAACCATTGGCATGCATAGCCGGCCCACGGTAGGCCATAATCGCTGCACGCTTTCCATAAGAAGTAAAGTCCCTTGCAAGATCAATCATTTGTTTGGTTGAAACCTTTGTAGCTTCTGCATACTCTTCCAGTGTCTTTTCGAAGGTTCGCTCCTTGTACATTTGGAAGGTAGATTTCACTTCAAAACCATCTATTTTTTGATCCACATAGAGTTCACCCTTTGTTGCTTCATCATGAGGAACAGGCTTACCATTTTCAATAACAACATATTGTTCCTCTGTTCCGATTCCTAAATCACTTGCTCGTAATTTTGGTTTCCCCTCTTCACCAACATTTACAAGGTGGGTCGCATCACTCCAGGTTGGTTCATCATCTAGGTTGGCTGCTTCTTGATTTGGATTTGTTAAATAAACCTCGTCATACCATTCATTTTCAATAATAATTTGACCTAGTGCTAGAGCTAAGGCCGCATCCGTTCCTGGCTTTAATGGTACCCAAGTATCTGCTTTTTCAGCAGTTTTACTAAAGCGTGGGTCTATTACAGCCATGCGCATTCCTTTTTGAATGGCATTGGTAAGTTTTGGAGCTAACCAGGTTGGTCCTTTGTTAGCAACCATTGGATTGGTTCCCCAAACAATTAAGAATAAAGTATTTTCTATATCTGCATATTGCCTTTGTTTGTTTTTATTTCCATCAGAGTAGGAACGCTGGCTTCCCATAACTGAAGAAATCCCACAAATCCCACCGTGGTGATAGTAGTTGGCTGTTCCTAAACTCTGTTCGATGAAGCGCTCCATAAAGTCTCTTCGATCTCCAACCATAAATCCGATCTCATTAACCTTAGGTCCTAAATCAGGATGCTTTGTATCGATGAGTACATCTTTATATTTTTTATCAAACTC